>OJJU01000075.1_pt1 | contig 42217 bp, 33 predicted proteins | sample 1596141 | NCBI WGS metagenome assembly OJJU01 (sample SAMEA4350150, study PRJEB24818) | metagenome | biome: human; feature: gut; material: faeces | place: Denmark | collected 2013-09
ATTAGAAGACGGAGACAAACAGAACTTTTACTGCTTATATAATAAGGCGTAAACCGAAAAAACATTATTCACCATTAAAAGTTAAGCATTATGGCAACAGTAAAAGTTAAGTTCCGTGCCTCCTCGGTTGAGGGAAAGGAAGGCACATTGTATTATCACCTCATCCATCAGCGCAACCTGCGTTGGATCAGTACCGATTATCATGTCTTTCCCGAGGAGTGGAACGACAAGAAATCGGCTATCGTCATTAGTAATCGCAATAATCGTCAGGCACATCTGCAACTTATCCAGTCAAAGATAGATTGGGAGATGAGGCAGATACAGCGCATCATCCATGACAAGGAGATGGCGCGTATCTCTTATTCCATTGACGACATTGCCAAAGAAATCCAGCAACTGCCGCCAAGCCAGAGCGTATTTACATTCTTCCGACAGCAGATAGCCAAGAAAGAGCAGATGCAGTGCATTGGCACCAAGAACAACTATGTCAGTGCCGTCAATCGCTTCAAGGAGTTTCGTGGTCACGAAGACCTTGCCTTTTCACAGATGACAAGCGATATGATGGAGATGTACCAAGCATGGCTTTGGAACAGAGGCGTAGGGCAAAACACCGTGGCGTTCTATCTGCGCACACTCCGCACTCTCCATAACAAGGCTATAGAAGCAGGGCAAGCTCCCGACAACGACATTTTCGCCCATGTGCAGACCGCCAATATGAGAACTGCCAAGCGAGCCATTTCCGTCAAGGATATTCGCAAGATTGAAAAATTGGAATTGCCTCGCGGTTCATCTCTTGACAAGGCCAGAGACCTGTTCTTGCTCAGTTTCTATCTGCGTGGTATGGCTTTCGTGGATATGGCATTCCTGAAGAAAAGCGACTTGAAGTGCGGAATGATAAGCTACAACCGTCGAAAGACCCACCAAAATCTCAATATCGAGTGGATGAAACCGATGCAAATCATCATAGACAAATACGCCGAGCAAACAAAAGACTCTCTTTATCTGCTGCCTATCTTGACAGGCAAAGAGACTTCGCTTTATACCGCATACCGTAAGGTGGAACACAATACCAACTACAACCTGAAGAAAATCGGTGAGAGGATAGGCTTGAAGATACCGCTTACCACCTATGTGGCACGCCACACATGGGCAAGTATCGCCCTGCACATGAACATCCCGATAGCCACCATCAGCGAGGGTATGGGACACAACTCCTTCAAGACCACACAGATTTATTTGCAGTCGTTAGACGTGGCAACCATCAATGAAGCCAACGAGCGAATCATAAAAAAAATCCGATTAAGCGAGTGCAATGAAAATTAGTTTTCAGATTGCTGAGCGTGAGGATTTTATCAAAAGATCTTGAAAGATTTGTAAATAAATAGTCATGTTTACACCATCCCGAAATGATGGGGTAAAATGTTTAGCAAATTTCACGCTTTCTTCTTATAAAAGCGCAAAAACAGCCGAAACAAGTGCAAATCTGCCACTTGGAGGAATCGTCCAAGGCAGATTTGCTAAACATTTGTGTGCTTTTTTAGAACTACATACAGAAAATGATAAAATCTGACATGTAATCCAACTATTTTTCGTATTTTTGTAGCGAGTTTGCTCTCTTATAAGAAGAGAGTGTAACGAATGTAAAATAAAGATACATATGCAAAGGCAGTAATGTCTGATACTCATAAATACGATTAAGATTATGCACAGCAATAATAAATTGACTATATCTCCACAACCATCATGTATGGTTGTAGCTGAGGACATAAAGTAGAGCAGAATTTATGAAACCGGATGGTACAAGTTCTTTTTCTACAGCCGACGAGAAACTTGTTTCTCCAAAGGGCAACTACGTTACAGAGCCAGACGCAAAGACTGGTTCTGCGATAAAGAAGTGTCGTCAATCGAACGGAACAACATGGTCTTACGTCTTTGTTCACAACAGCAAAGTGAAGAAGATGGAGGAACAGTTGGAGACGGACAAGATAACCTTTTTTGTGCATAAGACTGTGCGTTATTTCAAGAAATTGGGCAAGCAAAAGGTTCAACATCAAGAAGTTCCGACCGTCAGCGGACTTGTCTTCTTCCAAGGTTTTCCCGAAGAAATACAAGCCTATCTCGATAAGCACTTCTCTCACGCCCGTCTGTGCAAGAATTGTAGCACAGGCAAGGTAGCAGAGATACCTGACTCACAGATGCGCCCCTTCATGCGTGTCACGGAGACCTCTCCTGAGCGCATCCGTTTCCTTCTCCACCCTTATCATTATTATGCTCGCAACCGCATTCTCCTCCGTATCACCACAGGTGAGATGGCAGGATTGGAAGGCTATATCATTCGTATTGACCGAGATCGCCGCTTAGTGATGGACATTGGCGGAATGAGTGTAGCAATCAGCGGTGTTCATGCCGAGCACTTTGAGGAAGTGGAGCAAAGCAAAACCTCAATCACCCATGAGAATATCTTTTATCAGCGCAACCTGCAAGAGCGACAAGTGCTGATAGACCGCTATTTCCATCCTGTGAAAGACGACAAGGAAGTGGCGTTGCAAGCCGAAAACATCGACTATCTGAGAAAATACGCCTTGGATGAGTTGGCGCATAACCGTATCAATACCAATGATACATGGAACATCTTTTCCTTTATCATCGAGGAGATAAACTACTACTATGCGCCCTTTGTAGAACAGTTCAAGGAGCACCTTGACCCCATCATGTGTGAAGGAGGCAAGGTACTCCAAGAAATGGAGCAGATTATCAAAAGTCCTCATATCAGTCCTAATGACAAGACCAGATACGAGAATGATTATCAGGAGATGTTGTCGCATTACGAATATCTGTTCTAATCACAACTCTTCTATACACCCGAAAATATCATGAGCATCCAAGCAAGGACATTTCCATCCTTACTGATATAGAAGTGATAGCCAATTCGTCATCTATCGAACAAGTGACTAACAAGCCCCTGCAGCCTACCGTAGCGTATGCACCTCGGTATGTACCGTTTGCGAAGTAAAGACTTATAAGGATTTTGCTGATGAGGATGCCTTTGTAAAATACACCAATCGTTATTCCGTGTTCAATGAGCGAGAACTGAGAAATTGGTATAAGAACAAGAATTATTTCACCGTCATCAAGATGGTGTATAACATCGCCTTTACCAAGAAAGTTATCAACAAGGTGATGAAAGAGCAAGTCGGCTTGCGTCCTAATTATTGGGGTTTCTTCAAAATGACCGATGTTCAATTTGACAAAATATTAGAATTAGGAGAAACAACCGAAGTAAACTATGATAGTATTACCAGATACCACAACCTATGATTCCAGCATACGCGTGGTGCAACTTTTTTCATTTAATTTTTAGATTATGTACATCTCGGAATTAAAACTTTGGAATTTTCGTAAGTATGGAGGTGATGACTTTGACCTAACAAAGCCACATATTATCGTACCTTTCAAGAAAGGTATGAACGTTCTGATTGGTGAGAACGATTCTGGCAAGACTGCTATCATTGATGCCATTAAGTATGTATTGAAAACCAATGCATACGAAGCCATACGTATCCAGCAGGATGATTTCTATAATGACAAGGAACATTTGCGCATTGAGCTATTGATAGACGATGTTACAGATAGTGAAGCGAGTAATTTTACAGAGATTATCTCGCCCAGAAAAGGTGTAGCATTGGCGAGCTTGAAACTTGTGCTTGATGTAGTTCGCAAAGATGGACATATACAAGCTTACGAAGTAAAAGGCGGCAATGATGCTGATGGACATAGTTTGACCCCATTGATGAAGGACAACTTACGTATCACTTATCTGAAGCCTCTCCGAGATGCAGAAAACGAGCTTACTGCTAAGAAAAACTCCAGATTGTCGCAAATCCTTCAGTCTCATGAATTGTTGAAGCAAAATTCCAATGGTGAAAAGCATGATCTGATAAAGATTATAGAAGACGCAAATGCCGAGGTTGAGGCTTGGTTTGAGGATGATACTGGTGGTGATGCGTCTCATAAGAAATTGATAAAGGGTGTAATAGACAAGTTTTTGAAAATGTTCATTTCTGACGATGCGGAATCGCAATTCTTGTTGGCTGACCCAACAATGAAAAATATCTTGGAACGTTTGGCAATCAGCGTAGTTGACAGCAAGAATTTGGGGTTGGGTACACTCAATCGCCTATTTATGGCAACCGAGCTTTTGCACCTCAAAAAGAAAGGTGACAACCTAAAGGCATGCTTGATTGAAGAGTTGGAAGCTCATATTCATCCACAAGCCCAGATGAAAGTTATCTCTGCCTTGCAGCAAGAAAATGGGGTACAGTTTATCTTGACAACTCATAGTCCTAACATTACGTCTAAAGTAAAACTTGGCAGGAGCAACGATGCCAATAGTATTCTGATGTGCAACAGTAACAATGTTTTTCCCATGGGACCAGGTTACACCAAGTTGGAGAAAAAGGATTATAAATATCTTGACACTTTTTTGGATGTTACAAAGTCTAATCTGTTTTTTGCAAAAGGTGTTATCTTGGTGGAAGGATGGGCTGAAGAAATACTTATTCCAGTCATTGCAAAGAAAATGGGGATAGACTTAACTCAACATGAAGTTTCCGTTGTCAATGTTGGTTCTACAGCATACTTACACTTTGCTCGTATCTTTATAAGGAAAGTTGTACCAGAAATGGATGTGAAGTGTGCTATTGTTACAGATTTAGATGTAAGACCTGATACAGCAAATAAGGCACAAGTGGAAAAAGATAAACGAGATTCTATTGACGGAAAAATAGGAAAGCCTTTGCCTACCAATATTACACTTTGCCTTGCAAAGGAATGGACATTGGAATGGTGCTTGTTTAAATCACCAGTTCTGTCAGAATTGTTTAAGGATTCGGTAGCTGAGGTTCATAGCAAAACAACTGAATTTAAGAAAGATGCAGCAACACATTGTTATAAGGAAACCTTTGAAACGAAGTTGTCAGAGAAATTGAAGAATCGAAGTTTGGATAAGACTGCTATAGCTTTGGCTTTGTCGGAAAAGATTGAAGAATCCACATTGGATCTTAATCAGCAGGATGAATATATCAAATACTTGTTGGACGCTATAAGGTTTGTCGTTTCATAGTCTTATGGTTATCACTGATGTTGACATAGAAAAGGCAGAGCAGGTTTTGCTTCCTGATGGCATGCACTTTGATGGTGAGCGAAGACTTTTTATCAAAGGCTTGAAGAGTTGCGATCTCTTGGCAGTACCAGGAAGTGGCAAAACCACCGCATTGCAAGCTAAATTGATTTGTATGGCAAGACATCAACCTTTAGAAGAAGATAAAGGCATACTTGTGCTTTCACATACCAACAATGCTGTCAATGAGGTGAAGAAGAAACTTCGCTCTGAATGCTATCAACTTCTTGATGCCCCTCATTTTATAGGCACGGTTCAAGACTTTGTAGATAAGTTCTTGGCAATACCATACTATGAGCAATGCTTTCACCAGAAAGTGCATGTGATTGACGGCATGGCTTACGAGCAAGAGGTGGAGCGGTATTTGAACGCTTCCTTTTACAGGTTAACAAGAGGCACAAAGTATTTGCGCTATAATAAGTTTGAGTTTGCAAGTATCCGTGTTCGTCATATTAATGGTGGTGTATTAGAATTTACCAAGGGTCTTGACGAGAAACTTTCATTTAAACCAGTGAAGAAATGGATAGATGAAGGCACTGAACAAAAAATGTATGATGGAATAAAATCAGATCTATTTAAAATGAAGGAATCCATATTAAGGAAAGGAATTCTTCATTATGACGACTGTTATTTCTTGGCTGACACGTATATTCATAAATATCCTTTTGTGGTGCAAGCACTTCGTAAACGATTTAAATATGTGTTCATTGATGAAACACAGGATTTAAAAAAGTACCAGTTGGATTTGATAGACTATATATTTGATTGTGACGAGTGTTGTCTTCAAAGGGTCGGAGACAAGAACCAAACCATATTCAATCGTCCAGACAGAACCGTTCCAGAGCAATGGATTGTCCGCAAAATGGAATGCTTACAAAATTCCTTGCGGTTGACCGATAGTATTGCAAAAGTTGTCAATCCTTTTGCGGTTGATAAAGCTGTTGATGATACAGGTAAATCGAGATTTACTGTTGTCGGCAAGAGACAACTTGAACATGGTGACATTCCTCCGTATCTCATTCTGTTTGACGAATACACCAAAGATGAACTCTTGCCTACATTTAATGATTTGATAGAAAGGTATCATTTGCGAACGGCAAGAGAAAGTAATAAATATGGCTTTCATGTTGTTGGTTGGAATCTTAAAAGAAATGCAGGAGAGTTGAAAGACAAGTTGCGTTTGGAAGACATATTCCCTAATTGTGAAAAATCATCAGACAAGGGATTAAGTTCATACACGACATTGAGCAAATTTCTCGTTTTCGGGTGTAGGGAACTTTGTATGCATGAATGTAAATCTGTTATACAAAAGACGATGGTTTGTGTATTACGTAATTTGGCCATTCTTGACAGTGAAGGAAAATTCTATTCTAAAACTTCTTTAGAAAAACATATGGGGCTATTGGGTGAAGAAGTTTACAACGAATATAGGCTATTGCTTTATCGGGCTTCGGTATTGATGTTCCAACAGGAATACTTCGAATGTTACACATTGGTAGTTGATTATTTGAGGGGCAGTTTCTCTCAGATATTTAAAATTAGCAACAATAACAAGGTCTTGACAGATTTCTGCGAAAAAGGATTTGATACAGGATTATTGAATATAGACGCTCCAACTTCATTCCCAGATATTAAAATAGAGTCAGTTCATTCTACAAAAGGACAAACTCATTGTGCCACAATGTACGTTGAAACATCCTTTAAGGACTATGAATCATCACATCTTTTTAAACAAAAGAAGAAAGCGACAAAAAACGCTTCTGCTACTTTTTATCCGAATCCTTTATTTCAAGAGGAAGCGCAGTATAAACAAGTGACCTGCCAGGCTGTTATGCGCATGATGTATGTAGGATTTTCACGCCCTACCCATCTCCTTTGTTATGCTTCGTATAAACATAATTGGAATGACAATAGAATAGATAAAATGAAGAAATTAGGATGGGAAATTGTACAATTATAAAGAATTTCTTATTAAGGTTTTGGCTCAATAGATGTGTTATCTTGAAGCGAACTTGTCAATGGGTTGGAGCCATTTATTCTATCTGTGGATTCCTTTCCGTATGGCTTACTTTTAGTGATTGTTTACCAAAAGATTGGTCATTTTGGTGTAAATTACACTTGTCCATAGGCGTATTGTTGGGAATTTTTATTTTATGTTGCGTTTTTGTAACATTGAAAGTTTTGTCAGTGACAAAGAAAATTGTAATGGAGTCAAACTCTGGTCATAAGGTCTATGTACAATATGGAGACATGTATTCTCCGGCTATTGTTGCTAAAGAATATGACGAAAGAAGGAATATTATAGTTTCTGTTAACAGATGTTTCGATACTATAGTTGACAATGACCTCGTGTCTGACAGGACACAACATGGGAGAGTCATGAATTACCTTTATGCAAAAGGACTATATACACCAGATTCTTTGAATGAGACAATACAAGAGAAGCTTCAAGGTGAGCATTATGTTGATTTAACTCGCATAAACAAATCAAAAGGAAATACTTTTCGGTATGAGGTGGAAACTATAGCGGAAATCCAAGGAGATGAACACATAGTCTATTTCTTTTTAGGAATATCAAAGTTTGACTCGCATTTTATGGCGAGCACATCCAAGGATGAATTTGTTCTTGCGGTACAAAAAATGATAGAATACTGCAACACTCGTTCACAGGGTTATCCTGTAATAATGCCTCTGATTGGTTCCAATCTTGCAAGAACAAATATATCTCAAAAAGATATTCTGAAATATTTAATTCAAGCGTTAAAGATTAATCGAGATAAAATTTCCGCTGACATTCACATCGTAATATGGAAGGGAGACAAAGATAAAATTTCAATTCATAATTTGTAAAACTATGGCTAATAGAACAGGAAATTACTGCGCATTTTTTGTTGCAGAGCCTTTTAATCAGAATAATTTAGGGGCAAATGCAGCAAAAGATTTTTGTTACTATAATTTATTGAAAGCATGGAAAGCGGCTGATACGAGTTTTCCCTTTGTTGATTCTCATAACAAGACTTATTCCGTTCGTGACGGAAGTGATTGGGAACAAACGTTAAAACCAAGACTCCACGAGAGATTGAACGCATCTGCAAATGTAGTTTTGTTCTTGAGTTCAGAAACAAAATATAGCAGAGCCTTGCGAGAGGAAATAGACTATGCTATCAACACCAATGGTTTGCCTATAATTGTAGTATATCCGGAAATTAAAGACAAAGTTGGTGTCCATACTTCAGTAGGATTTACAACTAAAGTAAAGAACTTGTGGAACACATTGCCTGTTTTTAGAGATAACAAGTATAAGGTGCCTGTACTGCATGTGCCAAATGATAAAAAGCTAATAAGGAGTGCTTTGGGAGATACAGATTTTAGAGTAGCAACAAAGACAAAAGCAACAGACTTTTTTTATAAATAGCGAGACAGATAAGTGTAACTGCTTGCAAAATAGTGGTAATGCGGTATTGGTGATATACAATTTTTTGTAAATAATGACAGATAATTCAAATAAAAAAATAGCAAAAAATACTTTATTGCTTTATATCCGAATGCTCTTTATGATGGCGATAGGTCTCTTTACGAGTAGAGTCATCTTGAATGCGTTAGGTATTTCGGATATGGGACTGATGTCCGTAGCAGGATCGGTCATAACAATGTTTACATTCTTGAATGCTACTTTGACTAGTGGAACACAGCGTTTCATTTCTTATGCAATAGGTGAAAATAATGCCCAAAGGCTTAGAGCTGTATTTAAGTCTGCAATGACATTGCACTTGTTGTTGGCAATAATCATATTCTTTTTAGGTGAAACTCTTGGGCTGTGGTATGTTTATAACAAACTAAACGTAGAGCCTGGACGATTTCAAGCAGCAATGTGGTGCTATCAGTTGTCCATAATAAGTACCGTGGTTGGTATGGTTCAATTGCCATTCAATTCTGCCTTAATAGCCCATGAGAAAATGAACATCTATGCTTACATGACGATATTTGATGCAGTATTTAAGTTGTTGGCAGCTTACTTGATACAAATAGTTTGCTTTGATAGACTTATTTTTTATTCAATTCTCATCTTTGCCGCAGAATTGCTTTCTACATTCTTATATAATTTGTATTGTAGGAAACATTTTAAGGAATGTTCTTTTTCTTTCGGATACGACAAGGGGATATTTAGAAATATGCTGTCTTTTTCAGGATGGAACACATTGGGATGTTTGGCTGCAATGGGACAAGGAACAGGCGTCAACCTTATCATCAATTCTTTCTGTGGTACAGTTGTGAATGGTGCTCGAGGTATTGCTTTTCAAGCAAATGGTTGGGTAACTCGTTTTGTAGAAAACTTTATGGTGGCTTTAAATCCTCAAATTATCAAGAGCTATGCCTCTGGAGATATACAGAGGATGAGTAGCTTGGTGATTAATGGTGCAAGGTTTGGTTGTTATCTTTTTCTTCTGCTTGGTATTCCTCTTTTTGTTGAAATTGAATTTGTTCTGAAACTATGGTTAGGGCAATGTCCTGAACATACTGTAGCATTCATGAGAATAGTTATGATCGAGACTTTGTTTAAGACAATGGGAACTCCTACTGTTACTGCCATGCACGCAACAGGACAAATGAAGTTACTAAATATTACTGTTGGTTCAATTTTGTTATTGATAGTTCCTGTGAGCTATGTTTGTTTCAGATTGGGGTTATCTCCAGAGCAAGTGCTATTGATTAATATAATACCATGGATTGTGGTTCCTTTTATCAGAGTCTTTCTTGTGAAGAAATATAGTCAAGGAAAATTTCCAGTAGGGCAATATCTATATCAAGTTGTACTCAAAACTACAGCGATGGCTTTACTTATGTTTGTTCCAATATGGCTATTTTCTTATTATATGCAATCTTATACTGATTGGATTAGATTTTGTGCGATTTTTACTAGTAGCCTTGTCTTTTCAGCGATGGTCATATACTATATCGGATTAGAGCAAAAATACCGTATACTTCTCGTCGAGAAACTAAAAGCGAAAATTGGCTATGAGGAGAAATAAACTGATACAAACAACATCCTGTCATGCTGATTCTGTTTGTTGCGGATGTGCAGCCTGTTTGAATGCATGTCCTAAACAATGTCTAAAAATGATTTCGAATGATGACGGTTTTGTCCATCCAAGCGTAGATTTAACTACGTGTGTTGATTGTGGTCTTTGCGAGAAGGTATGTCCCGTGCTATATCCTTTTTCTGAAACAGAACCCATCATAACCATTGCAGCCATAAATAAAGATAACGAGGTTAGAAAGAAAAGCTCTTCTGGTGGTTTCTTTTATGCCTTGGCAGAATTGGTTATAAGCAGAAATGGTGTTGTCTTTGGGGCTTCTTTTGATGAACATTGGAATGTTTGCATAGACCATACTGATAGTATAGAGGGAGTAAAAAGATTTCAAGGGGCAAAATATGTTCAGGCAGAGATTGGAAATTCTTATATACAGGCTCGAACTTATTTAAAAGAAGGACGATGGGTCCTTTTTACAGGCTTGCCATGTCAAATATCTGGATTGAAACATTTTCTAAACAAAGATTACGAAAAATTGATTACTGCAGAATGTGTTTGTCATAGTGTGCCAAGTCCCAAAGTATGGCATAGTTTTCTTAACTCTGTATCTAAAGGAAGATCTATTAAGAATATCAACTTTAGAAATAAAGATAAAGGATGGAGTAATTATAGTTATCAGATGGTTATCTTTTTTAAAAATGGTGAATCATTTAAGTCTCCTTCTTCTAGTGATTACATGCAAGGAATGGTTCGAAACCTAACGGTTCGTCCTTCGTGTGCCAAGTGTACAGCAAAGAATGGAAGAAGCAATGCGGATTTTTCTATGGGAGACTATTGGGGTGTATGGGATTTGATGCCAGAGATGGATGATAACAAAGGAACAAGTATTGTTATCGTTTTCACCAAAAAGGCTTTGGATTTACTGTCTACTCTTAATATAAAAGTGAAACACGCAAGTTTGGACGAGGCAAGAAAATATAATATAGGTTTAGACAGACCATTTCCTTTGCACAAGAATCACAAGGTGTTTTTTCGTTACTTGGAGAAAATTCCAACAAAGATACTTCTTTTAAAATATCTTCATGAAACAAATGAATTTAAAATGTTCATTCATTTAATTCTTAAGTTATTTAAAATGTTCAAATAAGTTTATTACATTAATACAGGAGCAACTTATTATTATACAAATAGACATGAGAATCGGCATTTTGACTCTATCACTTCATACCAATTATGGAGGAATACTGCAAGCATACGCTTTGCAGACTATTTTAGAAAGAATGGGCCACGAAGTAGTTGTCTTTGACACACCACCTCTAAAATATCCTTTACCTCCCCTGTGGAAGATTCCTTTCTGCTTGGCTAAGCGATTTGTAAAGAAATGTTTGGGTAAACCAGTAAGAATATTCGTCGAGCATCAAATAAATGTTGATCGTAGAGTAATAACACGGGGTATTCAATCTTTTGTTTACAGCTACCTCCATCGAAAAGTAATTCATAAATTTAAGGAATTAAATGAAAAAGATTATGATGCCATAGTCGTAGGTAGCGACCAGGTGTGGAGGGCGAGTTATTTCTCGCCAGCATGGTTTCGCCAACCTATATCAGAGGCTTACCTTGCATTTGCACAAAAATGGAAGATAAAACGAATAGCCTACGCTGCTTCGTTTGGGCAGGACAAATGGGAATACTCAGATAAAGAAACAAAAAAATGTAGGAAACTTCTTGAAAAATTCAATGCTGTTTCAGTAAGAGAAGAAAACGGTATAGATTTTTGTCATAAATACTTTGGAGTGGAGGCTTTGCAGGTTCTGGATCCAACGATGCTTTTAGATAGAAAAGATTATATGACTTTGTTCCAAAAAAACAATACAGCAAAGAGCAAAGGAAATTTGCTTGTCTATTTATTGGATAAAAATCCTGTATTGTCTAAGATAGTTCAAGAGGTTGCTGATATGAATCATCTCAATCCATTCTCGGTAAATAATCCATACGAATGTGACTTGAACAGACCTTTGAAAGAACGAATCAAGCCTTCAGTAGAAACTTGGTTAAGAGGTTTTTATGATGCAGAGTTCGTTGTGACAGACTCTTTTCATGCATGTGTGTTTTCTATCATATTCAAGAAGCAGTTCGTCGTAGTTGGCAACAAAAATCGTGGAATGTCTCGATTCAAATCGTTGCTTCGATTGTTTGGAATAGAAGATAGACTTGTGGAATCCCCAGATGATATTCACGCTTTGAAAGCTATTGATTATGATGTGGTATACAAAAAGTACGAGGAGTTAATAGGCAAATCATATAAATTCTTAAGTAGAAACTTTTCAGATATAAAATAATGGAGAAATTCGAGATGAATTATAGAGATACGACGGTAGATATTGCAAAGGGACTTGGCATCTTCTTGGTAGTCTTGGGTCATGTGCCGATTCCTATGTGGCTTTGTACACCGATTTATCTGTTTCACATGCCATTGTTCTTCTTTCTGTCGGGGATGTTTTTTCATCCCGAGGAGAAGTTTGGTTATGGCATTTACAAAAAGATAAGAACTCTGATAGTTCCCTGTCTGTTCTTTGCTGTGTGTCAACGGCTCCAATATCTTGCGTGATTTGATGGTATATCATACAACGCATGGAAAATCTATCTTTTCGATTTTTAATGCTGCGCATACCCCTCTCTGGTTTTTGGTAAGTCTGTTCGGATGTTACTTACTGACTGCAATAACATCGCGGTTTTCTCGCCCATGGACCTGGAAGCTTCTGGTAGTAGGCTCGCTATTCTGGGGGGGCATAGGTGTGTTGCTTTGTCATAATCGAATAGAACTTCCCATGTGGGGAACGCATGTCCTGCTGATGCAGTTCTATTATATATTGGGATATGTGGCAAGACAAGTTAGATGGGGACATGTCTCCATTTTCGCTAAGATTGTCAATGCAAGCCGAGAGGTGAACTTGGTAATGTTGGCAGGTTTTATTGCTTGCTGTTTGCCATTTTCGATAAGACCTAGTGTGGCAACACTAGATTTTTATCATCCAATATTGTTTCTGATTGGTTCTCTGTCAGGCATTTGTTTGTGTTTAAAGGCTTGCAAAGTAATAGATGGACTGAAGTGTTGGTTGAGCGTGAAATGCCAAGAGATGGGAAATTTATCCTTGTTTATCTTGGGCTTCCATTTCTTCGTGATATTCCACCTTTATTTTCTGGCTATACCAATGTTGATGAGAACCGCTGGGCTGTGGGGAATACTGTTTGAAGGTGAATACTTGCGTAATTGTTATTGGCTTGGTATTGCATTCGTTATTCCATCCATTTGGATTTCAATGGTTTTAGGAAAATTCTGTATGAGAAGATTGAAAGTTTTTTTTAAGATGTAAATTATAAAATACAAATGATTTTAAATATGTTTACGCTTGGTATGTGAACAATAAAAGCATAAGTAAAAGATGATAAATAATATTTAAATCTTTGATTTTTATATATGGAACATAAAATTAAATTTATCCAGTTGGCAATGCAGATTGTACGCTTGTAAAACTAAGTAATGGTAAGACGATTGTTATTGCAGTTCCTCTTAAAAATGAATACTTACTTTGTAAAATAATGGCTTTTTTGTGTGATAATAGTAAAATATGGTATGGAAGATATATTAGTTAGTGTGATATTGCCTGTATATAATACAGACAAGTATTTGAATGGTGCATTGGAAAGTCTGACAAATCAGACGTTTCATGACTTCGAGTTAATTTTGGTAGATGATGGTTCAACAGACCAAACAGCTTCAATTTGTGACGAATGGGCTTCCAAGGATAGACGCATAAAGGTTATCCATCAAAACAATCAAGGTGTTAGTGCAGCTCGCATGGCAGGAATGAAAGTTGCTAAGGGTGAATATTTCATTTCTTGTGATGCTGATGACTGGGTGGAACCCAACTATATTGATGAGTTGTATAAAGCAGCGAAGAAAGAAAATGCAGACATCATATATTGTGATTATGACTTAGTCTATGCAGACCATAGAAAAGTTGTGGTCAACAAAATCGACGACCTTAACAGAACTACCTATCTGAAAGCACAGTTGGCTGGCGGAATGTGGGGTACTTTCTGGAATAAGATGATACGTCTAAGTTTACTGAAAGAGCATGATATATGGCCAATTAAAGGTTTGCAGATGTGGGAAGACTATGTTGTGACTAATCGTTGTGCTATGTATGCCGATAAGTTTGCATATTGTCCTAAAGTGTTGTATCATTACAATCAAACTAATACGGGAGCCATGACAAAACAGAAAAGTTTAAAAAATTATCATGATATCATGACTGCTGCAGAAACCTGTATCGCCGAACTTATTAAGTCTGGACTTATAGATAACTTCAAGGATGATGTGGATAAAATGAAAATTTATGCAAAGAGTTATCTTCTTATTCCCCCGCATTGCAATTTAAGAAAGTGGCTTAATACATTTAGCGAAGTTAACAATATTGTAGCCGAAAAGGAAAATGGCACAAGACGATTAGCTGTCCTCCTGTCACAAAGGGGGTTTTTTCATATTGCCTATTTGCTGATAAACGCTTCATGGATAGTTGCAAAAGTTGGAGGGAAACTAAAGCAAATATTTTAATGGTATTGAACTCTTAAAATCAGATTGTTTTGTATGAAACGGCCTTATAGAATGCAAAATTACAATTCGATAGATTTAATGAAATTTGTAATGGCACTTTGTGTTGTTACAATTCATACTTGTATTGTAGATATAATGGAGCCATCCCTTTTAAGGGACATCTTGCATTCTTTAATTCGTAGTGCAGTTCCCTTTTTTTTTATCACCTCTGCGTTTTTCATTATGAAGCGCAAAGATGACTCAGACATAAAAAGATACTGGAAAAGGATTTTAAAACTATACATATATTGGAGTATTATAAATTGCATTTCTAGCAATGCATTAACTAATAATATGTCTCTTAATGCATTCTTGGTCAGCATACGCCAAGTTATATTTAATGGATATAGTGTATTATGGTATCTTTGGGGAATATTAGTTGCGTTGCCTTTGTTGCATAGAATCAAAAAAAATGTGGGGGGCAATGCCCATTTGTTTTTAGTTATTGCCGTGTTTGCTTTTTTGTTTAATCGTTTATACACCCATTATGCTCCCATGGAGGATTCTGGACAATTGTGGGCTTGGGCGAAAGTCTTATATAACGGTAATTATGTCAATATTACCAATATATGTTTGGCTCTTACCTATCTTTCTTTAGGTACTTATTATTCTATGACAAAGTACAAACAGAAGACGATAGTGAATGTCGTACTAATTATGCTTGGAGTTATTATGATGCATTTTGAAACGCACAAAGATGTAGCAATGGGGGTTCCTGTCATTGCTTTTGGATTATTTCCATTAATAAAAAAATGGCAAATAAATTGCTCTTTTCTGTCATTTAGATGGCTCAGAAAAATGAGCACACTTATTTATTTCATTCATGGTATAGCGATTATTGCTGTTCGTCAATTGTTTCCTAACATGAACGCTTTTCCCATTTGGTGTATGATTATATTATGTTGCGTAATTATATCTGCTTTACTTCTTAGATTAAGCAGAACAAAAGGAATGTTATGGATGGCTAATTTTTATTAGAGAATATTCAAAACTAAAAAGGTGATTCAAATATTATCACCTGTCTAATCTCAAATACTTACAACGGTTATATGAAAGTTACAGTTTTAATGCCGATATACAATGCAGAATGTTTTTTGCATGATGCAATAGGCTCACTTTTGAGCCAGACATGTGATAACTGGAAACTCATCTGTATAGATGATGGTTCTACAGACAATTCAAAGGCTATTGTTGAGGAATATTGCAAGAAAGATCCACGTATCAAGTTAATAAGCCAGGAGAATGCAGGTCCTGCGGTGGCTCGTGCCAAAGCTATAGAAATCGCAGATACGGAATATGTTGCAATTCTTGATAGCGATGATGCATACGCTCCTGATTATGTTGAAAAGATGCTGGCGAGGGCTAAGGAAACTAATGCTGACAGTATTGTGCCGGATGTTGAGTTCGGCTATGGTAATACAAAGAAATTACCGAATATGTTTGCCCAACATCATCTTTCTACGGATATGGTTGTCGAGGATGGAAAGAAGGCTTTTGCTATGACTTTCCCCTGGCAATTACATGGATGGCAAATGGTAAGAACATCTTTGGCTAAGAAATATTATACCGTGCAACAAGCTTCTTACAGTAAATTTAACTCTGATGAGTTTATCACAAGGTTGTTGTATCTGAAGAGTAAAAGAATTGCTTTATGTTCGGCTCTCTATAAGTATCGTATTGATAGTTCTTCCATTACCCGAAAGCCATCATTAAAGATGATGGACTATCTCGTAACAAATGAAAAATTACTGTGGCTTGCAGAATACGAGCACTTGGACAAGAATGTAATTTTGAATATCTATAATGATTACTATGTGACGTGTCGTGACATGAAGAAAAAACGAATTCCCCAATTGGATGTCTCAGAGCAAGATGATGCCAATAAATTGATGGAAGCAAGTTTAGTTAAATTTAAAAAGAACTTCAAATGGAAATATCTTAAAGACGCTCCTCTTAAAACGAGAATAAAGTTCTGTCTGTTCCTCATGGGTATCCATGCTTCATTCCTCGGGGAGGTACGAACCTTATATTATTCAAGTAGGGTGATTGTGCGTCATTTGTCATTAAGAAACAAAAGGGTTACGGTTGTTAGTAACAACTGTTGGGGTGGTTTCATGTGTCAATCATGTAAGTTGAAATACAATTCACCTTTTATAGGATTATACCTTTATGCACCAGAATATATAGCTCTACTGCGTAATTTGAAGTACAATCTTTCTCTGCCGCTTCATTTCATCAAGCATGAACAATCAAAATATAAAGATGTAGTCTCTCCCCAATATATTATTGGTGTATTGGGCGAAACGGGCATAGAGATTGTCTTTATGCACTATCACTTAGAAGAAGAAGCTCTAGAAAAATGGACTCGACGCTTGAATCGTATCAACTGGAATAATATGATAGTGAAGTTCTCTGATACCGATTATGGTTGCACTGATGAACTAATCGAAGAATTTGATAGAATGCCATTTGAGCATAAGGTCTGTTTTACGGCTAAAGAATATCCTTTGTGTAGCTCGGTGATTACTATGCCAGAATATAAGAATAAACCTTATGTACTTTATGAATGGGCATATAGCTATAGGTATTACAACTTTGTGAAAGAAGCCAACAAAATTTTGACATGAAGAAAGTTTCGATAGTTACACCAGTTTTTAAGGTGGAAAAGTATATAAGAGACTGCGTACTCTCTGTTATAAATCAAACTTATCCATCCATTGAGTTTGTGCTTGTTGATGATTGTGGAGGAGATAAGAGTATAGATATTATAAATTATTTAATATCTAAAACGCACAAGGAAGGATTAGAAATAAAACTCATTCGTCATGAGTTCAACCAAGGTGTGGCCGCAGCTCGCAGCCATGCTATGCAAGCAGCAACTGGTGATTATATATTCTGTCTTGACAGTGATGATATGCTAAATCCTGATTGTATCGCTCAGTTGGTAAAGCGAATGGAGGAAACTGATGCTGATTTTGTTGTTTGTGATCATTATTCGGATAAAAAAAATGAAGGATTCGGAGGTCACCTTTGTGCATCAATTGATAGTGTGGAAGGAAATGAAGCCTGTCTCCATTCTTTTGCGAAAAATTGGTTTAATTTAGCACCTTGGTGTAAGTTGTTAAAGCGAGAATTCGTAGAAAAATATAATCTCTATTTTCGTGAAGGAATTATTAATGAAGATGCGCCATGGATATTCCAGCTTTGCTTAAATGCAGACAAGATAGCTTTCCTGCATGAAAAATTGTATTATTATAGATACAATACTAATTCAATTATGACAGATTCAAAGAAAAGACTTATCAATGATTCTAATAAAATTGCATTGCAGATTTTCTATGATGAAATCATGAGGCGAAAAGATTTATGGGGAAATAAGGATGTATATCTAATTTACATGCGTCAGATAATAACCTATTTCACTATGACCGTAAATCAATACAATTTCTTCTTTTATCAGAAACAGATAAAATGGCTGAAGAATCTATACTTTCAGAGTCCATGGTTTTCAAGTGAAAAAGTCCCGATTTCATATAGAATTTGGAATCTGACATTCCGTATGCCATCTGCTATGGCGGGGATAATTACCTATTTACTTATAAAGATACAAAATAGATAATATGAAACAGCGAGATACATTCCTCGATTTCTGTAAGGGTGCTGCCATATTTTTGGTTGTTCTTGGACATGTACTATTAAAATCGATGGACTTGAGAAATGGTCTTTTTGATTTTATTTGTTTGTACCATATGCCCTTTTTCTTTATGCTCTCTGGTTATTTGGCATGGCGAGTGCAATGGTTTGACTTTCGTTTTTTTATGAAGAAAGCAAGAACTTTATTGTTGCCGTGTTTTACGGTTGGGCTTTTATTTACTCTTACAAACAGAGAATATGATGCATTTATTTTTAGTGAGTTTCATAACGGATATTGGTTTTTGTGGTCCTTATTCTGTATATGGTGTCTGTTTGCTTTAGTAAAATGGATTATTTCTCTTTGTCGTATAAAGAAAGTATGGTTTGAAATTCTCATTCTATTATTACCATTTTTTTTTATAAAAGTGGGGGGGCAGCATCTATGGAGTCCTATTATAAATAGCTATCTCTCAATTGATTTTACAGCTGCTTTCTATCGCTTTTTTATTATGGGATATTTTATCGGGAAATATGATAATATAAAAAAATGGCTCCAAAATAAAAAAGTAAATATCGTAGGAATGATAGGCTTTGTTTTATTGTTCTCAATATCATATTTTGTGGATTTAGAGCATACGATACCTTTTACTATTGTTCAGATTTTACTATGTCTAAGTTTTTTATGCTTTTTACGGATCTTGTATAACAGATGGTTCTATAGAATAGGCAAAAAGATAGAAAAATACGGATGCAGGTCGCTTGATATATATGTGTTTCATTACTTTGTGTTATTGCTGCTAAAAATTTCTATTGCAAAGCAATTTGCTGTTCCAATACAATATATGATAGCGTTTTTCACGGCATGGGCTGTAATAGAGGTAACCTTACTTTTAAGTTACCCTATAGAAAAGAATAAATATTTACGTCTTATTTTTTTAGGAAAGATTTAAAATGAAAATGTTGTTTTATTTACCAAATGCTAACTATAAAGATATAGACTATAGTCGTTTGGAAGAAGGCAATCCTGGATTGGGGGGAACGGAATATGTTATATTAATAACAACTCTTCTGCTTTCAAGGAAGATATTAAGTCAAAACTTAGAAAAGGAGTTTCATATTCAAGTTGCTGCTCAAAACCCTAATATTCCAATACCAGAGATTTCCATCGTAGCGGTTTCTGATATTACTGATGTCGTTTCATTAGATGCTGATTATATTCTTTTTAAATACGAAAAGAATAGTTATATAAAGTTGACAAATGCTCTGCGAGCAAAAAAGGAGAAAGAACCTTCTATTCATACAAAAATCATAATATGGGCTCATAATTTAATAGATAGAAAAGAAAGAAACATTATTGATAAAGATATAAATGTTCCTATAGTTTTATGTGTTAGCAAAGAGCAGATGAATCTGTATAGAGATCATCATTTGTTTTTAAAATCTACGTATATATATAATGGAATTCCATTAGATTATCTAAAATCAATTAAAGATGCTCTTCCTTCTTATGCTGATCGACCTCATGAAGTAACATCTATAGGTAGCATTGATTATTATAAAGGCTTCCACTTGATAGCAAAGGCATGGAAAACAGTATTGGCTGCAGTTCCTGATGCTAAATTAAATGTTATAGGTGCAGGTAACCTATATGATAGAAATTCAAAGCTCGGTAAATATGGAATAGCAGAAGAGTCATACGAAAACAGTTTCATGCCATATCTTATCGAAAAGTTTGAAGAAGATGGGGTAATAAAGGAACGAATTTTACCTTCTGTAAAATTTTGGGGGTTAATGGGTGTCGAAAAAAACGAAGTGTTGAAAAAAACTCGTGTAGGAGTCCCCAATCCTATGGGTAAAGAATCTTTTTGTTTGGTAGCATTAGAAATGCAAGCCATGGGAGCAATGCTTACAACCAAAGATTATGGAGGTTTTAGAAATACGGTATATAAAACAGGAATGTTATATGATAACCCTATAGATTTAGCCCAAAATATAATCTGTCTTTTACAAGCAGAGGATAATCATATTGAAGAGTGCTATCAATGGATGGAGGATAATTTTTCGTATGAAAGTATCGCAAACCAGTGGTTGCAATTTATTAAGGATCTTCTTGAGGGTAAAATGATTTTAGGCAGTAAAAAACTCCCTTATAAAAACAATCGAACTGATTATTTGGGAAGGATGCGAGAAATCAATAGAAGGATTAAGTCTATAATAGGCTATAGCTTGCCTACTATAGAATTCTATCGTAGCATTCTGCGAAGATTTGGATTAGTAAAAGGTTTTTAAATGATGCAAGATAAAATAGTATCCATCATATTACCAGTATTTAATGCAGAAAGATTTCTACCTCAGTGCTTGGACAGTATATTGAGGCAGACTTATCAGGAATGGGAGTTGATAGCGGTAGATGATGGAAGTGAAGATGAAAGTATCGAAATACTGAAGTCTTATGAACAAAGAGATAACAGAATACGTATCATCTCCAAGAAGAATGAAGGCGTTTCGATTGCTCGTAATGTAGCCTTAGAACATGCTCATGGGGATTATATCTATTTCGTTGATTCGGATGATGTCGTGATGCCAGAGGCTTTGATGATCTTGGTTGAGGCTATGGAAAGCAGCCATGCAACATTTGTAAAATCGGATTTCCTGCCAATTGACGAACAAGGAAAACAGGTGTTTGTGAATAAGAAACAGGTGATTCGCCGACGCTATGATGGAAAGGTGATGGATTCTGAGGATTTCTTCAAAAAGATTCTGATGAAAGAGTATTTCCTCTGGACTTGTCTGTTCCGAAAGGATATTATAGTAAAGCATCATATTCAGTTTATACCTCATTGCAGACTTATGGAAGATGCTGCTTTTATGGCAGACTATCTGCTCCATTCTGACAGAAATGTATATAAGGATGCTTGTGTGTATGGGTATCGAAAGTATGAGGGGACGGCTTCGGAAGTGAATAAAGATTATAGTGGAGATTTGGAAATGATACAGCAGTCCTTATCTACTGCAAAGGAAAGAAAGACATTGAATATTTTGTTATATAAGCGAATAAATAAAATTCAACAGGGATATAGAACAGGACTGATAAATAAGTTTATAACCTTGTTTCATTCTAAAGTGGAACGCCTTTATATTTATATAAAATACCAATTATCGAAATGAACTCAAAAATAAGCTATCCGAAATATGAAGTGAAGTATTCGAAAGTATCAATGATGGTGCTTTTGTTCATTTTTTTACCACCTTTTATAGGCTTGCCATTGGCTGTTTATGCAATATGGAATGAAAAATATAGGCAACCTACTGATTATTATTTATTTTTTGTTTGTTTGGCTGTCTACTTTGCGTCAATCAATGCAACAAAAGCACCTGCAGGGGATCAAGTTCAGTATTTTGTTGCATATAACAACGTGCCCCAAATTGGCTTTATAAAGTCCTTGATATATATATATGGTATTAATTATTATAGAGACCCTACAAGCACCACGATTTCTGGTGAGTTCATGAATGGAATTTATAATTATATAGGCTATTATATAACATTTGGACAATATTACTTATTTGTTTTCATTTACACTTTCGTTGAGTACATGTTGGTTTATATAGGATTGTACAAGTTCTGTCAAAACTTAAAACGCCCTCATTTCCCTATTGTTTGCGGTGTAATGATATTGAGCTTTTTTTATTTATACTTTCAGTATCTTTTACAAATTCAAAAGCAATTCCTTGCACAGTCTATCATGATGTATGTTATGGGCAATTTGTCTTTGTGTGGCAAGATGAACCGAAAGTTATGGACATTGACAGCAATCGCCTTGTTTACTCATGCTTCTGTGATATTGTTTGTTCCCTTTTTGATATTAGGAAAATTGAGAAGGCCATTGGATAAAAAAAGTTTGTTCAGTTTTGTATTTTTATTCATGTTGTTAGTTTATTTGGGACCTAAAATGGTTGGAAATATTACCTCGGTAGACTCTTCTTCCTCAATGATGTATAGTGTAGGACGAGTTGCAAATGCAGAAAATGATAATGATGGTGGAGGTCTTGTTTTATCACAAGTTATTGTTGTAGGTATTCCTATTGCCCTGATCTTGATTAAGCAATTATGGTTTAATCGTAAAAGACTATTGGGCTATTCTGCCTTTATACTCAATGTGGTACTGCTTCTTTTAGTAGCTGTAGCAGCTATGTTCAGGCAAACCATTGCGCAATATCGTTATTTTATGATGATTTTTGCATTTATGCCTTTCGTCTATCCTTTTGCTTTTAATAGTATAAAAAGAAGAAATTTGTTTTTAAAAGCGTTATCGGTTGTAATGCTTATATGGTTTTATTTGAAGTTTGAATTTATTATTTATGATTTTGCTCCAGAGTGGGCGATAATAACAATTCCTCCTTCTTTATTGACTTTTATGTTTAATCCAGGATTGTAATAGGTTATGTATATATGTTTTATCTGTAGAGAATATCCCCCTTCTTTGCGTGGCGGTGGCATTGCCTCTTATGTCAAAGAAATGGCCCATGGGCTACATGGGCTTGGGCATCAGGTGACAGTGATTGCTGCTTCAGATGATACCAGACTCTCTTCTGAAGACGATGATGATGGAGTGCAGGTTATCCGTTTGAAGGGTGGTGATTTCGTTATTCCACAATTAGAGGGGAAATCGTTCCTTAAAAAGTTCCGCATTTTTTATAGTTTTCTTTCTTACAGAAAAAGAGTGAAAAATGTGGTAAAGTCCTTAAAAGATGTCGATATAATTGAAGTTCCTGAGTATGGAGCGGAAAGCTATTTCTTATCTGACCTCAAAGTTCCTGTTGTATTGAGGCTTCATACACCTACACTGTTTGACAGAAATAATTTGGGGATTACCAAATATCGTGGCGTAAGGAAAATCTTCGCTTGGACTGGCGGAAAGGAATTGATGCTAATCAGAAAAGCAAAATATATTAGCTCGTGTTCAAGGGCTTTGGCGAAGTGGACGGCAGATAATATAGGCATTGATATTGAAAGTATAAAAGTTATATACAACCCTGTATCTTTGCCAGAAGATTCGACTATAAAACAGAAGAAATGCAACAGAATTTCTATTGTGTTTGTTGGTACCATAAGCGATGTGAAAGGATGTGGAGATCTTTTGGAGGCAGGCAAGATTCTTTCAGAAAAAAAACTTTCTTTAGACATATATCTTTATGGGAAAATGGGGGTATATGCCCAAACTTTAGAAGAAAAAGGTAAGGATTATCCTTGGTTTCATGTTATGGGGAAAGTAAATCGTGAGGACGTATTCGATATTTATCGAAATGCAACCATCGTTTGTTTCCCATCTTGGTGGGATAATATGCCGATGGTTTGTTTAGAGGCAATGGGTGTTGGGGCAGTTGTTTTAGGTAGTTCTTCTGGTGGCATGAGCGAGATAATTGAGGATGGAAAAAGTGGTTATTTGATAGAACCACATGACCCGCATGCTTTAGCAAGAAAAATAACTAGCATTGTTGGTCTTTCTGATGAACGTCGTGCCTCGATTTCAGAGAATGCTAAAAAGAAAATTCATGATTGTTTTGGTAAAGAAGTGATTGTGAGACAGATGACAGAATACTATCAGAGCGTAATTGATGATTATAAAAAAGCATACAAATGAAAGTTTTATATTGCAACCCTTCTTTTTGGGAGTATCGTTTACCCTTTTATGCAGAATTAAATCGACTGTTTAATGGGAATTTTCATGTTGTTTATTCTACAAAAAGATATTTTGGAGCACATGTAAATATGCTGCCAAAGATTAAAAAAATATTAGGAGAGAATGCACATCCGTATGATAACGAATGGATGTATGTCAGAGAGAGTCATTCTATGAAGATTAAAGACGAGACTTATCATGCGATACCTTTGTCTTTAGGTTTGTTGACTATAATAAGAAAAATTAAGCCTGATGTACTAATAACCGAAGGCTTTTTTCAATGGACTCCTTTTGTTCAACTATACGGATGGTTCTTTCGTGTTCCGGTTTTTGTTGGTTATGAGCGAACATTATATACAGAGCGTCATAATTCTAGATTTAAAACCTTCTTGAGAAAATTGCAAGATAAATCAATTGCTGGCTATTTGGTAAATGGAACAGAAACTAAAAAATATTTATTGTCACTTGGTATATCAGAGGAGAAAATCTTTGTTGGAGGTATGAGTGCTGATAGTACCGGCTTAAGGACTTCCATAAAAAAATGGCCAATTGAAGAAAAACAAAATTTTAAAAATAAATATATATCATCAAATAATGGATTAATTTTTCTTTTTACTGGGCAAATGATTTTGCGTAAAGGAGTGAATTATTTATTAAATGCTTGGGTGAAACATACTCAATTATATCCTGATGACAAACTTGTACTAGTAGGTGGAGGAGTCTTTCTCGAAAAATGGAAGAAAGAGTATAGTAAGTATTCATCTATTATATTTGAGGGTACTGTTGCTTACGATGAAATTTATAAGTATTATGCTATAGCAGATGTTTATATACTTCCAACGATAGAAGATAACTGGAGCCTTGTAGTACCAGAAGCTATGGCCTGTGGCTTGCCAGTTGCGACTTCTATCTATAATGGTTGTCATGTGGAATTAATTCAAGATGGTGAAAATGGATTTGTTTTCGATACGTATAATCAGGAATCAATCACAAATGTATTGGAAAAGTTCCATCATATGGATTTGAAAAAAATGGGAGACAAATCGATTCTTATAGAAAAGAATTTTAATACAGAAGCATGTGCTAAGCGTGAATATGAAGCTATTTTAAAGACTTTGAAGTTATGGTAAAGGTTTTTCATATAGTGACATCCTTTGATATAGGAGGAGCTGAACGAGTGGCTTTTAATATTGCTAAATCAAAAAGTCCAAATTTTGAATATCATGTTGTAGAGGTGGTACATTCTGATTCTCAATTCTCTCATTTAGTAATAGATGAATTAGAAAGGGAGGGAGTTCGTTTGCATTTTTCTCCAATAAGAAATAAGAAACTCGGTATTCTTTTGTTTTGGTTATGGTTTATTCATATTTATATCATATATAGACCAAATGTAATTCATTCTCATACCGAGATTCCTGATTTGGCTTTATGGTTATTCCGAAAAATAGCATGCCTTTTCTTCTGGATTAAAACAAGATATATCCGTACGATTCATAACACCCAGTTGTGGAATGAATGGGGAAAAATTGGTTCTTTGGTTGAGCCTTATTATATTAACCATCATTCCAATTATGCAATTTCTCTATCTACCAAATTGCTTTATGAAAATAAATATGGAGCAATAGATGTTCCTTATATATATAATGGTATAGAGGAAGTTGAGCAAAAAACTTTTATAGGCATTGTTAAAGACAAAATAAATGTCTTGTTTGCAGGTCGTTTGGAGTTTCAGAAAGGTATAGATGAATTGATAGCTGTTGTCAAGCAACTTAAAAATGATGCGCACTATCATTTTCATATTATTGGGGCTGGGGCTAAGTCAAAGGAAGTACGTGAGCAATTAAGTGCTTTGTCAAATGTGACTCTTTATGATAAGGTTTATGGGTTGTCACAATATCTGTCTTCCTTTGATTACCTTTTTATGCCAAGCAATTTTGAGGGATTTGGCTTGATGTGTGCAGAGGCCAGTCTTGCTCATGTCCCGACAATTATTAATAATTGTGCAGGGCTGAATGAAACTCTACCAAACAATTGGCCTTTGTCTGTTTATGGGAATGGAGTGAAACAATATCTTCATATATTTAAAGATGTTTTGCCAAAAGTAAATAAAACGATTTTAGGTGAGCAAGCTTATCTTTTTGCAAAACAAAATTTTGGAATGAGAAGAATGCAATTAGAATATGAAAAAATCTATATTGGAAATGAAAAAGAATAATCCATTAATAACTGTCGTTATTCCATGTTATCATGTGGAGGACGTCATAGGATGTATATTCTCTGATTTGAAAAAACAGTCTTTCTCAGATTTTGAGATGGTATTTGTTAATGATGGGGGGGGTGAAAAGATGTCCACCATCCTTGGTGTTTTTGCAGAGAATGACGACCGTGTCATTAAGGTAGAAAAAAGTAATGGAGGGGCATCTTCTGCACGTAATGCAGGCTTGAAAATTGCTCATGGAGAATGGGTCGTGTTTGTGGATCCGGATGATAGGGTAGAACCTTATTATTTGCAATGTTTGTACGATTCTGTTGCAGGAACGAAATCATATGTCGGCATAGGGGGATTCCGGCAAAAGGATGTTCGCAGTGGGGAACTTCAAGATTTTCGAATGAAAGAAAATAAAAAAGAGGTTCATCTTGCAAAATGTTATCATACTTTTTATGGTTATCAGGCATCTGTGCTATGGAATAAAATTTATAATGTAGATTTCTTGCGCAAAAATAATCTTTATCTCGATGAGACAATCACGTTTGCTGAGGATTTGGATTTCAATCTTTGTGTGTTTCAAATAATAGAGACTATAGGTGTTTGTGCTGATTGTGGTTATTGGTATATTGTGGCAGGAACTTCTGCAACAAATCGTTATCACGCGCATCTTGCCGAATATTTGAGAAAAACAGACAGAAAGAATTTCGAATTGTTACGAAAGTTTGGAATTTCGGATATAGAATTGCATACGAAAGCAATTAGACAATCTAAAAATCGTGCATTTTTCCTTGTTGTCAACTGTTTTAAAAGTGGTAATGGCATGAATTTGCAACAAAAGGTGAAAAAAATATCTGATGATGTGTTGCAAGATAAAATCCTTATGGACAATCTCATGTCGGACAAATGCAAGTATGGTTTGAAAATAGATATTTGTGCTTTTTTTATAGTCAATCGGCAAATATGGATGCTGGTAATATTTTTTGCATTTCTTTACAAAATTAAATATGTCATTGAAAAGTTTCAATAAAAACGTAACAAGTCAAATGAAGGCTATAGCTTTTTTGTTGATGTTAGTGCATCACCTTTGGAGAGAGCCTGATTTTGTGAGGTTTGAGCCTGTTGCTTATGGCAATATACTGCTTTCAATAGGATTAATGTGCAAGATATGTGTTGGTATATTCATGTTTCTTTCGGGCTATGGCTTGATGGCTTCAAGTTGGTCTGGGGGGCAGATTATAGTATAGTTAATCGGTTAAAGAAAGTACTGTTGCCGTTTTGGCTCATTGTAGTTTTGGCAGCTCCTTTTCTGCTGCTATACGATGATATTTCGTGGTATGATGTGGTGACAGATAGCCTGCTTCTTACCAGTAAGATGAATGGCTCATGGTGGTTTATGCAGACATACGTTATCTTTGTTATCTGCTTTCCGCTATTTGTTAAAAGCCTTCATTATAAAATGGTTTGGATTCCTTTGCTAATTGTATCTGTACTGTGCTTTCAACCTATAGCTACTGATATTAGAAAGTATAGTGATGCTGTGCATTATGTTCTGCATTATTTTCCTCTCTTTTACTCAGGTATGATAGCTCGGAAACTTTCTCTTTTTGATTTGTTGGTTGAAAAGCAATGGTGGTTTAAGTTGTTCCTGATAGTAGTATTAGTGGTTGCTCGTTTTGCAACGGGATGGAATATACTTAACATAGGATTGATAGTCGCTATGATTATGATATTAGTAGATGTTCAAGAATATATTACGGAAAGAGTGCTGAAAGTATTTAATTCCTTGGGAAAGATGTCTATGAATATGTGGCTTATCCACATGTTTTTTATCGCCTATGGTTATCACTTAACCAATCCTATTACTGATCTGGTATGGATATATCTTGAATCACTTGTTGCTGCGTATGTAGTTTGGAAATTATATAAAAGACTTTGTGAGTGTATAAAATGAACATAATTTTATCGGATGTAAGTAGATATAAAGGGAGTAAAGGTACTTGGAAGGATGTTTTCAAGTATTACATTACCAATCCTTCGTTCAGGGTTATTTTTTTACATAGGTTGTATCATCAATGGTATCATATCTTGTCTAAGATTCCTATGGGAAATGGTATCTTCTCTCTTTATTATAAGCATATCTGTAGGCAATCTGGTATCCAACTTTCTCTTGGTGCAGATATTGGAGAAGGGTTTAAATTTGAACATTTTGGTGGTATTGTTATTGGCGGTATTAAGATTGGTAAAAACTGCAATATCTTCCATAATGTAACCCTCGGATATGCTGGTCGTTGGCAGAATGGGGGGGTAGTCCTACCATTGGTAACAATGTGGTAATTGGGGCTGGTGCCGTAGTTGTCGGCAGGATTACTATTGGCGATAATGCTTTTATTGGTGCCAATGCATATGTGTATCAAGATATACCTGAAAATGCTGTTGTTGGAGCTATGCCAGGAAAGATTCTATCCTATAATGGTACAAAAGGTTATTTTGGGCATTGATGGTGGTTATTAACTTACTCTGGCGGTTAGCGTTCTCATAGATAAACTTCGTACATTAATCAGATGTTAGATTTTGATAAACTGAAATCTCGCTTTCGGCAGTTCGGTAGCTGGAGGCTTGTCTGGCAATATATCCGTATGGGGGTGTTGTGGACGGGTGTCTGTGCCTTGGTACGCTGTGCCTTGAAGGGGAAGTCCTTGAAGGCTGCTTATCCTGTGATTACTGAGAAAGTGGATAGGATTCTGATTCGGCAGTATAGCTATATTCTGGATGATATGAAGCTAAGGGATGCGGAGGATCTGACTCCTAATGATGGGGGTGTTCCGAAGATTGTCTGGTTCTCCTGGCTACAGGGTATCGACCAGGCTCCTGATTTGGTGAAGGTGTGCTTGGCTTCGCAAAGGAAGCATCTGCCGGATTATGAGTTCAGGGTCTTTGATCTCAGTAATTACCAGCAATGGATTGAACTGCCTGAGTATATTGTCAGGAAATATAAGAAGGGTTTGATTCCGGCAGCTTCTTTCAGCGATTTGCTCCGCCTGTCGGTTTTGCAGAAATATGGTGGTGTTTGGATGGATGCTACGGTGTTCTGTTCTGGTTTTGGGAATGAGAAGCTGCAAGGGCGATGGGATAGGATTATGCAGAGTGAACTGACGGTGTTCCGCTACTTCAAGCGTGGGGCTATGGCGCCTGTGGGGTTATCCACCTGGTTTTTTGCTGCTGTGCCTCATCAGATTGTGATTTCTTCTGTCTTGGATATGCTCCTTGCTTATTGGAAGGATTATAACTGTCTGGTGGATTATTACATCATCCATCTTTTCTTGGGTTTGTCCCTCCGTGAGTTTCCGATGGTGGAGGTTCGTATGCCTCGTGAGAACAGTTATCACAGTATTCTCTTGGGTGATGCCTTGGGGCGTACTTTCCATCAGGAGCAATGGCAGGATCTGATTGATCATGTGAGTATTCACAAATTGAATTACAGAAAAGTGGAAATGGCCAGTAAGAATCCGAAGGGATATTATTGGCATGTTATGAAAGAATTTGAGTAGATTATGAAACCAAAGATACTTTTTATCATGCACATGCCGCCGCCTGTGCATGGTGCTGCAATGGTGGGGCAATATATCCACGATAGTGAGATGATTAATCGGGAGTTTGAGAGTCATTACATTAACCTGACTACTGCGAAGAACTTGCAGGACATCGGGAAGGTGGGGATGAGGAAACTCTTGGATTTCTTCAAGCTCCTGAAGAAGATACGGCATGGGGTTAAGGTGATTAAACCTCAATTGGTTTATGTTACTCCGAATGCTTGTGGCGGTGCCTTTTATAAGGACTTTGTTGTGGCTCAGATGCTGAAGTGCTTGGGCTGTCAGGTGGTGGCGCATTATCATAATAAAGGTGTAGCTACCCATCAAGACCGATGGTTCGATAATATCCTGTATAAACGATTCTTCAAGGATATCAAGGTGATATTGCTTTCGGAATTTCTTTATGTGGACATGAAAAAATATGTAAATAGGAAGGACGTGTTTATTTGCGCCAATGGCATTCCTTGTTCTTCTGAACTTGATTCTCGTTCAATACCCTCATCAACTCCTCAAACTCTTATTCCTCATATTTTATTCCTGTCCAATCTTTTGGTGAGCAAGGGCGTTGTGGTCTTGCTTGATGCCTTGCGGATACTGAAAGGTAAGGGATGTTCGTTTATTTGTGACTTTGTGGGCGGTGAGACTATGGAAATGGATGCTGTTATGTTTGAAAGCGAAGTTGCCAAACGAGGCTTAGAAGGAATGGCTATTTATCATGGCAGGAAATATGGCAAGGACAAGGAGGAGTTTTTCCGCTCGGCTGATATGTTCGTCTTCCCGACTTTCTATCATAACGAATGTTTCCCCTTGGTGTTGTTGGAGGCTATGGAACATGGCTTGCCTTGCATCTCGACGACAGAAGGGGGAATACCAGGGATTGTCGATGACGGTAAGACTGGCTATCTCGTACCTAAACATGATGCAGTGGCATTGGCTGATAAAATAGAAATGTTTATTCGTGATATCGACTTGCGCCATAAAATGGGTTTGGCAGGACGAGAGAAGTTTGAACGTGAGTTTACATTGGGAGTGTTTGAGAAAAGAATGGTGGAGATTCTATCGAACAATGTTAAAGGCTAAATTTTTAGTACAATGATGACCTGGATTTTTGAACATATCGTTTATCCCATATTTACTTGGTTTGGAGTGCCAAGGGATTGATATCATAATCAATAATGCGGCAATGAATAAAGCCCTATGTGCATGACTACAATAAAGATATTTTTAGCCTCTTCTTGTGAGTTGGCTTATGAGCGAATGATTATCGGTGATAAAATTCGACAAGCTGATGACAAGTGGCGAGCAAAAGGTGTAAGGCTACAGTTGATGGTATGGGAGGACTATCGACCAGAGTTTTTGGGAGTAAGAACTCAAACGGAGTATGACGAGTATCTTGTTAATGAAAGCCAAATCGTAATTGGGCTGTTCAAAAACAGATGCGGGAAATATACACAAGAGGAAATTGTGCTCGCCAAACGTAATAATTCTGAAAATCTACATGTGTTTACTCTTCCTGCTGATGATGGAGTAAACCTTGTAAGTGACTTCCTTACAAGGGAATCGATTGCTGACATAAAATGTAGCGATATTGACCATGTATGCTCGGAAGTGAGGAATGTTATAGAGAATTATATCGCTAAGAATGAATGTGACAATGTTCTGTCGGCTAATTCATCTCTTTCCACAGACCAAATATATGCTACTATAGGTGCTGATATTCCCAAACGAAGTGCTGAATTTGGTAATATGGTACGCTCGGTGAATGATGCTCTTGAAGGCGATAATATCTCCCGATGTATATTGATGGAAAAACATCAAAGGAGAATGATACCGCAATCTGACTATTATGTGGCATTGACTCATGAGCATTGTAACTTGGATGAAGAAGAGGAAATTGTAACTGCAATAAAGGCATCCGCTGGTGATAAGGGCAAGTTGCCTGTAGCTATTTATTTGGAGAAAGGATCTCTCCTCTTAAATACTTGTCAAAAAATAAACAATGCTTTAGCCGATTATGGCGTGTTCACCATTGAGTATGGTACAATGAATGATGTCAAAACAAATCTATTTCTCTACCTCTATCGTAAGAGAAAGGGAAATATGATAGTCTTTGATGATTTTTCGGGTTTTGCTTATTCTGAAGGTTGTGTCACATTTGCAGGCTACATGATAGCGGCTGTCAAGAGTTTATTTCAAGATGTTGAGGTGCTCAAACAATGTCAGAGATTGGACTGCGTGAGAAAACAGCTTGAAAGTCTGATTCATAAGAAAGATGCAAAGAGCAGAAACGAGAAAGTTGTCTTGAATAACGAAATGGACAACTTGGTGAAATTTGTCAATGAAAATCTTACTCTAAAATTTGCTTCGGTACAAACAAGCTATATTGAGACGGATATAGACGAAAGCCAACCATTGAACTTGGAATCAATAAACAATTCTATTGATATACAGGAAAAGAGCCTGTCTATATTGCATAAGAAGAAAGAGCAGATATTCGACAGTTGGCTATCCACTATAGGAGCACTCGTCGCTCGCTTGAATTATCTCGTGTCGGTAGGAAATATTCATGTGGGTGAAATAAAATCTGTCACAAAATCGATTTACGGACTATTGCAGAGGATTATTGCAAAAGGGGTGATTATTTCTGATGAGCGTATGCAGGATATTATGCAGCTATTGCAAGCTACATACGACCAATATGGTGGAGACTATGATGAAGATGAATTCTTCCATATAGCTTTTAACTGGGCTGACAAACGTAATATCTCATCGGAATTTATAGAAACATGTCGATTCAACTTTGCCAATGCCCTTATGCGCAATGAAGACCCTGCTGCACTGCAATTATACAAGACTGTTCTCGCCAATCTGAAACAGATTGATGACCATTCGATTTCAAGTCATAGGTTTATCATCAAGGTATATACAAGCATTGCACATGTGTTCATAGAATTGGAGAGAAATGAAGATGCATGGGATGTGATCCAGCAGATGGGACATGACATCAATGAATGGAATGACCCAATAAATGTACGTTTGGTGCAAAGCTCCGATTTTTATGCAGCACAATTACGAGCCATTCCAGAACGTTGGGATGATGGGATGCAGGATGTTATTTCTCATGCAGTGCTTATATTTAATCAATGCAGAGAACATTTGACAATAACACCCAAGGATTATCATTATGTTTACTGTTTCTGCTATTTGCCGAATGTCATATCGGCTTTTATCATTGACAGAATGGACTATATGAATGAATCAAAGAAAGGAACTCTTTTGCCGCTTGCTTTCGAAATGTTGGAGAGGCTTTTGCATTACGCCGAAACTATAGAAGGCTACTATCCTATTGAAGGAATGACAAGTGCTTCGCAAGGTTATCACAATAGAGGCTTCTTGTATTATAAATTGAGGAGATGGAATGAAGCAATCTCAGACTATCAGAAAGCTTTGGATTCTCGTAGATTTATCTATGAGAATATGCCTCATAAAGAAAATAAACGAGTTATCGGCGAGACTCTTGTTAATATTGGTGCTGCGCAATTGGAATGGTGCAAAGAGAACCACACCACAGAAGGGCATGATCCAATAGACACGGCAAAGGAAGCATTGAGCATTTATGAGAGCTTGTATAACAAAGATTATCCGCTTTCTGAGGTGGATATCAATAAGGCAAAACAACTGATTGCCACCTCTTATTATTATTTAGGCTCTTCTGCGGAAAAACTATTAGGATTGAAAATGATGAAGGAAATATATGCATGGCTTACAGAACACAGGGAAAACTCATATATAAAAAGTTTTCTGGATAACACTGTAAGTATTTTGAAAATGGAGAATTTGATATAATATGATGATGTTTAGACTTAAAGATTTAAATATACTTGGCAGCAAGGCGGAGCTTGCTGCGCTGCCTGAGGGCAAGTTGCTCATTAATACTGTAAATGCTCATTCGTATAATACGGCTCGGAAGGACAAACTGTTTGCTGAGGCGTTAATTAATGGTGATGTGCTTATTCCCGACGGAGTGAGCATCGTGAAGGCTTGCCGATGGATTAAGGCGAAGAGCCAACCGAAGGAGCGTATCGCAGGATGGGATCTTTTTGCTTTCGAGATGGAGCATCTCGAAAAAATAGGAGTTAGGAATGAGGAGTTAGGAGTTTCCGGTTCGCCACAGCGAACCGTCATGTTCATGGGTAGCTCGCAATGTGTGCTTGACCTGATTGTGAAGCGGGCGGCTGAGGTTTATCCTCATCTGAAGGTGGTGACCTACTCGCCTCCTTATAAGCCGGAGTTCTCGGATGAGGACAATAAGGCTATCATTGATGCCATCAATGCTGCTAATCCAGATTTGCTTTGGATTGGCATGACTGCACCGAAGCAGGAGAAGTGGACCTATTCGCATTGGGAAGAGTTGGATATCCACTGCCATGTGGGAACTATCGGTGCTGTGTTCGACTTCTTCGCCGGCACAGTGGAGCGTGCTCCTATGTGGTGGCAGCGTCATGGCTTGGAATGGCTGTATCGTCTGCTGAAGGAACCGAAGCGTATGTGGAGACGATATATTATTGGCAATGCGCTGTTCCTTTGGAATATGCTGAAAGAGAAATGTTGAATGTTGAATTGAAAGATAGCGTGACTGATATTTACTTTCGCTTTATTCAATTTTCCTTGGGGGTTTACGAGGGCAAGGAGTTTCTTGATGGTTCTGCTCTAAAAGACCTTGACTGGAATTCATTCTATGAATTTGCCAAGAAGCAGACGCTTGTCGGAGTAGTCTTCGATGGCATCCAAAAACTACTTAAGGATGCTGCACCGAATTTGGAATTGCTGATGCGTTGGTTTGGCATAAACCAGAAAATCATGCAACGCAACAATGTTCTGAACGAGGCTACGGTAGCTATATATAACAAGGTGAAAGATTCGGGATATAGCTGCTGTATTTTGAAGGGGCAAGGCAATGCGGTGATGTATCCTAATCCGTTGATAAGAATACCTGGTGATGTGGATGTATGGGTGAATGCTGGGCGTGATGAGATTCGTTCTCTTGCCCACTCGCTTGCTGAAAACGCCAATGGACATGTAGATGATGAGAGTCTCAACCATATAGGTCTTACAGTCAACGGCATTACCGTGGAGCTACATTCTACTCCTGGCTTTATGGCTAACTTCGTGTATAATCGGAGATTGCAAAGATGGTTGAAACAGAATGTTGATGAGCAATGTAACAACATGGTGGCATTGCCTAATGATGCAGGTTTTGTAGCTGTTCCAACACATTCCTTCAATATCGTGTATCAGCTTTATCATCTCTACCATCATTATTTCTATGAGGGTGTAGGATTGAGACAAGTAGTGGATTACTACTTTGTCTTAGTGAAGAGTGAAGAACGAAGAGTGAAGAATTCTATAGCCTTAGAACGTGAGTTAAAGTGTCTTGGATTGTGGAAATTTGTAGGGGCAATGATGTATGTGTTACATAAGGTCATGGGAATGCCAAAAGATAAGATGATTGCACCTATGGATGCAAAGAGAGGGCAAATGCTTCTTGATGACATCTTGAATGGAGGCAATTTTGGACATTATGACAAACATCACGTTTTGGGGCATAACCTCCTTCGCCTATATCGTGACGCTCGTCTTTTGAGATATTATCCTGCCGAGGCATTGAGTGAACCGATATTCAGAGTTTGGCACTTTTTATGGAGATTGAAATGCCAGAAGTAATAAAAGGAACGCATCTTCCTTCTTTATAATATACTATTCGAGGATAAAGTTTGGTAGTACGAATCTAAAAAATATTACCTTATGGGATTGCAAGAGATGGGTGGATGGGAGGATAGCCATAAGGACACCACAAATCGGGTGGACTAATTTTATTATTAAATTTTTATTTCTTAAACAAATGAAACATTTAAAAATTAATTAGGTCGGGCATTAGCTTGCCCGACTTCGCAAAAAGTTGTGTAGGCAGAGTTTTGAAGAGTCTGCCAAGTGTATAATCGCAATTTTGGATTTATCAAGTATTGCTATCAAGTTGTACTTCGGAGTTCCAATTGATTATGTTGACGTGTTCAACGCGAGTCAAGATGTTATGTCGATTGTGTAGTACATCAAACAGGTGATTCAAACTCATGTTTGACACCGGGGAGGCGGTTCGCCGCCTCCTTTATTATATGACTATAATTAGTATTCATTATGAATAATTCTATAGAACAATCTAAAATAACGGAAAGGACTGAACAGATAAACAAGTTTGCATCATTGGTTGATTTGTTTAATAAGAATGCCATTAATAGAGAGACTTTCATGGCAGAATTATCAAAGATTGAACAAATCGAATGGTCAAAAGAAAACTTGTTCAATCAGTTGATAGGATATTGTGTTCTTGGTGATGCTTATGGAATTTTGAAAACCCGAGAGTTGGATTTCAGTAAAACGTACTATAGCAACGAATATGTCTATAAGGAAGTAAGCTTCTACCATAATGTACAATATTTGATTACTCGTGTAAAAAGAGAAGAATGGGCTGCATTGTATCTTTCTGCTTTCAGAACATCATGCCGTGCTTATTTGTGCTTGGCTAATGCTTATGATCATCTAGGAAGGTTCTGTGAAGCTCAACAATACTTTAGAATGGCCATGTTGGATACTTGCAATACACAGGAAGTGGAGAGAAATCAAGGTTTTGCTTATGCTAATATGCATGCTTTTTGGACAGAGGAAGAACCTTTCGTTGTAAGAAAAGCTCAGCAGATAATAAGAAAATACCAACAGTTTTATGATAGTCTTTCACCTCATTTCAGACAGATTTGTTCATGGCCCTCTCCTTCTTTTGATGCACCATTAATTGATTATGATAATATCCAAGATGGTGAATACGAAAAATGGATATGTCAACATTATCTGAGAATCAATCGCTATAATGATGTTGAGCCTGATTCTATGCTGTCATTATATGATAATGTGAAACTTCCAGACATAGTTGACACTCCAAAGAAAAAAGCTCTTTATGAAAGCTGCTTTGAAGAAATTAAAGGTAGTTTCATCAGCACACGGAAAATGCTGTATACAATTATAGATAATGATGAGAATGGCATGAATATGGAGATGCTAAAAATGGCTTATAAGAATTTCTATTCTACATTCGATAAAATTGCCATGTTCTTATCAAATTACATTGATATTAGGCTAAAATCCTATGAGATAGACTTTGCCAAGATATGGAATTGCAAGAATGGAGACATACGGTCGGAAATTTTGGCGTATTCACAGAACATGCCATTATTGGGATTATATAACATTAAGTTGGATGTTTATGGAATGAAAACGGATTGGTATGTTGTTGATGAACAAACAAAGGACTTGAAAATGCTGCGCAATTATATGGAGCATAAGTCAATAATTATTAAGGATGAGCCTATGTCTCGTACAGAATATCAGCTGACCATATCGAAAAAAGAATTGGAACTCAATACGATTAGGTTGGCGCGACTTGTTAGATGTGCTATTATATACTTGTGCAACTTTGTTTTGCATGCGGAATATGACAAACATCACCCATAAAAGATATTGACATGATAAATATAGAACGCCCTTGGATGAATCCAATTTCTATGGTGGATGGTAATGAAGTAATGGCTTCTCGTGGATTCAAATTGATAGGTATAAAGTTGTATTCTCCCAATAATGAGAATGCTATTTACCATGCCAAAATGATGCAAAAGTCCCTGTATGGTCGTGAAGATTGGCTGTATATCAATGATGGCTTTTCTATATCAGGCGATGTTGAGAATGGTTTTAATGTGGCAATTCAAGAGGATGCTTTTGATTCTGAATTCCTGCTATACTCACCAGAGCATGGAGTAAAAGTTAGTATAAGCGCCATTGTTGGTCAAAATGGTACAGGCAAAAGTACCATCATAGACATGATTTTGAGGACTCTCAACAATCTTTCTGCTGCTATTTTGGGTGAAACATTCAATTATTCGAGTGCTCAGCATCTTCATTACATAGAACATGTGTATGCTTCGGTTGCCGTCTATTTGGATCATGAGGTAAAAATACTTACCGTAAAAGGTAGAAATGTCAGTATATCAACTATAGATGAGAATAATCATTGTGACACTGCCAAAATACTTAAAGAGCCGTTTGATGGTGAAGTTGATGAACCACTGAAATACCAAAAAGGCAAACATGCTTATCTAAGTGAATGGTTTTATACCATTGTAAGCAATTATTCTCTCTATGCTTATAATTATCGAGATTATGATAGTGAAAGAACATCTGTGGCAAAACTGAAAAGGTTGTATGGCGATTTAGAACATTTGAAGAAAGAGGATTGTTTTTGGCTCAAAGGGGTGTTTCACAAGAATGATGGCTATCAAACTCCTGTTGTAGTTCATCCCATGCGTGAAGAAGGCTATATCAATGCCAGCAAGGAAAATATGCTCGGAAAGAATAATCTTGTAAATCTTGCGTTTTATGAGGTCTTGGAAACGGATGTAGAAGGAAAGACTATTCATGAGTTTCCTTTACGAATTATCAATAATACATATGAGGTTGTAGGATTCACGTTTAAATATAAGGACGAAAATGAATATGAGGGATTCGAAGAACTGTATTTAGGAAAACTTCTCTCTGCAAATAAGAATAAAGGCGAGAAGGAATACCTGAAACAAAGATTTGTTTCTATGATAAATCCAATTTGTAAGTTTTGGGCAAAACAGATGCGGCTCATTCTTAATGAAAATGTAGAATCTTTACCTAATTTTAAACGACAAGCATGGGAATATGTGGCATACAAGACATTGAAGATTATTCAAACGTATAAACCTTACGAAAGAGATTGGAAATGGTTGATTGGTAACTGTTATCAAGAGAATCAAATAGAACGTTACATCCATGATTTACTTGGCGACCAAACTCATAGAACCAAGAAACTACGGCAACAATTAGCATTCTTAGTATTTCTTGGCACAGAAGGATATTATGCTATTCAAGCAGATGTCGTTTTAGCCAACGACATAGATGTGTTCATAAAGGAAAATGAAGGAAAGTTCTTTTACGAAAGTGAAAAGAAACATAATAAACCAACTACGGATTTCAAATTTCAAAAGGAAGATTTGTTGCCTCCACCTATCGCAGATGTTACATTGATGATTGTAAAACGTGAAGACAAGAAGACGTTTGAGAGCAACCCAAAATCTGTTGGGTTGATACCATTTACAGGATTAAGTTCTGGGGAAAGACAAATCGCCTATACATTAGGAAACGTGTTGTATCATCTTATCAACTTAAATTCAACACTACACGATGTTTCTATAGAAAAAGAACATTTGTCATTTCTAAAATATCACCATGTATGCATGCTCATGGATGAAGTCGAACTATATTATCATCCTGATTTGCAACGTAAGTTTGTAAAATTATTATTGGATTCAATAACTTCGATGCCACTTGATAATATTTATAACATTAATATAACATTAGTTACTCATTCACCATTTGTGCTGAGTGATATACCACAAAGCAACATCCTATGTCTGCAAAAAGGAGAAAGTGAAAGCCGACAAGGACAAACGTTTGGAGCAAATATTGTTGACTTGCTGAACGAATCTTTTTTCTTGCAAGGCACTATAGGTGATATAGCACAATCATGTATCAATGAAGTTGTTGAGTTTTATTTCATGCATAGAAGATATCAAGAATCACTAAGAGAAAACGAAAACAAACAAGGGTGGCACATAAATATGGGACTGGCTAAAAAGTTCGAAGAATGGAGATCCAAATTCGATTATGTTACCAGTATCATCGGTGAAGAGTATCTTCAGAAGGAGCTTAGGGAAATGTTTGATGAGTTAGTGGATTTTTATGACAACAAAGAATGAAGCCAATTGAATATCCGTCCAAAGGGAGTAAAGAATTTGCAGTTTTAGTCAATGACTATATGGGCATTTTCGCCACTGATTTAGCAGATAAAGTTACGAAACGGGGAAGAAAAAGACTCGGACTTGAATCAAAATGGAAGAATTGGAAACGCAAATACGGATGCATCAGAGCATTGAATAATTCAGTTGCAGACTTATTGACTATGGATTTCGAAGATTTGGCATTATTCTATGAGGCATTTCTTCGAGTTTGTTCCAAAAAGATATTTACATCTAAAAGTTTACATGACTTACAGGATATTTTCAAATATACGAACAAATATGATTCCAAAATTTCTGCATTTTTCAAGAGGCATGCTGATGAACTAAAGATTTATACATGCCATTATTGTGATATGGCTTATATCAATGTATATACAGAAAATGGTAAAAGTGTAGCCAAAAGCCAATTTGATATAGACCATTTTTTGCCAAAAGGAAAATGTCCACCTGTAGCACTTTCATTATTCAATTTCGTTCCTTCATGTCCAGTTTGTAACGAGCGGATAAAACGTGAAGGCTTACCAAATGTGAATCTAAATGATTTGAAATTTCTTAGTCCTTCGTCTTTTGCTTTTGATCTTCACAAAAGGATAAAAGTAAAATTAGGACACTTAACGAGTCCACGCAAGGATTTCATTTACTTTGTTGCAAAATACCCTTATGACAGATATGTTGATTTTTTCCACTTACAAGAACGATATGATTATCACAAAATTGAAGCATTGCGATTGGTGAAACTTAAAAAGAACTATTCAAGGAGTCAGATTGCACAGATTGCTAAATGCCTACATCGGTCTGAAAAGGAAGTGAAAGAGGATATTTTCAATCAAAGATATATGCAGAATAACCATCGTTGTTTTGCTAAATTTACTATTGATATTTTGAATAGATAAGAATTATGGAACCCAACAATACCCAACACAAATCCTTTCTCTGGCATCTTGACATTGAACCATTTACATGGCACACTTTCTATGGTGAGCAATGTCAATCATTCGTTACCGAAGAGAACAAGGAGGCATGGAAACGCTATCTGACGAAAATCATCAAGAAGCATCTGAAGGAAGAGGTGATGAATACACCTGAGTTCAGAGATATTGAACTCCAGATAAGGGAAGAAAAGCTGTTGCGCATAAAATGGGACGAGAAGAGAAAACGGTCCATGGAGAAGCAACGGTATCGTGCCAAGATGGAGCGACCGAGAATCAACTATATACCGAAAGGACTAATGGTGGACTATGAAGATGAATACTCCAAATATCTGATACAGGAAGTAAGCTTTGAGCCAAGAGACAATGATGACTTCACAGCTCTGCTACGTCTGCTGGAACGATGGCACAAGAAATCTATTCCGCAGATATTAGCCAAGAACAGACCTGATGCAGCGTATGCCATCGCTATGGCGCTGTGCAAACATATACCACTGCTCATCAACCGTGATGACATACAAGAACTGGTAGGCGAATACAAAAGACGTATCGGGAAACTTGTTTTTGATAGTTATTACGCCTTGGTTGAGACTGTCAAGGTATGGAACAATGAGGAGAAGCGGCAGGATGTTTGTCGATTTATCGCTGAGAATGCAGGACAATACCAACATTATCGAGGGATGAAGAAAAGGGTGATGGGCTTGATGCCAGAGATGCCTTTTGATGGTGAACCTGTGACAGTGGTTCGTGAGCCGAATGACTTCGAGATATAGAGCAATCGTTTATCAACAACACAAACTTCACTAACAATGAAACAGAACATGAAGAGAAAAGCACCTATACTTTTACCTGTGTTCACAACCAGTGTGCCTTTGGATTTTCCGCCAGAAGGCACGTTTGCGTTCAACAAGAAGACCCATAAGCAGTTGGAGGTGACGGTGAGGATCAACGAGCACCAGTACTTCAACATGAACTTCCTGAACCATGATGGATATATCATGGCGTGCTGCAGATGGGCGCATGTGCTGAACTTTGCAGAGAACGGTCATGACCGCTATGAGCATATCATCAAAAAATATTTCCGGAAGAAATATCCTGTCATCAGCAGTCTGTATGGACAACATACAGATACGGCTGAGGACATCCACATCTCCACCATCGGCTTTGAAGGCAATCCAAAGGAATGGTATATCTCCATGCGCATCTATGGAGAAAAGTTTGATGACCTGCTGCATGGCAATCTGCTAATGAACGTGGCGTTTGCCTCTGCCGTGGGTAATCTGTGCATGGCAAGCGTGGACGTGTTCAAGGAAATCATGAAGAGTGATGCCAAGCAGCCGAAGATATTGCTGAAGGAGTTGACTGGTATCGACG
>OJJU01000076.1_pt1 | contig 41891 bp, 37 predicted proteins | sample 1596141 | NCBI WGS metagenome assembly OJJU01 (sample SAMEA4350150, study PRJEB24818) | metagenome | biome: human; feature: gut; material: faeces | place: Denmark | collected 2013-09
CTCCATGGACGTCGTGCAATTAATTTTGATGTTGCAAGAAACATATACCACAACCTCGGCGTTCCTGCCAATGTTGTATTGGGATAGTTTAATGGTGAATGTTGAGTGTTGAATGTTGAGTGTTGAATGAAAGAAATATGACGACAAAGAAAAAGGGCGCATCCGGATTGGATGCGCCCTAACTTGTTAAATAAATTCGGAGGGTTTCTGCTCATGAAAAACCCTCTTAATGGAAGAGAATCAGGAAGCATCCAGGAGGTACTGGAGCTTCGTGGCATCAAAACACGGACAGGCTTTCTGAACGCCAGGCAAATCGCGATGGCCCAGGATGGTCCGGATGCCCGGAAAACGGTGGTGAAGTTCCTGAATCAGATGCTTCATCGACTCCTTCTGCTTAGGAGTGCGGGTGTCACTGATGCAGCCCGATGGCGAAAGACCACCCTCGTAACAGATGCCTATGCTGTGCGCATTGTAACCGATGGCATGAGAGCCCATACGCTCTACCGGGCGACAGGCATGCACCTCTCCATCCAGCGTGATGTAGAAATGATAGCCGATGTCGCTCCAGCCGTTGTTATGCACATGGTCGTAGCGCAGCATCTTCATCGTATAACGGTGATTGCAGCGGCTACCACTGCAATGCACCACTATCATATTGATGTCTCTCATAGGCATCCTTCTAAAGTCCACCTGCCGAAACGCCCAACGCCCCGAGGAGAGCTGTCAGTACGGTTACTGCAAACTTGAAAATCTCATTCCATTTCTGCTTGTTCTTTTCTGTCATAATCTATTCTGTTTTAAAAGGTTTATTATCCCATGTTACTGTCTCCGCTCTCACTGCCGCCGGTGTTTCCGGTCTGGTCGCCAGTGGTTTCGCCACCCGTAGTGCTGCCGCCTGTGGTGCTGCCGCCAGAAGAAGTATCGTCCTTGGCAGGCTTTTTCTTAGCCTCCTCGATGTCGAGGGTCTTGGCACCCTCCTTCTCAGCCTTGAGGGCAGCCTTCTGTACGGCACGTGATGCAACCTGCTCAAACTCCATACCAACGAAGATGTTGGCAAGATCGCTGCCCGGGATAAACTGGATGTTCACACCCTTGATGTTGATGTCGCTCTTGAATTCGGCTGCGGTTGCAGCACCCTCACTGGTAAGCTGGAGGCGGAACTTGCCCAACTCGCCGAAATCAATCTGGTTGCCTCGCTGCAACTCGATGACCATGTTCTCCTGCAAACTGATCAGAACGGCTGTTACATCCGCATAGGATACAGTGGTCTGCATAGCGATCAACTTCGCAAACTTCTTGAGCGAAATAGACTCGTTCATCTGAGCACGTGCGTAGAACTTAGGAACTCCTGCTTTGTCACCAAATTTTGACGCAAGCTTTACTAAACTGTAATTAATTGCCATAATACATAAAATTTTAAAATAGTGAATAATAATGTTGTGCACCGGTCTCTTCCCGAATGCTGATACAAAGATACAACATCGGCGGAGCCCCACTTGTCCACTTTGGTACGATAAGTACCAGTTGTGCACTATTTGGCTCAATTATGTATACTTTTGCATGCAAGCGTATGCAGCAGAATACTGATATGGTTCAGTCAGCTACTCCAGATGGTTCTGTCAGCGAGTCAAGACGTCTCGAAAAATCGACGGATTCGACTCCGTTAGCCTACGTTGTCGAATCCTTAACCCGATGCAGTCGAATCCTTAACCTTGTCCAGCCGTCTGCGTAACCCAGTGCAGCCATATCCTTAACCCGACGCAACCGCTTCAGTTGGTAAATGGAAGTACATCATTTTTTCACCTCATTCGAGCGCTCAATGACTACCAGAGAGAATTAGCTTTTGACTATTACCATCAGAGCGAATAATAGTTACCATCAGAGCGAATCATGTTTCTTCAGAATATGCCCGAATGACTACTAGAGCGAATCTTAAAAATGTAAGACATTGAATACTAGGCAGTTAAATGCGTAATTTTCTTCCCTACACTATACCAAGTATATTATATATATACATTTACATCAATTACACTATACGTAATACGGGAGGAAAGAACTTTTTTTTTCAACAAATCAGCCATTAAAATGCATTTTTTCTCTTCAAAAATTTGCATAAGTCTTAAATAAATATTACTTTTGCAACATGAAAGCACGGAGAATGTGTTTCTCCTCCCGATGAAGGACACCGGGATATGCTTTCGGTTAAGGATTAGAACATAGCTCATTGAGTAGGACTTTCCACCCTGAAAAGTGAGTGACCAAAAGGTAATCCTTACAGGGCATTCTATGCCTGATAAATTTGATGAAAATTTATCGGCATGGATGCGAAGTAAGGTGCATTTTGGTAGCAAGAACGATGGTGGAAAAACTTTCCTTTGTGATTGTTCATTTATCTTGCGATGTTGTCCTTACTCCAATTCCATGCCGGTTTTCAATAAACAACAACAAAGACTTGCCCCAATCGGTAGGCCACTAACGAACTTAACAGAAAACGGATATGGAACAAGTAAACAAACAGCCTCCGGGCGGACAGCAGTCCTTCCCTCAGACAAATTCTCAACCTGAGAAACAACTGATGACCATCCTTGGCGTACAGGGATTGTCTTACCAGAACTATTCGGTGGTAGAACTCAAAATCGTTCTACAGATTATCAAGCATGCCCAGAAAGTTATTCTGGACTATGTAGTCCCTTACCACACAACTTCACAGACTTTTAATGGCTTCACCTCAGAGCAGAGAGCAGCAGGCCACACGGATGTCGTCATGAAACTGTCTGAGTTTAAATTTGGAGCTGGACATTATCCGCAATTGCGCGATGCCATCCAGCGTATAGAATCCAAACCCATCCTGCTGCCGTTCAAGCAGGGCAACCAGACATACTACAGGAAGTTTTCATGCCTGTTTAAGAGTGAGATATACCAAGACCGGCACAAGAACTGGATGGTAAAATTCCGCTTCGACAACAACGTAATACGGTTTTTCTACAATTACGACAAGGGAGTCAGCCGTATCGACCTCAATGCCATCAACCAATGCCGCGGCGCATCGAGCATCAAGTTGTATCTCATCATGAACTGCTGGGCGGCAAAGGGATTCACCATCAGCAAAACGACGCATATCCAGCAACTGATGCATGGTAGGGAAGATTATTACAAGACCTGGTCGGAACTGGACAGCAGATGTCTGACTTTCGCCTGCAAAGACCTCAAACGCCTTTACCGTAACCGCATCATCGACCAGTATATTACCTATAAGCCTTTCTTTCTGGAAGAGGGTGAAAAAGTGAAGCATCACCTGCCCGAGCACATCACCTTTACCCTGCACGACCGTCGCACTTCAGGCGAAACTGCAGAGGGTGGAGAAGTGAGCAGCGAACTGAGAGGGCAGCGGAGCAAACTGAAACTCCGGCTGCAATGCAATTATGATGTGAGCGAGAAGAAGGCTGAGCAGTTGAGCGGCTATCTCAGGTTAGATATGATTGGCGACCTGGAGGACTTCTTCCAGCGAAAGGATTATTACATAGCCAACTGCAGGCGTTCGAACAAGAAGATGAACACGGGTGGCTATATGACCACAGCCATGGTAGGTTTCTTTAAGGATCATGGTGTAGAAGGACTGTAAAAAATATAAAGCTTATGAATTATCCCCAACGTATGTACAGCAAGACCGAGCTGGGTCTGCTCTACTTTCCCGACACAACCGACGGGGCAACAGCGCGCCGTCATATCATGGTATGGATTAAGCGTTGTGTGCCCCTCTGGGCCGAGTTGCAACGTTTAGGCTACCAGGAGCGTAGCCAGTATTTCCCTCCCCGCCAGGTATCCACCATCTTCGAATACCTGGGCGAGCCGGGGGCATAATAGCAATCAGCAAGACGCCCTGAGCCAACGGTCACCGGCCGAAGGTTCAGGGCGTATTGGGTAATTTCAACCGTACAGGTCGATATTTTTTCGCTATTCCGAAACACAACGAACAGACATTGCTATAGAACGGCTATTTGTATTTTTCTTCCGTACTCCTTTTGATATCGTGAGATTATATACCTTTCCTGCTAAAAACGTATGCTTCTTTATTTCTTCAGAAGCATAAGGATCATAAATCCTATCACCATGAGAATCAAACATCCAGAGTCCCGTAATCTTATCCGGCAAGATAAATACGGTAACGGTAACAGAATTATTTTTATGAATTTCATCATATTTAAAGTCAGCATAAATAGGCGGTTTATCATCATCAATTTCCCAAACAGGGACTCCATCATTATTGCTCATTGGAGAGAAATGGCCAGCTTTGTAACCCGAGACTGTAACTTGTCCGATATCACCCAAAGACTTGTCAAAAATAATATTCACCTTAGCCAAGGCATGCACCATCCAGATCGATACGGTCGGGTCCTTTTCACGATTCCAATCGGTAGCTAAGCCATACAACAGATCTTGTGTCAAATTATTTTCATAAGTCATCATCTTCTTTTCTACGTCATAGTGAATAGAGTTGTATGGATTGCATGGATAACTGGCATAAAAATCTAGCAGTCCATATTTAGGCCAGAAACGCTTGGGGGTATAATTCCAGTTCGTACCATCAAATTCTACTTTCTGACCTAGAGTCCGATTGTCTACATGATTGTCTACATCATACATAAACTGAACATTCTCAACCGCACCTTGAGAAGATTTATGAAAACCGAAAATCTGAACCTTGTCACCTTGGGTAAATTTCATTGTACCATTATCATCAATCAACAAGCGAGTATTGGGAATTTCCTTCCAATCTGATTGCACAGAAAACCCAATAGGCTGACCAGATACAGGAATAGCATCCTCCACTTGATTGGTACAGGCTGCACCCATCAAGACAAAGAGAATCATCCATAACTTACTATAACTATAAATATTCCGCTTCATATTCCAGATTATCATTATAAAGGCATTGTTTCATTCTTCACCTCATTCCAATTCACGACATCAGTCGTTACGTTGAACTTGACAGGATCAAGTGAAAGTTTAAAATGAAAGGTATACGCTTTTCCTCCTACACCAAACGGATCTTCTGGAAGAACTTTTCGCAGATCTTTATATACCTCCACCTTTTCCTCAAGATCTCCCTGCTGTACCGTATAAAATATCTTTAGCTTAAAGTTTGCGGGCTTCGGCTGAGGGATTATAAAGATATAAGAATCGTCTTTATTTGTTATACTAGAAGTTTTATCGTCTAACTGAGGTGCACTTAACTTATATATGGGACCTTTTTTTTGTTGTTCTTCTAGTGTTTCATCTTTGCCATCTACTTTGCCAGTTGGTGTCCAAGTATAAAACCATCTAATACCATCATTATCGTAGGGAACCCAATTTCCCGTATTAAGATTCAGATAGCCCCCCATAAGAAAGATGCCTGAAGTTTCATTGGCGCCATATAGAATCACCTTATCAACTGTTATAACTGCACCCTTTTCCTCTAATACCTGATTGGCTGTGATATCAAAGCCCAAACGAACCAAAGCATGCTCAAATTTAAATTTCACTTTACGACTGTCAGCCGGAGATATTGGTGCTGTTTTACCTGGTTGCTTGTTCCATACCAAATCTACAGGAGACATGTTAGAAGGAAAATTTATATAAGTTTCGTCTTTACTATGAGTTTTGTCGACCAGTTTATCAGCCAGATAATCAGGTAGCTTGCCCATTGTTACTTGTGGACTATAAGGCGCAAAGGCATAGAAATCCACATTTCCATTACTTGGCCAAAATCGGATATGGTCATATCCCCAATGATTTTCTCTCCAGGTTACGTGTTCTGTATCCATCAGAGATGAGATTGTCCCATCAATATGGTTGTATCTTGCAAAGACACCAAATCCGGCGTTCCATTCCCCACTTCGGAGAAAAGTCATATCGGTTACATCAGAACGGGTTGAAGCATTCCGACCCACATAAGCATCAAAGTTGATTTCAGAAGATGAAGAAGATGAAGTTTCTTCCACACCTTCACCGGCACAACCAGATAATACCAGCTGTGCTATCAAAACATAAAAGGCTAAACGAAGAAACTTCATCTTATGATAATTTAAATTCATTATTAATGATTGATATCAACCCAAGAATCTTCACCGACCGGATTGTCAGTTCCCCACTCTTTAACTTCAGCATCGAATTCGATTGGAAGACCAATGGTCATGTTAATCATATATGCCTTACCCTGCACGAAGTCCTGTTTAAGTTGCCTATAAACCTTATTTATTTGCGTATTACCATCATTATAGGTTATAGTGTACTCTACGATAACATAAAGTTTATCTGGATTTTCTGCATTTCCTATTTTTTCAGAGAAATTCTGTGGAATTACAAACAAATAATTATTATCTTTATCAGGAGTATATGCATCTGTATGAGTTAAATCATAAGGGGTAGAGACCCAATCAAATTTCTGCTTATCAGAAGATTGATTTGACCAAGGCCCTTCAGAAGGAGCCTTAGACAAATCTATGGTAGCCGTTTTATAGAAAGCTGGCTTGTTTCCATCAGCAGATCCTGCCAATATAATATGATTCAATTTAAATTTTGCCTTATTAGTTGCATCAGTAGAAGAATAATCTCCATATAACTTTACAGTATAACCAAGTCTAGACAAAGCATGATTGAAAGTAAATTTAACAGGTTCTTTGCCAGTCTTTGCCTGACCCTTAGCATTAGCCCACAACAAATCTTCCTGATCAGCAACCTTATCTGCTACAGTAAAAACAAAAGTAGATGCATTTTCATTTAACTTCTGACCTTCTTTATAAGGAGCATACGCCAAGAAATCAATTGTACCTTGTGTTGGCCAAAACTTAAGAGGAGAATATGTCCACTTTGTATCTGGACAAGTTACCTTCTGATTGTCGAAATTAGGAAAAGAAGCCGTACCAGTATACTTACTAAACACACCAAAACCATCAGTCTTAAGCTCCTTCTCCGTCTCCACGCTACCACGTGTACCATTTACAGCAACTGCACTTCTTCCCAAATAGCCATCAAAGCTGATAGCCTCATTCTTAGAAGAATTGTCTGAAAAACTATCCAAGTCATCGCTTGAACAACTTACCAATGTCAATGCTGCCATTGCAGCAATACCCATAAAAAATTTCTTATACATATCTATTTTTAAATTAAACTAATCTATTATTACTATTTTTATATGTTTCTTATCACTTTACTTTTTCTACAGTTCCATATCAATATCCTCAGGTTTACCCCAATCCTTGACCGTGACGTCAAAACCGCCAGAACTTCCATCCGAAGGATTCACCTCAGGTAAAGGTTTCGGCAACTCAACATCAACATGGAGAGAAGCAAAATAACCTAACTCCGATGAATTATCATCTTTCTTAAACTTATCTCCTACCGCAAACTGATAATCTACCTGCGTCTTTTTGTCTATCAACAAAGCTGAAAAAGACAGCTTATTGTTTTCTGCATCAAGATGGGCAGTTTCTGGTAGGCCAAAACATTTAAACGATGTCTTCAACGTTCCTAGTGTTGCGTCATTTTTATCTATCGTTTTCGTCCAGGACTCCAGAAGATAAGTCACCTTACTCTGAAGCGGCTTCCCCTGTCCCAGCAGAAATCCTTCTGAAATACCAGTTAAGGATCCTCTCGCAGAATACAGGTATCCTATACTTGGAACTTTCACGTTGACCTGGATATGCGAAAGCACATTCCTTGGCGTTAAAGTAACCTCAGAAGAGTCTCCAAAAACATCGAATTCATCGAGTTTATCAGAGGCAAGCCACTCGGGCTCAACCCCTATCAATTCATTATCTCCACGCGAGTACCAGCGCGATGTTGTATGCAGTACCACAGCTCGCGCCGTCTCGTAAGAGTCCATTCCTAGAAAGTCGAGTGTACCAAACTCGGTCGTACTCTGGTTGAATACCAGTACATGATATTTTCCAGGTTCTAAGGAAAAGTCGGCATGAGTTAACTCATTAGTCAAGACAGTATGCGGAGCACCACCTGACCAGGGAAACACCATGACCGTCATACCAGTAGGCACCTCTTTATCAAACAAATGCCAATCCACATTAATCCGCACCATTCTACGGTTATCCTTTTGGGGACAACCGGAATAGTCATCATAAATGCAAGAAGTAAGCGAAATGATAAGGAGCCAACAGTATAAGAATAGTCCTATATATCTTTTACATCTTTTCATGAATGCTTCATCTTTATAAACTTCTTTTCTCGTTATTATATTCTTTTCGAAAATTCCGGGTGCAAAAGTACAACATAAAATTGATTTAGGTCTTAAACAATATTTAATAAAAATAAAATGATAAAAAAGAAAACGTTTTTGTTACAACACAAAAAAAATGCCAGTAGCCACCTTTTTAGCAAGCAATTAAAAAACCTACAATCAAACCAATTGATTGTAGGTTTCATTTCTATCATTTACAGCAGCCAGGCAGTAAAAACACTACTGGCCGCACCATTTCATACATTATCTGCTCAGCCAAGCTTCCGGATTGAGCTTGGCAGTCTCCTTGCGAAGCTGGAACTGAAGGATGTTATCAGAACCAACACTACCCAAAGCCTGACGGGTACTTACCTTCTGACCCTTATGAACGCTGACCGATTTCAGATTACAGTAAACAGAGATGTAGGCACCATGACGGACCAGTACATTCCACATGCCACCATAACCGAAGACGGCACTCACCTCACCATCGTAGATGCTGCGAGCCACACAACCCGGCTTGCCCTGGATATTGATACCCTTATTGTCGAGCGTTACACCCTTCAAACCTTCTACATGATACTGGCCGAAATGACTCACCACACGGTAACTGCCGCTGATAGGCATCGGCAATCTGCCACGGTTAGCCTCGAATCCACCGCTCAGCATACGGTCTACCGAACTCAAGGTAGAAGCCTCCTGTGCCACCTTCTTGGCAGCGGCAATCTCACGGGTACTGCGTTCCGCATCCATCTTCGCCTTCAACTCGGCAGCCTGTCTTTCAGCCTCCGCCTTTCTTGCAGCCTGTTCGGCAGCAGCCTGACGGGCTGCCTGTTCTGCAGCAGCACGCTGTGCAGCCTCGGCAGCAGCACGCGCCCTAGCCTGCGCTTTTGCCTTCGCCTTTGCTTCAGCCTGGGCAGCAGCCTCCTCCTGAGCCTTTCTTGCAGCCTCGGCAGCTAGTCTTGCCTCTTCAGCCGCCTTTCTGCGGGCAGCTTCGGCAGCAGCCTCACGCGCCTTGGCTTCGGCTATACGACGGGCATTCTCCCTGGCAGCAGCCTCGGCAGCAGCTTTCTTGCGAGCCAGTTCCTCGGCACGTTTCTTGGCGGCAGCAGCGGCAGCAGCCTTTCGCTTAGCCTCGGCAGCAGCACGGGCTCTCGCCTTGGCTACTTCCTGAGCAATCAGACGGTCAATCTGTGCATTGATTGCCGCATCTTTCTGACGCTGGTCGGCAATCACAGCCTGAATGGTCTTCTGCTGTTTCTGCAGTCCCTGCACCATCACCTGCTGCTGGGTCTGCTTGCCTTCCAAAACCGTCTTCTCCTGCTTACCCTTATATAATAAGGTGTTCTTATGTCCCTTTACATGCTGCAACTGCTGGTGCTTCTCGTTCACCTGCTTCTGCTTAGCCTTTACAGCCTCGCCCTGCACCTTCTGATAGGAAGAATACTGGCGGATGAAGGAAAGGCGGCGATACATCTGTGTCAGATTCTTGGCGCTGAAGATGAACATCAGCTTGTCCTGAACCGTATGATGACGGCTCATATAGCGCATGGAACGGATATACTTGTTCTTGCGGTCCTGCAACTGTTGCTGAAGCGTTTTCAACTGTGCCTGCAGGATGCCGATATTGCCGTCGATATGATGGATATCCTTCTGGATACCATCAATCTTCTTCTGACTCTGGTCTATTTCTCCGTTCAGCGCCATCAGGTCTTCAAGACGTTTCTTCACATCCGCCTGATTCTTGCGCAAAGCCTGCTCCTGTTCCCTGATCTTCTTCTGGATAGAAGCGCGCTGTCCCTGCAAGCCTCGGATTGATGCATTGCTATAGGTTGCAGCCTTGCGCTCTGCTCTGGTTGGCGCAGCTGATTTGGATGTTTTTCTGACCACATGACCTCTGCCGTTCGTCTTCCTGGCAGGAGTAGCAGCCTTCTTTTTCGCAGTCACGGCAGTCTTCCTCACCGGCTTCTTCTGGGCAGAATGCTTCTGCGCAAAAGGGGCGAGCGAGAAGGTGATTGCCATGATGAATAATAAGATTCGCTTCATTTCTTATATTAAAAACTCATATTCTATACTTACAAACTCTTGATGAGCATTTACATACTCAATATCTTGCTGAGCACATCTGTTGGAGAAATCTGCTTGTATTTGCTGGAAATCTCGGTCTGAGTACTCCACTTGCTGTCGGTCTTCACCTGATTCAATTCGAGATTGATCTTCGCCATCTGCTTCTTTTTGGTAGCAGTTGTGGTCATCGTCAGATTCAGGGTAGCAGGGAACATCTTGACGCCTACACTCTTGAAGTTGCCATAGTCGACGTGGAGATTGGATGTGCCATTCTGCGTACTCTTATAGACTACATCAGCAGCTGTGATACGGCCGGTAGTGCGGTTGGCAGACCAGGAATAAGTCATGTTTCCATTCTTGAAACTTACCGGCACATTATCTCCAGCCACATCCAAGGTGGCATCAAACTTCTTAAGGTCTGATTGCTTCACAGTTCTTTCGCCCGGCAGGAGCAGCTGGTTCCAGAAGAGTGCCTGCAGAGAATAGAAGGAGATGCCTTGCTTCTTGAGGAAATCTACCTGGGTATAATCTGCCTTGATGTATTCCTTGTGCAGACGATCGATGATAAGTACATGGTCGGGAGTAAACTCCAGACGGCCCACCTCTGTACCCAAGATAGGAATAAAGAGCTGGATGCGGATGATTTCATCCTTGCGCATGCTCAGTTTGCCCGGCACGGTAACATCCTTATCACCAGCCTGGAGACTGAACGACATGTTGCCTACAATATTCTTGGTATAAACCTGATTGTCTGAAACCTTCTGTACGAAAGCCAACTTCTTGAGCGTCTCACTCTGATGAGAGTCAGAACCCTTGGTGGCATTCTCTTTCTGATGACTGGCTGATGAGGAGCCAGAGCCCTGTACATTCTTGCTGGTTCCGCAAGAACCGAGGAGCAGGATGCTGCAGGCTGCGACAAGCAGCATCATTTTATTCTTCTTCATTGTATATTTCATCTTTCCTGATTTTTCAACTTTCCGTTTATTTCTTCTTACCTTTTCTAACTGACTTCTGCTTAGCGGCAGGTTTCTGCTTTGGCGCATTACGCTTCTTCAGTTCTTCTTCGGTAATATATTGTCTGTTCTTAATCTTCCATGCCAGCACCTCAGTCTGGTTCTCTCCGGTATAGGCTTTCTTCCAGAAATCCACGGATTCATCGGCAATACCATTCATATAATAGATATCTCCGGCATGTTCCAGAACCGTACTGTTATCTGCGGTGGAATCGCGGTTTTTGAGTGCCTGGTCTATATAAGTCTTGGCATCAGCATAGCGTTCTTCCATAAAGAGAATCCAAGCATAGGTATCCAGATAAGTACCGTTGTTCGGCTCTGCCTTGATGGTCTTGTAGCTCATCGATTCAGCCTTATGCAGGTCAACACCCTTCTCGCTCAGATAATAGGCATAGTTGTTGAGCGCCATCACGTTATCATCTTTCCATTGCAGGCAGGAGTCGTAAGCCGCAAAGGCTTCCTGCTCTTCACCTTTCTTATGAAGGATATCGCCGGTTACGGCATAGAGGTCGGATACCAGGTCGGCAGGCGACTGTGCATTCACCTGCGCCAGTCCGAGACGGAACTCACGGAGCGCCTCGTCTTCCTTATCTTTCTGATAATACGCCATTCCACCGAAGTAATAGAACACCATTTCTTCGGGATTATACTCCTGAGCCGCCTTACATTGCAGGGAAACCAGGTCATATTTCTTCTCGTTCCAGAGCATCTGTACGAGTTGCATTCTGGCATTCACGTTATCCGGCGCTATGGTAAGCACCTTTTCGAAGGCACGGCATACCGAGTCGGCTGGCATTTTCTTCAGACTCATGTAAGCAGCTCTCATCTCTGCCACTTCAGCAGACGGATGAGCCACGTTGAGTGCCTTGTCGAACAGCGCAATCACCTTGGTAGAATCGCCACCTTCGCTCTCGTTCTTCTGGATGAAAGAGCGGTACATCATCACCTTGGTCTCCAAGTCCGATTTCGGACTCATCAATATCTTATCGAGCATCTGCTCGGCAAGCTGTTCCTGATGGGTGGCATTATAATAGTCGTAAAGCGACATCTGGGCATAGGAGTTGTCAGGCTCTTCCTTCAGCACATCGGTAAAGCACTTGTAGGCTTCCTTCTGGCGGTTGTGCTGTACGAGCCAGTTGCCCAGCATTGTCTTGTACTGCATATCCAGCGGATGCTGGTCTACCAGCGACTTCAGTTCCTGATAGGCAGCCTTCTTGTCGTCCATCAGTTCATAAACTCTCATTTTAGAGAGGGTGAACTGTTCGCTTTCACCTTCTTCAACCTCAAGACGCGAAATGGTTTTGAGTACCGATTTATAATCCTTGTTCTGGGAATAAAGCTGAACCAGGATGCGGAGGGCATCGGTATTATCGTGGTTTTTGGCATACAGATTCTCATAGGCATCGATGGCAAGATCGTATTTCTGACTACCTATATAATATCTGCCCAACTGCTCTGCATAGGTCTGGTTTTCCGGATTCAGTTCTATTGCCTTCTGCATATAGGCAAGCGCCAGGGAATCCTGTTTGAGCTGGGAATAGAAAAGCGACTCATAGAAATAAGTCTCAGCTGCCTTCGGGTCAATCTTCCTGGCATGTTCAAAGAGGTCGAAAGCTGCCGAATAATTTCCGGCAGCCTGCTGGCGCGCTCCCTCCAGGAAGAAATAGTTGTAGCGCTGGCGGTCGTTCGGAGAGAGGTGGTCCTCCTGAGCCACCGGTTTCTGAACCGGCTGCACCTTCTTTTTACGGGCAAGCGACGGCATGGCTACCGAGCCCAGCAAGACCAGCCCCATTGCCCAACTGATATTTCTAAGATTCATCTTCACGATTCTAATCCTTTCTATTCTATCTTAATAATTCAAGTTTCGCAAGTGAGGGAATTAATTGAAGTTAAAGAAGTTATCACTCCCTACGGTCGTTCGGGAAGTTAAGAGACAATAGTCTTTTGTCGTAAAACGTAGGACATTTGTCCCTTAACTTCCCTCTAACTTCTCTAACTTCCCTTAACTTCCCCATATGCGAAAGTTCAGTTAATAATCTATTATTTTACACCCGTATGACCGTATCCACCGGCACCACGTTCGGTCTCATCGAGCTCATTAACCTCGATGAAATCGCATTGTTCGTGCTTAGCCAGCACCATCTGGGCTATACGCTCGCCATCATTGATAACGAAATCCTCTGTAGAGAAATTGATGAGCAGAACCATGATTTCACCGCGATAATCGGCATCGATGGTTCCCGGCGTATTCAGTACGGTAATGCCATGCTTCAAAGCCAGACCGCTTCGAGGTCGGATCTGCGCTTCATACCCTGCAGGCAAAGCCATATAAAGACCGGTTGGCACCAGTCGGCGCTCCATAGGATGAAGCACGATTGCCTCATCGATGTTTGCACGCAAATCCATGCCGGCACTCTGAGGTGTGGCAAACGCAGGTAGAGGCTGATGCCCCTTGTTGATAATCTGTACTTTTATCATGACTTTTTCTTTTTTATCTGTGTCTGAGTTTAATAATCTGCAAAAATAAGCAATTTTGATGGAATAAATGAATTTTTGAGGATAAAAACATGTAATTTATCATATTTTATTTTGATTTGTGCTTACTTTAGTGTATTTTTGCGCTACAGAATCAAGTAATACAATAATATGGAATGGAAACAACTGATATCCAACAAGCGTTTCGGACAGGAGCATAAGCATGCCGAGCGCCATGATGATCGCTCTGAATTCAAGCGCGATTACGACCGTCTTATCTTTTCATCGGCATTCCGACGTTTGCAGAACAAGACGCAGGTTTTCCCTTTGCCGGGCAGCATCTTCGTTCACAACCGCCTCACCCACAGTCTGGAGGTGGCGAGTGTGGGCATGTCGATTGGCAACGACATTTCCCGACACGTCATCCGGAAGCGGCCTGAGCTGAAGGATACGCTCGTCGAGGAGATAGGTACCATCGTAAGTGCAGCCTGTCTGGCACATGATTTGGGCAATCCGCCTTTCGGTCATTCCGGCGAGAAAGCCATCCAGACTTTCTTCTCTGAAGGACCGGGTCAGAAGATAAAATCAATGGTTTCATCGGAGTTTTGGGATGATATTACGCATTTCGAAGGTAACGCAAATGCCTTCAGAATCCTGACCCACCGGTTCAAGGGACGCCGTCAGGGAGGCTTCGTGATGACCTATTCCATGCTTGCTTCCATCGTGAAATACCCGTTTGCGAGCAGTCTTGCCGGGAGCCACGGCAAGTTCGGTTTCTTTGCTTCCGAAGCGGATTCTTACAGGAAAATTGCCGATGAATTGGGCATTTTTTGCAAATCTGCACCGGGTGAGCCTCTCAAATACGCCCGCCATCCACTTGTATATATGGTAGAAGCAGCCGACGACATCTGCTACGAAATCATGGACATCGAAGACTCCCATAAGCTCAAGATTCTTTCCTTTGCCGAGACCGAGCACTTGCTGCTGAGTTTCTTTGATGAAGAAATCCAGCAGAAGATACGCCAGCGCATCATCGACGAAGAACTGACTGACGAAAACGAGAAAGTGGTTTACATGAGAGCCAGCGTCATCGGAAAACTGGAGAACGAATGTGTGGCAGCCTTCCTGGCTCACGAAGAGGAAATCCTTGCCGGAACTTTCGAGGGAAGTCTTATCGACCACATTTCAGAGCGCCAGAAAAAGGCATACAAGGAATGTGAGAAGATCTCCTACTCTAAGATTTACCAAAGCAAGCCGGTACTCGACATCGAACTTTCGGGTTATCAAATCATGGCAACCCTGATGGAGGTTTTCATCGAAGCTGCCGTAAACCCATCGCGCTTCTACTCCAAGCAGCTCCTGCGCCGGGTAAGCAGCCAGTATGATATAGAGAACGAGAATCTGGAGGAGCGCATCATGGCGGTAATTGATTATATCAGCGGCATGACCGACATCTATGCGCTCGACATCTATCAGAAGATCAACGGAATCAGTCTGCCTATTGTATAAGGAAGCGCCCTGTAAGGGCAAAAGCCTTATGTTTACCTTGGAGTTTTAAAGCTTTTGCCCTTACAGGGCGTTGGTTTGTATATCATAATACCCAGGGCGTTGCCCTGGGCTAGGAGCTTCTGCCCTTTCAGGGCGTGTGGGGACATGATGGTATTCTGATGCCTTGGACATGTGGGGACATGATGGTGTTCTGATGCCTGGGGCGTGTGAAGCTTACATGCGAAACTTGAATTAAATTTCTTTTTCTTTATAAATCACATTATTGGCTCCGCTCGTAATCTTCAGTGCCTCAGGATGTTCCTTAATAAAACTGTTGATGTGGCGAACTCGCTTCTCTTCCAAAATCTCATCGATGGCGATGAGGATACCGGTCTCCTCTACATCACCAAAACCATAGTTGATGGCAGTACCGAAAAGCTTCATCGTAGGACTCAGACTCATGTAGGCATTAACAAGAGGAGGGATATTATAACCCAACTTGCGAACCTCACGGTTCAAGATGCGATAGTCTGCCTTGAAGTCATCTTCTGTAAAGATGGCTGCCAAATCACTCTCCGGAGTATCCAATTTCAGCGGTTTCATAGGGATTACGAGATTCTCCTTGTCATCAAAATGCTTCTTGAGGAAATAGAGAATCATGTCGCGGCCACGACGGATGTAAGACGGATACATCGTCATCTTGCCGAAGAAATATTTTATTTCCGGATAGAGAACCGTCAAGGCACCCAAACCATCCCAGAGATTGTCGAGAGCAAAGATGCTCTTGGTGTTGGTACGCACATTCTGATATTCGAGTGAAACGAAGGAACGGCCCAACTCTACGGTATAAGGCATATACTCCTTGAGGAACTTGTCGGAGAAATGGAACATGTGGCTGGTTGCCAGCTTAGGCTGTCCCTTCTCATCGAGCTGCCAGTCCTTACCCAGGAGATAACGGTAACCGCCGATAATCTCATCGGCTTCAGGATTCCAGACAATCAGCTGCTTGTAACAGTTGTCACCAAAGTCGAACTCATCAAGATCCATAGATTTGCCCGTTCCGCCTCCCGCCTCACGGAAAGCGATTTCACGAAGTCGACCAATCTCTTTCAGCACATTAGGCGAATCTTTTGCCGTAACGATGTAAATCTCGTTATGGCTCTTATTGGTCATTCTCAGTTGTTTGTCGGGTGTAAGCTCACTCTTCAGGAGCTCACGGTCAATCGGTTGGATGATTTCTTCTTCCATATTACTCTTCTATGCTATGATTCTACGATTTCGTTAATATAAAATAATTCTTCCGGGTTTTGCAAACCATTAAAGTTCATAAACCCTGTCTTCAACATACTGCGCCCACTCGGTAGCCGACTTGCTCTTATCAAAAGTCTGCCAAGGAATCGGTTTGCCGATGGAGATGCGGAAATGCTTGCCCACATTCCTGTACATCTCGTCAACCAGGAACAGCATGGCGAGATTGAACGGCAGATACTTGTCGCTAAATCGGGCGATGCGGTAGAAACGCTCAGAGTTGCGCCCTCCGAAATGGATAGGCACCACATCGCGCTGATATTCTACACTCTTAGAGATAAACGTTTTCTTCCAAGGCAGGTCGTGGATGGTTCCATCCTTGCGCTTGCGGCTGTTCAAGCCAGCCGGAAACATCAGCATGTGGTTGTCACTCTTGAAGCCCGCCTCCACCATACGTGGAAAATCGCGGCTCTGACGACCCGTCTTGTTGATGCCGATACTTACAGGTTTCAAACCCGGCAAGTTGAGCAGAAGATCATTCACCAGATAGCGGAACTTGCCATCATAGTGCTTGCCGATGATGGAACCGAGACATACACCGTCCTGTCCGCCCAGAGGATGATTGGAAACAAAGGTATAGAGTTTGCCGTCGTTCTTGTCAGGCAGGTTTTCCAAGCCTACGATTTCAACATCCATCTTCAGATAGCGCACACATTCGGTGAGCCATTCAGTACCCGAAAGACCACGGCTCTCCCACAAGAACCTGTTCACCTCGTCCTCGTGAATAATCTTCTTGAGCCAGGAAACCAGGAAGCGCGGTACGAATTTCACCTTGCTTCCCATCTTGCTCTTCAGTATCTTGTCTATGTCTATCGTTTTCTCTATTGAATCACTCATGTTTGCTAAAACTTATATAAGTAAGTGCAAAAGTAACTCAACTTTTTCAAATACGTGCCATTTTTTCCAAAAAAATAGCAAAAAACCGAAAATTTATTAGTTTTTTTAAACTATCACGACAAATCGAGCCCATTTTGCACATATTTTTGCAAAAACATCACACTTGATGAGAACAAAAAGGCGATGCCCGAAACAGGAAGGTGAAGTTGACCAAAAACAACTTTTTCATTAAGTTTTATAAATTTTGTGGGAAAATGTAAGGCTATATGGAGATTTTTATGTACCTTTGAACCCAAATTTATATATAAATAAGTACGCACGCAATATTATAATGCGATAAGACAGCAAAAAGATATATGATAAAGACAGCAGAAACATATCACGTACCGGTGCTCCTCAAGGAGAGCGTTGACGGGTTAAACATACAGCCAGGAGGCATCTATGTAGACGTAACCTTCGGTGGTGGCGGACACTCTAAAGAGATTCTGTCGCGCCTGACGGAGGGAGCGCACCTGTACAGCTTCGACCAGGATGCCGATGCAGAGCGCAACGTGGTGGCAAACGAGAACTTCACCTTCGTATGCTCCAACTTCAGATTCCTGAAAAACTGGATGCGCTACTACGGGGTAGACGGACTCGACGGACTGTTAGCCGACCTGGGCGTATCGAGCCATCACTTCGATGACGAGACCCGCGGTTTCTCCTTCCGTTTCGACTCCCCACTCGACATGCGCATGAACAAGCGTGCGGGCAAGACTGCTGCCGACATCGTAAACGAATATGACGAAGGTGCCCTTGCCGACATCTTCTACCTATACGGTGAGCTGAAGAACTCGCGCCGCATCGCCTCGGCACTCGTCAAGGCAAGAGCCGAGAAGCCCATCCTCACCACCAAAGACTTCATGGCAGCCGTAGAGCCCCTCTTCAAGCGGGAACGCGAGAAGAAAGACATGGCAAAGCTCTTCCAGGCGCTGCGCATAGAAGTGAACCACGAGATGGACGCCCTGAAAGAGATGCTCCGCTCAGCCACGGAACTCCTGAAACCGGGAGGCAGGCTCAGCGTCATCACCTATCACTCGCTGGAAGACAGAATCGTAAAGAACATGATGAAAGCGGGCAATGCAGAAGGCAAGATAGAGCAGGACTTCTTCGGAAGAATAGAAACCCCTTTCAAACTCGTGAACAACAAGGTCATCGTTCCCGATGCCGACGAGCAGGAAAGAAACCCTAGGAGCAGAAGCGCCAAACTAAGAATAGCAGAAAAGAAATGATAAACGATAAAGACATAAACATCAGCGAGAAGCCTATCGCCGAAGAAAAGGCACAGGCATCACAGAAACCGCCGAAGCAGGAAACTCCGAAGCAGGAAACTCCTAAGGAGGAGCCACAGCAGCAGGAAGCTCCACAGCAGAAGCCACAGCAGGAAGCCCCACAGGCTTCGCTCAAGGAAGTGATAGCCAAGCAAGCCATCGAGGAAGAGGCTTCAGGATCATCGAGCTTTACGCTGCGGAAGATTCTGGGTGGAGACATTCTTACCGCCCAGATTATACGCCGGCAGATATGGCTCGTTATCCTCATCGTGTTTTTTGTCATCATCTACATATCCAACCGATACAATATCCAGAACGATATCATCGAGTTGGACAAGCTACAGAAAGAACTGCAAGACACCAAATACAAAGCACTGTCTACAAGCAGTCAGATAACAGAGAAGAGTCGTGAAAGTAATGTGCTCGACATGCTGAAGAACAACAAAGACAGCGTGCTGCACATCGCCACCCAACCTCCATACATCATAAACATACCCGAAGAATGAGCAGCAAATTTGATCACAAGAAAGTAATGCCCCGCTACAGCGCCATCGCCATCATCATGACGATTTTCGCCATAGCCGTAGTGGGTAAAGCGCTCTACATCATGACCGCCAAGCATGATTACTGGATGAAGGTGGCAGAACGGCAGAAGAAAGACTCCGTGACCGTGAAGCCAAACCGAGGAAACATCCTGAGCTGTACAGGACAGCTGATGGCAAGTTCGCTGCCGGAGTTTAAGGTCTTCATGGACTTCAAGGCGCTGAAAGATGCAGAGAACGACTCGCTGTGGAATGCCAAGCAAGACTCCATCTGCCTTTGCCTGCACCAGATATTCCCGAACCTGAGCGAGGCTGATTTCAAGAAACACCTCACCGAAGGTCGCGCCAAGATGAGCCGCCACTGGCCGGTTTATCCGAAGCGTGTAGACTACAACACCTTCACCGAGATAAAGGACATTCCGGTATTCCGCCTGAAACCCTACCAGAGCGGTTTCCACTGGGAAGAATATAATGCCCGAACCAGGACTTACGGTTCGCTGGCAGGCCGTACCATCGGAGCCATGTATGGTGCCAAGGATACTGCCCGCTTCGGTCTGGAGTTGAGTTACGACTCCATTCTGCGAGGCACCAACGGTATCGTGCATCGCCGCAAGGTGCGCAACAAGTTCCTCGACATTACCGATACCCCTCCTATTGACGGAGCCGATATCGTGACCACCATCGATGTGAGCATGCAAGACCTTGCCGAACGCTCACTCATCGACGAGCTGAAGGAAATCAACGCCAATGTGGGTGTAGCCATCGTGATGGATGTACCTACGGGCGACATCAAGGCCATCGTAAACATGGAGAAATGTTTCGACGGAGAATACAGAGAAATCCACAACCATGCCGTGAGCGACCTTCTGGAGCCAGGTTCGGTGTTCAAGCCAGCCTCTATCCTCGTAGCACTGGACGACGGAGTGGTAGACACCACCTATCATGTGGAAACCGCAGGTGGTGTATGGCCGATGTACGGCAGAGAAATGAAAGACCACAACTGGCGAAAAGGCGGATACGGAATGCTGACCCTCGCCCAGACCCTGTGGTACAGTTCAAACATCGGTGTGAGCCGCATCATAGACGACCATTACCGCAACAACCCGGAGAAATTCGTAAAGGGTATCTACCGTACCGGTCTGCACGACGACCTGAAGATTCCACTGGTGGGAGCAACGCCAGCCAGAATCCGCATGCCGCACAGAAACAAGAACGGACAGTATGACAACTGGGCTAAGACCAGTTTGCCATGGATGAGTATCGGATATGAGACCCAGATACCGCCAATCTCTACCCTCACCTTCTACAACACCATCGCCAACAACGGCAAGATGATGCGACCAAGATTCGTGAGCAAGGTAGTGAAGAACGGAGAAACCGTCATGGAATTCCCTCCAGAGGTAATGCGACCGCAGATAGCCAAGGAGAAGAGCATCAAGGAACTGCAAACCATCCTGGAACAGGTGGTAAGCGTGGGACTGGGAAAGAAAGCCGGTTCGCCTAACTTCAAAGTGGCAGGAAAGACGGGTACAGCCCAGATTTCAAAAGGTGCCGGCGGATATAAGAGTGGCGGTACGAGCTATCTCATCAGTTTCGCAGGCTACTTCCCTGCCGACGCACCACGCTACAGCTGTATCGTCTGCATACAGAAATCCGGTTTGCCAGCTTCGGGTGGTACGATGTGCGGAAAGGTCTTCCATCAGATTTCAGAAGGCATCATGGCGCAGAGTCTGAAGGTTGACGTAAAAGACGCCCGCGACTCAGCATCTGTCTTCGTTCCTGACGTAAAGACAGGCAATATCCTTGCTGCCAACTATGTGCTCAGCCATCTCGGCATCAAGACCAATGCCAACTGGAGCGGCAGCTATGCCGACGGCAACCCTATCTGGGGTAAGGCGGAGCGCGTAGGTAACCATAGCATCAAGCTCATCAGGGAGAAGCAATACGGCAAGAGCATCGTACCTGACATTACCGGAATGGGAGCCCGAGACGCCATCTACAACATGGAGAGCCGGGGCATCAAGACCCAGATTATAGGTAGAGGAAAGGTAGTGAAGCAGAGTCTGATGCCGGGAACGGTCATCAAGAAAGGTGCCGTATGCAGCATTGTACTCGAATAAAACTCAGAAAAGTTATCTGAAGCCCTATATATAATAAGGTGTAGATAAAGAAATATATAGAATATAAAACAGAAACAGGATATGAAGTTACAAGAATTACTCAAAAACATCGAGCCGGTTCAGATAATCGGCGATGCTGATGTAGAGGTGTCGGGAGTAAACATCGACTCTCGCAAGATTAAGGAAGGTCATCTCTTCGTTGCCATGAAGGGAACGCAGGTTGACGGCCACAAGTTTATTCCAAAGGCATTGGAGCTAGGCGCAAAGTCGGTTTTGTGCGAAGACATGCCTGAAGAGAAAGTGGAGGGCGTAACTTACATTCAGGTCGCATCGACCGAGGATGCTGTCGGCAAGGTAGCAACCCTCTTCTACGGTGACCCTTCAAGAAAGCTCAAACTGGTAGGCGTAACAGGTACCAATGGTAAGACTACCATCGCCACCTTATTATATAATATGTTCCGCAAGTTCGGTCATAAGTGTGGTTTGCTCTCTACCGTCTGCAACTACATTGAGGACGAGGCTATCCCTGCCGACCATACCACCCCAGACCCTATCGAGCTGAACATGCTCCTGGGCAAGATGGTAGAGGCTGGCTGCGAGTATGCCTTCATGGAGTGCTCTTCTCACGCCATCGCACAGAAGCGTATCGGAGGATTGCAGTTTGCCGGAGGCTTGTTCACCAACCTCACCCGCGACCACCTCGATTACCACAAGACATTCGAGAACTACCGCAACGCCAAGAAGGCATTCTTCGACGGACTGCCTAAGACAGCCTTTGCCATTACCAATGCCGACGACAAGAACGGCATGATCATGGTACAGAACACCAAGGCTACCGTGAAGACCTACTCTACCCGCAGCATGGCAGACTTCAGAGCCAGAATCCTGGAGTGCCACTTCGGCGGCATGTATCTGGAGATTGACGGCAGAGAAGTGGGCGTACAGTTTATCGGCAAGTTCAACGTGAGCAACCTGCTCGCCGTATATGGTGCAGCCATCATGCTCGGCAAGAAGCCAGAAGATGTGCTCGTAGTGATGAGTACCCTTCACAGCGTAAGCGGAAGACTGGAACCAATCCAGTCGCCAGAGGGCTATACCGCCATTGTTGACTATGCCCACACACCAGATGCGCTGGAGAACGTATTGAATGCCATCCACGAAGTGCTCGAAGGCAAGGACGGAGAAGTGATTACCGTTTGCGGAGCCGGCGGCAACCGCGACAAGGGCAAGCGCCCGTTGATGGCACAAGAGGCTGTAAAACAGAGCGATAAGGTAATCATCACCAGCGACAACCCTCGTTTCGAGGAGCCACAGGATATCATCAACGATATGCTTGCAGGTCTGAATGCCCAGCAGATGAAGAAAGTGATCAGCATCGTAGACCGCAAGGAAGCCATCCGCACAGCCTGCATGCTGGCTAAGAAGGGCGACGTGATTCTCGTAGCCGGTAAGGGACACGAAGATTATCAGGAGATTAAGGGCGTAAAGCACCACTTCGACGACAAGGAGGTGATTCGCGACATCTTCGGAATTTCACAGAAGTAAAATCAATTAAGAAAAGAAAGAAAAATGTTATACTATCTCTTTAGATTCCTGGAGCAGTGGGGCATCTCAGGTTCTCACATGTGGGGCTACATCTCATTCCGTGCCCTGCTTGCGCTGATTTTATCATTGGTAATCTCTGCCTGGTTCGGCGAGAAATTCATCAAGTATCTCAAGAGCAAGCAAATCACAGAGACACAGCGTGATGCCAGCATCGACCCGTTCGGTGTCAAGAAGATTGGCGTTCCTTCTATGGGTGGCGTCATCATCATCCTGGCTATCCTCGTACCGGTACTGTTACTCGGACGTTTGCGCAACATCTATCTTATCCTGATGATCATCACCACCGTATGGCTCGGTTTCCTCGGTGGAATGGACGACTTCATCAAGATCTTCAAGCGCGACAAGGAAGGGTTGAAGGGTAAATACAAGATTGTAGGACAGATTGGCATCGGACTCATCGTGGGACTGGTGCTCTGGTCATCACCTGATGTAAAGATGAACGAAAACCTCGCCGTCCAGCGTCAGGGACAGGAAACGGTGATAAAGCATCGTACGGAAGCTAGAAAATCGCTGAAGACCACCATCCCATTCGTCAAGGGACACAACCTCGACTACTCCAGCATTACCAGTTTCTGCGGTAAGTACAAGGTAGCAGCAGGTTGGATTCTCTTCGTCATCATGACCATCTTCGTGGTAACAGCCGTATCAAATGGTGCCAACCTCAACGATGGTATGGACGGAATGTGTGCCGGCAACTCTGCCATCATAGGTGTGGCGCTAGGCATACTTGCGTATGTGTCATCACACATCGAGTTTGCCGCCTACCTCAATATCATGTATATTCCTGGCTCTGAGGAACTGGTAGTATTCTTCTGTGCCTTCATCGGAGCCCTCATCGGTTTCCTCTGGTACAACGCCTACCCTGCCCAGGTATTCATGGGCGATACGGGTTCGCTGACCATCGGCGGTATTATCGCGGTAGGTGCCATCATCATCCACAAGGAGCTGATGTTGCCTATCCTCTGCGGTATCTTCTTCGTTGAAAGCCTCAGCGTGATGATGCAGGTATACTATTACAAGATTGGTAAGCGGAGAGGTGTGAAGCAGCGTATCTTCAAGCGCACACCTATCCACGACAACTTCCGCACTCAGGACAGTCAGCTGGATCCTGACTGCAAGTACCTGTGGAAGAAGCCTCGCAACTGCTTCCATGAATCTAAGATTACCATCCGTTTCTGGATTGTAACCATCATTCTGGCAGCTTTGACCATCATCACATTGAAGATAAGATAAAATACAGGCTCTTATCAGCCCGACAAGTATAGAAAATAAGACAATGAGCAAAATTGTAATTTTAGGAGCTGGCGAAAGTGGCGCAGGTGCAGCCGTGCTGGCAAAGAAAGAGGGATTCGAGGTCTTTGTTTCAGACATGTCAAAGATCAAGGATAACTACAAGAAGTTGATGGATGACCACAACATTGAATGGGAAGAAGGTCACCATACAGAAGAAAAGATTTTAGATGCTGACGAAGTCATCAAGAGCCCTGGTATTCCGAAGGAAGCACCTATGATTCAGAAACTGATGGCTAAGGGTACACCTATCATCAGCGAAATAGAATTTGCGGGCAGATATACTGATGCCAAGATGATCTGTATTACGGGAAGTAACGGTAAGACGACCACTACCTCGCTGATTTACCACATCATCAAGTCGGCTGGCTATGATGTAGGTCTGGCTGGAAATATCGGAAAGAGCCTTGCCCTCCAGGTGGCAGAAACTCCTCACAAGTATTATGTCATCGAGTTGAGCAGTTTCCAGCTCGACAATATGTATGAGTTCCGTGCCAATGTGGCCATCCTACTCAATATCACTCCAGACCATCTGGACCGCTATGAGTTTAAGATGCAGAACTATACCGATGCAAAAATGCGCATCACACAGAACCAGACAGAGGAAGACAGCTTCATCTTCTGGAACGATGACCCTATCGTTACAAAGGAGTTGGCTAAGTACAACCTCAAGTCACACCTCTGCCCATTCTCAGAGTTCAAGGAGGAGGGTTGCGTTGGCTTTATCGAGGACGGCAAATACAAGCTCAACTTCCCTTCAGCCTTCGAAATGCCACAGTCAGACATGAGTCTCCGCGGCAAGCACAACATCTATAATAGTCTGGCTGCAGGCCTGGCATGCAACATCGTAGGCATCGACCACGAGACCCTGCACAAAGGCTTGAGCGACTTCCCAGGCGTAGAGCACCGTCTGGAGAAAGTAGGCAAGTTCCAGGGCGTTTACTATGTGAACGATTCAAAGGCAACCAACGTAGATGCCTGCTGGTATGCGCTGGAGAGCATGACTACCCCTACCATCCTCATCATCGGCGGTAAGGACAAGGGAAATGACTATAACCAGATCAAGGACCTGGTAAAGGAGAAATGTGCAGGTATCGTATATCTCGGAGCCGACAACCAGAAGTTGCACGACAACTTTGACGCACTCGGCATCCCAGTACGCGACACCCACAGCATGAAGGATTGCGTGGCAGCCTGCCAGGAATTGGCAAAGCCGGGCGATACCGTACTCCTCAGCCCATGCTGCGCAAGTTTCGACCTCTTCAAGAACATGGAAGATAGAGGCGAACAGTTTAAGGCGCTGGCAAGAGCTATCGGAGAATAACAGTTTTCAACAAATAGAACAGATAGAACTATAAAGAAATGAATAACAAGAGCATAGGTAATATTTTCAAGGGAGACAAGGTGATCTGGATGGTCTTCTTCTTTCTCTGTATGATAAGCATCGTGGAGGTATATTCTGCCTCCAGTTCCTTGTCGTACAAAACAGGAAACTACATGGCACCTGTCATCCGCCACATCATGCTCTTGGGAGGCGGTCTGTTCACCATGATTTGCATGCTCAAGGTGAAATGCAAGTACTTCAAGATTGTTACCCCCATCGTGATGGGAATTTCATTACTGTTGCTCGTCCTGGTCCTGGCTACCGGTCAATCTACCAACGGAGCATCCCGATGGTTCTCCCTGATGGGCATACAGTTCCAGCCTTCTGAGATAGCGAAGGGAGCGGTAGTACTGGCTGTAGCTCAGATTCTTAGCGCCATGCAAACATCTCAGGGTGCCAACAGGAAGGCTTTCAAGTTCATACTTGTAGCAACCACTCCATTTGTAGGTCTCATCGGACTGGAAAACTTATCCACAGCCATGCTCCTCAGTATCACGATTCTTGCCATGATGCTCATCGGACGAGTGCCGATGAACCAGATTGGCAAGCTGGTGGGACTGGGCATGATTGTCATCGTCACAGCCTTTGCGGGTATCATGATAGTAGGACAGGACAAGGGCGAAGAAGGCAATAAACCGGAAAATACGCTGACCGAGAAAGTTGAACAGGAACAGGACAAGCCAAACATGGCAGAAAAGATGTTCCATAGAGCCGACACCTGGAAAGCCCGTATTGACAAGTTTATGAACTCCAAACCTGTAGCACCACAGGATGTCGATCTCGACAAGGATGCCCAAGTGGCACATGCCAACATCGCCATCGCCTCTTCCAACATTGTAGGCAAAGGCCCGGGAAACTCGGTAGAAAGAGATTTCCTCTCACAGGCATTCTCAGACTTCATCTATGCCATCATCATCGAAGAAATGGGTATCTGGGGAGCAGGACTGGTTGCATTCCTCTACATCATCCTCCTGTTCAGAGCTGGCAGAATAGCCAACCGGTGTGAGAACAATTTCCCTGCCTTCCTCTGCATGGGACTCGCCATCATGCTGGTTACCCAGGCACTCTTCAACATGGCTGTGGCAGTAGGTTTGGCACCTGTTACAGGACAGCCACTACCACTCATCAGTAGAGGTGGTACATCTACCATCATCAACTGTCTGTACCTGGGCATCATCCTGAGCATCAGCAGAACAGCCAAGAAGAAAGAGATACCGCAAAATGAGCTTGATGACAGCAAAATGGTGGCTGCCTGAAAAGAGTTTTATAAATTAAGGTAAAAAATGGCAGTAAAATGCCGTTAAATCGATATTTTTTTATACCTTTGCGTTATAAACATGAACGGATATGAATAATGAATTAAGAATTATCATAAGCGGAGGCGGCACAGGTGGTCACATCTTCCCTGCCGTATCCATTGCGAACGCTATCAAGGCGAAGCGCCCTGATGCTAAGATTTTGTTTGTAGGTGCACTCGGCAGAATGGAAATGCAGCGTGTACCTGCTGCGGGTTATGAGATCAAGGGCTTGCCTATCTGCGGCTTCGACAGAAAGCATCTGCTCAAGAACATCGCCGTACTCTTCAAAATATGGAAGAGCCAGCACATGGCAAAGAGCATCATCAAAAACTTCAAGCCTATGGCGGCTGTGGGCGTAGGTGGCTATGCTAGCGGTCCGACTCTCAATGTTTGTGCCAGCAAAGGAATACCTTGCCTCATCCAGGAGCAGAATTCATACGCTGGCGTAACAAATAAGCTTTTGGCAAAGAAGGCTGAAAAAATCTGTGTGGCTTACGAAGGAATGGAGCGTTTCTTCCCTGCAGACAAGATTATCATGACCGGTAATCCTGTTCGCCAAAACGTATTGGAAACTACCATCACCAAGGAAGAAGCACGCAAGCAGTTCGGTCTCGACCCTGAAAAGAAGACCATCCTACTCGTAGGTGGCAGCCTTGGCGCAAGAACCATCAACGAGAGTGTGCTCCAGCACCTCGACCTGGTAAAGGAAAGCGGCGTACAGTTTATCTGGCAGACAGGCAAATACTATAATGCTGCCATCATGGAGCAGCTGAAAGGTCAGGAGTTGCCAATGCTCAAGGTTACTGATTTCATCAGCGACATGGGGGCAGCTTACAAGGCAGCCGACCTGGTTATCAGCCGCGCAGGTGCCAGCAGTATCAGCGAGTTCTGCCTCATCGGCAAACCGGTTATCCTGGTTCCAAGTCCTAACGTGGCAGAAGACCACCAGACCAAGAACGCCATGGCGTTGGTCAACAAAGATGCAGCCATCTACGTAAAGGATGCCGACGCACCAGAGGTGTTGCTCAAGAAAGCAGTTGACACGGTAAAAGACGAAGCAAAGCTTGATTCGCTCTGTGAGAATATTAAGAAATTAGGATTAAAGAACTCTGCCGACGTCATCGCCGACGAAGTAATCAAATTAGCAACAAAGTAATGGAAATTAAAGATATTAAAGCAGTTTATTTTGTAGGAGCGGGCGGCATCGGAATGAGCGCCATCGCCAGATACTTCCTCAGCAAGAAGTTGGTAGTTGCCGGATATGACAAAACTCCATCTAACCTCACGCACGAACTGGAGAAAGAAGGTATGCTTATCCACTATGAGGAGAATGTAGACCTCATACCAGAAGCCTGCAAGGACGCCAAGACAACATTGGTAGTCTACACACCGGCAATTCCTGCCGAACACAAGGAACTGGTTTTCTTCCATGAGAATGGCTTCACCATCGAGAAGCGTGCTCAGGTTCTGGGTACATTAACCCGTACACATAAAGGACTGTGCGTAGCGGGTACCCACGGAAAGACTTCAACCTCTACCATGTGTGCTCACATCATGCACCAGAGCCATATAGACTGTAATGCCTTCCTGGGAGGTATCTCAAAGAACTATGGCACCAACTATATCCTCTCCGACAAGAGCGACTATGTTGTCATTGAGGCAGATGAGTTTGACCGCAGTTTCCACTGGTTGCGCCCATGGATGAGCGTCATCACGGCTACAGACCCAGACCATCTCGACATCTACGGAACAAAAGAGGCTTATCTGGAGAGTTTCCGTCACTATACAGAACTGATCCAACCGGGCGGTGCACTCATCATCCACAAAGGTCTGGAGATGAAACAGCACGTACAGGACGGCGTAAAGATATACGAATACAGCCAGGACGAGGGCGACTTCCATGCAGAGAACATCAAGATAGAGAATGGAGGAATCACCTTCGATTTCATCTCTCCTATCGAGAACGTAACGGGCGTAGAACTCGGACAGCCTGTGCCTATCAACATCACAAACGGTGTGGCAGCAATGGCAATGGCACAGTTGAATGGCTGTACAGCCGATGAACTCCGTAACGGCATGAAGACCTACGGAGGAGTTGACCGCCGTTTCGACTTTAAGATCAAGAACGACAAACTGGTATTCCTATCTGATTATGCTCATCATCCAAAGGAGATTTATCAGAGTGCAAAGAGTATCAGAGAGTTGTACAAGGACCGTAAGATAACAGCCATCTTCCAGCCTCACTTGTATACTAGAACCCGCGATTTCTATAAAGATTTCGCCAACAGTTTGAGTCTCTTGGACGAGGTTATCCTCTGCGACATCTATCCAGCTCGCGAGCAGCCTATTCCAGGAGTAACCTCCAAGCTTATCTATGACAATCTGAAACCAGGTGTAGAAAAGAGCATGATTCACAAAGAAGACGTTCTTGACCTGGTAAAGAATCGAGACTTCGATGTTCTAGTTATCTTAGGAGCTGGCGATTTGGACAACTATGTTCCACAAATTACCAAAATACTTGAAGAAAAATAAATGCATATCAATTGGAAGAAAACCATCATCATCGCACTGGATTTAGTACTCGGTACTTATCTGGTATTCGCTTTCACCAGGTTTAACAAACCTGATGAAACGAAGTTGGTATGCACCAAGGTGAACATCAACATACAAGATGAGATGACCAATGGCTTTCTGAATGCGAAGGAAATCAAGAAACGACTGGAAACAAGGAAACTCTATCCGCTGGGGGAACCGCTCAAAGAGGTGAACGCCCGCAAGATAGAAGAAACCTTGAAGACCAGTCCTTTCGTCAAGACGGCAGAATGTTCAAAGACTCAGGATGGTCTTGTAGACATCTACCTCACCCAACGCATGCCAATCGTCAGGATCAAAAGCATCAGCAACGAGGACTATTACATTGATGACCACAATCAGATTATGCCCAACACGAACTATACGTGCGACATCATCATCGCAACGGGCTACATCAACAAGTGGTATGCTAAAAAATACATCTCATTGCTAAGCAAAGCGCTGATGACAAACGAGCTCTGGCGAAACCAGATAGAACAGATCAATGTTCTGCCTGACAGAGGAATAGAACTGGTACCGCGAGTAGGCAACCACATTATATATATAGGTAACCTGCCAGAGACCAACCTCATCGACAAACGGGAGCAAGCCATCAACGATTTCGTCAACAAGAAGATGAATCGATTAGAGAAATTCTATAAGTATGGACTCTCACAAGCTGGTTGGAACAAGTATTCGTATATCAATATCGAATTCGACAACCAGATTATATGTAAAAAGCATAAAAATAGCTAATTAGAAAATAGAAACAGATTAAGATAACACATAAGAACTATGCCAAAGGAATTTATTGTAGCTATCGAACTTGGCTCATCTAAGATGACAGGTATAGCAGGTCAGAAGAATTTGGACGGCAGCATCACCGTACTTGCCACCGTAGAGGAAGATTCATCTTCTTGCATCAGAAAGGGTGTGATCTATAACATTGACAAAACCTGCCAATGTTTGACCAACATCATCAAGAAGTTGAAAAATATACTGAAACAAGATATCGTCCAGGTCTATGTAGGCGTGGGAGGTCGCTCTATACGCAGTATCAAGAACGTCATTGTCAAAGATCTCCCAGGTAACACCATCATCTCACAAGAGATGATCAATGAACTGATGGATATCAACCGCAACATGACCTATCCGGACCAGGAAATCCTGGATGCTGCAACTCAGGAATACAAGATAGACAACCAATACCAGATAGACCCTGTAGGAATACAGTGTAACCATCTGGAAGGCATCTTCCTGAATATACTTTGGCGCAAGAACTTCTATAACAATATCAATACCTGTTTTGAGAATGCCAACATTCCAATTGCAGAAATGTATCTCGCTCCTTTGGCTATGGCTGACAGCGTATTGACAGACTCTGAAAAGCGTGCCGGATGTATGCTTGTTGACTTGGGTGCCGACACGACAACCGTTTCTGTATATTATAAAGGTATACTCCGTCATCTCTCTGTCATCCCATTGGGCAGCGGCAACGTGACCAAAGACTTAACTTGTCTTCAGATTGAAGAGCCTGATGCAGAAAAGATGAAGCTCAAGTATGCCAAGGCTTATACCGATATCAACAATATCGACCCAACCCTGAACTACCCTATCGACAAGGATAGAGTGGTTGAAAGCAAGAAGTTCATCGAAATCGTAGAAGCACGCGTAGAGGAAATCGTAGAAAACGCATGGTTCCAGATTCCGGTGGAATTCTCAGATAAGCTGTTGGGTGGTATCATCCTTACAGGTGGCGGCAGCAACATGCCTGAAATCGATAAGGTTTTCAAGACACATACCCACATCGACAAGGTACGCATCGCCAAGTTTGTTTCTCAAACTGTCAACTCCAAGGATCCTAAGATTACCAACCACGATGGTACAATGAACACCGTATTGGGACTCTTGGCTAAGGGTGACATGAATTGTGCTGGTGACGAAATCGGCACAGATCTCTTCAGCAATTCAGCAGAGAAACCACTTGCAGCCGAGCAGCACAAGGCTCCAAGAAATCCTAACGAGACAGCCGGCAAGGGCGTGGTTCTGACGGCTGCCGAAAAAGCGGCTGCTGATGAGGCAGCCCGCAAGCAGAAAGAACTGGAAGAAGCTGAGGCAAGACTTCTGGCTGAAAAAGAAGCAGAAGAGGAAGAAAAGAAACGCAAGGAAAACAGTCTCATCCATAAAATGATGAGAGGTTTCAAGAAGTTTGTGAAAGATACCATTTCTGAGGAAGAATAAGATGCCAAAACGGCTATCAGAAAACAGATTTCACAACGAGGCAGATAATAGAATCAGATTGATAAACCCTATAAAGATTATACAACTATGCTAGATAATGGAAACACTCCTCATATCCTTGACTTTGGGGAGCCAGAAAAAGAAAATAGCATCATCAAGGTGATTGGTGTTGGTGGTGGCGGTGGAAATGCCGTCAACCACATGTACCGCGAAGGTATCCACGACGTAAGCTTCGTGCTCTGCAACACCGACAACCAGGCGCTTAACGACTCACCAGTACCTGTACACCTGCAGTTAGGTAAGGAAGGTCTGGGTGCAGGTAACAAACCTGCCAAGGCACGCCAGGCTGCCGAAGAGACCCTTGAGGATATCAAGAATATGCTCAACGATGGAACCAAGATGGCATTCATCACAGCAGGTATGGGTGGTGGTACCGGTACAGGTGCTGCACCTGTCATCGCCAGAGTAAGTAAGGAGTTAGGCATTCTTACCGTTGGTATCGTAACCATTCCTTTCCGTTTCGAAGGTCCTAAGAAGATTGACCAGGCATTGGATGGTGTAGAGGAAATGTCAAAGCATGTAGATGCCTTGCTGGTAATCAACAACGAACGTCTCCGCCAGATTTATCCAGACCTTGCCGTTCTCGATGCCTTCGGCAAAGCAGACGACACCTTGAGTGTGGCTGCCAAGAGTATCGCTGAAATCATTACAGTACATGGTCTCATCAACCTCGACTTCAATGACGTGAAGACCGTATTGAAGGATGGTGGTGTGGCTATCATGAGTACAGGTTACGGCGAGGGAGAAGGAAGAGTGAAGAAGGCAATAGAAGATGCCTTGAACTCACCACTCCTTAACGATAATGACGTATTCAACTCAAAGAAGATTCTGCTCAGCATCGCATTTGCAAGCGAGAAGAAGGATAATCCAGGCTTGACCATGGACGAGATGAATGATGTCAACGACTTTATGGAGAAATTCGGTGATGACTTCGAATTGAAATGGGGTCTTGCCATTGACCCTGAATTGGGAAGCCGCGTAAAGGTAACCGTTCTTGCAACCGGTTTCGGACTCGAGGATGTAGAGGGCATGAACCGCCATCTCAAGAAGCATACGGAGGAAGAATCTCGCCGTCTCGCTGAAGAAGAGGAGAAACGTGCTGAAAGAGAAGACCGCCGCAAGCGCTATTATGGCAGCGATGGCAATACAACCCAGTACAAGCGTCACCCGCACATTTTCCTGTTCCGCCAGGAAGATCTTGACAATGAGGATGTCATCCTACAGGTTGAAAACACGCCAACCTATAAGCGTACCCGACAGACTCTGGAAGAGATTCGCAATATTGCTTCAGGCAACACAGAGCCAAAAGAAGACAATAACGATGATGCTTCTTCTGTACAGGGCGTCATCAGTTTTGCCTAAACAGAGAATACAGGCTAGGTTTATTTCTGGTTTACGCCAAGTAAGCGAGGAAACCAGAAATGACTAAGCAAAAAGTTCCTGAAGGACAGAAAAGCTCTTCATTTCAGGAAAATCCGGCAAATGAAGTTTATAATACTCCAATATCACCTCTACACACCTGTTCCGTTCGATACGGGACATTGTGTAGAGGTGCATTGTTTTATACTCTAAACGAAGCAAAGACACAAGCCGCATAGAATCTTCCTTATTTAAATAATGTACGTGGGAAGGAACATGAGCAACAAAACATCCATCTACCAAATCAAAATAATCGCCAGACATACCGCTTTCTATATTGGGCATAAAGCCTAAATGAAAAGACAGCTGTATCATAAAGACAATATGGAAATTACCAATAGAACCTTTAGCCCGGTCTAACCATTCGATACTGTTCTGTACGAAAAGATAGAGCACGCCATTAGCCTGCTCATGACGGGTGGCATACGAAAGCAGTTCTGCCAAGAACATGGAAATGCCCAGTTTGTATGGAGAAAAAGGGATATCAACAAATGGAATCAGAATCGAGACATCTCTAAGACGCTGCAGATTTGACTTAGGGCGATAATCAAATTCGAGATTCAAGACCATGAGCGGTTGGAAAAGTTGCCGTTTTATCTTTCCCTTCGATGACTTAGGTACACGCACCATAAAAGAGAGTCTTCCCAACTTTTCGGTGAAGAAATCCACGATAAGTTGAGAGTCTCCATACTTGATGGTTTGCAACACGATAGCACTAGTTTTTATCTCCATTTTGCCTAATATTAGTGAAAAACAGGGCAAAAATACAAAAAAATGCGCATTTAGCGAAAATTTTCTGCAAAAAATTTGCTAGATTCAAATAAAAGTAGTAACTTTGCACCCGCAAATAAGCAATGGTCCCTTCGTCTATCGGTTAGGACGAGAGATTTTCATTCTCTAAAGAGCAGTTCGACTCTGCTAGGGACTACAAACATTTAAGAAATAAAAAAAATAACATAAAGAAGATGGCAAATCACAAATCATCAATCAAGAGAATCCGTCAGGACAAGAAGAAGGCTTTGCACAATAAGTATTATGCAAAGACTATGCGCAACGCTGTCCGCAAGTTGCGCAACATGTCTGACAAGGAAGAGGCTGCAAAGCTCTATCCTACAGTTCAGAAGCTTTTAGACAAGTTGGCTAAGATCAACGTTATCCACGACAACAAGGCTGCAAACTTGAAGTCTGGTCTTACAAAGCACATCGCTAAGTTGGCCTAACTTATAAGTCAAAGCAAAGAAATAAATAAGGCTGCAATCCTTTATAGGGGTCGCAGCCTTATTCTTTTTCCATGAACCCGACTACCCATTTCCTGCATCATAAAATCTTCCCATCACAACCAGTTTATACTACAACATACCCTATAAAAACGCGCAAAACGATTATTAAACAGCTTTTTCAAGACACTTTTGCCGCTAAAGTTCACATTCTACGTTTTTTCTTCACTTTTTGGTGATTTTTCACTAACAAAAGTTCCTGTTTCTCAGCTTTTTTTAGTATCTTTGCACGGAAATAAGACAATACTAAAATGGCAGAAAATCAAAACAACGCAAATAATTACTCTGCGAGTAACATTCAGGTTCTGGAAGGCCTGGAAGCTGTTCGCAAACGTCCGGCGATGTATATTGGTGACATCTCCGAGAAGGGTCTTCATCACTTGGTAAACGAGACAGTAGACAACTCTATTGACGAAGCAATGGCGGGCTACTGTACCGACATCGAAGTTACCATCAACGAAGACAACTCTATCACCGTAGAAGACAATGGTCGTGGTATCCCTGTGGATATGCACGAGAAACTACATAAATCAGCCCTCGAAGTCGTTATGACCGTGCTTCACGCAGGTGGTAAGTTCGACAAGGGTTCTTACAAGGTATCTGGCGGTTTACATGGTGTGGGTGTAAGTTGTGTGAATGCACTTTCTACCCACATGTTGTCACAGGTGTTCCGTGGCGGCAAAATCTACCAGCAGGAATATGAGAAGGGTAAGCCTCTCTATCCGGTTAAGGTGGTAGGTGAAACCAACAAGCGCGGTACACGCCAGCAGTTCTGGCCAGATCCAACCATCTTTACTCACACCGTCTACAAATGGGATATCATCGCCAACCGTATGCGCGAGTTAGCTTTCCTTAATGCAGGCATCAAGATTACCTTGAAAGATTTGCGCCCTGACGAGGAAGGTAAGACCAAGGAGCAGGTTTTCCACGCTAAGGATGGTTTGAAGGAATTCGTCCGTTACGTAGACCGTCACCGCACTCATCTCTTCGATGATGTTATCTATCTGAAGACAGAAAAGCAGGGTATTCCTATCGAGATTGCTGTGATGTACAATACTGATTACTCAGAGAACATCCACTCATACGTTAACAACATCAACACCATTGAGGGTGGTACCCACCTGACGGGTTTCCGTATGGCGTTGACCCGCACCTTGAAGGCTTACGCAGAAGCTGACCCAACCATCTCTAAGCAGATTGAAAAGGCAAAGGTAGAGATTGCACCAGAAGACTTCCGCGAGGGTCTTACTGCCGTTATCTCTATCAAGGTAGCTGAACCTCAGTTTGAGGGTCAGACCAAGACCAAGCTCGGTAACAGCGAGGTACAGGGTGCCGTTCAGCAGGCTGTAAACGAGGCTTTGTCTGATTATCTGGAAGAGCATCCAGACGAGGCTAAGCGCATCTGCGAAAAGGTTGTCCTGGCTGCTACTGCCCGCATCGCTGCCCGCAAGGCACGTGAGAGCGTACAGCGCAAGAACTTCATGACAGGTGGTGGTCTTCCTGGTAAACTTGCCGATTGTTCAATGAAGGACCCTAAGGAATGCGAAATCTTCCTCGTCGAGGGTGATTCCGCCGGTGGTTCTGCCAAGCAGGGTCGTGACCGTTTCCGTCAGGCTATTCTCCCTTTGCGTGGTAAGATTCTGAACGTAGAAAAGGTACAGTGGCACAAGGTATTCGAAGCAGAGTCTGTCATGAACATCATCCAGAGTATCGGTGTCCGTTTCGGTGTAGACGGCGAAGACAGCAAAGAGGCTAATACAGACAAGTTGCGTTACGACAAGATTATTATCATGACCGATGCCGACGTCGATGGTTCTCACATCGACACATTGATTATGACACTCTTCTATCGTTTCATGCCAAAGGTTATCGAAGAAGGCCATCTGTATATCGCTACCCCACCACTCTACAAGTGTACTTATCGCAGCAAGGTAAGCGAATATTGCTATACAGAACAGCAGCGCCAAGCATTCATCGACAAGTATGGAGATGGATTAGAAGACAAGAACATCCACACCCAGCGATACAAAGGTTTGGGTGAGATGAACCCAGAGCAACTTTGGGAAACCACTATGGACCCATCTACACGCTTGCTCAAACAGGTTACTATCGAGAACGCAGCCCAGGCTGATGAGATCTTCTCTATGTTGATGGGTGATGATGTGGAACCACGCCGCGAATTTATCGAGCAGAATGCCACATACGCAAACATCGACGCTTAAGACAATTCAACTAATTTACATAAGGGGCTGTGCCATTTACCTACAAATGACACAGCCTCTGCTTGTATAAAACCCAACAAACCAACTTATGAAACATTTACTTATCTCTTGCCTATTACTCTCTGCAGCAGGCACACTTCAGGCTGCCCCGAAGAGTAATATTCCACCGCTGAAGCTTTGGTACAATAAGCCGGCTACAGCCTTTGAAGAATCGCTACCTATCGGTAACGGCAAGTTAGGTGCATTGATTTATGGTGGAGCCAACAATGACTCTATCTATCTCAACGACATCACCTTGTGGACAGGAAAGCCTGTCAATCGCGAGGAAGGAGGGGATGCCTACAAATGGATACCTAAGATCCGCGAGGCTCTGTTCAAAGAAGATTACAAGGCAGCCGATTCTCTACAACTGCATGTACAAGGACACAATTCAGAATATTATCAGCCACTTGCCATCATCAATATCAAAGATGCAAATAAAGGACAATTCAGCAACTACAAGCGCGAATTGAGCCTTGACAACGCTATGGCTGCATTGAGTTATACAAGAGAGGGAATAAAATACCAGCGAGAATATTTCGCATCACATCCAGACAAGATGATTGCTATTCGCCTGACAGCTTCCCAGAAGAAAGCCATCAACTGCGACATCTCTCTCACCTCTCTGATTCCTCATCAGGTAAAAGCTTCCAATAAGCAGCTCACCATCACGGGGCATGCTATGGGAAAGCCTGAGAACAGTACCCACTTCTGCTCCATCCTCAGCATCAAGAACCAGGACGGAACCATTACAGCCTCTGATTCTACTCTCCATCTGCAGGACGTAAGCGAAGCGGTTATCTATTTAGTGAATGAAACCAGCTACAACGGATTCGACAAGCATCCTGTAAAAGAAGGAGCTCCATATATTGAAAAGGTTAACGACAATGCCTGGCACTTGGTCAACTATACCTACCCAGAGTTAAAACAGCGTCATATAACCGACTATCAGAACATCTTCAACCGTGCCAAGTTTGCACTCAAGGGAGCTAAGTTCGACAACAGACGAACCACCGACCAGCAACTCTTTGATTACACAGAGAAAGAAGAGCAAAACCCTTACCTGGAAATGCTATACTTCCAATATGGAAGATATCTTCTGATCAGCTGTTCGAGAACTCCCGGCATTCCTGCCAATCTTCAGGGTCTTTGGGCTCCGGCACGAAAATCTCCTTGGCGTGGAAACTACACCATCAACATCAACCTGGAAGAAAACTATTGGCCAGCAGAAGTTACCAATATGTCTGAACTAGTAATGCCTGTAGACGGACTGGTGAAAGCCATGTCTGTAACAGGAAAATATACAGCAAAGCACTATTATGGAATTGAAAATGGCTGGTGCGGTGGACACAACACTGATGCATGGGCGATGACAAACCCAGTTGGAACCAAGAAAGAAAGTCCTAAGTGGAGCAACTGGAACATGGGAGGTGCCTGGCTTGTACAAACCTTATGGGATCACTACGATTACACCCGCGATAAGGAATATCTGCGCCATACAGCCTATCCATTGATGAAAGGTGCTGCAGACTTCATGCTTGACTGGATGATAGAGAATCCAAAGAAGCCGGGCGAACTGATTACTGCCCCTTGCACTTCACCTGAGGCTGAATATATCACCGACAAGGGCTATCAAGGCTGTAGTTTCTATGGAGGTACCGCCGATCTTGCCATCTTGAGAGAATTGTTTAAAAACACACTCAAAGGTGCTCAGATCCTCGGTATTGATCAAGATTATCAGGCAAAGTTACAGGATGCTATCAATCGTCTCCACCCTTATCAGATAGGAAAGCGAGGCAACCTGCAGGAATGGTATTACGATTGGGAAGACCAGGATTGGCATCATCGCCACCAGTCACACCTTCTCGGTTTACACCCATTCTATCAGATTTCATTAGATAAGACTCCTGATTTAGCTGCAGCTGCTGCCAAGACTCTTGAGATAAAAGGAGACTTCTCTACCGGCTGGAGCACAGGATGGCGCATCAGTTTATGGGCTCGCCTGCACAGAGCAGACAAGTCATATTCTATGATCAGAAAATTGCTTAACTATGTACATCCGGGCAATTACAACAATCCGAAGAATCGCCCTTCAGGAGGAACCTATCCAAATCTCTTCGATGCTCACCCACCATTCCAGATTGATGGCAACTTCGGAGGCACAGCAGGTGTATGCGAGATGCTGATGCAATGCGATGGCGAGACTATGCATCTTCTTCCTGCTCTACCTAAAGAATGGCCAGCAGGCGAAATTAAGGGTATCAAAGCGCGAGGAAACTACGAGATTGATCTCGTATGGAACAATGGAAAAGTCAGCAAAGTTTCCATCACCAGCAAGAATGCCGGTAACCTGACCGTCAAGTATAATGGTAAACTGAAAGCATTAAGTTTCAAGGCTGGCGAAACAAAACTCATAAAATAGACAAATAATCATCTATGAGATATTTTACAATTCTCATCTTTACAACTCTCTGGGTACTGAATTCCTATGCACAGGAATTCGGTACCCATTGGGTATCATACCCATTCCCCAACGATTCTTCTGAGATATTATACAGGAAAATCTATCATCTTGACCAAAAGCCTTTAAAGGCTGAGATAAGCATGGCAAGTGGAGGAAATACCCGTCTATACATCAACGAAAGAAATGTTACGCCAAGCATTTTCAACGAAGGAGCCAGAGACAGCATCCTTCTGATGCAATCTACAGATATCTCCAGATATCTGAAAAAGGGAGAGAATATCATCGCAGTCTGGTATGCACCAGGAAGAACAAGAAGCAAAAGCAAACAACTGTCATTGGAATTTTATGGCTGGTATACTGACTCTGTTCCTTTTTATCATAAAGCAGACGAAACATGGTGGTGCAAACCGCTGAAGGGGTGCAGTTACAACGAAAAAGAACACTTTGATAATAGAATATACACTACTGAGTGGAAATCGGCTGAATACCAATCTTCAGGATGGGTTCATCCGACAGGTGCCTTCAAAGATACGGTAAACTATATCTTTGTAGTCCAGCTGCCATACCTCACCCAGAACAAACTTCAAATGGTATTAGAACCATACGAGGAGGAATTCGATCATCAGGGATGCCGTATAGACTTCGGACGTCCGTTCCGTGGAACCATCCGGCTCACGATACGCAATGCCAGCAAAGGAACAACACTTCATATTAACGGAAACCAATATGTATGCAGTGGCGAAATGGACGAGCAAGCCTATTACCGTTTCCATGCTGAACAACAAAAAGATTTCATGATAACTTGGGATAAAGGCTTCAGAAGAAGTAATATCACAAATATAGAAGGATTAGAGATTTCGGAATAAGCTCAACAGCGTTTCGAAATCTCTTTTTTATAAAACAAAAAAAGACTTCGGAACTATTATCTTCCAAAGTCTCTAACAGAACTTAATCTTCCAATTCGGCAAGTACTTGCTCTGCCACCTCGCAAAGCTCATCATACCATTCCTTGCCGAATTTCTCTACCAACGGACCCTCCAAGAACTTATAAACCGGAAGATTCAACTCCTCTCCTTTCTTGATGGCATCCTTGCAGATACGCCATTTGTTATAGTTGATGCCATACACCTCGTTGCCGAAATCCTTGGCACGGATAGGATACAAGGCACAGGAGATAGGCTTCTTGAACTTCGACTTTCCTTCGCGATAAGCACGCTCCAGGGCACAGAGGCAACAGTTCGGAATCGTATGTCCATCGCCTAAATCTTTCAAGTCCTGATAGCAGGTAAACACACAATCCTTACCATTCACAATGCTCGTTACCAAATCGCCTTCAATATCGGTATAAGCCACGCCCTGCCTATCTATGATAGCCTGGGCAGAAGCCGAGAGATCATCCCAAACTACATCCAGCGCATTCTCTATCTCCATGATCTCATCCAGGGTAACAGGAGCTCCCGCATCGCCTTCGATGCAGCACTCGCCCTTGCAGGCATCAAGGTCGCAACAGAATTTTTCAGTGATAATATCAGGTGAAACCAATACGTTGCCCACCTGCAGAATACGCAGTTCGTCTTTCTTCATAATGTTTTTTGAGATGAATAAATTTCTTTGAGTGTATAATAAAAATAAGGATAGCTACCCATGAGTGGATAGCTATATATAAAAATAGGTGTACCTACCATTGGATAGGCGCAATTCCGTTCTGCTGCAGATATGCATTGCAGCGGGAGAAATGATGATTGCCAAACCAGCCGCCTCTATTGGCTGATAATGGCGAAGGATGCACGCTTTCCAATATCAGATGCTTGCTCGTATCGATGAGTTTTGCCTTGCTCCGGGCATAACCGCCCCAGAGGATAAACACCAGGTGCTCCTTGTCCTTGCTGAGCGCCTGGATGGCAGCATCTGTGAATTCCTCCCAGCCCTTGCGCTGATGACTCGCTGCCTGATGGGCACGAACGGTAAGGGTGGCATTGAGCAACAATACTCCCTGCTTTGCCCAGCGGGTTAAATCGCCCGTGGCTGGCATCGGAGTACCGAGATCCATCTGAATCTCCTTGAATATATTAATCAATGATGGTGGAAAAGTGATTCCATCTGGCACAGAGAAACTCAATCCCATCGCCTGACCCGGCTCATGATATGGGTCTTGTCCGATAATCACTACCTTCACATCATCGAAAGGACAAAGATTGAAGGCATTGAAAATCAACTTGCCTGGAGGATAACAGGGCGTACGCAGGTATTCCTCTTTTACGAAGTTTGTGAGGTCAACAAAATACTGCTTGTTGAACTCGTCACCTATATGCTGTCTCCAACTTTCTTCTATCTTTACGTCCATGATGTTTTAAGTTAAAGAAGTCAAGGCTTTTTTGAGCCTTGACTTCCGAAATTATAATTATTAGTCAATAATCAAGTTCTCACCAGTCATGTCTGCTGGCTGCTCCAAACCCATGATATGGAGGATAGAAGGAGCAACGTCTGCCAAGCGGCCATCCTTTACGGTAGCTGAGTTGTTGTCAGTTACGTAGATGAATGGAACTGGGTTCAAAGAGTGAGCGGTGTTTGGTGTACCGTCCTCGTTGATAGCGTGGTCTGCATTACCGTGGTCAGCGATGATGATAGCCTCATAATCGTTAGCCT
>OJJU01000078.1_pt1 | contig 41634 bp, 34 predicted proteins | sample 1596141 | NCBI WGS metagenome assembly OJJU01 (sample SAMEA4350150, study PRJEB24818) | metagenome | biome: human; feature: gut; material: faeces | place: Denmark | collected 2013-09
ACTTGTTATGTATCCAAACCGGCCCAGACACATCATATGAACTATGAAAAGGTTACCATTTCAGACATCGCCAAAGCGGCTGGAGTTTCTATCACCACTGTTTCCCGTTATATCAATGGGAAACAGGACTTGATCCAAAAGGATACCCGGGAACGGATCGAAGCAGTTATTAAAATGACCAATTATCATCCAAATGTTATGGCGCAGTCTTTAAAGACAAATTTATCGCATCATATTGGAGTTATTGTATCAGATATATCAACACCTTTCTGTGCTACTCTGATCCAGGGCATCAGTGAAACACTCCTGAGCAGTGATTATATGCCATTATTTGTCAGCTGTAACAATAGTATCAAAGAAGAAGAGTCCTATATCAGATCCCTGATGAGCCGGCATGTAGACGGTCTGATCGTAAACACCTGTTCCAGTCAGAACCCTTTGCTTATACAGCAGGCCTGCAACGGACTTCCCATCGTTCTTTGTGACCGTACCATAGATGACTATAATTTCCAATTTGTGGGCTCCAATCACCGAGACCCTATTTTCGAACTTGTAAAGCACCTGAAGGAACAAGGCTATACACTTCCTGTCTTTTTTACAGAAAATTATTTTGCAAGTTCTGTCCGGTCCGAAAGGCGCAATTCCTTTTTGGACGCAGTGAAGCTCTATTATCCTGAGGTCGACCCAAACGAATTAACCTACGTCATTGACATTCACGATTCCCAGAATGTCACCAGTCAGCTTCACCATTTAAAGGATATTTGTGGGAAAAAGGAGCTTCCCGCCATATTCTGTGTCAACTCCATTACCGTACTGCATGTATTTAATGCGATCCGCTCTCTTGGAATACGCATTCCAGATGAAATCGGACTCTGCGGTCCTGATGACTGGGGCTGGGAGGAGCAGAGCATCCTGCTGTCTCTGATGACGCCCCGCATTACCAACATTGTAGTCCAGCCACGTCTTATCGGGAATCTGGCTGCACAAAAACTGCTTGAATGCATTGCAGATCCTTCTGTTACAAAGAAAGAAACCCGGTTGACCTGTCCTTTACAAATTGCAGGCTCAACTATTCTGAAACACTAAGAGCAAGCAGCAAGACGCCCCCGCTTATTTTGCTGTTCATGCATTATACAAATCCTTCTATTTTCAAAAGGATAATAACAGAAGTGCCCCCACTTATGCTATTTATTCTATAGTTAGGAGGTATCTTATGAACCCACTTGAACGATTTTCACGTGCCTGCATTGTTCCCGTTGTTGTACTGGACAATGTAGAAGATGCAGTGCCAACCGCAAAAGCACTTCTTGCCGGTGGCATTGACGTTATGGAAATCACTTTTCGAACAGCTGCTGCAAAAGACAGCATTGCTGCTGTTGCATCCGCCTGCCCGGATATGCTGGTGGGAGCTGGCACAGTCATAAATCTCGAGCAGTGCAAAGCTGCTGTATCTGCCGGTGCAGGCTTTATTGTTTCTCCCGGCTTTGATGAAGAAATCATAAAATATTGCATCAAAACAGGTATTACTGTAACCCCCGGCTGTGTCGCTCCATCAGAAATCATGTCTGCTGTAAAATTAGGACTTTCTGTTGTAAAGTTCTTTCCAGCGAATGTATACGGAGGACTTACTGCCTTAAAGTCGCTTTCTGCACCTTTTCCAGGAGTAAAGTTTCTGCCTACCGGTGGTATTAACAGCCATAACATTGGTGACTACATTGCGGCACCCTTTATCCACGCAGTAGGCGGCAGCTGGATTTGTACCCGCAAAGACATTGCAGATGGCAATTTTGATAAGATTACAGCTCTCTGCAGGGAAGCCCGTCAAAATGCGCTCGGCTTTGAATTTGCACATTTGGGAATCAACTGTGAAAATGTTGAATCCTCCACTGAGGTAAGTAATTTTTTCCAGACAGCTTTTGATTTCCCCCTCAAAGACGGCAGCAGCTCCGTATTTGCCTCTCCCAATATTGAAATTTTGAAATCCCCTAATTTGGGAGCATATGGACATATTGCCATCAGAACTAACAATATTCTCTGTGCAGTTCCTGAGCTGGAAAAAGCTGGCTTTTATGCAGATACATCAACTGCAAAATACAAAGATGACCGGTTGGTCGCTCTTTATCTGAAGCAGGAAATTGGCGGATTTGCCATTCATTTATTACAAAAATAAATAAAACGAGGAGTATTACACTATGAAAATATTAACTTTTGGCGAGATTTTGCTGCGTTTAAAGCCTCCTGGTCTGGAACGTTTTTTCCAGTCTCCCATTATGGAGGCATCCTTTGGTGGGGGTGAAGCCAATGTTGCTGTTTCACTCGCAAACTTTGGTATGGATGTGCAGTATTGCACTGTCTTACCAAATAATGTCATCGGCGATGAATGTATAAAAGAGCTTCGCAAGTTCGGTGTTGATGTTTCAAAAGTAAAACGCGGCGAAGGCCGTATGGGAATCTATTTTCTGGAAAGCGGTGCAAATCAGCTTCCCAGTAAGGTCACCTATGACCGCAGTGGTTCCTCTATCGCTATTGCTCAACCGGAGCTTTTTAACTGGAATGAGATATTTGATGGTATAGACTGGTATCATATTACCGGTATCACCCCAGCGTTATCTGAAACCGCAATGGAGTTAAGCCTTGCAAGTGTAAAAGCAGCCAAAGAAAAGGGCATTACAGTTTCCTGTGATCTGAATTTTCGTAAAAATTTATGGAAATATGGCAAGAAAGCTTCTGAGGTCATGCGCGAACTGGCAAGCTACGTGGACATTGCCATTGCCAATGAAGAAGATGTACAGAAATCTCTGGAAATCACCGTTGACATAGATGTAGAATCCGGCAGCCTTGATCGCAGTAAATACAAAGCCCTTGGTGATAAGGTGCTTGCTTCCTATCCCAATATGAAGCTTATTGCTATTACATTACGGGAATCCAAGAGTGCAGATCATAATGATTGGGCAGCCTGCATCAACAACAGAGCTCATTTTTATGAATCCAAAAAATATCACATTACCGATATCGTAGACCGAGTAGGTGGTGGTGACAGCTTTGCAGGCGGACTTATTTACGGTCTGAATCACTATCAGGAACTATCAGCTGCACTGGAATTTGCTGTTGCAGCCTCCTGCCTGAAGCACAGCATTATCGGTGACTTTAACCGTGTCAGTGTTTCCGATGTAGAAAAACTGGCAAATGGAGATGGCTCTGGTCGCGTACAGCGTTAGATTTTTCCAGCTTTATTATTTATTTATCCATGAAATGAAATGAGAGCCGCATTTGCGGCTCTCATTCTATAATAATTCATTATATAAGATACCTCATCTCACGTTGACCCTCTCACGATCAGCGACGGTACCGTAATATGTGACTGGATATACAGATTCGGCTTCCTGATCTTCTGCAGGATATATTTGCCTGCCTGCACTCCCATATCATAGACATCAATATCCACCACCGACAGCATTGGTCTCAGGATCTGGGAAAAGGGATAGTCATCAAAGGTGATCACCCGGATCTCATCCGGGATCAGGATTCCTCTGTCATGCAGCGCCATCACACAGCCATAGGCAATATAATTGTTGGCACAGATCACCGCATCCGGCCGTTTCCTGCTGTCCAGGAGCTGTACCGTCATCCGGTAACCGCTCTCACAGTCAGATTCTCCGGTCTGCACATATTCCCTCGGAAGCAGGACATCATGCTCCTTCAGCACAGTGATCACGCCATCCAGTCTGTGCATGGAAATCTTATCCTCCACTTTGCCGCCGATGAATGCTACCGCCTGGCAGCCCCGCTCCAGCAGATGCCTTGCTGCCAGTTCTCCGGCCAGCCTGTTATTGATATCGATCCAGCAGAAATGGCTCTGAAAATTGGGATTGCCAATGACGATATGCGGGATCCCTTTTTCAAAGATCATCTCATCCAGCTCCTCTGAAATCACCGAGGCGTGAATGACAAAGCCATCCGCCTGCTTGGAATCTGCCGCCTCCTGGATGTAGTGGCTGCAGTCCTCCGCACGCATATTCCTGACGATCAGCGTGTAGCCCTTTTCCTCCAGCGCATGCATCAGACCGCACATCATTTCAAACATATGTGGATTGGAAAACCCGGTATTCCTGCCAAGCTCTGCCACAAACACGATCGTCCTTGCTGACTGTCTGGCAAAGTTCTTGGCCCGGAGGTTCGGATGATAATCCAGCTCATCCATAGCCTTTCTCACCCGGTCTGCGGTTTCCTTTGATATGGAATAAGAGCCGTTCATTACCTTGGATACCGTTGCCGTTGAAGTTCCTGCCAGTCTGGCTACATCCCTGATCGTTGCACTCATTTTTTCCTGTGCCATACCCTTTAATCCCGTCCTTTTATGATCACAAATCCTCTGCCTTGCAGTCTGTTTTCTGTAAGTCCTTCCTGCCACAGGATCTCTCCCTCCAGCCATTCCGGAAGAAGCTCGACTGCACGCTCTTCCATGTTCAGGAAGATACGTATTCTTTCACTGCCAAGATACCTCTCATAGCCATAAAGCCTGCTGCCCTCTTCCGCAGTGACCGTCCGGTACTCTCCCCGTTTCAGGATCAGCTCCCTTTTGCGAAGCCCGATCGCTCTCTGATACAGGTAGAAAAGCTCGTCTGTTTCTGCCAGCGTATCCCATGGCATGGGACTTCTGTACTCTGCTTCCAGGATACCTGTGACCCCTGCCTCATCCCCATAAAATACGGACGGCATTCCCGGGAAGGTCATCTGGAAGATCACTGCCAGCCGGAAGCTCCTTACGTCCTTACAGAGGGAAAGAAACCGGCTCACATCATGACTGTCCAGCAGATTTAACTGAGAAAAAACAGTCTGCTTCCGATACCTCATCCGCATATCTGTCACCCGGCTGTCAAACTCCAGGGCATCCGCTGTTTCCTCTGCAAAGAACCTCTTACAGTGCTTCCGGAAATCATAATTCATAGTCGAATCAAACATGGTTCCATCCAGCCAGTGTCCCGCACTTTCCCAGACCTCTCCGATCAGCACAGCATCCTTTTTACATTTTTTGACAGCCGCCCTGAATTTTCTCCAGAAGCCGTCATTGATCTCACTGGCCACGTCAAGCCGCCAGCCGTCAATGTTATACCTCTCGATCCAGTACTGTCCCACCTGACAGAAATAATCTGCCGCCTCTTCCTGATCAAGTGCAAGCTTTGGCATCATCCGCTCATAGCCAAAGCACTCATAGCCCGGATAGGTTTCCGGATCCTCAGGACGTACCACCGGATATTCCAGCCGGTAAAACCAGTCCTTATAGTCAGATGCTTCTCCTTTTTCCACAACATCATTGAAAGCCATGAAGTGCCATCCACAATGATTGAAGACACCATCAATGATAACACGGATCCCTTTTTCATGGCAGTGCTGCACCAGTTCCCCGAACTCTTCATCCGTACCAAAGCAGGGATCGATATGATAGTAATCCACCAGGTCATATTTATGATATTCCCCTGCTGCAAAGATCGGATTGATATAAATGGCATTGACACCAAGCTCCGTCAGATAATCTACGTTTTCTGTGATCCCCTTTATAGTTCCTCCAAGCTTTCCATGAACCTTTTCCTGTCCATAGTCTTTCTCCGTTTCCATTCCGCTGATAAAGCGGTGCCCGGTGGCAAAGCTGTCCGGAAAAATATTATAGATCACGGTATCCTGTACCCACTGCGGCGGCGCCACGATATCTGCCCGGTGATTAAACGGAAGCTGGTAATACTCCGATCTGTCATCCACCGTTTCTTTGGTAAACCGATCCCCATAATACAGGCTCTGCTCGTTTCCGTCATCCAGCAGGAAATAATAGCAGAGTCTCCTGTAAGGATCGGTAAGCTCCACCTGCCAGTAGTCAAATTCCTCCGTTCTGGCTTCCACCTGCATTTCCTTAGCGGTAAACAATACCGGCGTCAGTCTGCAGGCCCGGTCCCCATAATACAGTCTGCAGGTCTTCAGGTCACCCCGCCCGGCACGCAGGCGGATCATTACGTGTTTTTCATCTATCCCATATGCATACTGCGACATGGGGATATGCAATACTGCACTTCTGTTCATATATCCTCATTTCTACCCTAACCCTTCACACCACCGGAGGTCAGTCCTGTTGTCATATTTTTCTGCAGTGCAAAGAATACGATCAGGATCGGCAGGGAAACAACCAGGGATGCTGCCGAGAATACCGGCCAGCTTCCGCTCATTTCCGTTGCCTGCAGGGAATATAATCCTGCTGCCAGTGTATAGGTATCAGAGCCTGTCATAAAATTAATTGCAAAAATATATTCATTCCATACATAGACCAGGATCATCATGGCTGTCACCGCAATGGTCGGCTTCGCAAGCGGAAGCACGATCCCTGTCACAAGCCGGAACTGCGTTGCCCCGTCAATTCTGGCTGCCTCCTCGATCTCAACCGGGATCGTATCAAAATAACCCTTCATATTCCACAGGGCAAATACCGCCATCGTTCCAGTGTAAACAATGATCAGACCTGTCTTTGTATTAATCAGCCCCATGGGACTTAACAGCTTATACAGCGCCATCATGGAAAGCAGTGATGGAAATGCATATAAAAGGATCAGAATCTTTAAGATCAGCTTTCTTCCCGGAAACCGCTTTCTGGAAAAGGCATATGCCGCCGGAATTCCCGTTCCCAGTGAGATCACAAGTGTTGTCCCCGCCAGTATCATGCTGTTTCTGAACCAGAGCAGGATCGGCTTCTCCGTAAATACTGCCTTGTAATTCTGCAGAGTCATCCTCTTTGGCAAAAAGGAGAAATTGGCACCCAGCAGACTGTTTTCTGCATTCAGGGATACCGAAAACGCATACAGGATCGGGATCAGTACCCCAAAGCAGACCAGTATAAAGAACAGATTAACGATAATAAGACGGATCCGCTGTTTATTCTTCTTACTCACTTATACTTCCTCCCTGCTCTTTGCACTCGTCAGCATGGAAAACACCAGCAGCATTCCAAAAATCAGAATGGAAATCGCCGAGCTGTAGCCATAATTGTTGGTAATGAACGCCTTTTCATAGGCATAGGTCAGAATCGTATGGATATCCGCCCCTGTCTTTGCCCCTACCTGCTGTGTCAGCAGATAAATGATATCAAACTGCTTGAAGGTTGTGAACGTTGTGATCAGGACAGAGGGCGCTATGATCGGCTTTATCATGGGTATGGTAATATACCGTGTCTGCTCCAGCCAGGTCGCCCCGTCCAGAACTGCACTTTCATAAAAGCTCTTATCAAGACTCTGCAGGGCACCGTCTATAATCGTGATCATAAAGGGCAGTGCCAGCCAGAGATTCACTACGGTACAGCTGATAAATGCAGGTATATTGCTGCCAAGCCACCGTACCGGCTCCCCTCCCAGCTTCTGGAGCCACTGGTTCAGCAGACCGAACTGTGAATTGTACATACCTGTTTTCCACAGCAGGATCGACACATAACCGGGCATCGCCCACGGAAAGATCAGAAGCGTCCGGTATACATTCCGCAGCCGGAGCCCCTTCGTGTTCAGCAGCATAGCGATCCCATAGGCGATCACAAGCTGGAGCACCATGTTCACGATAGTCCAGAGTATTGTTACAAACAATGCTGTAAGAAAGCCGTTGTCAAAAACAAGTAGGGCATCCTTATAATTTTCCAGTCCGATCAGTTCATAGTTATTCCAGTGATATACATTCATATTCGTCAGAGAAATATACCCTGTATATATAATAGGAAAAATAACGATCAGCAGGATCAGCAGGAGTGATGGCAGTGACTGCCCGTATGCTGATAGTGCGTCTCTCCTGATCTTCCTTTTCTCCCTGTCTGTGTATTGCTGCTTTTTCATGTTCTGTTTCCCCTGAATTTCTTTTCAGTGCTTCCCGTTGTCTGCGTTACTTCATATTTTCAATGAGCTGCAGAGCTTCTTCCTGTGCCCTGTCTGCACTTTCTGCTACATCCTTGCCACTCATATTCACATCCGTCAGAAGCGTACCTGTTACCGTCCACATGACATCCATTTCCGGCAGGTTCGGCATCGGCACTGCATTTTCCGCTGTTTCCTTCATCGCCATGACCACTTCATCACCGGTGATGCTCTCCTGTTCATAGCAGGACTCCCTGGCAGGTGCACATCCGCTGGCCTTCGCAAGATCGATTAAAAGCTCATCACTCATCAGCGCCCGCAGCACCTTTTCCACTGCCTCCGGCTTCTTTTCTGCTGCATTCTTCAGAACCTGAATACCCTGTACACCCATATAAGGAGAAATCGGCGTTCCTGTTTCATCGATCACCGGCATTGGTGCGATTCCTACATCCATACCACTTTCCCGTACCGTCGGGATCAGCCATGGACCTGCGATCGTAGCATGTGCCATTCCTTCCTTAAACAAAGTGTTCACCGTTGCATATTCTGTTTCTCCCGGCATGAGCTCTGCAAACTTTTTATGATAGGTAAGGGCTTCCTCTGTTTCTGGACTGTTCAGTCCCGGTTCTCCCTGATCATTCAAAAGATAACCGCCAAAGCCATTGATCCAGCCCGCAGCATAATAAGGTGTGCTGTGCTGCTCCACAAAGCCATAGTGTCCGCCCTTTGTATTTTCCTGCATATAGGCATAAAGCTCCTCTGTCGTTGCCGGCACCTCCTCATCACTCATATAAAGACGGTTATACATAAACAGCAGCGTTTCATAATAGATCGGAAGCTGATAAACAGTCCCCTTATAGGTAGCTGCCTCTATGGTATTGTCCATATATGCGGCAAGCTCTCCCTCCGGAATGATATCCGTAATGGGTGCAAGAATTCCCATTTCTGCATATACCCCGATCTTATCATGGGCAAACAGATACATATCCGGTGCTGCCTTGGGATCATTTCCAACCATCTTCAGTGCTTCTGTCAGATCACTTTTCTTTTCCAGAACCACATGGATCTCCGGCTCTAACTCTGACAGGGCATTTTCCAGTACCTGGGTCACCGCTTCTTCCTTGTCATGCCATATAGTAATGGTCACTTCGCCGCTTTCCTCTGCGGCAGGCTGCGTACCGCAGCCTGTCAGCATACCAAGTGTAAGGCTTGCCGCCATTGCCAGAGCACCTGCCCTGCTCTTTCCTTTTCTTTTCATATTACTTACCCGCTTTTTTCTTCTTTACTGCAATTCCAATTCCTGCTCCTGCTGCAGCTACTATGACTACTGCCGCAATGGGTTCTGCCGGACTGCTCTTTTCCTTTGCTTCTTCCACAGCTTCCGATTCTTCTGCCGTTTCAGCTTCTGTCACTTCCTCTGCTGCGGCTTCTGTTTCTGCTGCTAGCTCCGGCTCCTCATAGGAAACGGTATAATCTTCAGGTCCGTTTATCACAAGCCAGATATCCTTTCCGCTTTCCACAGAAATATCGGTTGTCTGGACGCCGCCCTCATTTCCATTGACAATCACAGAATTGATCCAGCCAGGCACTGTTTTCTGAAGCCAGCCGTTCTCTCCCTCTTCCAGGGCTTCTCCCGGCCAGGATGCAAAGGCGTTGGTTCCATCCGGTGCCGACCATGCCCACAGACACGGGCTTTCCCAGTCTGCCGGTGCTGATACGTGAACCGTGATATCAGCTACTGCTGCCTTATCCGGATCTGTATAGCTGAAATCATACGTTCCGTCTGCCCCTACTGTGATCCAGACCTCTGCCGGATCAATAGAAATATCTTCTGTCTGAACACTTCCTTCATTGCCGTTAATGATCACAGAGTTTACAAAAACAGGAGCCTTGGCTGTGTACCATCCATCTTCTCCGGCCTTCATGGCTTTTCCCGGCCATGCTTCAAAGGCATTGGTTCCATCCGGTGCTGACCATGCCCACAGACACGGATTTTCCCAGCTCTCATCTACTTTGGCATGTACTGTAAACTTTTCTGTATAGGCGGGTGCTTCTCCACTTGTCTGCTTCTCATAGGTTACTTCCACCGTATCCGCTGCCTTCACTGTCATCCATGCAGCATTGCTGTCCAAAATCTGTTCTTCCGTCTGGACGCTGCCATCATTGGCATTTACGATCACATGATTGGCAAAGGAAGGAAGCCAGATATAATACCATCCTTCATTTTCCGGATCTGCTTCCATTTCTTCTCCCGGCCACGCTTCAAAAGCGTTGTTTCCATCACTGTCCCATGCCCATACGCAGGGGTTTTCCCAGTCTGCCGGAACCTGTACGTAAAATGCATTTCTGTCTGTATCTGTTGCTGCCATTGCTGTCATGGACCATAGAGCAATGAGCATGAGCAGCATGGTAAAAAACGTTCCTATTCTCTTCAAATACTTACCCATAATATCCTCTCTCTTTTCTTTCCTTATTTCCTGTCAGAAGTGCACTTTCCTTTTGGTTATTCTGATTATAACGTTGATCTTTTCAGACGGTCAATTTGTTTTTGGGTAACCGTTTTCCTTTGTTTTTATCTGTTTTTGCCAAATACTGCATTCAAATTTTGTATGTTTTTCACATGGTTTTTGCAGTTTCCTTTTGTTTCCCTCAATATTTGTGAAACTTTCACGAAACCGTTTCCCTCTTTTTTCCTGTGACAGAGAAAAAGGGACTGCTCTCCCCGCTTTACCGCAGGGAAAGGGCAGTCCCTTCCTCACTTCTGTTCTGATTTGATTTCATTAAGCATCCGATCTGGAATAAGCATTCTTCATGTCATTACTCAGTTCATACAGTACCTTATCCAGCGTGTCTGCTGCCGCTTTCTTCACCATGGCTGCCACAGCCTCATTGGCCTCTTCCCTGAGAGCAAGACGCCTGCCGGCATCTTTTTCTTCCTTCAGCAACGCATCATAATGATTCAGAAGCTCATGGCTTTTTGCTGCCACATTCTCCTGATACCGCTCCACATGGAAAACAGATTTATGATAGGACGCATCTGCCATGGCTGCGATCATGCGGCTTACCCAGTAGAAATTGTCTGTTGACACTTCCTTCGCTGTTCCGGAAAGATAATCCGGTGTCTTCGTCACCTCTGTATAAAAAGGAACCATTACATTAAAGGCATTGGATGCATATGCCACCCATTCAATAGCCTGCGTATCCTTTTCCTCATCAGGTCTCATCTGGATCAGTGCCATGAAATCATTCCGGTTAATGCCGATCGACCGGAAAGCGCCGCGCATGGACTTTTCTCCGTAAGCTGCATAGGGATCATATTCAGTTCCCTGATAATGGGAGGATAACAGGTACTTTACATCCTCCGGTGTCACCTTTTTCTCCGGCACCATGCACCAGGGCAGATCATCCGACAGCGGGGTATACTGCGCATCCGGTCCCTCCCACTTAAAGCTGTGTGGATTCATGTACTTCAGCATAAACCATGCGCGTGGTGTATTATATACATGGTCTGAATCATCGTGGGTGCCAAAGGCATCTCTCGGGTTCAGGATGCCATCCTTCGAAAGATCCAGATGATGCTTTTCGATAAACTCCTTCATATCGGAGGAGCAAAGGTATTCCTTTCCCGTCGAAAGTGCATCCTGCAGATCCAGACTGTCAAGTCCGAGCTGGTTTGGCATCACCACATAGACATCATCCGGCACTCTTCTTGCCATCCAGTGATGTCCGCCAATGGTTTCAAACCACCAGATCTCATCCTTATCCTGAAAAGCGATACCGTTCATTTCATAGGTACCATACTGCTCCAGCAGGCTGCCAAGTCTCTGTACGCCTTCTCTTGCAGAATGAATATAGGGAAGGGTCAGATAAACAATATCCTCTTCCCCAATGCCGCCGGCTTTCTCTTCCCTGCCGTCAGCTGCCGGCTCATAAACAACTAACGGGTCGGCTCCGAGAACTCTTGCGTTCGCTGTGATCGTTTCTGTCGCTGTCATGCCAACACCGGCCTCATTCACACCGCTGGCAGCCCAGATCCCCTCTCCCTCCAGGGCATTTGGCATTGCCGTGTAACGCATGGGATTGTCCGGAAGCTCTATCTTTACATGCGAGATCACTGACTCATAGGTTCTCTTCTGCTCCTCTGGCTTCACCACCGTGAACTTCTTCGGGGTAAAATGCCCGGAGCCTGAATCGTCATTTCGGGCAATCATGGTGGATCCGTCATAGGATGCCTTTTTGCCCACTAATACTGTTGTACATGCCATATCCTTACCTCCTGTACCTGTTCATTATATACCATTCCATTCTATATTATTTGATAAATATTCTCAATAATCATTGACCGGCGAACCGCCATGGTTCTATACTTACGTCAGAACAAAAGGCATGGAGGTACAGAAGATGACTTTAAAGGAACTGCCGATCGGCAAAAGTGCCACGATTCTTTCTGTTGGCGGGGAAGGTGCCCTGCGCCAGCATTTCCTTGACATGGGAATTATCCCGAAAGCGGATATCACCATGGTAAAATATGCACCTATGGGTGATCCTGTAGAAGTACGGATCCACAGCTATGAGCTTACCCTGCGGCTTTCCGACGCAGAAAAAATAGAAATAGATTCTATCCGGGATGCCATTTCCCTGTCCGGGACGCCGGATCCTTCCTTTGACAAAAAGGTCATGCCGCACCCCGGTCTTGGTGAAGGTGGACGGTTCCATGATAAAAATGATGAAAATCCTCTGCCGGAGGATACCCTGCTTACCTTTGCACTGGCTGGCAACCAGAACTGTGGCAAAACAACACTTTTCAATCAGCTTACCGGCTCCAACCAGCATGTTGGTAATTTCCCCGGTGTAACCGTAGACAGAAAGGATGGAGCGATCCGCGGAGAAAAGAACACTCTTGTGACTGACCTTCCCGGCATTTACTCCATGTCCCCCTATTCCAGCGAGGAGATCGTTACCAGGAATTTTGTCCTGAACGAGCACCCGAAGGGTATCATCAACATCGTTGACGCAACGAATATCGAACGGAATCTGTATCTTACCATGCAGCTGATGGAGCTGGATATCCCGATGGTACTTGCCCTCAACATGATGGATGAGGTCAGGGAAAACGGCGGCTCCATTCTGGTCAACGAAATGGAAGCCCAGCTTGGCATTCCTGTTGTCCCCATTTCTGCTGCCAAAAATGAAGGAATCGGGGAGCTGATCTCCCACGCCATGCATGTAGCCAAATATCAGGAATGTCCCGGCAGACAGGACTTCTGTGATGCTGATGATCATGGCGGTGCTGTTCACCGCTGCCTTCATGGAATCATGCACCTGATCGAGGATCATGCGAAGAATGCAGGCATACCCGTCCGTTTTGCAGCCGCCAAGCTGGCAGAGGGGGATCATCTGATCCTGGAGCAGCTTGAGCTTGATGAAAATGAAAAGGAAACACTGGAGCATATCATTATCCAGATGGAAGCAGAACGTGGTCTTGACCGTGCCGCAGCCATTGCCGATATGCGCTTTACCTTTATTGAAAAGATCTGCAACAGTGCCGTTGTCAAGCCAAAGGAGAGCAAGGAGCATCTGCGAAGCGGGCGGATCGACCGCATCCTTACCGGCCGTTATACTGCGATCCCATGCTTTATTGCCATCATGGCACTGGTCTTTTTCCTGACCTTCGGTGTGATCGGTGCTGCTCTGTCAGATCTTCTGGATCTTGGCATCAATGCACTGACAGTACTGACCGACCATGCCCTGACCGCCGCAAATGTAAGTGAAGCACTCCATTCACTGATCATTGACGGCATATTTAACGGTGTCGGAAGTGTTTTAAGCTTCCTGCCTGTCATCGTCACCCTGTTTTTCTTCCTTTCTCTTCTGGAAGACAGCGGTTATATGGCAAGAGTTGCCTTTGTTATGGATAAGCTCCTGCGGAAGATCGGGCTTTCCGGCCGGAGTATCGTACCAATGCTGGTAGGGTTTGGCTGTACCGTCCCCGGTGTCATGGCAAGCCGTACGCTTCCTTCCGAGCGTGACCGTAAGATGACGATCCTTTTGACACCCTTTATGAGCTGCTCCGCAAAGCTGCCGATCTACAGCTTCTTTGCGGTAGCTTTCTTTCCAAAGTACAGTACGCTTGTTATGATCGCCCTTTATTTTGGCGGCATTCTGGTCGGCATCCTGACAGCTCTCCTTCTGAAGGGCACTCTGTTCAAAGGAGAGGCCGTACCCTTTGTCATGGAGCTTCCCAACTACCGGCTGCCCGGTATGAAAAACGTAGGACAGCTTCTCTGGGAAAAGGCCAAGGATTTCCTCCAGAGAGCATTTACCGTGATCTTTGTTGCCACGATCGTGATCTGGTTCCTGCAGTCCTTTGATCTGAAGCTGAACCTTGTCACCGATTCCGCTGACAGCATGCTGGCATCCGTTGCCGGCCTGATCGCACCCATCTTCAGGCCTCTTGGATTTGGAGATTTCCGGATCTCCACCGCCCTGATCACCGGCTTCATGGCAAAGGAAAGCGTAGTGGCCACCCTGTCCGTACTCTTTGGCTCTACCGAAGCGCTGCAGGCAGTGCTGACCCCCTTATCGGCAGCGAGCCTCCTTGTTTTCTGCCTGCTTTATACACCCTGCGTGGCTGCGATCGCCTCTATCCGCCGGGAGCTTGGCAGGAAATGGGCCATTACCGTCGTGATCACCCAGTGTGTTCTGGCATGGCTTTTCGCTTTCCTGATCCGGATCCCGTTTTTATTCTGAATAATTACCTGATATGTTTATTCTATCGCCAGCAGTACCCTGCTCTCCCGCAGGGTATCTGACTGGTCATAGTCATATTCAATGGATGTGATCTTCGCTTCCGGGAACCGTTCATGCAGCGCTTTCAGTACGCCCCGTCCACCCACATGGCTGATAAGGCAGCCAAAGGGATGTACCACCAGAATCTTATCATACCCTTTTTTGATCAGATCTATGATTTCAGCTGTCATTAACCAGCCATCTCCGATATTGTAATAATCACTTAAAATATCTTTCTTTTCTGCAATCAGCTCCTGAAAGCTTCTGTCATGCAGAAAACCTGCCTGCTCCAACGCCTCTGCGATCTCCTTCTGCACATAATACAGAAACTGCAGCACCTTCTGATATCCTGCTGCTTCCAGTCTGCTCTGATGTCCCAGTTCCAGACTTTTCATCTCACTGTACACCACATAAATGCAATAATTAACGAAACCACCCATCCTGTAATCACAGCCGTTTTTCTGCAAATAGTCCTCCAGATGACGGTTCCCGACAGGAGAGCACTTAATATAGATCTCCCCGACGACACCAACCTTTTTCTTTGCCTGTCCCCTGTCCACCGGAATCCTCCCAAAGCTTTCCACAATCTCACGATATACCTTTTTCCTGTAAAACAGATGCCTTCCATGCCTGATCCCTTCCGTCAGTCTTTGTAACCACTGCTGTCGCAGCCCTTCTGTCTCACCGGCATTTTTTTCATAGGGTCTGATCTGCTGTGTCAGATCCATCAGAAGATCACTATAGCACACCGCCGCAATGGCTCCCAAAAGCATCCGTCCATTAATCCGAAATCCACTGTGCTGTTCCAGACCATGCGCATTCAGACTCAGTACAGGGATCTGCCCATATCCCAGCTTATGCAGACATTCTATGATCAGGTTATAATAATTTCCTGCCCGGCAGGCACCGCCTGCCTGCGGCTCCAGAAATGCAATATGCTCCCTGTCACAGTCATCACTCTTCACAAAGGTAAGAAGATTTCCAATGATCCCAATGGCGCAGGTACAGTAATCCTTATTCACAAGACTCTGCGTCTCATAGCAGATGTGTTCCTGCTCCGGCACCACTGCCAGTTTATACCCTCCAAAAGCAAATGCTGCACATAACAGCTCATTGTGATAGTGCAGCATCTCAGGCATATAAATCGTATGCGTTTTTTTCATGGACTGGGTGAATTCAGTATTGGTAAAGGTGTGCATCATCGAAACCTCATTACATCAGACATTTAAACAATATCCTGATCAACTTCCTCATAAAAATCAGTATCTATCTTCTTAATCTTGTATATGCACTGAGTACTTACCCCATATTCATACTCAATCATAAGTTGCGCCAGTCTAGGCCCATCAATTAAAATAATATGCCTTTGTTCTGTTTTTGTTTCTTTCATAATATATCTTCTGTAATAAGTTTTTATCGTATTATCTGTAGCATTGTCATTATATAATTTTTTGAACCCAATGTATACATTTTATTATTCCTCAGACGAAAAAGACGCCTGCCTGCTGGCAAGCGTCTCTCAAATTATATACATCCACTCATAATATTGTAGTCAATGATGCCTCTGCTTCCTGATACTCTTCAAGAGAATACTTTTTTAGGATTTTCTCCTTAGGAACTTCCAGTTCAATCATATTTCGAATTGCCTGGATCCTTTCTGTTTTCTTTGCTTCATCCTTGGCTTCTTCCAGATATTTCTCCATGACCTCACACACAGCAGATGCACCTCCTTCACTCTTCAGTTTCTAAAATCCCATACACTATATCAATAGTATAACATTCATTTTCGCTTACGCAACCATGAAATATAAATACCTTTTTCTTTATCTGAGAAACACCCGCAGCAGCCTTTCCTTCATCCTGCTGTACCTCTGATACCGGATTGGCAGATCCATCCATGTCTTTTTGTCCACGATACTGCGAAAATGGCAGAAGGTCTCAAACCCGCTCTTTCCATGATAACCGCCCATACCGCTTTCACCAACTCCTCCAAAGGGCATGGCACTGGTAGCCAGATGTATGATCGTGTCATTAATACAGCCACCGCCAAAATGGCACAGCTCCAGAACCTTTTTCTGCGCCCCTTTATCCTCACTGAACAGATACAGCGCTAATGGATGTGGATGTTCTTCCACAATGTTGATTGCTTCCTCCAGCGTATCATAGGTCAGGATAGGCAGAACCGGCCCGAATATCTCTTCCCCCATCACTGTATCACTGAAAGTCACATTTTTCATGATCGTTGGCGCTATCCGGAGACTCTGTCCGTCACCACAGCCCCCACATACCACCTTATCAGGATCGATCAGTCCCATGATCCGGTCATAATGCTTCCGGTTAATGATCTTTCCGTAATCCGGATTTTTCAGGGGATCCTCCCCAAACTGTGCTGTGATCTCCTTTTGCAGTGCTAAAATCAGTTCATCATAAACCGTCCGGTCGCACAAAATATAGTCAGGTGCCACACAGGTCTGCCCACAGTTCAGATATTTACCAAACACGATCCGCTTTGCCGCAAGCGGAATTTTCGCACTTTTGTCAACGATACAGGGGCTTTTCCCTCCAAGCTCCAATGTCACCGGTGTCAGATATTCTGCTGCATGACGGAGCACCTCACGACCTACCGTCTTACCTCCCGTGAAAAAGATCTTATCAAACCGCTGTTCCAGCAGTGCCTTATTTTCTGCCCTTCCTCCTGTCACCACCGCTACATACTCCGACGGAAAGCACTCCTTCAGCATTTTTTTAAGCACTGCACTGGTATGCTCCGCATAAGCACTTGGCTTTATGACCACTGTATTCCCTGCCGCAATGGCGTCGATCAGCGGCTCCAGTGTAAGCAGCACAGGATAGTTCCAGGGGCTCATGATCAGCACCGTACCATAAGGCGAAGGTGACCGGAAGCTCCTTGCTGCAAACTGCGCAAGAGGTGTTGACACTCTTTTTTCCCTCACAAGGCTCCGCAGATGCTTCTGCATCCATGTCAGTTCAGACAACGTCAGGCCTATCTCACACATATAGCTTTCCATACGGCTCTTTCCAAGATCTGCCTCAAGCGCCTGATCCAGCTCTTCCTCATAACGCCGGATTCCATCCTTCAGCTTCTGAAGCTGGGAAAGCCGGAAAGAAACCGGCAATGTTGCTCCTTCCTGGAAAAGCCTATGCTGCTTTTCCAGAATCTGTCTGATTTCCTGTTCTGTCACGCTTCTGTTCCTCCTGTACAAGATGATAAATCCGTTCAAGCTCACTGGCATTCCACAGCACCGGCACCGGATAAAGGGGATTGGCCTCATGGTTCGCATACGCCGCCAACGTGGGAATGTCTTCCTTTCTGATTCCCTGCAGTGTTCCCGGGATCTTCATGCCATCATTCATCTTCTGGATGTGCTCAATAAAGCTTTCCGCAGCCTCTTTGTCAGATGCTGCAGATGAGATGCCTGTAAGCCTTGCCAGTCTTGCCAGCTTTCCATATACGCTTGCTCCATACTCACGAAGGACGATGGGCAGCAGCACCGCATTTGCCAGTCCATGGGCAATTCCATAGCGCCCGCCAAGGCTGTGCGCTACAGCATGTACATAGCCAACATAGCTCTTGGTAAAGGCCGTTCCCGCAAGATAGGAAGCCTTCAGCATACAGGCTCTGGCATCCAGATCCTTTCCGTCCCTGTAAGCCCTTTCCAGATTCTCAAAAATAAGGCAGATGGCAAGTACGGCAGCATCCCTTGTCTGTCTGGTGGTTGAACGTCCAATATAAGCTTCCACCGCATGTGTCAGTGCATCCATTCCGGTCGTTGCTGTAAGCTGCGGTGGCAGTCCCGCTGTAATCTCCGGCTCCAGCACTGCATAATCAGGGATCAGGAAAAAGTCATTGATCGCATATTTGTGGTGGGTGTCTGCGTCCGTGATCACTGCTGCCAGTGTTGTTTCACTGCCTGTACCTGCAGTTGTGGGAATGGCGATCAGAAGAGGAAGCCTTCGCATCACCTTCAGGATCCCTTCCATCTTTGCCAGTGACTTTCCTGGTCTTGCAAGCCTTGCCCCAATTCCCTTGGCACAGTCCATGGAAGACCCTCCGCCAAAGGCAATAAGTCCCTGACACTGATCCTGCAGATACTGTCTGCGGGCTTCCTCTACATTGGCAGAAGTCGGATTGGCTACCGTATCCTTATACACACTTACAAAAATACCTGCTGCCTTCAGAAGATCTTCCAGCGGCTCTGTCAGTCCAAGGCCATATACCCCCGGATCTGTCACCAACATGACACGGCTGATTTTCTTTTCTGCCAGCACCCCTGGTACACCAGTAAATCCCCTTATCAGCTCCGGCTCCCTGTATGGCAGCAGCGGAATTGCCACATGAAAACATTTCTGAAAAATCCTGCAGTATATCTTTTTTAAAATATTCATAAGAAACCTCCCTGGAATTCTGTCACTTCTTATCTTTCTGTGCTAGAATAAACCTGGGTGTAACCCCCATGTCAAGCCACTGTCTTTCAGTACAGAATTTTACAGAAAGTGAGATTTCTTTATTATGACATCAGATATACCTTCCACAAGCTCCCACAGCGAATACTGCATCACTGCCGGAGAATTTGCACGCATGTGCCAGACTACCAGAGATACCCTGCGCTATTATGAAAAGCAGGGAATTCTTGTTCCTTATAAAAACAAGGAAAATGGATATCACTATTACAGCTATTCCCAGTTAAGCTCCTATTACTTCATCAAAACCTTCCGTAGCCTTGACTGCTCTGCTGCCGATATCCGTACCTATCTGCTAAGCGGCGAGGAAATCCGCTTTGACGAATTTGTTGACCAGCAGTACGATTCCCTTCTTCAGCTGAAGCTGCAGATCGATCAGAAGCTCAGCCTGATCTCCAATACCAGAAAGATCCTAAAGCAGATGCGGGTCAACGATATCGGTCATCCCATCCTTTACACCTTTCCTGAGGATATCTTCCTGAAGCTGACTCCGGTACTGTCCACACCGGCTACCTCCTCAGGAGAAATTGCCTCCGATATCCGGCGTCACCTGGAGTCCTGTACAGCATCTGCTATCCAGCCCTTTCCCATGGGCGCCTCTATTGGCTCCTCTGATTTTCTGAACAGCTGTTATGTCTACAACAATATATTCAGCATTGCCCGGATTGGTAAGGACTCCCCACAGGCTGAAGCAGACCATGATCTGTTTTCTCTGCCCTCCAGGAATGCCATTGTTTCCGTCTGTACAGAAAACGATGGCGACATCTGCAAAACCTATGCAGACATCGCCACCCTCACAAAACAGCAACGGAAACACCTTTGCACCGATATTTACAGCCTCAGCATCGTTAATGTTCTGGATCCGCATGCCGGCAGGAAATATCTGAAATATATCTTTGCCTGTGTAGAATAGCCGCTCCCGCTATTTCCACTGGAAGTTGATCATTCCATAAATATAGATAAACAGGATCACGACAGGAACAAAGTATCGGAAAACAGGCTTCATCCAGCCCTTTACCTTCATTCCCTCTCCTGCATTGGCCTCGCTTAAGAAATTTTCCCAGCCCCAGCCAAGCTTATTGCTGCAGAACAATGCCAGAATGAGTGCTCCGATCGGCATCACATTGGTCGATACGATAAAATCCCAGAAATCCAGCCAGGCTGTTCCTTCAGCAAAGGGCTGGAACCGGAATACACTGTAACCAAGCGCTGTTGTCAACGCGATCAGAAAAGTACCTATACCACACACAAGGCATCCTTTTGGTCTGGACCAGCCGGTCAGCTCCCGGATCATAGCCAGGATATTTTCACATACCCCAAGCACCGTTGACATGGCAGCAAATACCATAAACAGGAAGAACAGCGTTCCCCACCATCTGCCACCGCTCATGTTGTTAAACACACTTGCCATCGTATCAAACAGAAGACTTGGTCCAGCATTGACTTCAAGTCCATAGGTATAACATGCAGGAAACATGATCACACCAGCAATGACTGCCACAAGCGTATCCAGTGCAATAATATTGATCGATTCTCCCATCAGTGATCTGTCTTTCTCCAGATAGCTTCCAAAAATCGCCATGCCTCCCATACCGGCTGACAGTGTAAAGAACGCCTGATTCATGGCACTTACCACCGTAGCTCCTGTAATCCTTGAAAAATCAGGAATCAGATAAAAGGAAAGTCCTTCTGCCGCTCCTTTCAGCATCAGACTGTGCACTGCCAGTACCAGCATCAGCACGATCAGCGCCAGCATCATATACTTGGTGATCCTCTCAAGTCCGCCCTGCAGATGAAAGCTCAGGATCACATAGGCGATCACCACTGTCACAAGCAGATATACTACATTTACTGCAGGATCTGCAATCATTGCTTCAAAGCCAAATTCCCTGTTCTGTCCTGTCAGAAACTTTACAAAATAGTAAATGATCCATCCCGTCACTACAGAATAAAAGGCGATCAGTGCGATATTTCCAATCAGACAGAGTATCCCGCAGGCCTTCCATTTTTTCTTCTTTCCAGAACGCGCCAGCTTTTCATACATATATAGCGGACTCGTCTGCGCCGCACGCCCTACGGTAAGCTCCATGAGCATCGTTGGCAGACCAAGTACCAGCAGGCACAATATATAAATCAGCACAAAGCTGCCGCCGCCATTCTGTCCACACATCCACGGAAATTTCCACACATTTCCACAACCGATCGCACATCCTGCTGAAAGCATGATAAATCCCAGTCTGCTTCCCAGTCTTTCTCTTTTTTCCATTCTTCTCAATTTCTCCATAAGCTATGATCTCTATTATAACTTATCCAATATTTAATATCAATAAATGAATTAACGGTGAGATGAATACGTGAGACAAATGACGGGATGGATCAGGCTGCGAATCTTTTCTTTAATTCCGCCTCTGCAGGCAGGTTCTGCATTTAAATCCTTTATTTCAGAAAGCAGCTCATCTATTTCTCTGTCCTTCAGATTTCTTCCCAGCTTAAAGCCAATACTATCATGACCTATGCCAATAATCTCAGCCTGAAAGTCTTCCTCCCAGTGTTTTGCAACATGATTCATTTCATCGAAACGGGGTGTTTCATTCCATCCACCCCAATGACTACCAAGAATATGAAATATCTCATATGCATGTTCTATGTTACGGAAATCTACAGCTACACCCGGATTTTCTATTACCGGGGTTCCATCGACAAAGAATTCATTCTTCTCTGTCTGATGAACGAAGCTTTTAAATATCTGAAACATATCCAGATCGTTGCCTGCCTGAACGTTTATTATCTTCCCCACATGTATCACTCCCCTAAAGTCAAACCAGTCTCAAAACTCTTTCAAAAATCCGGTAATTTCTATCATCCCCAGGACTACAATAAACCGCATATTCTATGTTCTTAAACGCATGTAAATAATCTTTTATCACATTCTTATTGGCTAGTGCAACTACCTCCGGATTATTACAGAAGGCTCCACATCCAAAAGCACCAAGTATTATAGTTTCAGCTCCCTCCATGACAGCAACATCGAGCATTCTTCTTAACTTTTTTTCATGTAATAACAACAGATCTTTATCCCTCACCCTTACTGCATCTCCATCAGCCGGATTATACCTATTTGTGGGTCTTAATCGAAGATTTGGTGCTGCACATGTTATAACATCGACATCAAACCAGTCATTTTCCGTCATAAGTCTAGGTAATGATGTATCCGTTTTAAATACAGTTACAGCAGGAGTATAAATGATATCATCATTATGTATTGGATTATGCGCATTTCTATGCGGATAATAAAACCCTTTCCACATTGCGTCCGTATTAAGGCAAAAATATAAGCTTGAACATCTGCAGAGACATTCTTCCTGAGCACCTGCTCCGCTTATTACTCCGCCACCCGGATTGGATGCTGACGCAAAATTATGTACAGCCACCTTCTGATTTTTGTAATGACCTGCAGCCTCATATGTTCTTTTCCTTGAAACAAGAACCCTGGCTTCCGTATCATATAGGGTAAGCTCTGGTGTTTTGATCTTATCCCCTTCTAAAATAAGCTTCTGCAGCTTAATTGAATTTTCCAGAGACTCCTTAATTCTTCTATTTGTTCTGCATAGCTTTTCTGTATCTTTAAATATCGCTATATTTTCATTTCTTCCCATGATCATTCTCCAACAATTATTTCAGGATTACCTGATTACTCTGAATAATATCTTTGCCCACTCTCTAAACAGATACAGGCCAGTCTTCCACTTTTAAATCCGCAACCACAATCTAATAAATATACATTTTCCTTCTCATTACGCCAAACAGAGTTTTTATATTCATCCAGGTATGTACCATCTCTCCATATGACATTATCTGTCGGTGTATCCTCTAAGGAAAAGATTGCCGGTGAGGTAGATCAGGCCAAAAAGAACGGGACGATCTAATATCCGGCAACTCATGCCGCCCTATCGGCAGCTTACGTTTCTCCCCATTGCCCTGCGCAGATTTTTCTGTTACCGTCAGAATATCAGCGCAGGGCAGGAGGGAGCAACATCATGTCAACTTCAGAATCCATTATTCAATGTCAGCATTTACAGAAGTCCTTTCAACAGAAAGCTGTCCTTAGTGATATCAGCTTTTCGATTTCCAAAGGCCAGATCTTCGGCCTTCTTGGTCCATCCGGTGCCGGCAAAACAACCCTCATCAAAATACTGACCGGGCAGCTTTCCCCTGACGGAGGCTCCGTCACTGTCTTTGGGAAAAAGGTAGAAACACTGACCGGTGAAGATAAAAGAAAAATGGGAATTATGATGGACCAGTTCGGGCTTTATGAACGGCTGACCTGTGCAGACAATCTGAATATCTATGCCGATATTTATGGTATTTCTCATCGAAGTGCCGCAGACACACTGGCCGCAGTTGGTCTTGCTGATTCCCTGAAAAAGCCTGCTGCCTGTCTGTCAAAAGGTATGACTGCAAGGCTGAAGCTTGCCCGTGCTTTTATACATTCCCCGGAAATCCTTTTCCTGGATGAACCTACAAGTGGACTGGATCCGGCTTCCATGCAGACGATCCACCAGCTTATCCTGAAAAAGAAACAGGAAGGCTGTACGATTTTTCTCACCACTCATAATATGGAAGAAGCCGCTTCTCTGTGTGACACGGTAGCGCTGTTGAACGACGGTGTTATTGTGAATCAGGGTGCTCCTGATGAACTGTGCCGCAGATATAACTATCAGAAACAACTTTTATTGCACCTGTCAGACGGAAAAGACATTACCCTGCCACAGTCTGGTTCCTCTGCAGAATCCCTTTATACACTCCTGAAAGAAGAGCAGATCATCACGATCCATTCTTCCGAGCCAACACTGGAAACCGTATTTCTAGAACTGACCGGAAAGTCTCTGCAGGAAGCAGAATAAATCAGGAGGAATCATCTATGCGAAACGTTTTCATTATCCTAAAAAAGCAATTGAAGGATACACTGAAAAACAAAACTGTCCTGATCCAGTTCCTTCTTTTCCCTGTCATGACCCTGATCATGGAACACGCCATTACCCTGAATGATATGCCGGAACTCTTTTTTACAAGGCTGTTTTCTACCATGTACATCGGCATGGCACCACTGACCGCTATGGCCGCTATTATCTCAGAAGAAAAAGAGAAAAATACCCTGCGGGTGCTTATGATGGCAAATGTAAAACCATGGCAGTATCTGGCTGGAACTGGTTCTTATGTTTTTCTGATCTGCATGGCAGGAGCAGGTGTTATGACCTCCGGGCTGCCCCTGACTGCTATTCCTTTTTATATGCTGATCATGGCTGCCGGCTTTCTTCTTTCGATTCTGACTGGTGCCTGTGTTGGCATCTTTGCAGAGAATCAGATGGCCGCAACCTCTCTGACCATGCCAGTCATGATGATATTGTCCTTTTTACCGATGCTCTCCATGTTTAATGACAGCATTCGTAAGGTTGCCCGGATATTTTATACCCAGCAGCTCAAGCTCTGCCTGGATCATATACCTGCTGCCAGCCTTGCTTTCTCTGTTTTCAGAGAAGCATTGGCCATTATTCTGATCAATGCTATCATTATAACAGGTGTGTACGTTGTAATCTATAAAAGAAAAGGACTGGAATAGATGAAAATAGAAATTGATGTGGACGAGGCATATTCCGACACAGCGATCGTTATTCATACGCCCCGGCTGACACCAGACACAGAAAAGCTGATTTCTCTGATCAGAATGCTTAATATGCAGATTGCAGTGAAAAGAGATGGGGAAACTCACCTACTCGATACTGAGAAAATTCTTTATATAGAAGCCGTAGAACGCAGCACCTTCGTTTATACCGAAGATGCCACCTACGAATCAGATCTCAGGCTTTACGAGATGGAACAGAAGCTGCTGGAACAGGGCTTTTTCCGTGCCAGCAAACAGAGCATCCTAAACTTGAAGAAAGTAAAAAGCTTAAAGGCCGATATTAACCGCAAGATACGGGTTACGCTCGTGAACGGAGAACAGATCCTCGTATCCCGCATGTACGCAGACGAACTCAGAAGGAGGCTTGGAATTCAATGATGGAAAATAATAAAACAATCTTTGCTTATATCAGTCAGGTATTTGCCACCTTCGGCATCATCCTGCTTCTTTTTGTCCTGTTTGGACTGACAATCGGTGATAGTGCAAAAGAATACTCTTCCCTGTTCACTCTTGGCAGCCAGGGCTTTTCCACCGCAACGATCCTGCAGCTTTTTTTTCTGGCTGTGATCATTTCCCTTGCACAGATCACTTTCCTCACTGACAGATGGATCCAAAATCTGGCTCTGATTCTCAGGAATATCCTGTTTTTCACAACCGTTATCCTTACCATTGTCATCTTTGTCATCCTGTTTGATTGGTTTCCGATCGATGACCTGTCTGCCTGGGCTGGCTTTGCACTGTCCTTTGCTTCCTGTACTGCAGCCAGTGTTGCGATCAGCCGGCTAAAGGAAAAGACCGAGAACAACAAAATGGAGCAGGCTCTTGGAAGAATGCAAAAATAATCATAATTACTATTCTGCTTTCTCCTTTTGCCTGCTTCCTGCAGATTATGTACTCCTTTTATCTTCAAACTGCATTTGTATTGCCTCTGGTAAATACTTCACAAGTTCTTCCACTAATTCATACACCTTTGTTCCCGGTGCAATCTCTGTTGGTGTTTTTCCAACACCCTCTTTTATAATTCGTTTTGCATATCATATTGCCAGTTTGGGATCTCCATATTCTATCAGAATATCAAATATATTTTTCATATTCTTCTGATACTTCCCAATACCTAATTCTCTAAACTTATCATTCAAAAATGCAATATATTCCGTCCTGTGGTTATTAGCTGTATAATATGCAAAATGAAGTAAAAACCAAAATTCAATACATTCATTACTCCATGCAGTGTGATACTGCAATTCAGGATTTTCCTTATTTAGATTCTCCGCCCGTTCTACTACTCCATTAAAACGTTCTGGTGGAAAACTGTCTTTATCGTATACGCACCAGATTTGTCCCTTCTGAATCCTGTTCTTCTTAACATAATCTTCTGCCATGCCGATTACACGCATAGTTTCTGCCTGACAGGGTTCTATTTCAATTAATACCATGTCCCTGTAAATCGGATTATCCTCTATCAGCTTCTTGAAACCGTCAAAGTACTGCGGTTCCGTCTGTTGGCCTTCACAGAATATATAGTACCTATATTGCTTCAGCTCCAAATATTCCTGACGACGCCTTTTCTTCCATTTCTCCATTCTGGCTTTTTTAGGCATTGACTTTCCCCCAATCTATAATTCTTCTGAGGTACGGATCAGCGCCATATTTACCTTCAAGATACTGTTTATCAAACTTGGCATCTTTTCTGACAGACTCTCCATTCTCATTCTTGAACTCTACCAGAGAATACAACTTGGAATTCTGTGCATTCCCCTTTGCTACAAACCAGATTTCATCTCTGCGGAATACTTTACTGTTCATAGTAGACAAATCATGCGAAGTAAATATCAACTGAGCTTTATGCCTATTAATACTTAAATCATTAAACATCATAATGATATGACAGAGCAATACTGGATGAATCTTAGCATCCAATTCATCAATTACAAGCACAGTTCCAGTAAGCAGGCTTTCAGCGATAAATGGAAGCAATCCAAACAATTTTTTGGTTCCGCTGGATTCGTCAGACAAACTGATTTCCGATTCCACACCATCTACGCAGTGCTTTGTAAATACTTCTATCATATCGTTCTCTTTTTCTTCCACTCTAAAATCAACAATATCCAAGTCCATCTCCTGAATCATCTCAAGCATCAGGTTCTTTACATCCTCGGATGTAGAAACAGCCATTTTGAGTTCCTGAATCGGATTTCCATAATTCAAAAATTCCACACCATACTCAAACCAGTTCAGTACATCTTTAACCACTGCATTTCCCTTATAAGCTATACCCAAATAAGAGAGCAGAGTAAGCGTCTTTGATAAATCATCACTAACTTTCAGTTTTGCAAATGCCCCCTTTAAATCAATACCGTTATTATTCCTTTGGAACAATGCGGAACGTCTTCCGGTCTCCAGCTTCACTCTATCCAGACTCTCATAGATAACAATGTCTCGTTTCACATGCAGAACATATCTATACTCTGCCAAATCCGTGCGGAAAAACAATTCAAATTCTGTAGGTTCATTCTTGCTCTCAGAAAAAGCAAAAGGTTCTACAATTATTTTCCTCTGAAAAAACACTTTTTCATCATTATCCTCCGTTGCAAATAAAGGACGTAAAATCTTTGCTATCAGCGTATGAAATGCTGCCAATACATTAGACTTTCCTCCACCATTTGGTCCATAAATAGCAGATACCGGTAAATACATCTCTCCGTCCTGATCCTTGATTATTCTATCCTCATGCTCAGATATTGCGGCAGCCTGCATATCCAAGGTCACTTCATCTCTTATACTTTTATAATTTTTCACAGAAAACTGACATAACATATTTTTTCCTCCATTCTATCTTTATTATATCCTTATTTGCTTATTTTGCAATGTATATTTGAGCTTTTTTCTCATATTTCAATTCCAAAATTGTTGATTTGCAAATTTAAACTGCCAGAACCTTGCCATCATTTTTATTTTTCATCAGGGAAGGCTTCGCATAGTAAAAATCCCCTGCCTGCAGCTCATGAATCGTCTCTTCAAAATCATCGAGATCCGGACAGTTCTTATAATATTCCCGTTTTTCAGACTCCATGAACCATGGATACAGGGCAAGTGTCAAAATGCACTGCTTCATCTCCAGATCATTGCAGAAACGGTGCAGGCTTTCCAGGCTGAATGCTGCCATGGCTTCTTCCTTATTTTCAAGCTCATCCATCGTATAATTTCTTTTCTCTTCTGTACAATAGAAAGAAGCCTTCTTAAACTGCCTTTCTATCTCCTTCGCCACCTGTATGAAATCATGGATCTCTGTTTTGGTCGTCGGAATGTTATAGCTGATCGTAACCTGTCCATCAGCAATCCTGCTTCCATCAAAAAAGATACCCCGTCCTGTGCGCTTTGCATTGTACAGCTCAGCCATCTGGATATTTTTTACTTTTCCAAACAATCCTTTACTGTTGATCACCAGTGTAAAAGCCATTTCCTGTCCCCCTCATTTAATTGTCTGCTTTCTAATTGCCTGCATCCGCAATAACTTCAATCGCTTTTCTGGCAAAGTTGATTTTTCTCTGACTGATGATCTCACCATTCTCTGATATGGTCACCTGTGCTACCGCTAACTGATCGTCCTTTGCTGGCTTGGGATTCCCCATAAGTGTCGTCCACTCCACCTGAATGTCAGCTTCCAAAATTTTCTTATCGCACAGAATCACGTACTGCATCCTGTCAAAAAACTCTGAATTGGAATCTGCACTGACAATGATGTCGTTTTCCTCATTCTGGTAAACCTCAACCGTATAGTATACGACATCTTCATCCGATTCTGCATATTGTTCATTCGGTGAAACGGTTGCCTGATATAAAAGATCTGCTGTCTCTGCAGCGGCAGAATTATTTGTTTCTTTGTTCTCTTTAGTGGCGCAGCCGACTGTGGCTAATACTAATAGTGCAGCTATATATAACGATATCAATTTCAGGTTTCTTTTCATCATTCTATACCTCTGTTCCTGCCTCTTATCTTAATTGAAGCTGTTTTTCCAGCATCTCTGTTATTTTCTCTCTTTCCCCGCTGCCATTTGTTTTAAATCTCAGCAAAGGAATACCATATATTTCCATGATGTGGTTCTTCATTAAATCTCTTTGATTCTGCTTTGTCCCATTTTTATGATACTCATATCCATCAACTTCCACGGCCAATACAGGCTTTTTACTGATTCTATTATATATCAGGAAGTCTAGGTGTGTAGACGAATTCTTTACATATCTGTCTTCCTGCTCATTTAATAATTGCGTATCCCTGATCAGGGTACTCAAAGGAAAATGACAGACAACCTCTAAAAATGAATATTTATTATCAGCAATAATTTCTTCAATCAGGGAATACATCAAATTCTCTGAATCAAATTCTGATATCTTTTTATGCTTTTTCAGATATTCTATTCTCTCTTTTGTATACTGTGTGTAAAGATAATCAAAAACAGAATAGGTTTTGCTTTCCGTTACTTCAAAATTGTGATACTGAATATAGTCTATCAGATCTGTTATATTCCGTTCTTTTGGCTGTTCATTTCCTGTCACAACAAGCATCAGCTTCTTTTTTGCTCTCGATACTGCCACATTGATTAAATATGGATCATCTGCAAAATCTGAAATTTCATCGTCTACAGTAGATATAATAATGTTGTCTTTCTCTTTCCCTTGAAACTTATGTACTGTAGCAGCATCAATGTCTGTAATTTCTTTTCGCAATGCTTCTACCTGATTTTTATAAGGTGATATAATTCCCGTTTCCTGTGGATCAGGCGCATACTTAGGTAGAATTTCGTTCTTTATCACATCGATTTGCCGTTGGCTATAATGATCACGTGCATGATTCCCAACCACTGTTTTAACTACCGAGAGCACATCCTGCTCCCCTCTATCGGTGGTCATAATAATCAGCTCTCCCCGATAAAATTTCTGATTGCAGAAATTGATTATCTTCGGATGACATCTGTAATGCTCCCGCAACAACGTCTGTGTTACATCTGGCATAACATCCAAAACAGACTGCAGGAAACTGTTTGTATATCGATAACCTTCATTAATCTGAAAGCTGTCAAATATAGAATCTACGGTATTCTTCATCTCACTTGGGATCACATTGGGTAATTGTTTCGTATCACCCACAATCACAACATTTCTGGCGCAGGAAAGAGCCAATGCCCCTGTTGCTATGTCCACCTGTGATGCCTCGTCCATAATAAGATAATCGTAAACCACATCAACATTCAAACTATTTCTTGAAGAAAATGTTGTACTTAATATAACTGGATACTCTTGCAAAACGCTATAGGGCTCTTTCTTTAAATCATCTTCACTAAATATTCTGCGATGGTCATTTTCCCCATATCTTCCAGCCAATTTATTCTTCAATAGTCTCATGGATCCATCACATAAATTATCGAGCAGCTTTTGATCAACATTATCCAAGTAAGATTCTATCTCAGCAATTTCATCTGACAGCTCTGCCTGCTTCGCACAGTAATACATTGCCTGAAAGGTTATAATTATTTTGGCAATATCCTGTTTATAGAAATTCCAGTTTATTATTCCATATCTTATGAGAGCCTTGATTTTAAATATAAATCCCGTTGTTTTTTCCTTTTCAGAAATCAGCTGGCTCTCCTGCCATAACGTCATCCAGTCCTCTGACGATAATTTTCTGCTTAGCTTTATCAGTTCTGTATTAACATCAGATTCCTCAATATATTGCCTAAAATATTCAAGCTCTGTAATCAGACCTGAAAGTTCCTGTTTTAAGCAGGCCAGTTTCTCCTTTTTATCAAAAACAAATTTTAACTGTGTTGACTGTTCTGCTATTTGCTGCTGTAATTTTGTCAGGTCATCCTCTGTTTTCCAGGCTGTAAAATCAGGATAATTTATATTCTGATTAGCAACAAAGCTTTTCCTATTATCGGATTTTCCTAACGTCGCCGCTATAAATCCCAAATTATAACGAGGCGAAGATAATTTCTCATATACATTTTCTGTCGCCGCATTGTTATTGGAAACGATCTGCACTGTTTTATCCTGCATCAAAATATTAGCAATTATGTTTAATATTGTCTGCGTCTTACCGGTCCCTGGCGGTCCCTGAATAATACTGATCTGACTTTCCATCGCATTTTTAACAGCTTTATACTGACTGTTATTACAACCAAACGGAAAAATAGGTACAAATCCACATTCTTTTTTATCTTTGCCCTTTTGAAGTAATGCCGGATTTAAATACTTCGCCAACACAATGTTCTCACCTACAAAATTTACTTTTTCATATTGTTTTGTCAGTAGATTTTCACCAGTTTCTTCATTCCTGAGATTGCTTACCTGCGCAATCTGTTTTATATATGCAAGCACACTCATTGCCTGCTTCTGACTTAAGACAGATTTTTCAATGGTCAGGTCATCCCGCCTGTAATCCCTTTCACTGCCGTCTCCAAAACAGATATGCCAGTACTCACACTCTCCTTTAAATACATATATGGCTGTCACATTAAAAAAAGGCCGTCTCTCTCTGCTGAGACGGTACAAATTAGGATTCAATGATTCCGGGGCTTTTAACCATTCCACATTCGAATATGTGTATGCATAAAGCTTTCCGTTTTTAAATTTTACATTCCACTTGTGAGTATCCTGGTTGTATTGACAGGATATTACTTCAGAGGTTTTAATCTCCCCTTTAATAATAAGCATATTATTCTTAGTATTCATTTGTTAACAAGCCTCTTCAATATATCCTTCTCCTCCACTTTTCCTTCATAGTTATTTTAAAGAATTTACAATAACTCACTCAAACTTCGCACTTGAATAAGTGCCTATGCACCTTGAAAATTCAATAATAACTGGCAGAAATATAGCATGAAACCATCTGGCTTTGATATAATTGAGTTGCTAGAAACAATCATACTTCCGGAGGCTCATGCTATGAATAAAAGTATAACACAAGCAACTCAAAATGATAAGCAGATTTCGAAATCTATCAAAAGATTTTTTACAAGATTTCATATTTCATCAGCTTTGAAGGCATCCAATGCCTACAAAAAGAAAGGGATTCCGGTAACGGAAATCTTCCAGTATCTGTTTCTGCTGATCTTTTCTAACAGAAGCATGTACATGAACCTGATTACTGGTCGTAACACTCCTGCTTTTGCAAAGGATACAGTGTATCGTTTTATGAAGATGATTCAGATCAATTGGATTCGTTTCACAACGATTCTTTCCTCCCGGATCATCAAAGATGCCATTATTCCACTGGACTCCAAAGACCGTGCAAATGTTCTTATCATTGATGATTCCATGTTTGAACGTAATCGTTCCAAAAAGGTAGAACTTCTTGCAAAAGTCTACGACCATGCAAAATACGCATATCGTTTTGGGTTTCGACTGCTTACTCTTGGATGGTCAGATGGAAGTACCTTCCTACCGGTAAGCAGCATCCTTCTTTCTACAGAAAACGAGAAAAACCGAATCAATGAAGCTGCAAATGTAGACAAAAGAACTATTGGTTACAAACGCAGAAAACTATCCATGGAAAAAGGAACCTCCGCCATGCTTGCGCTTTTGGAAGCTGCTAAAAAGGCGGTAATCCATGCGAAATATGTTCTCTTTGACAGCTGGTTTTCCTCTCCAAGTACGCTTCATGCTGTAAAAGAGATTGGATATGATGTAATCGGCATGGTTAAGAAAACTCCAAAGATGTTCTTCCGTTACAATGGTGAGGATATGTCTTTGATTTCCATCTACAACAGAAATAAAAAGAGACGCGGAAGATCAAGATATCTGCTCTCCGTTATGGTTGATGTTGTAAAAGATGGTGAAATGAGATTCTTCTACGTGTTGTAACAAACAAAGCAGTCCAAATCTTTCTACTGTTGTTTGTGGCATTGATAATATTATTAATAATCGCAGCATAGGAGATACCTTCCCTTTTCACGTGTTTGCTATTTCATTCGTTAGAATGCATATATTAAAAACTTATGTCTCATTCATAGCATTTCTTCCATCAACATGGATTTTCAGGCAGTCTTTCTACCTACACTTACACAAATTTAAAAAGGCACCAAGATTTTCTCCTGGTGCTTTAAATACCCATATACAGAGGGAAATCTGAGCTAAAAATTGCTTTTAAATTTTAGCATGTATTTAGTCCGAAAAATACTTATTTTTCCTATACTGGAGACTGTTGTAACATGATGTTAAACGCAATTACCTAACGAAATGTTATCCTTGTTTCATTTCAACATCGGATACATCAGAATAAAAATTATTTGTATAATTATTTATTACTTGAGTCTCTTGTGCCTTCTTTTTTTCTTCCTCAGTAAAGGTCATTCCTTCACCAACAATTCCACTTTCTTCGAGAAGCAAGGCCCAATCCAATATCTTGTTCCTAATAGTGCTAAGTATACCATATATCTCGCTTCTTGACGTGTTAAATACAAACTGTGTTTTGAACCCATCCGTTGACTTATTCAATAAGTCATTAATTTCAGCACTCAGTGTAAATTGAATACCATTTTCATGTGATGTATAAATCTCACAAATCGATGATATAGATTGATGTAGTGGAATGCTAGACATAAATCTACCCATTTTAGGTGTAAGTATGACTGGCATCCATCCTCTATAAGGATTCCATGCTTTATAATCTCCCTTTATCATTCTATAATCAGGGACTTCTCCATGGTATCCGTTTTGTTCATTGTTAATCCATTCTTCAAAATCTGATAGCTTAAGTTTTCTTGCTACCAAATATGCTTTTCTTAACAATGATTCCACACTAACATTTTCATCAAGTGCTTCTCTCTCAAGTTCATATACTATACCTTCCAAATATATCCCTCCTAAAAGATTGGAATCTGTGCTGCAATACCAGAAGCTATTAAACTTCCTGTCACTCCAATTGCTAGGTTTCTAAGTTCCGTTAATAGCATCTTAATTTTGCTTGGATTCTCACGTTTTTCAATAAGTGCTTCTAATCCTGCTATTTTTCCCCTCAACTCTGATGCCTTATCTCCAAATTCAGCATCAAACATACCATCATACTTTTTTATATTTTCAATTATGTCGCTGATTGCTCCATAATCAAAATCCTGTGTTATGGTCTGTGTCTGTGATGAATTAACTGTTCCTTGCTGAATCTGAACGCCTGTAACATCACCATAAAAATTATTAGTATTATAAGACTGTTTTTCTTGCAAAATAGCCTTCTCCTTTCTTTCAAAATAAGTCAATAAACTCGGCAGTATTGTGATCTCCCAACATCCAGAAATATAGTAACAATAATTTGAGATAAGTCCATATTGCTTTAGTTTTTCAAATTCTAAAGCCAAATCACGCTCTAGATATTTAGGAATTTCAACATCATTGTCAGTAACACGATAGTCATCTTTACAATACCCTTTACATATCAAAGAAACTAGTTCTTCTGCAGAATTATCTAAAATCCTTATGCCACCTACTGTCGGTTGACCTATAACAATAGATGAAGCACATTCTCTTCTCGCATCAATCCTTGCTTGTCTCTCTGAATTACGTCTTTGCTTATCAGCTAATTTTTTGTCAGCCTCAATTTGTTTTTTTACTTGACGTTCAATTTCCTTTTGATGTTTCTCTAATGCTTTTTCTAATGGACCTTTAGCCATTAACATTCCCCCTTGTTCAATATTATTTTTAACAATTCCATTGCAGATTCATCTTCTGGAATATTTGTTCCAAGTTTACCTCGGAAGGCTTTGGCGAGGATGGATTTTTTTATTGTGTCAATGTTATCAACTACTTGAACTGCTTTATCTCGTACCTGCTGCATCATAGGTAAAAGATAATCCAAAATGCGAACAACTTCTTTCTGCTCTTCATCTGAAGTAATTCGTACCTTAATCGCTGACAATTCCTTTTGATTAATCTTAGGTAATACAGAACGAGACCCCGCTGAAGATGCTTGTTCTAAGAACATATCCGATAACATATAATATAATAAATATTTTGTATTTTCTTTAGCCTCAATCGGATACATGTCTGCACTACACAAACCATCAAAATCAACCATAACAACCTTTGAAAGATACGGTCGAATCTTTGAATAAAGAATTTGTCCTGCATAAAATCTATGCTTTCCACTCTTTACACCATCTTCTGCAATTGTATGATAATCCAGTAAAATTCCTGTTCTCTTTTCTATATTATCTGGTGCGATATGAGGAAATTCCAAATAATTTGGTGGTTCAACTAAATTACTTTTTATATCAGCTACCTCATCAAATCTCTTTGTTTCCCATTTATTCTCTTTGTAATTGTCTTTTCTCCATTGTGCTGTCAACCTTCCAGAAAATGCATCATTGTAGACAGCAGCATTTCTAGCCTCATATCCATCTATAACTTCCTGTGCTTTCTCTTTCGCTTCATCCAACTTTGAAAACAAACTCTCAATTTGCTCAACAATTCTTTTCTGCTCTGCTAATGGTGGTAACGGAATACAAAAATCTTTAAATAGTGGATAATGTCTGCGATAACCCATATTAGGTATTTCTATGCTCTGCATCGCATAATAAAAAGCTTTATCATTCCAAAACTGTTTTGGTTTAAGAACTTTTACCCCATCCGCACCTTGAGCAAACTGAAAATCGATATATTTTATACACCTTGTATGGTCGCCAAAAATAACTATTGGCAATTCGCCATCATAAATCATATCGGCATCATCTGTATAGCCACCTATAAAATCTTGTCCTTGGTCTATAATAGGGTACTCTCCATCTTCTAAGTATTCCTTGGTCGCCAGTTTCTTTTTACTGTCTGTAACATTATCAAATGAATCCAGTAAATGAATCCAGCACCAATTCTCCGGCACCTTGTATGGCTGTTCTTCAACAGGCACCAATGCCTCTTCTAATGTAATCTTTTTACTCTTTGCCTTCGCCATACTACTCAGCTCCTTCCAACGCCTTAAGCTCTTTTACCACACTCATAAGCAAATCAACAGCTTCCTCAAGCTGAGCAATACATTCTTCTCCAGATTCAATAGGATCTGGCAAATCATCATAATCAAGCACAGAATCATCCTTAATCAGTCCGAGATCAAGACTATGATTCTTTCCTTCCTCTGATATCTGATCATATGTGTAGCAACTCCATCTCTCATCCGATATACTTTTCCTGTCCTCTGCTGTATATGCATCCTTAAATCCATCGAAATGCCCTGCCTTTAATGGATTGGTTTTGCCAAATGAAGGCATATTTGTTCTTAAGTCATAAAACCAAACTTTCTTCGTATTACCTTTATCAGTTGTTCCCCTAGTAAAGAAAAGAACATTTGTCTTTACACCCTGTGCATAAAATATGCCAGTTGGAAGTCTAAGTACTGTATGGAGACTACACTTATTCATAAGGTCTTCACGGATTCTTTCACCTTCACCATCAGCAAACAATACATTATCAGGCAGTACCACAGCAGCTCTTGCCTTACCATCTGCTTTAAGTGAACGATAGATATGCTGCAAGAAATTAAGCTGCTTATTGCTTGTCTGAAATGTAAAATCGTCTCTGTTTGCACGCTCTCCGCCCTTTTTTGTTCCAAAAGGAGGATTTGTAAGAACAACATCAAATCCGTTCATCTGTTTCCCCTGATTTGATAAGGTATCACACAGATATATCTTACCCTCAATATCGTGAAGCATTGCATTCATCAGAGCCAGCCTATGAGTCTCATGTACAAGTTCTGCCCCTGTAAATGCCTCATTCTTCTGAAATGCCTGCTGTTCTGAAGTTAAAGAAAATAGGTCATCTGTATGTGCCTTTACATATGCATCCGCCGCTATCATAAACCCAAATGTACCACATGCAGGATCGTTACATCTTTCTCCCGGCTGAGGTGCTATTAATTCTGTCATTATATCAATCAGTACTCTCGGAGTAAAATACTGACCTGCTCCTGACTTCTTCTCATTTGCATTTTTCTCTAATAATCCCTCGTAAAGATTTCCGAGTCCTTCTTCTTTTGCAGAATACCAGTCGAGGTCATTGATGTTTGTGATAATTTTCTTTAAGTTTGCTGGCTCTTCAATATTACTTCTTGCCCCTGAATAAATTTCCTGAATACGACCTGTACCCTTTTCGCCCAGCTCACGAAGCAAGTCCTCGTAGAATTTTTTCAACGCAAGTCCATCTTTTTCTGCTAATCTATCCCAGCGGTATTTCTCTGGAATCTTATCCTCGGTTCCTGTTTCCTTTGCCATCTTCAAAAACAAGATGTAAGTAAGTTCTGTAACATACTGGTGATATGTAATACCATCATCTCTAAGAACATTACAAAGATTCCACAACTTTGCTACTATTTCCTGATTTGTCATCTATCATTCTCTCCTTGTAATTTATGCTAAATACATATATCCATTGATTTCATCAATAAACTCATCTAATTTCTGCCCAAATGCCTTGTTTACCGCATTATAACCACCTTTGTTCTTAAATGCATCCGAATCAAAAGTCTCTCTGTTGAGCACTACCTCCTTAAGAAGCTGGGCTTCAATCCTATCCAACCATCCTAACTGAATTTTGCTAAGCTCCGGATGATTAGCCTTTGTCTTTACAATGGCGTTATGTATACGGTCATCTTTACTAATCAAAGCATCTCCAATGCTTCGCTGACGAATAAAGCTTATGATATCCGCTGCAATATCTTCATTTGTCATTTCTTTCCATGCTGTCTGCAGCATAGTCTCGTTGAAATGCTTGCCATCAAGGATAATCTTCAAATCCTTTAGTGACTGTCTTGTTAATTCCTTTGGACGTGTAGCAACTATATTCAAAGCTGCTATCTCATTGATATTATTATCTATAAAATCTCTAAATTCTTTTAGATAGTCCTCTGGCCTTGTAGCATCACCATATCCTCTGGTATGACTACGAATCTCGTCCGGCTCATCACTTATGAACTTTTCTCTTTCCTTTGGCATCCTCTTGACATATTCAAACGCCTGCCTGTTATTCTTTACAGTTTCAATTGCCTTATCGACCGGCATACTATGAATTTTCTCTATAAATTTCTCTGGCGTCAAACCTCCAGTTATCTGCTCAAATCGTGCTCTGTACTTATCACTCATCTGTGATTTATTCCTACGCATTTTGGCAACGATAAGGTCAATCTGGTTTTTCCTTACCCTGTCGGTATCTAATGAATCAATACCATCAATTAAATCATCAAATGTAGTTGCTGGATTGGCTACTACTGGTTTCATTGTGGAAACAGGTTCTAACGCATTATAGACACCTACTGCATCATATATCTCAAAATGTGTCTTTCCTATTTCAGGACATAATCTGGTAGCTCTACCAAGCATCTGTTCAAACAAGATTCTTGAACGGATTCTTCTCATGAATACAAGATTCTCTATCTCCTCTACATCAATACCTGTTGTCAATAAATCTACTGTAACAACGATATTAGGATATGTTTCATTCTTAAATCTCCGAATGGCTTCCTTTATCTTTACAGGATTACCATTTTCAATTGATCCGGTAATCTTCATTACCGCTTCCTCAGAGATTCCAAGATTCGTGTAGTAATCTTTTAATATCTGAGTAATCATATCTGCATGAGCATCATCTACTGCAAAGACAAGAGTTTTCCCTTTTTCGTTAGGATCAATATCCTTTGCAATTTCCTGTAAGACTGTCTCATTAAAGCTTTTGTCAACCACTCGCCTATTAAAATCTTCAACTTCAAATTTCAGGTCATCTTCCAATTCTGAACTGTTTGTAATTTCATTTGTAACAGGATCATATATCGGTACTGTTGAACCTTTCTCAAAGCTGATTCCCTCTTCTGATAACTTTGTTTTGATAATATGCGGTGCATCATGGTCAACCAGAAATCCATCGATGACTGCTGTACGATAATCATATGAATATACAGGCTTTCCAAATATCTCTGTTGTATGAAGAGCTGGCGTTGCTGTAAGTGCAATTTTTACTGCATCAAAATAATCAATTACCGCCCTGTACTTACTTCGGAAGTCATTCTGGTCACGATACAGTACCTCATCATCTCCCATTTCTTTGTCCAGAATATAGCCCCTGTGCGCTTCATCTACGATGACCAGGTCATAATCTGATACTCCAAGACTCTTATCTGACTCATTGTACATAATACGTTTCACAAGGCTCTGAACAGTAGCAATATGCACTCTGGTGTCCTTCTCAAATTCTTTATCTTCTAAAGACTTCACATCATACATCTGATTCAAAGTAAGTAATTCTTTAAGCTTAACCTCTTTGAATGTATCCATAGTCTGATCTCCTAGTGATGTTCTATCGACAAGATACAGTATTCTCTTGAATCTCCCTGCATCAAGAAATCTATAAATCATTCCAAGTACAGTCCTTGTCTTACCAGTTCCTGTAGCCATGGCCAGAAGTGCTGTCTGCTTATGTTCTGCTATTGCTTTTTCGACAGCCTGAATCGCTTCTATCTGATAATAACGAAGATTTAAACCATCAGGGTCCTGCAATACTTCATATCCTGTAGCAGCTAACTTCTTATCAGCCTCTACAATATCTTTTTCGAGTGCCTGCTCAATACCTTCTGGTGTTGACCATCCAGATAACGCTTTTGGTGCGTTAAATGGTTCTCTGACATCCAAGCACCATATTCCTGACATCTGTTCATACTGCTTAATATATGGTCTGCCATTGGTGGCATAAAGAAACGGAACCATATATGCACCAAATCTATTGATTACATACTTCTGATGTTCTGACTTAATCATCTTTGCATAATCCTTGCACTGACCATCTAACACTGATGAAATATTTGTATGCTTCTTCTTTGCTTCCACTATACCTACAAGCTTTTCCCCTATAAATAAAGCATAGTCTGCATAGCCATTATTTCCTGTATTGGAATCGGTAGGCCATTCTGCAATAGCAAGATTCTTTCCCTTAGTTGGTCTTGTACCCTTAGAATATCGAAATTCCGTTGTATTAGCTTCCCATCCGACCTTTCGGAGCTGCTCATCAACAAGTTCTCTTGTCTGTGCTTCTGACAAATGCACGTTAAGTGCCTTCTGGTACGCTACAGTTCTACGTTTACTGTCCGCCCCACCATTTTTCTGTATTTGCTCAATTTCAATCAATAATTGTTGGTTGCGTTCTTCCAGTTCTGCATTTTCTTTTTCAAGGTCAGCTAAACATACAGTCATATCAACTGGCTGTACATACCCTGTCGGCTCATAATTATAATCACCATATGTCTGCATATACCATACGCATAATTCATACATTAACTGCAAATTATTAAGAGCTTTTTCACCTTCATCCGCAGCATTATGAGCGGCATCATTTCTGGCTTTTCTAAGAATATACAAAGTGTTATCAATCTCTCTTGGTAACAAATCATTATTCTTAAGTATTCTGATTCTGTTGGCATGTGTATTATCATATGCCGGCTCTGCTATGCCGTCATATGCAAGCATATACTTTACCATTACTTCTGATAACATTCCCTGCTTGATAATGGATGTATTAGGATCAGAATATACATACTTTTCTGATAAATCGCCAAGTTTGGCAAGGTCTGTCCAATGTGATTCCAAGAATTGAAAATTACTCATAATCAAGCCTCCTTTACAAATCGACTACGTACTTCATCAAGCTCCTTATCAATATTTCTCAGTTTCTGTAGTAGTTCCTCATAGTTTTCAATAAACTTTCTGTTATCTTCTACAACAATTCCTTCACTTGCTTTAAGTGTAACATACTGCGTTGTACATAAGTTATATCCATTTTCTGCTGCGATTTCTTTCGTGATAGTATTTGATACTCCCTCAATAACTTCACGATTTCGATATATTTCAGTAATGCGTTGAACACCTTCATCTGAAATGGTTACTGCTCTTGGTATTTTTTCAAAGAAATCCTTTGAATTTATCATTACAATATCATCATTAATTTTGTTTTTTCTAAGAATCACCAACGCAGTAGGGATAACTGTATATGGCATCATCATACCATTAGGAAACTCAATAATAGCTTCAATATAATTATCATCTACCAGTTTTTGTCTAATACTACCTGTACTGCCCGAGCTAAACAACGCTCCCATTGGAACAAGTATAGCAGCAATTCCATTATCCTTTAATGAAGCAAGTGCATGTCTGATAAAGAGATATCGTGAATCGCTGGTATGTTCATACATGCAATTTTCAGGAGGTATATTCATTATATACTCTTTGCTATATTTTCCACCAAATGGTGGCTCAAATATAATTCTATCATACTTCTCATTGTGCGCTATTGGATTATATAAGGAATCTGCACATTTGACTGCTCCAATTTTGTTACCACTTAGAATCGTCATAATAGCAGCAATGCCTATAATTGAAACATTAATATCTTGAGCAAAAACCCTTCCTTTACCATTTGCTACAGAATTTACCAAAATACCAGTTCCGCAACATGCATCATATACTGACATATCATCTTCTACCTCAATAATGGCCGCTGCAATCTTAGGTAATGATTCAGAGCTACAATACTCTCCGCTTGCTCGCCCTCCACCGCTGGTTATCATTCTATCCAATATTATTTTTGCAATATTATAGATTTCAATTTCATCTTCAACATCTAAGCTATTAACTTCTTCAAAAATAATTCTTACATTTTCAGAATCCGCTTTCTCAATCGCTGAATTAAGAGATTCTTTCAACACTCGCTCTTCGATTCTAAACTCTTTTTCAACCGCACTTACATATTCTAATAACCCATTAGAATCTACAAGTTTTCCATAAG
>OJJU01000079.1_pt1 | contig 41493 bp, 48 predicted proteins | sample 1596141 | NCBI WGS metagenome assembly OJJU01 (sample SAMEA4350150, study PRJEB24818) | metagenome | biome: human; feature: gut; material: faeces | place: Denmark | collected 2013-09
GTTTATGATAATAGGGAGAGAAAAGTAACCTCTAATCTATCACTTCATTGGTTTGACATAGTGCCATTGCATTTCAATCCCAGAAAGCAAACTTATCATACGAGGTGTCTTGCTCAAACACTTTATCTCCAAATATCATATCATCGGGCTTCTTTATTCGAATGATGGGGCAACAAGCGAAAGCACAATCCTCTACAGACACATTTGATAGAAATTCTATATATAAGAGTTTTTCGTTATAATAAAATGCTTCTGTTTCTATCTTCTTCAAAGAGTTTGGAAATATCACCTTTACCATACGGGACGGATAGAATGCACGAGCCCCTATCGTTTCCAGTCCTTCAGGAAAGTTAATGGTTGCAAGTCTTTTGCAGAATCGGAAAGCATAATCTCTTATCTTTCGGACTCCATTATGCAGTATGACCTTTCGCAGATTACCACAAAACATAAAACCACCTATCTCCTTAACCGATGAAGGAATGTCAATCTCTCGCAGGGAATAACAACATTCAAAGCTATTCAAATATTGTAGGCTTTGTGGCAGAATTATATCCTGCAACGCTTCACAGTGTCGAAACGCATGACTTCCAATTTCTGTTATTGCATCATGCAACTCCACTTTTTTCAATGATATGCAACCATCAAATGTGTCGCTTTTTATCTCCATCACTGAGCGTGGAATGACAATATGCTCCAATGCTTCGCAACCCATAAATGCGGCATTGCCTATTGAAATTATGTCGCTATGCAACTCTATATTTTGAAGCCGTGTCTGCAAACAGAAAGCAAATGGTTCAATGACTTTGACGCTTTGTGGCCCGGAGAAATATTCCTTCTTCTGCCAACAGAATATCAGTCGGCTCATGTCTTTGGAGTATAGTACGCCGTCTTTGAGGGTTATGTGATCAGACTGATTATCAATCTCTGAAATTTGCACTTTGAAACATTTCGTTGGAGCCACACAAACATACGGACGTTGCTCATACGTTGCAAACGGACTCTCATATTGCATCTCTATTCGAAGACATTTGGGCAGATGTAGAGCACCGATGTTGCTATACTTCTTACACAGCAATTCATCTTGTTGCATTGTGACAATTTTCTCCATATCACAAAAATATTAAGTTATCGATAATCATCTCTTTCTCTATCAAGAAAATCTTTGGTCAGTTTTACCTGTCTTTTGTTTGCAAGACACAGATGTTCCTGCAAGTTCTTTTCGTTATTCATATTCTTCTCTTTATACACTAAACACCATACCTTCATTACAAGCCTCAGCATTTGGAAAAATTGATTTTACCTCTTGTTCAAACTGTTGCTCATCATCGTACCTTATCGAGTAATGACCGATAATCAATTTTCTGGCATTGGCTCTTTTTGCGATGTTTGCGGCTTGATGGGTTGTACTATGAAAAGCATTTATTGCTTGATTCTTGTCATTAGCAAGAAATGTAGTCTCATGGTAAAGCAAATCAACATCTTTTAATTGAGACACCATAGATGGATTATAAGCTGTATCACTGCAATAAGCATAACTACGGGGAATAAACTCACTTGGAGCAGTCAACTCTTTATTGGAAATTAATGTTCCGTCAGGAAGTATGTAGTCATAACCACTCTTTATCAACTTGAAATCACATTTTGGAATGTCGTATGACAGGCATTTCTCAGGCAAGAGTACCCGTTTCTTTGGCTTTTCCCTAAATAAGAAACCACAGCACGGAATGCCGTGTTTTAAGGGGATAGTTTCTATCTCCATCTCTTCGTCTTCATATATTTTTTGATTAGAATTTCCCATAAACGTGTTGATATTTACATTGAAAGGTATGTGGCAAAGTTCTTTCAACATTAACATCAGAATGTCTTTCAAATCTTCTGGTACGAAAACATTGATGTCCTTTGTCCTACCCAGCATCAAGTTCAGTGAAGAAAGCAAAGGCACAAGACCAAAGAAGTGGTCGCCATGAGCATGACTGATAAATATATTGTCCATATTCGTCAATTTTATGCCATACTTCCATATCTGTGTCTGTGTTCCTTCACCACAATCCACCATAAACAACTTATCATGCACATTGACAAGTTGTGAGGTTGTCATGTGTCTGCCAATTGGTATGGCAGCTCCACAACCCAATATGTTCACTTCAAACTTTTCCATTGTCGTTTTAATATGTTATACTATTTTTAATTTTTCCCTAAACTCAGACACATTCCATCACTATTGCCGTATAATTGTCATCATCTTGTTTCTTACAAAGGAAATCATAAACGTCAAGTATTTCTTCCAATGGCTTGTCATCCATCATCCTTGTTCGCAAAATGTCTGGAGCCATTCTTTTGTATAGTCCGTCAGAACACAATAATACTCTGTCACCAGTCTGCAACTTGATTTGTCGGATATCTGGTACTGCCACTTCTGGGCGGTAAGAGAAGAAGCACTTGGCAACAATCTCCCATCCAAAATCAAGCCGGATATGGTCTTTTGTCTGATAAAGTAATCCATCACCTGGCCTTTGTACATAACAACGACTATCACCAATATGCGCAATGGTTGCCACATCGTTCTCAATGCTCGCCATAACCATGGTCGTACCCATCTCCACATGATGAAGCTCGAACGACTTTTTGTCAATAGCACAACTCGCTTTCTTGCAAGCAAGTTTCACCTTTGAGTCGCAATCTGGCGTATCAATGTGTTTCTTCCAAAAGTCAGATATAGTATTGCATACCGTTTCACTGGCAGTCTCTCCAAAGGAATGACCACCCATGCCATCACAGACTATTCCCATAAACTGATTGTTTTGTGGCATATCAATGACCTTGTAAGCATCCTCGTTATTATGCCTTCTACCAGTCTTGCTTATTGTTGCATATCTTATCTCCATATTACGATTCTTTTTAGTTTATGATAGTATAAGAGGCAAATGTAACCTCTAATCTATCTGTAACGTAATATTTCCGACAATATTATATTCAATAATATGGGAATCTTGGCTTGCTGTGTCATATTGTTCTATCAATAATATACTTGTGTTTGATACTTGATGTCATGTTCATCGCAATAATAGCAGATCTCGCTTTTCATGCAACTCCCATGTTTTTTGAACTTCTTTTTTAATGATTCGATAAGACTATAGTCGTCAGATGCGTGCAAAGACCTCATCAGACGATTGGTATTTGCCACATCAAAGAATACGAAAGACTCAACCTCGCCGTCTCTTGAATATTCTTTCTCAAATTCACCCATATCTTGCTCGGTAATGGTGAGTTTGCCATCTTCTATTTGCGCATAGATTCCTGTGAACTCACCATTCGTTTCATGTTTGTAGATAACCTCTTCCATAATTTCCAAGTGTTAATGTTTAGACAACCATTCCACAAGATTATTCACGATGCCATCGGCTAAATCCTTTGGACCATGAGTTTGTTCATTCGGTCTATTGATGATTACAGCCAAGGCATAGCGAGGTTTCTTGCGTGGGAAAACTCCGACAAAGGACATTTCTGCCAATTCATGTTCACCGTTTTCAAGTTCTTTGCCTTGGTAGTTGCCATATACTCCTGCTATATCCACTTTCTTTGGGGCATAAGATGCTTGTATGCCTTTCCCTTTGTTCAGACCAATCAATACCTCTTGCAGATATTTACGTCCTAAAGGTGTAATATTATTGCAAGTTTCCTCTGTAACTGAGTCCCCTTGCAAAGTCGGGAATGTCAGAGTGTTCTTCTGATAGACACCATTAAAGAGCGCAGCCAATTCCATGGCGTTTGTTTGCTTTTCGTCACTTGTCATTTTCTTCCATATACCAAAAGCATTTTCGCCACGATTTACCAAGAGTATCTTGAACATAGCCACGTTAGATTTATGTGTCAATGCTTGGCGACAAGTCATTACACCATAACCGCCAGACCGCCAGTTATGGTCACGAATGCTGATGCTGTCACCTATATTATATATGCCACCGCACAAATCCATCTTGTCATTGAGTGAACCATTGATATCTGCCAACATAGGAGTAATGCCTACAAGTGTCAAAATGCGAGGACTACATGCTTGTTTCAATAGCTTGCCCTCTGAATAATCATCTCTATCTTTCTCCAATGCAACCCATGATTTCAGTCTTCCTGTTTGTGCATCTATAACAGCAATCTGTCCGTATGTTCCATTCAACATTTTCAAGCCCTCAGACAAAACATCTTGGCATTTTTGAGTCATCACGCTATCTATTGTCGTGCATTCATCAAGTTTTGCTACATATTCAGGATTGTCCATCCATACACCAACAGTTTGATTGTTTTCTCCAACCACGCCAATGGTGCCACACTCAATCCCTTTTTCTACATAGAAGTAGAATACCTCAATGCCATCTTCTGACACATAACGACGTGAGAAACCTGCAACATCTAAATCTATCTCCGTTACATTCTCATGCTTCTCCAAGTCATAGATACCCTGTTTGCCACCTTTTGAAACAACGGCAAACTTGGCAATGCTACAAGTGTCTATCTGTTCGCATTGTTCCAATGGTACTTGGGTGATGGGCTTTTTGCCAAATGCTTCTTCTGCATCAATAGTGTCAGCCACTATCACTTCTTGGGCGAAGGACAACTGTCCGAAAAAGGCTAAAAACATTGTGATTAAGCCTAACTTGAAGTATTTATTTGTGTTCATGTCTTTTATATTTTTGTATTATTGCATTTCTTCCATTTTCTGAGTCCATATTGTTTGTAGTTCTTGTTGCTTTGGCTCTAAATATGTCTTGGCATAACTAAGAATATCGTATTCGGTAGTTTCATCGTCTCCATCTTCCTCAAAGTCACAAGTAATAGAAATTCCTGTTTTTGAAAAAGCCGGTTCAAAGCCAACGCTATATCTGATTCGACTTTCCTTGGCATTCAATTCCTTGCAAAACTCACGAGCCTTATCTGCGTGTATATCATTTATGGTAACTGCACAAACAAGTGAAATTGCAAATTTATCACTTCCAATAGAAAACACCTTTACTATTCCTTGTGGTAAACCAAGATAAACTTCTCCTGTACCATCCTCGTTGCATTTGCTTATATTGCATCTAAGTTTTTCCTCTTTTGCCAACAACATGGCAAGCAAGACATACGAGTGCCTGCTTCGGATTTCTCGTTTGTAAGAGCGTTTCTGGAACTTGCTGTAAATCCAACTGCAACCAATCATTTGTGCAAAGCCTATAACTATAAGCCAAAACTGTGTAGTAAACATTATCGAAGTATTAATGAGTCTGGCTATAAGCCTACTTACAATTTGGTATGTTCAAGGAAGACTCAATGATAACATGCTCTTCATCAAAACATATACTCTTCAGTGTCACCTTTTCAAGCACACCTTTCAACTGCTCTATTTCTGCCAGGTCTACTATTACTCGATTGTTTGAGTTTTGAGTTATAAAGTTCGTTTTATCTGGCAAGAGTCTCTTCAAGAAAGCAATGGCAGGAGTGATAAGCAATTCAACTCCTAACTTACCACTATATGCTATGTGTAGGTTGGAACCATCTACTTTCTCAACACACAGCTCTACACCAATACTCTTCGCAAAGCCTAAAAACTTTATTTTCGTTGACACAGAAACTGTAGATGGAGCGACAAATGCCAACGACACTTCTTTCTTGAAATTATGCAAGATAAAATCTTGAAGCTCTGAATATTTTATTTTTACTTCCATAGGTGTTATATATTTAAATGTTAATTTTGAATTTAATTGCTTTTACCATCAATCAAAGACTTCAATGTAGTTGGTATATTCAGGAAACCATTTGTCAAGCAATGCATCTGTCTTTCGTTCGATTTCTGGTGTGATGTTCTTGCACACTTTCTGATAGGCAACAGAAAGAGAAAAAGCCTCATCTATCCATCCAATGACAGGCAATCGCTTGGCAGAAATCAAGTCTATTGGGAATACCAAATAGGATAAGGTTGACAAAATCACCAACTTGTCACTTTTCGGAGTATCCTTGCTGACCATGATGAAATAGAGCAACAAGAGTGGACGAGCACTAATACGACCGACTTTTGTTGCATACTCTTGCAGTTTGTCTTTCAAAGCATAGGTCTCTATGATACTGGTTTTGCTCATTTTCTTTTCTGTTTTATTGTTATACTTTTTATGTTATAGAGTAGGCGTTGGTAACCAATCTATCAGATAAAAACAAAAAACTTGCGAATTATGATTTATCGATTACTACATATTCCACCAGTCAACTTCTCTATTGGAATATAAAACGTGAAATTCTCCTTCTTTATCTACAAGAACTGCGACATCTCCATACGAGTCATAAAATCTACAGTCGGGATACTTCTTGACAAAATCTATCTCCTCAAGATAATCCATCTTGCTATAATATGTTACACATCTTAACTCTCCTTCATAAGTTCTTATCCATAACATGTATCCATTTTCTATAATATCCGAAACATCGTATTGTGCGCGAATACGCCTCCAAAATTCTTTTCCTTTTGGCCAACAATCACCGTCAACATATAACCATCCATCTTGTCCAATACCAAAAGTCAAGTCATTCTCCTTGCCATACAAAGGAGAGGCTTTTGATACATATATTTTCATAATATCTTTCCACTCTTCAAGTGGTTTGCATGCTGTTGATTTTCCTGCAGCAATTACAGTACCGTCACTTCTTAATCCTACGAAATGTCGTGGACCTGCATCAATTTGTGTTATATTTGTCCATTCTTTTACATCGCAAGTGATTCCCATAGTATCCTTTTCAGAGAATAACACATCTACTGTACCATCACTTCTCAAACCAAAAACTAAACCACCACATCCTGATGCAACAGAGATATAACCATTATCAGATATTTTTTTGATACATATATCTGACCATATCAAACAAATACTTCCATCTTCTAGGAGAACTACAAACTGTCCATAAGGATAATCTTTTTCACTTGCATCTTTTGCTACTACGGACAATATTTTTTGTCCAAGGTCTAAGCCCCATTCGTATTTGTTGGAATACAATAAATTATCAGCAATAATAGCAAAGGTACTATTCGCAATAGCGATAACATGATGTCCCTTATCCGTGGTATTCAACAGGGGAAATGATTTGGCAACAGGAGATTTGTGCTCAATTAAATATTTACCCTTTTCCTTTAATTTCTGAGCATAATTGATTTGCTCCTCAAAGCTCATGGATTCCATCTTTATCCTGTCCTCCTCAAAGAACTTGACTGGTACGGAATGAAAGTTTAAGCCCTTGGTCTCACTATTCAATTGGCGAGCGTGATTTATTATTTTGTAAAACGACTCGGGAAGTATGATGTTCTTCACGTCATAAGTCTTGTCAAATAGTGGTGCAATCTCACTATCACTAAACCCTGCGATACCACATCCAATGCGAGTAACATAAAATGTAAGTTCTGGGTGTAATCTTGCAAAGCAGATGAATTCATCCACATATGGTTTAATGGTATCTATTCCTCCCTGCATTGTAGGAATTGCATAGGAATTCCCTTGTAAGCCAGTGCCAATTCCCCAAACTGCACCAAATCTTTCGTGGGCAATTCTGGCAGCACCTCCTCTGTGATGACCTGCTAAATTACTTCCAAAAACAAATATTTCGTTAGGCCCAAGTGTTGCTATGTATTCTGGTGTATATCGTACCATAGTCTGTAGATTTAAAAATCAACTCCCAGTGAATGCCCTTTTCTGTGCCATTCCTCGTCATCTTTTTCAAATTGGCCAAGCATGACTTCAGTTTTTGCAATCAAATCATCAGCCTTACTAAGAGCTGCTTGAGTTCTAAAACGCAACTCTATCCGGCTTTTAATGTATGACGATTCTGCTGCGCTTGCACCGATAGCTCTTATTACCTTTGATATACATGTTGTCGAATCATCTAATTTGATTCCACATTGCTCAATGGCTCTGTCTAAATCCTTTTGCCTTTCTGTTAAATCATTCCAGCTCATTATCTAATTATTTTTTATTGCCAAATAACATTTTCAGTATTGTGTTCCCTATTTTCCTCTCAATGCCACCTCGCGTAAGAGGAATACCGGTCACACGAGACACCTTCTGTTTGAATTGAGTGATGCCCAATGCTCTTTTTAGGGAGAAGGATAAACCGGGAATACCTGACTTCTTTTTCATATAACACATATTTAGGGATTGTTCCTTTGTCTCAAATCTATCTTGACTGCCGTATTGGACAGGATTCTCAGAGAGGGTATATTGTCATCGAATATTACACTATGGATTGAAGTTTCTGTGTATTGTTTGCTGAAGTATTCGAGACAACACGTAACACTTTCCTTCATATATCCTTTATTACGATGCGCAGGGTGTGTGGCATAGAACAAAGTCGCATTGTCAGGAATGTTCATGACACCCACAAAACCAACAATGCCGGATGAGGTTCTTATCGTCCATAAAAAGCCACTACCCAATTGCCAATATTCGGAAAAGACCTGTATTAAATGTCTTATTCTTTCTTTATGATGGAACAAAGAGTAGAACTCTGGCATATTCATCCGACACTCCAGAGTATTAACTATCTCAAATATTGCCTCTGCATCAGCCAATGTTGCCTGGACCAGATGACACCGAGTTGTTTTCAAATCAGGGAACTCTTTCATTGTAATAGTCCTCTTTCCGCCATTTCACAAAACAGCCTAAAACAAACTTTTGTATATGTCTTCTCATTGTGACATAAGATATCCCATTCATCATCGCTGTATTCTATTGCAGAGAAACACATATTGCACATTCTGATTGCTGGGCAGAACCGGCATCTTTGAACTCTCTTTTGATAGTACTCTTGTACCTGCGAATTTGCAACATCCCAATTGATTCCAGATTTTACGTTGCCAATACGATATTTATCAGCTATCTTTTCACAAACACCAATATTAAAGTGAGTGTCTATGTATAATTTATTATTAAGTGGGAGGCAGGTAGCCATAGGTACCGCATTTCCTACATCGATAATCGGTCTGTTGACCCAATAGGCAATACATTGTTCAAGAAAAACCTTCAGTACATTCAACTCCCTATGTGATTCATATACCTCCAACAGAGAAAGGTATTTATTTACCAAAACTTCATAATCCGACCTTTCAACGCCTAATCTGAAGTTTGGTGATATACTCGAAATTTTAGTGGGAATAATGTCCTTCAAGAGGGAATCTTCGTGCCAGTTAATGCTTATCTCGATAAGGTCATCTAACTCAGCCAACGTCATTAGAATCAGAACATCATCCTGCAAGTGAGCTGAATGTTGTTCTCTTATGTAAGACAGAGACTCATAGACTTTTTCAAAAGTTCCCTTACCATTACAGTATCTGCGTTGTCTGTTATGAACCTTTTTATGTCCATCTATAGAGATGTCAATACGCACCTTATTGGCAAAAAGCCAGTCTATTAATACTGGGGTTAAAAGTGTTGCATTCGAAGAAACTGAAATAGAGATTCTATATTTCCACAATGTATGTGCTTTATCTATAGCATAACGTAACAAATCTTGGTGTAGCAAAGGCTCACCACCATAGAAGGCCAATTTTATTTCCTTGTTTTCGACAGTTTCCTGAATAAACGAGAAAACCTCGTCAAGGTCTTGTTTCGACATGGATGAGGTGTTATGACTTCTGTTATTCTTATATTTGCCGGAATAACAGCAATACGAACAACGCAAATTGCACTGTTCTGTTATGCTGATGATGAAAGTATCGACATTGGGTAATGCTGTGAAATACGACAAAGGTTCAAACTCCCAAGCAAACAAATCATCATCAAATACAAAGTCAACGATTTCATTTGTCTGTTTGAGGTAGAAGTAGTCATGTCCAGAGGAAGTTGTTATATGCATCCTACTATGCAGATGTTATCTGTGACCGCCTCCATGACATTTGGAGCAACAACCTCGGCTCATGCATCCTGCCTGACAGGCACTCATTCCCATTGCCTTTATTGCCTCACGTTTCTTTTCATCACGTATGCGGTTATAGTTCAAAATGGACATCACAGGGATGTTGCCAGTGTTTATGTACTGTCCCGTTATCATATTATTTGCTTGTTTTTGTTTATAAATCTTTGATAGTCGCCAGAATGATACCATTCATATAGACGAATAGCTCTTTGCACCATCCAGGGGAACTCGCAGGAACGTAGTGATAAAGCCTTGGCAATCTTATCCAAATTGCCAATGTGCTGTGTCTCGAAATCTATTGCTTGTTGCAAAAATGCCTTAATATTTATCTGGTTATAGTACTTCTTAGGAAGACCGGCCCGTTTTATCATGACCCTTAGGGCGACATCTATGTCCTGACAGCACAATAGTCCGACCCTATCAGCAGTGAAATCAGATTTTCTATACCAGTCAAGCAGAGGAACTTTTACGATGGTTGACCATACTTTTACAGAAGCGTTGTCTATGAATGGCATATACAAGGCTTCTAAAAGCATTTGATAAGGTTTGTGACCGCAAATATAGTGTCCTAACTCATGACCAATGAAAAAAATCAGTTCTTCATCATCAAACAGATCTATTGCCCCTGATGAAATAACTATCCTGAACTTCTCATTTCCTGCCGAGAATGAGGACGGAGCATAGAACCATTCAGAGGTGAGTTTAGGCATTTTCTTGATGCCAAGAATATCACAAGCCTCCTGTAGTTTCCTATATATTTGGGGGGAACTCTGTGGTGTGACATTCCACCCGTCACCATATGATTCCACCTCGTTGTATGCCTCTCGTATAGGCACAATGGTATTATTCAAGAATCCCTTGAAAAGCGGTATTTTGTTTAAACCATCAAGTATCTCGCTATCTTCTGGGTGCTTAATATTATTAATGTCGTAATTCCTAAGTCTGCGTTTAAGCATAATCTCAATTTATTGCCGTATAGCTTACTGTATGACCAGCAGCAACATTGAACCCATGTACGATGGATGTCAAAACCTCTTGATCCATCTTGTACTGTTTGACAAGTCCTGTCACTTGACAGATGGCAATGGGCCACCACACAGCAACAGTCAGGATTGTAGGTATTGCCTGCTGTCCGAATAAGCCTATACTCATTTTTACTAAGGCATGTGGTGATGTTGATGATATTTTTACCTTTAAGGCTGTTTGCATACCAAGAATAGCTTGGAAGAGATTACCCTTTTTCAGTGAAATATCCCACTCTCCAGAAGGGAGTTTTACACCATCAACCTCATAGCCTTTATATCTAAAGTTGTTGATAAATTTCTGTGCAACGCGGTCGATATAAGTATCCGCATTGTTGAAGAGGTAAGAGGAGTTTAAGAAATTCATTTTCATGTTCGTTCAAATATTGATTCATTTATCTGTAACGATGGAAAATGAATGTGACTTTCTATCAGCTATAGATATTTTAATGAGCATTAGAGCAAATCATACACGGATTATTAAGACATGAACAATGTCCTGTGTAACCGCCACACCCATCAGAAGAAGCAGCATAGTGTTGTAATTCCCGGTGCAGTGATAGCTGTGATTGAGGTCTTGCCAATTTTACAACAACTGGAGATGTTGAGCTAGATCCTAAAATGGAGTTAATGATATTATCTATTATCTTGTTCATCGTATATTATTGTTTTACTGTTAATACATTTGCTATTTCATTCAAATCATGAAGAGTATCCTTTCTTATTGTTTCATCGGTAATCTTTTGGGCTAGTTTATATCGATAATCTAAGGTTCTCATGAATTGTATTACGAAAGCCTTGCAATAAAAAGAATCCAACTTGTTGATTGCACCATTATATTTTAGATTACATCCACTACAAGCAGGACAGCATGAATGCAGAATACACTGTTGGCATTCTGGTATTTCGAAGTTCTTCCCATCACTGAAGTCTATATCTTTAACTGTATCAAAGAGTTGTTTGCTCATGGATAGAGGAGCATACATCTGGCATGGGTATTCTTTCCCATCTGTATCTACACAGACAATATCTTCTCCACACCCACATCTCTTTACAGATACATTTTTAGCAAAAACGGCTTCGATTTTAGTATCTAACAGTGAACAATGATTATCATGCTCTTCATCAGAGTAGTATGTCACAAGTTTTTTCAGCTCTTCATCCCAGATTCGCAAATGATTGGTTTGCCATCCTCTCATATATGCCAAATCTGTTTTGATATTTTGGAATCCGGATTCCTCCAAAAAGACAACACTATCATACAAGTATTTAATAGTATCTACCGATACGGTCATCTTGACATACATGTTTGGCCATGTTTCCCGAAAGAAGCTAAAGTCAATATGCCGTGAGGATTGGGAACGATTCAAATCTTGTGCCATAGGCACTCCGTCAAAACTAAGCCCTAAGCTGATTCTATCTTTGTTCTTAGAGAACCACCGTTTCATTTCATCGTTCAACAGAGTACCATTGGTTGATGCGAATAGTTCGTATGGCTTAGAGAATTCATTTTCCCACATCCACTCACTTATTTCCTTAATTAACGGGAAGCCGAGGAGTGGCTCTCCTCCCATAAATTGTACGGAAACATAATCGAATCCTTCCTTTTCAAAAGCATTTTGTATGGCTCTTTGAGCAACCTCCAAAGTCATATATTTATTAGACTTGTGGCTTTCGTAGCAATACACACAATTCAAATTGCACGCATTGGTTACCAAAAGCATACACACATAAGTTCTTGTTTGGTCTGTCTTACACTCCATATTTCTTTATTATTGCATCATAATCGCCGCTTTTGTACCATTTGAGTAATTCTGAGGCTCGACGTACCATCCATGGTGCAGCATTGTCCATAACAGAAATCTTCTCTACGATTTTGTTCATGACACCCATCTTTGAAATATTGAAACTTTCTGCTTGTTCAATGAAAGCATCTATGTTCAAATTATCATATAAAGACTCTGGTGCTCCTGCGAGTTTTATCATCGTTTTTAATGCGACATTAATGTCTTGACAAGCGAGCAATCCTACTCGGTCTGCGGTTAAGTCTGTCATTCTTGACCAATAAAACAATGGTATTTGCAGCAACGTCGAGCCTGGTATATATGAATGATACAGCGACCAATATCTGCACAATAGCAGATACTTCAGATGGTTGCTCTTGATATGACCGAACTCATGCCCAATCATAAAGCGTTGCTCTGCAGGTGTCAACAAATCTACAGTACCTGTATTCACTATCATCTTAGGATGCTTGTCACCATCAGTGGTTGTGTAAATATCATATCCCCATCGGGTATATACTTGTGGCACATTGCTTACATCTACCGTAGCTGCAACATCATTTACCAAGTTGAACAAATCTGGAGTAGCATCTTGATTGACACAGATACTACTACCTGTTTGCTGAACATTAGTAACTTCTTCTATTGTATTTTTTATGACCCAATCAACAGCTTTGTCGAAAGCCTTTACTTTTTCAAGACTCAAAAAAGCGGCTTTGTCAGATTCGTGTTGATAGTCTTCAAGTTTTAATCCTTTAAGCTTCTTCATTTTCTTCTGTTTTTGTTTCTTCCGTTTCTCCAGTCGGAGTTACCGACTCAGAAGATGTTGATAATTTTGTTTTTTCTGTTTCTTTCCACTTTTCAATAGCAAGCTCTGCTATTTCTAGTTGAGCCTGTTTTATCTTTTCGAGAATATTCTTCTTTAATTCTATTTCTGTATCATGCTGCTCTTGTTGTAATTCTTCCTGTGTACTTAGAGCTAATTCATGAACATGCCTTATCTTGTCTGTATATTCGTCAGACTCCAAGTATTCCTCCAAACTCTTCTCTTCGGCATATACCATTCGCTCATAAGAACCAATTGGAGACACGATTTTCACAATGGTCGGAAGAATTTCTACGATAAAAAACAACAATCTGACAAGCCACAAGAACATTAGTTGTGTCTTATCTGTAAGATTCCCATTTTTGTCCGTTTGCCATACTGCATATTCAAGTATTTGGAAATTTTGAATAAAATGATTTCCATTCGCTAATTTTTCTTGTTTGCTTTCTTCTTTTATTTTCCGTTCCTCAGCGGCTTTTTGGGCTTTTTCTGTATCTTTTAGTTTACTGTCAAGCGTTGTTCCATAAAACTCATCCTTTTTCTTCTTGTCTTCAATTTTGGCATCTCTTTGGGGAATAAGTGCATCAATAGCAGCTTGTTTCTCATTTCTCCAAGCCTGTGCCGCTATATTCATATCACGTTTAGCCGCAGTCATTGTTGCTTTGTAACTGTTCATACTTGAACGATATGAATTTAATGCGCCAGATGAAGGGTATCTTTTTCTGTTTTCTGTGTTATAGTTGGCACTTGCTTTACTGTAACCTCTTTGTGCAGAATTGTACCTTGCCTTTGCTGAGTTATAAGCGGAACTATTAGGTCGTTCTTTCTGTACTTCCAAATTATTTATCTTTGCTTGTAGCGCATCTATATCTCCACCTAATTTCTTTGATTCGTTACTCAATCTGTTCAAAGTAGCATCAGCTCCTGTGATTCTTTTATTCATCACATCTTCACCGCTATTATCTTTCAGTTGTTGTCCAAGTACAGCAATCTGATTTGCCTCAAAGTTTTCTTGATTGGCAAGAATATAGTCTTCAAATATCACAAGTTCCAATGGTATAGAAACCATAAAAGCAACAACTATAGCCAAAAGAGCACGAGATACTAAAGGTATGATAAATTTTTGATGTTTTTTTGTCGGGTCTTTTTTCAAAGTTATAACCAAACTTCTATCTATACAGAATATAAGCGTTGCCCATAAGAATCCAAATGCCAAGGACCAGCCGAATATTCCTGAGCTATCATCACCTTTTTGTGTAAAATACCATGCAGCAGAAGTTCCTGCACATAGAGCAATAAATGCTGTCATCAAGATGGTTGCACCAATGGCAGAGAATTTCTTGTGATCTGTCTGGCACTTTTCCAATATCGGGAGTTCTGCTCCCGATATATTCCATAATAGTTTCTGAAAACAATTATTCATATATACTTTTCTTTTTCTTTTCTAATTTACAAAATGTTTTGCTTCTTTGTTGTATTAACAATGTTATCAACCAATAGGTAACACTCGCCATTAGTACAATGGAACTGGGAAGTAGCCAATTAGTATATGTGTTAAAAAGGAATAGACAATCTGAACCATATTTACCAAACAAGCCCCATTGCTGTTCCACATATATATATATACATATGGGTGACAACGCATACAAGTACAACACATATCCAATAATGGAGAGTATTGTATAATCGTCTTTGCTACCTTTTTTCAATACTGTTGGTATATATTTATATAAACAATAAGATGCACTTAAATAAGCAATGCCTGCGCTAAGAGTCCACAGGAATTGAAAAGCACCATTGCTCTTGACACAAATAATAGTGTCCATACTTATAATCAAGCATCCCATAACAATCATAATTATTATGGCATCAGATACTTGACGATAAAATGTAGGCAATAGATATAAAGCAGATTTATTCCTTTTCATCTTTTTATGAACATTTTTCTTAGTGCGGAGCCGAATGCCTTTATTTTGTACTTAAAATTAAGGCGACTTAGATCTTCCAATGGCATTATTGTCATCCACTCATCTATTTTAGACTTTTCCATACTGCTTGATATGAAAGACAAATTAACATTGCATGATGGAAGTTCTATCTTAGAGATCGCATCCGCAAACTCCACATCAATTTTAGGCAGAGTTCTTACACCCACTGCAACAACAGCTTCTTCTTTGGAAATCATATTTCTTGCTTCAAGCCTGTATTCTGTTGTCCTTGATGGAACGACTTCATACTTGTTTAAACTTGAAATATCTCTTGCAAATGGATATAATATAACACTGTCTGCATTTTCCACATCCCATGTCAGTACCACTTTATCTGATTCAACGATATAATCCTTATTCGCCTCAAAAGATTTTATCTTGACAGGTTGCATCACGTGAACATCTATAGACTGTTCATCATAGAACCTTTCGTTCTCAGCAAAACAAACTAATGTGTATGTGGAATCTCTATCTGGATTATGTTTATAATAATCCTTGTGAGTTACATCAACTTCTTCATTCCCATATCTAAGAATTACCCTTGTAGCGTTGCGTGAACTCCATTTTAACTTAATTTCTTGACCTAATGATATGTTCCTTTGAGAAGAGGAATACATCGTGATTGTAGGAAGAGGGCATGGGGATAGACGTATTGATTTTGTAGCTGTGCCATAATCGTTCTCGGCCGATAATGTTAAAGTTTTTGCGTCTTCAATAGAAATTTCGAAATCTGACATAGATGTAACATCAATGTCATTAATAGTGATGATATCTGCATTGCTTACTTCCCAGTCTATATGCACAATACTACCTTTCCAATACTTACCTTCCCTAATTTTAAATTGTCTAATTTCAGGTGTTAGGCAACCACCAGTTATAGTTGCTTCAGAAAACTCGCATCCACAATGCCTACAATACCTTGCTTGTATAGGATTGTTGGTGTGACATTTTGGACATTGTTTTATATTTTCGCTCATATTTATTCTGCTACTGTTGTATCACAATCAAAGAAGTCATCATTACTATTACTGTTGCTATATATCTTAAACTGCTTTTGGGCAATCTTTTTGTTGTTGTACCATATTTCTATACGATACTCTCCACTTTGCCAATTTCCATGCTCTTTGCTTCCCCAGCCATTAAGCTCATAATATTTTATTTCGTTGCTATTTATATAGCATTCATCTTCATACGAATAATTTGTAGGACTTTCTTGACCTTGAGACAAATCCCCATAACGATTATAAAATTTTACTTGAAACTTATAAGTTCCGTTTTTAAATCCTGCTATACGAATACGTGGATTTATGTATGTTGTATTTTTGCTATAAATATCATCTCCATATTCTTGCCCTTTATTTCTGATATCTACAGCGATGACATCAAATGGCTTATATTTGGAATACTCTTCCGTAAAATCAGACAAATTACGATAGTCAGAATAATAGTTATATGTATTTACAGAATATAAGAATGCTCCCAAAAGACCTCCTAGAACAATAAAAACAAATATCAGAAGAACATATACAATATGTATCTTCTTGTTGTTTGTTTTGCGATGGGACAGACGATTAGTTGTTTTGACCTGTTGACATGCTAGAAGTTCTTGCTGCAACGTCTTTACTTTCAAACGCAAAGAATCACGTTCTTTTACGATTGTATCGTTATATACTGTGTTTGCTTCTTCTGTATCGTTAAGAATAGCACCACAATGCCTACAGAAATTCGCCTCTATAGGATTTTCTGTATTGCATTGAAAGCAGCGTTTTTTATTGTTGTCTGAATTCATTTTTTATATAATATTCAAAGCACTTACCATTCTTTTTTGTCATTTATTCTTGATGGTTTTGGTGAATGACCATATGTATGTGAACGTTTGCCTCTATAATATAAATCTTGGCATTCAACTATGGCGAACTCTTTTTTTCCATAGCATATGTCATTGTACCAAAATTCCACACAATACCTACCTCTATTCCAAAATTCCACATCGTTTTTGCCGAATGAAGACAGGGTTATCTTCTCTATTTGATTTTCTCCAATTGAAACGTCTTCTTCATTTGAAAAGCCTTCTGAACTAAAGGACGTTTCTTTTAGACAATATCGTATTTCACTGTAATTCCAGTTTGACATTTTGTAATACTTCGTTTTAAGTTTATAAGTTCCCATCTTCAATCCTGCAACCGTTATTCGTGGAATAATATTTTTTACTTTATCTTCATATAGTGTGTCTCCAAATTCGCCATTATTGCTTTTCAATTCTATATTTAAAATCTCAAAAGGCTTGTATTCTGTAACAGAAGTCTTAAAATCCTCTTGTTTGGATAATGCATAAGTGAGATTAGAAATTCTGTTGTTTGCTTTTTGACATTTGTAAACACTGCCACATATAAGTAATAGAAAAACTATTATGTTTCCATATATCCAGTATTTTCTATTTGGAAAATCTGGGAATTTTCTAACCTTGCTATCATCATTGATATTTGGTAAAGAATTTGCAGATTTATATCTGTCTAAGTCTGTATGTAATGTAACGACTTCTTGTTTATATTTTGCAATTGTGTTTGTATATGTTGCCTGCTCAGCCTTATAGCATTCTTCCAAATGGCGTATTGCTTTCTCTACTTCACCACGGCTATCGGGTAATGTAGTGTCAGACAGCATATTTCCACAATGCCTACAAAATTTGGCTTCTGTAGGATTGTCTGTATTACATTTTGAACATTGTTTCATCATATTTACTCCAATTATTCATCTAATAAATTATTTGGGTGCCCTACGCACATACCACACCATTCGTGCGTATAAAAACCTATAAGACTAGAACAGAAAGCCTTTATTTTGTCAATAGGCATATTTGAAAGCAATAGCCTTTCTTTCCCTTTTAACCATGCTGAATTATTCAAACCATAGGCATACCCCAAATTATAATAATTGATTAGAGTTTTAGGTATAGTCGATGATAGATTGAATAAATATGCCTCTTCCTCCCGACTTGGACACTGATGAGGAAACATAGAGGGAGTACTCTCTTTGTCTAAGATGATATTGCATATCAATGGAGAACCATCTGGCATAACAATACTATCTATTCTATCTTTCATCTCTATTACCTTTTTACCGAGACCATCATATATTTCTGTGTTGCAGAGTGTTCCACTGCTAATATTAAGAAGTAAGGGCACAGGCATATGTGCTATATTTCTATTCATAAGTGTACCCCCTTTCCATTCTGTCAACAAATGACATGCAAGTTCTAACGCATTTAGTTGGAAATTGTGAATTCCATTTGTTTGCAATGTCACAAATTCAAGATATTCATTTGACGCTTGTTCTATCTGTGAACTATCAGTCTTTACAGATTCTAGTCCTTGGTTTGCAATATCGTCAATCCATCCAGATAATAGAATATTTACTCCACTATTGAAGTCTTCCTCATGTCCAATGACAACAATATATGCCCATCTCTTTATTTGTTCTCCACATAGGCATCGCAAACATAAATCTGAAATAAAAGTATTGACAAGAACTGAGGCCGTTTCAATACTTGTACTTGTTCCATATTGATTATTCATTATTTCCGACTGGTCTATAATAAAAATAATCAATCCAGGATACATACTAGAATAAATATTTGAATACATAAATAATTCGTGAAAATTGATTTACACTAAGCGGCATCAGCAAAGTTTATCTTGAGTTCAGTACCAATTGCCACCAATGCTCGATTGGTTGCATAGAGCAAGGAATCTGTGGAAACAAAATCCGTAGGTCTGAGCCGTTTGCCCTTGAGGATTCTCCACAACGTCTCAGCAATATTCAGATGTGGACTATATGGCGGAAAGAAAAAGAGAAACAGACCTCGCTTCTCCCATATCGGGCGAAGTTCCCTCATAAGTTTACACCTGTGAACACTTGCGTTGTCAAGCACAATGAATGTGTCCTTGCGAATGCGGAGCGAAAGCCTGTCAATGAAGTCGGCAACCTTGTCGGCCTTCATGTTTTCAGTGGTGGAGAATCCTTCATACCTGTTGTTGCGGTCTGTCATGCAGGAAGATACTGAGTTTCAATCCTCTTTCGGACATAATATGAATATCCTCACAGCGGAATTGCCATCCGTATGACACATCTCCCTCGGTGCAGATGTGGATCTCCTCTCCATAATAAAGGTTGAGGAGACCGTCTTTTTCCTGTTGTACGAGTTCTTGCAGCTTCTTGGTCTTATACGCATAGAACTGCAGTGAGGTTTTACCCTTCGGACGTTTTCTTATACGTCTATATCTCGCGCCAATACGGATAAAAAAATCCCTGAACGTACCGCCCCACACTTCTTTCCCCGAAGTCTGCTGCCACACCTTTTTTGCTTTCTTTAAGCTCTGCCTGTCGTTCTCTATAGCTTAGCGCACAACGTCTTCGTACAAGCAGTCCATGATTGGCTTCCGCCCTTTGCCTATACGTGTCTCCAAACCTTTGACGCCTTTTTTCTCGAAGCGTCTCACCCGAGAATTGACGGATATATGAGTCATCTCTGTCTGGAGACCAACCTGTTCTGAGGTCAGACCAAAGAATATCAAAATATTGTGCGACAGCGCATGTGGTACGCGTGGCTCTTGCCTTGGAGAAAGCCCTCTTCCAGTTGCAAAAGTTGTTGACCAGTCAGTAGTATAACCTTTATTTTTGCCATAGTCGTAAGTACTTATCTTTATAACGAGCACCCCCATGCAATAATTATAATATAAACTAAAATTCAACATTTACTTAATAATAGAAATTTCTAATATCCAATAAGCTTGTGGGTATATGAGAGGAATTGTATAGTTGCATCAAAATAAGTATGCGACAATTTTTTATCTTCATCATACGAATCATTTTCGTAACGATTTCTTGAATCCCATGTAATATCACATAAAATCCAGCGTTGATCAATGTATGCAGCTGTAAAAATGTGATTGCTTTGATTATTCTTTAATGCATTCTCGTCATCACCTTCTCCAACCGCCCAACAACAGATACCAATTGCAGGAATTCCTATAGAGCGGAGAAGCGCAACGGACAAATCCGTATACCCTTGACAAACGCATTTTCTTGTCCGTAATGCTGTAATAGCAGTTTTCTCTAAAGGTGTATTCTTATAACTACCATCATTAAATGAATCATAATCATAAAAAATATTTTTAGCAACCCAATCATGGACAGATAACAATTTGTTGTATTCAGAACTATCGTATTTTGTTATTTTCTTTGCTAAATCTTTAAACTCGATCAGTGCTCCAGGGACAACCGCAGTTAATGTAATTGCTTTCTTTAAGAAAACGAGATCTTTAGGTAATGATTTATAAAAGGAGTCATTATGTTTTAGAAAAGTAGAATTACCAAATTTGGTTAAGCCATTCTCTATCTCTATTGGGATTGACAACTGACGGTAATAATAACCTTTAGCATCTTTTTGGAAATACAGATCAAGTGTGCATGAACGAATATTTAACGATGGTAATTTCTTTACGAATTGACAGTTGCCGTCGATATAGTCTTTATCTATTGTAACATCCTCATATTCTTTGATTATTGTACAAAGAGAAATATGCCTGTTCGCAATTCCAGAAGAAACAACCAAATTGCACCCTAGAACTTGTATGTCTATACAGAAATAAGGATAATTAGAAGTACTAATCCCTGTACTGCTACTAACAATATTTATGGCCTGATTAGTTTCTTGTATATTTTCTCTATACTTTTCAATACGTTTCTTTTTCTCTATTATTCTCCAAAAACTATTTGGAAGAAATATATTGACACAATCTATGGCTTCTATAAATAAAGGCGCTATTTGTTCTGGTTTATATCCTGCAATGCCACATCCGATAGGTGTTACATAGAATCGATTCTTTAGATTATTTTTTGCATATAGAATGAAAGTCCTCACATATGACTCAATTAAGGACAAATCCACATTCATGGTTGGAATCGCATAGGACTGTCCTTGTAAGCCTAACCCTATACCCATCTGTGCACCAAATTTTTCAAATGCAGTTCTGGCAGCCCCACTCATGTGTTTTCCTAACAAATTACTACCAAACACAAAGACCTCGTTAGGGTTAAGATGAGAAATAATATCAGGTGTTATTCGTTTCATTCTATATTATAAAACCTCCATCTTTTGCTGGAATTCCAACCGTTATAGTTGTTACTTGTACTTCTGTTGAAGTTCCTATATCAGCTAAGAATGGGAATCGAGAAGCTAAATCAAGAGGAGATATGGATGTATATCCTTTTAATTCAATTAGAGAATCCTGTAATGCTTTTAACTGTTTAATAACTTGCTGTTCTTTGGCCTGAGATACATTTAATTTATTTTTCAATTCGGCTATCTCGCCATCATTGTCGGATGTTATATGCTCCCTTAATTGCTGGTTCTCTTTTGTAAGACGCTGGTTGTCTATCTTGAGACGTTGATTTTCTGCCGATAAGCGTTGTTTATCATTCTTCAGAGAACTAACGGAACTATCCAAAGAAGATTTCTCTCTTCGTGCGACATTTAATTCTCCTTGCAACTTATTTATCTGTGAAGTCAATCCCTGTGCATTCGTTTTTAACGTGCTCATTTCTCTTTCTCTTTCTTTGTCCTGTTCTTTGGCTGCATCTACCTCTTCTGTCAACTTGTTTATTTGACGCACATTGTTTTTTAATGCCAACTCTAACTTTGAACGTTTGCTTCTTTGTTCTTCTAAGTCATTCTTTACATGATTTAGTTCACAGATAAGGTTAGTTACATACAGGTTGTCAAATTTTTCTGTATAATTTTGTTCTATTACGGGTTCCTCACCGTCAATATCAGTAAACTCTAGTGCAATAAATGTCGTGTCATCGTCCTTAAGTTTTGTTGGGTTCTCGTCGTTACGGGCACAATCAATAAAGTAATCGTAATCTTCATGACTAGGTATAGACATCATGTCCTGTAAAATAGTTTCAATGACTTCAGCTGAAGCTTTGCGTTCTACGATCCAGTCTGAAAGCGCATCCGTAGCCATAAATAGAATACCTTTTTTATATGGCAAGATACCAGATACCACTTTCCCATGATTGCATTCATTTGTGTCAATATACTCAGGACTATTGTTAAATACCATCTCTCCACTTTCGGGCATCATTGATGAATATGCTGTAAGCTCTTTTGTGTCATAGTCAAAAAAGAAAAGAACACTATCACCGATTGTATGGTATACTATGCCTTCTTTTTTTAATTTTACACCGATAAAAGTTGCGGCACCAATATTGATGGAATTTTTCTTCATGTCAAGAACAAATCGTTCCTGAGGGCTCGCATTTCTGTAGGCTGCTTTCTCTTCTTCAGACCACTTACAACTTAACCCTAAATTTGAGTTAATTACATATTGACCAGCTTCGTTTCGAACGAAGAATGAATCAGGTGAAGTAACATACGCTTTTGTAAGAATACGAGACCATAGCTCAGGTCTATAAGCCTGACTAACACCATCAGAGACAGCAAAAGACAGGTTTTCTAAATTATAATCAAAACTGTCTTGACATTCTAATAGAACATCACCAGCATGTTGCTTAATATGTGCAGTAAATTTTATTTTCATACTTATATTCTTTTTGTTCCACAGTGAATACAATATATATCTCCAACTGTGAATGGTGTACCACATTGAATGCAAAAATAACTTTGATTTGTTTTTTTCCAATCAATTCCCGCCCCAGAAACAATGTCCTCAATAGGATTTAGCTTTTCTATATCGGATAATGAAAGGGCATAATTAATTTGGTCAAGAAGAAAATGGAGCGTTTTGCTCTTTAAGATACCTCTTTTGTAAATTTTTGAAGCCTTAAAATTGCTATAATCCTTAGAATTAAATAACAAAGAATAATCATCAGCCATTATAGAAAAATCTTCCCAAACACTTAAGTCCTCACTGAGATAAATTATTGAAGTAATAATGACTAACTCAGAAAAATAATCGTTTCTCTCAGTAGAATAACGCGATGTGCAACGAGAAGGATGCTGATAGCCAGAAAGTCCAGACGTTACTTGTGTAACCAACGGGCCCATCGTTGGAACATAAAGAGAATCATAATCAATCAATTTAATGTTATTTGGCTCCTTGATTAAGATATTTCCATGTTGTAAATCGCCATGAGAAATCCTTACTTCATGTAATTCTGTAAACATCTCAAAGAATGCTCTCGCTAAATCCCATAATTGATCTTGCTTAGATTGGTCATTAATATTGGAATGAATTAGGTTGTCTATATAATCTTTAAGAGTTAAGCCATCGCCCCAATCCATTAAAACCGCATCCAATTTTATTCCAGATTCAAATTTAATGGCATTGCTCACATACTCATAATCTATGAAGTATTTAAGCTGACGCTGCTTGGAAAGATAATTAGATATTTGCGAAGTACGTCTTTTTATTTCTGGAATTTCTTTATGCCATATTCGTAAAGCCTTCTTGTCCGCACCGTTAGTAAAAGGGAAAACTATACTAAAGCCACCTGGGTATTGTTCTGGTCCGAGTATACCGGGAATAGGACAATATCCATTGAGCTTAGGTATCAGAATATTGGAAGGCTCTGATATCGTATTCTTTATCTCTTCAATTGAAGGTAACATCATAGTTGATTTCGATACTTATCTTTTCTTGTATCAGGATCTGTTTTGCTCACGTTTACGGGAGTACGAGTTACATTGGAGTTGCCATAAGTCTTTCTTGTTGTCGCTCCAAGTTCCTTAAGAGTCTCTTGTAAGGTTTCAACATCAATATCAGTCTGTGTGGTATCTTGAGTATCATACTTGGGATTTCTTGGTCTTTTCTTTTCGGTGCCATTCATCGGCTTGAGAGTAGATAAGTCAGAAGTCATCAAGTAATTAACAAGAAGTACTAAAAGCGTCTTAAGTTCAACTATTGACTTTTGCTCTTGTGGATCAGAAGAGGTTACATTTGCAAGCGTCTGAAATAAATGACAACTAATCTTCGAGAAATCTTTCTCTAAGAAAATTGACATTCCATGAGTACAATTTTGAATATTGTCAAAATCACTATCAGTGAACAAAAAACTGAAATTGTCAATTTCCTCTTCATCATCCGGCCACAAATCTGGTTTTATAGAGAGTGCAAGAAGACCAGAATAAATAATTAACTCAGAAAAGTAGTCATCATATGGTGCTGCCTGCATACACGTTGTTTTACGAATTGGATGTTGGTATCCAGTTAATCCACTCGTAATCTGTTGCTCGCCTTGAATTGTCGGTACATATACGGAATCGTAATCAACGAGTTTAATTGACAAATCTTCGCCAATCACGACATTACCATGTTGTAAATCGCCATGTGACACCCCTACTTGATGTAAATCCTTGAATAATTTCTTGAAATTTGCCGCCAAATCTCGCATTTTCCTTTTGAACTCTTCTGGAGTATCTGTCTCTTTGGAGTTTGTGATAAAGTCGTGAAGATTCGCACCTTCAACCCAATCCATACGAACTGTGTCAACCGTCTGCTGCCCATCTTCTTCTTCGACAGTCAGCCCGCCAGGAACATAGTCAAATTCTACAAAATAAGGAAGATTTAACTGCTTAAGATATTGAGCAATTTTGTTAGTTCTGTCCTTAATACCTGGAATTTCTTTATGCCATACGCGGAATGCATACTTATGACCAGCAGAATTCTGCATCGGAAAGACGACGCCAAAACCGCCTGGATAAAACATTGGACCAAGCAAGCCAGGGATTGGCTTATAACCCTTCAAATTTGTATCATGAATATTTGTATCATGATATTTTTCAATTGTAGTCTTAATAGACTCGATAGTTGGTAGAGGCATAATTTTTTATTTAATTAATTCATTTCAGAAAATGATTTCCAAATGTTACGATTATTAACAGCTTTTGTATATCTCGCCTTCTTTTCATCGTCTGCATATTGTTGTATTTCGTTACCATCATTATACTTTCCGATGAATAATTCAATAATTTTTCGCTTATGTGAGTCTCGGAAGAACATGATTTCGCCAGAAGTCAAATTTGTCGATAAAACAAGCGAATTTGAATCATTACGACGAATTGTATAGGCACCATTAGATACGTTTGAAAACAAGTCTCTTAAAGCGTCTCTAAGTTTCGGCTGACCTGTTACATTATACCTATTTACAAAATGAGCATAAGAATATACAGTATCGTATAAAGGTCTATTTTTTTTCTTCAAATTACCTTTCTCTGCTTTAACTAACATATCCTTGACGCTTTTAAAAGATAAGTTGTCATTCGCCAACAAATCATGATAGTATTTGTATTCATCAACTACAGATGAAGCCACCGCAACTTTATCTGAAGAATTATTTTCAACCTTAACATGATCATTCTTTTCTATTTTTTCATTTTTCCCCTTATTACCAAATATACAGAATAGAGAAATAATCAACACAACAGCAGCAATAAGACACAACACGGCAATAAGATTGTTATGAAACCATGTCTTTATATTCTCAATAGAATATGTGTCAATCGATGCTTTTTCCCTTTGAATAATCATACAGCAAGATATTGATTTGTCAAAAGGGTTGCCCTTGTATCGTTGTTGTGATTGTATTTTTTGAAGAAGTTTATTATAGTCCTCATCGTTAGATAAAGAGAGAAGGGTGTTTATTGTTTGAGAAAGATTACTCTTACAATTATCAATGAACCAATTTGCCATATCCCTACTAAGGATAAAACATATACTGTCTTTTAATGATTTTTCTCCATTTATAGGAGTACCTAATAATGACAAGTCATTATATAAGCAATGACAAGGTTGGGACAAATCAAGTTTGCCATTTTTGTCAACCATAGAACAATATGCTAATAATTTTTTTGTCTTTTCATTGTAAATAAACAAAAAATTATCACCTAACATGCTATAGTTTATCTTGTTATTCTCTACTTTAATGGATATAAAAGAAGAGCCAGATTTAGGACTAATAGCATACTGACTATCAAGTATAAATTGCTGTTCTAAAGAAAGGCTGTTTCTTAGTTTGTCTGCTTTACAGTTAAAACTGGATTTAATTGAACTCAGGAAATTAAGATTTACCCAATCTTCTCTAATAAACAGAGATGAATTTGTCTTAAACTCCTCACATAATAAAGCAGACCATACATTTGGCGCGTATGTTGACTGAACTCCATTAACAAACAATACATACTTGTTATTTATGTTCTGTATATAACATAATGCTTTTAATGTATCCTCTTTGTCTATTTCTGGTTTGAAATATTTTATTGAATATGTCATAGCCTTAAATATATAAGTGGAGCGCAATCGCAACAGATGCGCCCCACATTTACATAGCGTTATCTTGGGGTCATTGCAACAGAAGAAACACTCGAACCAAATTCGATAAATCTTACGAGAGTGTCACCATTCGCATTTGCGATGAAGCCTTTTGCTCCTTGTGAAATACCCTCAAAGCCTTTTGAATGCGCCACACGGATAAATTGTTCATTCATCTCACTAGAAATGTTAAACAAAAAAGCAGCCTCTTCACTTCCACCAGTCTGAGAAGTTGATCTTGGAAATCTAATTTCGTGTCCTGCTTCATCCATATGAATGTTAAACAGAATGACATTGCCATCAGGTGTATTCATATTCATTATGTTTTGTGCAGATTTGGTGGCTTCATCTTCGCTGTTTGGCATACCGTCAGTGATATTGATAACAATTGGTGCAGGTATATCTGTTCCTGCATTTCTTCTGTCATCCAACCAGTTTTCAAGACAATCTTTGGCCATGTCAAAACCTTCTGCCATTGGCGTTCCACCATATGAATCAGGTTCTACAATTAATGTTCCGTTAGATTTACATTTTTGTAAATCCATAACATAGTCTGTAGCCCAGCCTTCTTTTAAAATGCAAACATCGTTCTCGTTACCATAACCTATAATAGTTATATAAACACGATTCTTAACCTTTGTACCATTAATGCAATTGTTGATTATTTCCTCAATTGCTTTGTGAACAGCTTCTGCTGCTTTAATTTCATTATCACCACTCATAGAACCTGATTGGTCTATGAGGAAAATGATATGTCCAGGACTTTTCTGTCCCCATTGAATAGAGTAAGCCATAATTATGTATTATTAATGTTTTGTCATACCTGAACCAGACCCGAAAAGGATAAGGGATGTGATTGTTGCTCCCTTGGCATTAACAGCCATACATTTTGCACCTGCACAAACGCCTTCAATACCTCTTTCTTTTGCTGCTTCTGCCATTTCCGAAGACATATCGGAAGACATATCAAAAAGAAAATCACCTTCTGGACAACCATTTAAAATGTTCTTGTCTCCAGGAAATACAATTTCGACCCCTTCATCAGATATGTGTAGGTTAAATAATGTTACATTGCCATCAGTACCGCACAATGAAAGAAGTTCCTTTGCAGATGCTACAGCTCTGTCCTTTGCAGTAGAAGTGCCATCGCAAGGCTCACCGTCTGTAATGTTAATGACTATAGGAGCAGGAATTCCCAAGTAGGAACCATCCTCAACTTTTTCTTGACATGCCTCCAGCCAATTCTCAAGGCATTCCTTTGCCAAATCAAAAGCTTCAGCCATAGGAGTCCAACCTAAAGCTTCTGCAGGGATGAATGTACCGCCATTGGTTCTAATGGCCTGTAGATCAGGAATAAGATCCTTTGCCCAATCTTCCTTAATAGTTGTAACAGAAGGTGTTGGCTCGCCACCATAACCAATAATAGTAAGGAAAAATCTGTTCTTGACGTTTGTTCCTGAGATGCAGCCATCAACACAGGCAATAACGGCAGATTGAACAGCTTCCACAACCTTTTCCGCACGAGTTTTACCATTAGCGTCCTTCACATTCATTGAAGTTGACTGGTCGATAAGGAAAACCAAATGACCAGGAGTTTTCTGACCCCATTGTAATTTTGCCATAATTGTAATTTTTAATTATTAATGATGCTAATTATTCAAGTATTTGTTCTTTCTGGATTGCTTGTCACTTGCATTTGTGATTACTGTAGGTTTTTCCTCATCAAAACCGATGACCTTATCACAGATGGTTGAATCAAAGTAAGATTGGTACGAACCTCGTTCTATCCAGTTTAACAACTCCGCAGCACGCATAACTGTCCACGGATGACTATCATCAGCGATTGAAATGGTCTTGATGATTTTATTCATACCGTCAAAATCCAGTTGCTTGAAATCCTTGGCTTGCTGAATGAAAGTTTGATACTTCATATCATCAAATTGCTTGATAGGCATACCTGCCATCTTCATGAAAGCACGGATAGCGGCATCTTTGTTTTGACAACAAAGCAATCCGGCACGGTCGGCTGTAAACTCAGACATTCTATCCCAATAGAAAAGGGCAAATTGTACCGGAGCTGCAGCAAGGCTACCGAATGGAATCATGCTGATGATAATGTTGATAACTTGTGCCATCATGTGATAGAGCATATGGTTACTTTTCACGTGGCCAAGCTCATGACCGATGACAAACATGATTTCTTCATCGTCGCAAAGGTCTATCAAACCAGAATTGAGCACGATGATAGGATTCTCTGCACCAACAGTACAAGCATTGATGTTATATCCCCATTCTATGTATAGTTCTGGAATTTTCTTGATGTCAAGTATCTGACACGCATATTCCAAATATTCATAGATTTTAGGATAACTGTCCTTTGTGACACGCAAATGGCTACCAGTGTATTGAACCGTATAGACACGCTCAACCATGTTCTTGGTGATGAACTTGCCTACAAGATCCAAGCCTGGTGTCGATTCAAGAGCCGACAATGCCTTTTGGTCAAAAGGATGCTCATACGAGGTGTGATCCAAACCTGTTAGTATTTTCTTGTTTCTAATCATAAATTGATTATTTTGTAGTTGCGTATTTCAACAATTCCTCATATCTCGTAAACAAAAGAGGATGGTCTTCTCCTGTCTCCTTATATTGATGGAAAACATTTCGTTCTTCTATCATCCCTAATTTTAGAAACAGATTTCTGACGACTTTTATGTCTTGACAGCACAAAAATCCTGCTATATCAGCGTTAAATTCAGAGCGACGGCACCAACGTTTCAATGGTACTTCTATCGTGTCTAAAACAATAGGACCAAGAACTTCAGATTTGTCTGTCATACTATTTAGGAGACCATTTACAGTGTGTCCGACCAAATTTCCTTGTTGGTGATGTCCTAGTTCATGCCCTAAAATGAATTTCATTTCATCTGTCGTAAGGGATGATGCAAATCTTCTGCTGACAAGTATCATCTTACAACCCTTAATCTCAACACTAAGTGCATTGATACCTCTCAACTTAGTTGTTACATAGACTATAGGGATTTCTTTAATACCTAATATGCTGCAACATGAGGTGTAAATTAGATATAAAGAAGGATAAGAAGAACGTGAAAGTTCTGTTGCAGTATTTTGAATGTCCTCTATTTGTCTTGCATAGGATTTGTCAGCAATTGCTTTCAGACAACTCTTGACTAACTTGTTTTCTATAATGTTGCCAAGGTAATTGTCTTCCTTTACTGTATATTTTGCATTTGTTTCTACAGATTTTGTAAGGACTCCTTTGGGATTATTCGTTTTCTCAACTGCATAACATCCTGCCGACGAGTTGGCAAACTGGTCGGCAAAATCCTTTACTTTTGTATATACAGTATTGAAATCCATTATCAGAAACCTAATTCTTCAATCAACGCTTCCATTCGTTGATTAAAATTTCCTCTTTCAGTATTTATCGTGCCGTTTTGAAAAGAAGGATTGATGTTTGAAGGAGCAAAGGCAGCAGCACTAAGTGCTATGTCGTGAAATGATGTCTGCTGTTTGTTATTGCAAGAACAATCGTTATATTCTTCTATGTCGCCCACTTCCAATTCATAGTCTTCATCCATCATCATCATTACAGATTCCAACTCTTGTGGATATTCCGCAAGATACTGACGTACAACATTTCTTTCTTCTGTCGAAACATTTCCTTCAGCGTATGCTGCTAATAGTTCGTTTGAAATTTTCATGTTCAGTTCGTTTTAATATAGTTTGATGATGATTTCTTTCAATCTGTCCTTCGCCCTTTGGGTACGTACATCAACATAACCTGATGTTGGAACGACAAGATTTCCTTTATTATCGTACTTTTTGACACCATGCTTGTCCCACGCTTTTGTCAACAATTCAGCAATTTCCTTGCTATTGTAACCTTGGAGACGTTTAAGAATGACAAACTTTTGATCTGGGTCTTTGAGCATCCCAATAGCTTCAAGCAACATTATCTTTTTTTGTAGTTGCTCATAATCCTCAAATCCGTTGTCTGGAAGTTGGACAGGTGTTCTGTCTTCATCATCATCTATAGAGATGGAATTCTGAATTTTTCCTATCAGATATGGTTTGATTTCCAAAAAACGATTGTTTGCAGTTCTGCCTAGCCAAGGTCCGAAATTACATCTCCACTCAAAAGTTCGAAGTTTGTTCCAATCTTGATTTTTCCCTTTCAGATAATCAAAGAGATCGCCAAGGCAATCATCATACCATGAAAGATTCTTATCGAATATTTTTCGATATAGTTTGAAAAGAAGAGGGTCGTAGCGATTATAGAGAAGATAGGCTGCAGCTTCTTCATTATATGGCACGGTGATTATTTTTTCAACAATCTCCTTGTCGCTTTCTTCTTTATAATTATTGTGGAAAGTCAGTTCCATAATTATTGTCCATTTGTGAGTGTTTTCAAAAACGCACTTGGTACATAAGCCGTTACAACTGTCACTAAGTCTTCCACAACCACTCCAACTCTCTGTTGTCCTTGCCAGCGTGCAACTCTTCCTATCACTCCTTTGAACGCTCCATCAGTAACCTTGACCAATTGGCCTTTTTCGAATTTTGGAACTTCAACTAATGATACGATAGTATTGTCCGCATCGGCTGCACAGATTATTTTCAAACTATCCATCTGATAGTCGGGAACTATCAATGGAATTTTCTCTATTCTGCGCCCAACGTGGACGTGGCGATAATAAAAACGGAGGAATGGAAGATTTACGTTGTCGTAAACGTAGGTTTTAATTTCTTCTTCAGTACCATATGCGAAGAAGATATTTGGTAAACGTGACTCGGTAATAACTTTGCGCTTACCTTTTATAAGTTTTACTACATTTGTAGTAGGATAGAAAGCCGTGATGCCTTTGGCTGTCATGTAGTCGTATGCTTTTTTTTCTCTACCATAAGTAGTACGTAAGGCATACCAATGAGGAAAATCATCCTCTTTCTGTGCTTTAGGCTTACTTGCTATATGGGCATTTCTGGTGGACACCCCTGTTTGTGAACTCTTGGCGGAAACTGTGCTTTGAGCTTCGGGGAGGGCGCTGGAGGTAAGTCCAGAGCAAGGAGGGAATTCACCACCTCCTGAGGTGTGTACATCTTCTGATGTCCATTCATCGATTTTCATATCGGTGCTAACTTTTTTCTAGACAGAAATCCGTTAAATTGCGACAGAAAAAAAGAGCGTGGAATCGTCCTGTTGTCCATTCCACGAACCGAGGCTCTAGCAATTGCCTATTATTGTCGAACAGACAACGTCAGAGCCCACGCCGATATGAAAATCATGTCCGTAAAGAGACCTATATAACACATTAGACTGCGCCCGAAAGGGTACAATCCATGCTTACAGGTCTCCACGGGATTGATATAATCACACCCGGGACATCTACCGTTGACCACGTTCAAGACAATAATATTACCGTGAATTTGCTAGATTTCGGTCCGTCTTAAACACAGCGTCGATAAACGCCTTCCATTATGTCTGGATTGTCTTCCCACCCAAAGCCCGCTTTCGTATAGATATGTCATAGTTAACTTCACTACACTCAGCACGGCGTAGGCTGCCGACTCGGTTATCATGAAAGAACTCGTCTTACAGCGACAACTGCGGTCTGGCTATACAATCCGACCGCAAAAATACGAAAATTTATTGAGAAAAGACAAGAAAAGACAGGAAATATAAATACTACAGCACAAATTTAAGACTATTTAAGCGTAATTGCTTTAATATCTCAGAAATTTTGTATAAACAAATGCTGTTCTTATGCAATTTTTGTATGTTACGAGGCCAATATACTTGAAGATCCGATGAAGTATAACTTCGACAGGCTATGAAGTGCTACTTCGATGGTTGATGAAGTAATATTTCGTTTTTATGGGATGTATAATAGTTGAAGTTCTGTCATTCTTCGCCTTTTGATGGACGGAATGCATTTGCCTCTCCATCTGCAAAAGTCAAGGTAATCTTTGTCTATGTCACACAATCCTCGTTCAATCTTTTGCAGGAGACGGCTCTTCGGAAATCTTTTGTTCCCTAATATTTTGTAGGGGCCGACATTGTAGGCAAGTACGGTAAGGAGTAGTGAGTCCTTGCCATACTTGCGGAACATAGCACATAACTTGGTGAGGTCGGAGCGTAACAGGGAATCGGCTTGCTTATAGTTGAGGTTCTTCTTGAATTTTTCATGTGGTAATATTCGATGTCCCCATCCGATATAGGGATAATTGCGCTTAATATCGTGCCATCCCTCGTAATACTTGATGCACCGCACTGCTCGCTCAAAGGGTGGCAAAGCAAAGATGCCCAAGTCGTTTTGGCTTGGGCTATCGTTTGTAGGTGTATTGTTCTGTGCCACGATGCTTTGACACAGAAACAAGAGCATTAGGGTAATATATGTTCTTATCTTTTTCGTCATGGATGTTGTTTTTGTTTTACTTTTGGAATATCATTGACTTGTCACTTGGCGTTCTTCTTATTGAATATCTCTGCTATCATGGCTTTCACGTCCTCACCAACTTGCACGAAGTTCTTATATAGGATGCGCTCACGCTCGTCACGGCTCTTGAAGGTGTAGAACTTGGGCAGAGGCATATACTCGCTTTCTTCTTTCTTGATGTCTGCCATATTAAAGTCGGTCTTGCAATAGAACTTACTGGTCTTGAACTCATCGCTCTCCTGTATGTTCATACTACCATTCATGCCGGTCTTGGTTGCCACAAAGTCCCTTGCCGTCTGACCGCAGATCCATCCTGTCGGCATGTCCGAGATTTTGGAGGCAGGGACAAGGCTGTCCATGTTCTCGTTCAGGTTAATACTTGTTTTGTCTCGGTCAATGGTCACACCTTTCTTCAGTTGCACCACTTTTCCAAAGATGTCGGAGGACAGCCATTCGAGCGTTTCCTTGCTTCGTGCCGAACCGCTCACCACATTGCCTACGGTGGTGATGATCTTCTGCATACCAACCTTGCCGTAGTCGGCTTCCAACTGGGGCAGTTCCTGGAAACCCAAAGCTACGCTCACCTTGTTGCTTCGGGCTGTGCCTATCAGTCTGTCTATTTTGTGGAAGTAGAGGGTCGGCAACTCGTCCACGATGATGCTCACGGGGATGTTCTTGCCTTGTCCTGTGTTCACTCGTGTTACCAAGCGATTGAGAATAAGGGCGTTCAATGCTCCAATGATGCTCTCCATCTCTGGGTCATTGGCTATCAGCAGATAACTCGGATTCTTCGGGTCACTGACCTTCAGGTCGAAGTCATCGCCGTCCTTGTGGAATATCCAATAGCTTTCCTTGGTGGCAAGACGTGAGGTATAGACACGCAGTGTACCTATCATACCCTCCAACTGCTCCATTGCCTTGTTCTTCAAGGCGGTCTGGAACGGTCCCAATAAGGGTGCTACCTCATTGTCGGTCTCCAACACATTGAAGATGGTCTGGTAGCTTTCATTCAGGAAGCTCAGGATATGGGGCATATCGCTGTACTTGCCCAACCAATAGGCTGGCTCCACTTCTTCTCCTGCATGGTTAAACACCTTACCGGTCGGCTTCATCTGCATGGTCTTCGGATCAAGTACTTTCTCTGCTATCAGTATCTTACCATCCTTGTCGTATGGCTCTTTGCCATAGTTGATGAAGAAGTAGATACAGGCGGCGAGGAAGTTGACGGCTGAGGTCTGGAAGAACTGGTCGCTGCCGCCACCGCCTTCCTTCTTTCCTTTTTGCAGGGATTCAAGTAATGTCTCTGCGGTCTCGCTCGCTGCTGCCAAGTTATTGATATACTTCTGCTGTATCGGGTTCACTCGCTTGGAGTATTCCACATCCACAAAGTTGATGATGTTGAACTTACAGCCTTCTGGCAGTTTGCCCAACTGTTGGTTCTTCTTATAGTGGTAGTACAGTTTGGTTGCCAAGGTAGGGAACTTGTAGTCGTAAACGACCATGGCAAAGCCTTTTGCACTATGCTGTCGAATGAACGGCTCGATGATGGAGAATGTCTTACCGCTACCCGGTGTGCCCACTACCCAGGTGCCACGGAATGGGTTCACGATGTTCACCCATCCCTTGCGGAACTTGCCCTTATAGTAGTAGCGCATGGGGATATTCACGCTGTATTTGTTGTATTCCTCCTTCTGGCACTGCTCAAAACTCTCGTTTTCAAAATTGAAACGGTCTTTCATCAGTCCTTCCTTCAGGAACTTCGAGATGTTGTCCAAGGCTACATGTACCAGCACCGTGCCGATGATGGTTGCCACCATATATAGAATGATGTTCAATCTTAGGGCATAGATACGAGTGTCCATCGCATAGCCGAAGAGCCACACGGACACTATCAGTAGTCCCACGCCACTCACCAGTGGGTACAGCACCTGCTTTCGGGCATCAAACTCCAGATGTTTCTTGTTTCTCGTTCCTACACAGGTGATGCACACCAACAAGAACGTCACCACCTTGCTATACACCAGGTTCCCGTCATGGTAGATGAACCACAGCTTGATACGGTCGTGCAGGTCACACACCACACCGCCAAAGCCGTCTATCGTCCTTGGGTCTATGGCATACTCAAAGAACTCCATCAACACGGATATGTAGATGACCGCCCTGAATATCTTGTAAAATCCTTGTAACTCCTTGCTTTCTTCCATAAATATTCTTAAATAATCAACCTACAAGTTGTATTTTTCAATTATTTGTTGTATCTTCGCACTATAAAACAATAAGATTATGACATTCGACCTGATTACAGAAAACGAGCACCTTTGGGCTGTCAGATATGATGACTGCCTCGACAACGTTCTTGACTCAATTCTTGGGCAATGGAACGATGTTACATGGTTGCGTAGCTTCTTCAAGCATAACATTGATGATTTGGCATCCTACTTCAAAATCACAGATGTCAATCAAGCCATCTATGATACGATTGAAGATAGCGAACGCTTGCAATGTCTCATCATGGATATTTCTCCAGATGCTGACCTTGACAAGATTTTCCGCCCATTGGAGAATAGTCGTACTTCGGAAATGTTGTTGGGCAAAGAGAAGGCACGCTTGCGTAATACGCCACGTCATGCTTCTTGGCTCCGCATCTATGCTATCAAACTCGAACCAGGTATTTACATTATCACTGGTGGTGCAATCAAGTTGACTCGTACTATGCAGGAACGTGAACATACTTTGGTTGAACTCGCCCGAATGGAAAAGGTGAGACGTTTCTTACTTGACAACGATATTGCCGACAAGGATTCCTTCATGGACTTCTTAAATGAAATCATATAGAAAGGAGGTTATTATGAGAACAACAAACGAAATTGTTTCCAAACTGAGAGAACATCAGTCTTCAACTCCATCCAAATGGCGTGAGAATGCAGAGTGGCGCATGGCTAACAAGTCATGGCTTCGCTATTCGCAGCACATAGCAATGATGATGCTCGACAAGATGGAGGAATTGGGTATGACCCAAAAGCGATTGTCTGAACTCATGGGCTGTAGCCAGCAATATGTTTCCAAGGTACTCAAAGGACAGGAAAACCTATCCCTCGAAACCTTGGCTAAGATAGAGCGTTGTCTTCAACTGCCTATTCTGAATCATTTAGCGTAGCTCTATTTCAGAAATATCGGATTGAATGAGTCGGCTGACAACACATCGCTATAGTTCACTTTCAATGAGATGGTGCGACCGCTGATTTGGTTCTCCGTCATTTCGATGGTTAATTGCTTGTCATTCGGGAATGTCATTTTCTGAATGACTATCACATTGCGGTAGCCATAGCGGAAACGCTTGGTTTGCTCCAACGTGAAGACTGGATGTAACTCTACCATCTGCGAGTTGGTAGCCTTGGCGGTCTTCTTATCCGTCAACTTCAATCGTATTTGGTCTATGTCAAACGGAATGTCTGTCTTGTTCTCCACGGAGAAATCCAGGAAGAAATAGTCACCCGACGAATAGATGTTGTTCAGACGCATTACCATCTTATGGACTTTGGTCTTCACATTGTTCACATGGGCTTCCGAACTCCATATCTGGCGAGCATAACGAGCCATGTCCGTTGAGGACAATGTGACCGCAGGGTTGTTATAGGCATTCTTTTCTATCTGTTGTATCTCCTTATCCGTCACTGCCTCTTGCAATCTCGTGGTATAGAGCAATGCATACTGTGCACGGTATCGTTCCGTCACGATGGTTACGATGGCAAGCACCTCACCATCTTCATGCATTCCCTCCTTGGGCTTCAAGCGCACGGTATTGTTGATGGGCTGGTCTCCTGCTATCTTGTCGGTGGATATATCCACAAAGCGGATGGGTTCACTTGCCGTAATGACGGTAGTCACTTGCTCGTTCACGGTCAGCTGCTCCATTTCCTGGTAGGTGCAGGGCTGATAGCACTCCGCACTGGTCTGTTGTGCCATCATGGGTGTGGCTGTTATAGCGCACATCATCAATGTGCCAATGGTCTTCTTGATATTCATATTGATGTAATGTTTACTTTGTTGTGTTTAATGTTTACTTGCTCTTGGTATCTTTCGAGTTTATCAGATACACAAAGGTGCCATATTTCAGTTTCACCTTGTTCTTCTTGATTGCCTTTCCTATGGCATTGCTTGTTTTCTGATAGGCATTCTGCATGGTCTGCATGCCCCACTGCGAAAAACTGCTGCCAGTATTGGGGGTGTTCATATCCACATTGCCGGTTACGGCTCCGCTTACCACGTCTTTGCTGGTCTCTCGGAACTGGCTGCTTGGTACATACAAGCCTTCCATGCCGTCTGTGTCATAGAGTGACAGGTTGATTTTCACTATCTCATCGTCCACCAACACGCTTTTTACCGTGCCTTTCACTCGTTGCGAACTGAAACCGCTCATGGTGGCATACAGGTATGCGCCTTTCTTCACTATCATCTCACCGATTTCCACATCATCTAACAGTCGCAAGCGGACACGGCTTCCATCCACGGCTTTCACATTCTCGTCAATGATAGCCTTTATCATTGTCGGCTCTTTCTCGTTCACCGCCAAAGTGTTGAAATAGTCCGAGGATGTCTTCACCTTTTTCACCACCTCACTTGGCTTGTCATTCTCGTCTGCTTCCTTTCGGGCATTCTCATTCACCTTGATTTTGCCCTCAATGTTGATACCGCCCTTGGCTGTAGCTGTTGTTTCATCGGATGCAGTTGCTGAAGACGATGAGTTCTGTTGCGTGGCTTGCTGTCCCTTCAGCCTTGCTTCGGCAAGTGCCTTGTTCAGCTCTGCCAACGCCTCGTTCTCTCTTTGTCGCTCATGGGCTTCTTGCGCTTCTCTCGTTTTCTCCAGTTCAGCTTGCCTCTTGGCTTCGGCATCCAACTGTTGCAGTTCTGCATCCGAATACTTGCTTTGGTATTCTTCTTTTTCTTGCTCATTGTCTCGGTCTATATTTTCCACGGCACTATGGTCTTCTATCTTGCCGTAGGCGTTCAACATGTTCTCATACTTGCCACCAATACCGTCACCGCCCTTGATATGGGCTTGTGGAAGGTTCGGATTCAGATATTCCGTGGTCTGCATATTGGCATCCTTCTTCTCCGCCACCTTGGTATCAAAGAGGTCGAAGATAAAGTAGGAGGCACCAAGCAGTGGAAGATAGACAATCGCAGGTAGCATGTACTTGGGTTGTCTGAAATTGATTCTTTCTGTCAGCTTCATCGTTATTTGTCTTTATGAGGATGGCGTGCATCCTCATTGGTCCTTACTATGTTCTTTGCATTCCCCATATTCTGATGGCGAGCCTTTATCAGCGAGTCCTGTCTCTCCGTAGCAGTGCGTCGCTCTCCCTGATAGTGATAAGCTCTTGCCATGCGATAGATGTTGAAACTGAAGCTCACACCCACAAAACCGAACACGATGACCAGGAACATTGTCTTATGCAAGTCGGCAAATTTCTGCACATGGGCTGCCGCCTTGTCAATTCTGCACATCCTGGCAAACTTTCTTCCAGCTCTCACGTCTCGCTCATAGCGTTCCTTGTATTTGGGGTCGTCCTTGTCGGGCATCTTCTCCCCAATGAGCATCTGCTTAAATCCTTTTGTGTTCATTGTTATTTCTTTTTTTACCTTTTTACTTCTTTACCCTTTTACCTTCAATAGTTGCTCTTCGTCTTCTGGTCAATATCCTTGTTGAGCAAGGTTCTCCAGTTCACTATCAGCAATCCATGTGGGTTGTTGTCAGTTCTCGGCACTCGTTTCAACTGTCCTGCCGTCACCAGTTCACGGGTCAGCACATTGGTTCTACGCTCGATGCGCTGTCTGCCGTAGTAGGTGAACTCCATCTTCTCCTTGTTGAACTTGATGCTGTCACAGAAGATACTGAACACGGCACTTGTTCCCATGATGTTGGAGTAGAAACCCTTTTCTTTCAGCGTATTGTACTGCGCCAGTCCTGTCTCATCCACCAGATACATGGCTTTCTCCATCGTGTATTTGATGTACTTGTCATCTGGTGCCAATGTGAAGAAATAATGATGGAACATCTCGATATGGCTCTTTGCTTCCACATCCAATGTCTCATCCATCGTCGTACGCTGCACCAAAATTGGTACGTTGCCGTCCAACACATAGATTTTGTTCTGTGCATCCACCACCATGTTCTTTGCCGTCCAGATGCTACTGATACTTATCAGCACGCATCCAACCAGAAACAGACTACAGATGATAGTCACCAACTTCACCTTATTCTCTAAATTCTTGATTACCATTGCTATTTTGCTATTATTTTATCTTTTTACTTTTTTGCCCTTATCAGTGCATCACATGGGCAAGTGTTCCCTGTGCCGACATTTTGGCTTGCTGTGCCACACCCTCACCGAAGTTTCTGGTAGAGAAGGCGGTATCGCCCTCAGGAATCATCCAAGCTGCCAAGTCTGGAACCAAATTCAGACACTTCAAAGCCACGATGCTTGCTGCCATCAGATACCCTGCCGAGAAGAACGAGTTCTGCAAATATGCCGCCATCGTCTGCTCACTGGCGGTGATAGCCGTCAGGTTCTCCACCTGTATGCAGAGCACGATGTCGAAGAGCAATAGCACGTAGAAGCCCACGAAGTAGAGCATGGCTCCATAGAAATGCACGGTCAGATACCTTGTCAGCCACTTCGCCCAACTGCTTTCCCATTTCGGCAGTAGCGAGAACGCCCATTGTATCGGTCCAAATATCGTCAGCATTCCCAACAGTATCTGTTGACAATAGATGGTGCTCCACCAACCGATACGGAAGACGATCAATGCTATCAGCATTACTATCTTGTCGATGTTCACTACGGCTCCTGCAGTCAGTGAGGTAAACCACAGCTTGGCTGCGTCCTTTTCCATGTTGGTCACTTCATCCACACCTGTCTGCTCCATGGTCGATTCCACCAGATTCGGGTCTGTTGTTCCCTTATGGGCAATGTCTGCCTGGGCTTGTACGTTGGTGTACATCGTGTCTCTGGTGTAGATGAGCTGCTGAACTTCCGTAAACTTGTCCTCTATCTGTGTGGCTTCCGCCTCATAAAGGTCATGGGTATAACTTCCGATGGAGTTTGGAATGTAACTCAGGAAGTCCAATACGCACCAACTGCTACCACTATTTGTCATACCAGTATCGGCTGGTGGGTACCACCAACAGAGGATGATGCTTATCACCAGTGGCTTGAATAGTTTCATCACATCCAGTGGCTCATGCTTCACCATCATCTTGTAGGCCATGTTCGCTGCCACCACGATGGAGAAGAGGGCTGCGAGTGCCATACACATTTGGACGACCCACCAATTATCCCAAGCGGGTCTAACCATCGGAAATGAAAGGATAGTAAGGTGATGTAATATCACTGATTTACAGTCTATTAGGAATGAAAGCCGATTTTGGATTGGTTCGTTATTCTTTCCTAAATTAGCGGATTGTTTACCCACTTTTGTCTCGTTTTTGTCCCTCGTTGTATTATCTTTGTATCGCAAGCTAAATACTTGATAATCAGTGATAAAAGAATATATTAACATCAGAAAAGAAAGGAAATAAAATGGGACGAAAGAAGAAAGAAATCCGTTTGAAGGAGCCTGTGCGCATCCGAGAAAAGAAGATAGCAGGTGGCAACATCAGCCTGTATCTTGACATTTACCAGAAGGGATTGAGAAAGAAAGAGACGTTGAAACTCTATCTTGTGCCAGAAATCAACGCTGCTACCAAGTTGCAAAACGCCAATACAAGAAAGTTGGCAGAGCAAATCAAGGCGCAGCGCATTCTTGACATCCAGAGAGAGGGTCTTGTGGATTGGGACAAGGTGAAGAAGTCACGCATGACACTTACCAAGTGGATGGATGACTTTGTGAAGTACAATGCCGAGTTGTCTGAGTCTTCCATGAAGACAAAGCGAAACACTCATGCTCGCATTGACCAATACCTATTACATATAGGCAAGCCAGAGTTTCTGTTGAAAGACGTGGACAAGGAGTTTTGCAAAGGCTTCATTGCTTTTTTGAAGACTTGCACCTACAATGATGGAAAGAAACAACTCAGCACCACCACTTGCCGTATGTTCGTCAACTATTTCGGCTCGTCATTGGCAAAGGCAGTAAGGGACGGACTGATTGAGCAAAA
>OJJU01000081.1_pt1 | contig 40958 bp, 20 predicted proteins | sample 1596141 | NCBI WGS metagenome assembly OJJU01 (sample SAMEA4350150, study PRJEB24818) | metagenome | biome: human; feature: gut; material: faeces | place: Denmark | collected 2013-09
AACGACCATGTTGGACAGGTAACGCTGTATGTATTCGACGAGAACGGAAACTATATAACCCAACAGACCGAGACGAATTCTGCGCTATCATCGCCTCTCAAAGACCCAAATTATGTGATGCACGTCGAGAACCTGCAGCCAGGTAAATATCAGTTCCTTGCCCTTGCCGGACAGAATGCTTACGCCGACCAGTTAACTTCAGGCCGCGCCAAGTTCGTTCGTACCGCTCCATCGGCTACAGGAGATAAGATGCAGACACTGGAAGTGAATCTCGACCATGAAAATAGGGGAGAGTATGATGAGGTTGTCAATAACAGCCTTCCTCTCGATACCCTCTGGCATGGTAAACTGCTGGAGGCAGTAGAGGTATCATCCTCAAAACCTTCTTATGCAACTATCCCTCTGGTGCGTGATACCAAGAAGATCAATGTGGCGCTTCGTGACCTTGACTCTCCACAGGATATGGATGTCAACGACTACACGATGACCATCGAAGACCATAATGCCCGCATCCTTTGGGATAACTCTCTCGATGAGAGCCGTAAACTCATTTATACCCCTCATGCTACATGGAATACAGTAGATGAGGACGAGCAGGGCAAGATAGCCCATGCCGACTTTATGACTTCCCGCATTCTGAAGCACGAAGATTACAACCTGGATGGCCGACTCCTGATTAAGAGTAAGGAGACCGGAAATACGGTAGTCAATGTAGACCTGCCAGACCTCTTGAGCCGTCTTCGCACCAGCGAGGAGTACAGTTACAGTGCACAGGAATTCCTAGACCGTGCCTACGATTACAAACTTCAGTTCTTTATCCAGGGTGGCAAGCTCAAGTATTGCTACATCACCATCAGTGTGAATGTACTGAGTTGGAGCAAGCGCATCCAGTTCGAAGAACTCCATTAACATGTCCTACCCGGCTTTCAGTAAGCCGATATAAAAAGAAAATGTGTATGTTTAAGATGAAGAAAATAACCCTCTCATTGCTAGCCCTTTTGCTGGTGATGTCGTTCGCATCCTGTGCGAGTGACACTACTAGTGATTTGCCTCTGCCAAACAAAGATATGAAGGCATATCTGCAGGTAAAGGTAACGGTGGAAGGTAGTGGAGATACACGAGCGAGTAGGGCAACTACAGGACCTCAAGGAGGTGAAGAAGGAAATGGAAGAGAAACAGGACTTGATAATGAAAATAAAGTCAATTCTCTTACTGTCTTACTATATAAATCTGATAAAGATGACCTGTCGGATGATAATGCTATTATAGAGTATGTATATACATTTACCAATTTAAATAAGGTAACACCTCCTACTTCCGGCAAAGATGCAACTTATACTACCGTTCCAAGAGAAATCGATGCTGCAATTGTTGGCAAGAATTATCATGTTATAGTGATAGCCAATGCAGACGATATGACTTCCAAATGTAAAGGACAGAAGATAAAAGACGTAAGAGATTTGCAGATGTCGAAGGTGTGTACCCGAGATGCAGATATTACAAAGTTCTCAAACTTCATCATGTCATCAAAGAAGGATGCAAAGATTGATTTCACTAAGGAAGGTTCTGAAACTGATCCGTATCAGGTAGAGGTAGACATCGAACGCCTGGCAGCCCGTATCGACATCATTCCAAATGCAGGATATGATAATACCGGTAAAGGTTATTATTATAATGTAATGGACGGAACGAATGTAATAGGAGGCTTTAAACTCGAATCTGTTACTCCTAGCAAGATCCTGACATCAGGAGAATACCTGATTAAGCGAGTTTCTACAGATGCGGCTGTATCTTCTGTTACTTATTTCGGCCAAGAAGTAATGGATCCTACAACCAAGGCTTCTACTAATTATGTGGTTTGCCCTTGGACAAAAGATCGCACTGGTCTTACTCTTTCCGCAGCCGAAGGTCCTGCATCTTTATATGATGTACAGAATGTTGCTTCTTCAAAATCTTATATCCTCGATTATGTGATGGAGAATACGACCACCGATAACGACGTGGCTAATTCTACTGGCCTTATCTTTAAAGGCAAGTATTATGAAGAGACAGAATGGGATGCAACCAAGAAGCAGCCTACGGATGGTGCCAAAGGAACAGAAAAGGAATATACCTATACGCTCCGTCATAGCGACCCTTCAGGAAGCGGAACGCTCTCTGACCCGATGCATTTTGGTGTTGTCCGCAACAACATCTATCAGGTAAAGGTAGAAGGTGTTGAAGGAAAGTCTAAAGGTATCAAGTTGACCATACATGTAGTCCCTTGGGCACATTACGACCATGGGGAAGTAATATATTAAACTCTAAGATTAATTTACAAAGTATAACTAAAATGAGAAAACATATAATGAAATATATGGCTTGCCTGGTGATGCTGCTGACGGCTTTTGCAGCATGTTCGCCAGATAGTGATGCTTCTGATCCGGGAAGTACCACCAACAAGACATATACTCTCCATTTTAATCTGTCTCCAGTATCAGGAAGTTCTGCTTCTTCCCGTGCAGAAACCTATACAGCAGGAAAACCCAATTCATGGGATGACGGTTCTAAAGAAGAGAACATGAAGAGTTGGACAGTTGTCTTTGTAAAGTCTGGAACGGTAGCGAAAGTTGTCAAGCAGCCATCCGTAGAAGAAGGCAAAGATAAGAAAGATGTTGTAACAGTTACCGGTTTGGAAGCAGGAACCACTTATACGGTCTATTCTTTTGCCAATATATCAGATGCTGATCTCGGTACGATTACGGAGGGTTCTTCTCCTGACTTCGATTCCAAATCATTTGCTGTCAATGGTAATGATATGGATATTACAGCGAATGGTATTCCTATGAGCAATAAACAGGAGGTAACTATCGGCTCTGACGGTCAACCGAATGTCAAGGATTTATATGTAGTAAGAATGCTATCCAAGATTACTCTCAAGTTTCGCAATATGACAGGTCAAGATATTACTGTAAAGAATGTGAGTATCAGTGATATTACAAGCAATCCTGCTACAGGAACAGAAAATGTCAAGTTGCTTCCTAAAACGTTTGTTTCATCTACGAATGTTGCCCAAACGCCAAATTTGGTAGAGAATGCTAAAAGAGATGATTTTACACATACTATTACATCTGGTTTGACAGTAGCCAAGAATACAACGGATTATGATACAGATAACAGCCGTTCGGTTTCTTTCTATGTCAACGAGAGTCAAGCCGGCAATGCTTATCCTTACTTTGTAGTAACACTCGAAACGAATGTTGGTTCACAGAGATATTTCATGTATACCGACTGGAATCAGATAGCCCGCAACGACCATCATGTCTTAAAGTTGGCGCTGAGCGATTACAAGCTACGTCTCAAGGTAGAGGACTTTGGATCTATCGGTTCGGCTCCGTCATTGAAAGATGACGGCAAACAGCTCAATCTCACTTTCCATGATTTAGAGGAGTTCCATATTATTCCTTCTGTTACGAAGTATAGTGATGATTCACCTGTCTCTTTCACTAATCTCGAATGGAAGAAACTCTCTGAATCGGAGACAGATGCAGAGACAAAAGCCTTCAGTACGATACCAACTATCGTTTCTAGCAAAGACAGAATTGAGGCGGAAACCAAAGGTGAGTTAGGCAAGAAGATAGGTCCTATCGTCTATCAGCTTTCAGTAAAAGTGAATGATGTAACCACAACTGCACCTACACTGGTATATCGGGTAGCTATCTCTCAGGATTTAACCTGGTACTCAGCAAGGCGCCATAACGGTGCATTTTGGATATGTAAACAATAATACTAATATTAAAAAACATTGAAGCTTATGTTTAAGTCTAAGATTTTTAATAGTGTAATGAGATATATGTTGGTAGCAATGCTTGCATTGCTACCAAATACTATATGGGGATTAACGGAGACAACTGAAACCAACATTTCAAATGGTTCTTCCTTTACTTTGTCTGTTACTACACTTAGCAAATATGTAAAGGGTAGCGATTATTGGGCATTGTCTGTCATTGAACCAGATGGTACAATAGTGGATGACTTGTCAGCATGGACTGTAAGCCAAAATGGATTCAATGACCATTCAAAATCAGGACAATATTTAAAGGTAAATAAAACTGGTTATGATTTGACATATCAATTTTTAACCCTTACCGCTCCTTCTACTATAAGCAGTCTAGCACACTATAAGATTATTCTTTGGGTTTCTAAGAATGAGGCTTTTTATAATAATCCTAGTGAAGGCTTAGCAGAGAAGAAGGTAACGTTTGATATAATTTCTAAGGATGATCTTCCTAATTTTAAAACATACTCTGGTTCAAACAGTGCTGAGAAATTAGTAACTGTTGCTGATGCAGATTTGCAAGGTGGTTCTATTTCTATTACTGATTTAGGTGAAACACTTGCAGACTTTGGCATTTGGGATAAAAGTGCGGATTCTAAAGGCTTAATGTTAAGCAAGTATCCTTTCTATCTCCGTCTATCTGTTGTTGATAAAGATGGAAATCCCGTTACAGATCTTAGTGGTTTTACTTTAAAAAGATATGGTAATATAATTTCTGATACTCAATTAGGTGATCATGAGTGGAATCTCGCATGTTATAAAAATGCTAAAGGCGTATATTGTCTTCGTGATGAGAAAGAAAATTATTCTGTTTCTTTCTCAGAACTCAACTTTACCATATCTTGTCCTAGTGATAAGAACATCAATGATTATAACGTTGTGGTATATGTTGGTAATGAACAACCAAGTATTTCTGGCAATCTGATTATGGAAGAACCTACATTAGTAGGTAGGGTAAACTATACCATTTTGAGTCAAACCACATTTGATGCAATTAAGTTGACTCCTTCTACAGAGCCTACAGGTGCTGCTGTCCGTAATGTTTCTTCCATTGTTTTAGGTACTAATTTAAATGTAGATCTTACTTCTAAAGATAATTTGAAGTTTATCAAGGAGCAGTTAGGTTTATCTGAAACTGAGAATTTTGGCAAGTTATATGTTCGTTGGACTATTAAAAAGAAGGATGGCTCAGCCATTACTGGTGTATCTTCTAAAGGTGACCTAAAGCAACAGGAAGGTATGTACTGGACCTGGTATTCTGATGATGCATCAAGCTCTTTTGCTAATGCATTGAATGCTCATTTTGTAGTTCCTGAAGGACTGGATATTAATGATGTTGACATTTCTTGCGTCATCTCTAATGAAACGCCAACCACTCAGTATGGTTTCGTCACAACAGAACCTACTTTGAAGGCAAAGTTTAATGTGCAACTTTTGGATAAGTACAGCATGCCTTTCAATCATTATGTAGGCCATGCTAATACTGCATTAGATGAAAATGGTATGCAGCAGACTGCTGAGTGGGAGTACTATGTCTATGTGAAAGATGCTAATGAGAAAGTAGAGTTAGTGCTGCCTTTCGATGATTATAAAGGTAGCAGTGACGCTCTTGAGCCACAGGGCTATTTCAGATGGTATGATTTTAACAAAGATAGAGCTAGCGCTAATTTACGTGCAAATACAGGGACCACACCAACTCTTCTGCATAACATAAAATCAGGAAGTGAGGACTATGGCTTGTTTGCTTATAATCTTTATCCTGCGTTTCCGACAAGCAGTAATATTGGTGTTACATATACTGCACCTACAGGAGCTTCATCTGATGAATGGGCTGGTGAAGATATTGCCTGTGATATAAGCCGTTATATTGATGGTTTGGATGCAACAAAAACTTATCTGGTACACGAGCCTACGCTCTCTATCAGATACATTTTTCATATCCGTTCTGCCAAGCAGTTAGCAGACGACATTATGAATACGGCTATTGGCAATAATCCTAAAAGAGCAGGTTATAGAACTTATGAGGATGGAAAGTATATAACAGTTGGTATGAAGGATCAAAGTTCTATTGTGACTCTTCGACTGGATTTGTCAGATGCTACGAAATATTATTTCCATCCATTAATTGATGGTGTATATAAGAAGAGTATTACTTCCGAGGGGTTTACTCTCGAGGGGTTCACCCATCGAGTATATTATGCAGATGAAAAAGATAAACTTGAAAAAAGTGACTTCGATGAAGCAAAATTATGTAAGACAACTAAAATAGAATGGTGGGCATACGATAAGACCAAGACCTATTGTAAAAAGTTAGAAAATTTTACGAGCACGTCGAATATTCGTTTCTTTGATTTAACGATGGGCAAGCTCAATGGAGCCTGGATGCCTGTATCTATGACAGGATCTAATAAGACTTATACATTTACCTATGGAGATCCTGTGTACATCGTTGCATATGCTATGGATGATGAAAATCACCGTTGTCCAATTGCCAACTTTGATGTTCGATTCATGAATAATCATCCGATGACTAAAGAAGAGATAGTTAAAGAAGGTTTGAATAATAGACTGATTAGTTATCTTGATGAGCATTATAAAATGGCTACCAAGCCAATTACATTTGATGATGATGATGTAGAACAGACTGTGGCTGCTCCTACAACTCCAGATAACAACCAGGACCGTTTACCATCTAAATGGGATCGCCGTGCTTATAGTTTCGTATATCGTGATTTGATAGACTACGATGCTACTAATTATAGTGGTTTGGATAAAATCGGTCATTCTCCACTTCATGGAGATTATTGCTTGTATAAGTCCGCAAATCTTAGTGGTGTTTCTACTAATAGTGAAAAATATCTTTGGTGGAGTAGTGAAACATTATATGATAAGACTTATGAGATAACCAATGGTTCTCAGTATGGTCATTTTCTCTATGTGGATGCATCTGATGAAAGTAGAAAAATCGCAGCTTCTGATTTCACGGCAGATCTTTGTACAGGACAGCAGCTTATTTTCATTGCAAGTGTTGCTGACATGACAGGAGCGGATACCAAACCACAGATTATGTTTAAACTATTTGGTGTTAACAGAAATGTCAATGGTGATATTGTTGATAAACACCTGATACATAGTTTTTCATCTGGAGATTTTAGTAAAAATGTAGATGATTTGAAGCAAGCGACTTGGTACCAGGTATATGGTAAGATTACTTTGCAAAAAGAGTCAAATGTAGAGCAGTATTCAGATTTCCGACTGGAGATTGATAATTACTGTAACAATACTCAAGGTGCCGACTATGCCATAGACGATATCCGTATGTATCTTGCACCTGCTAAGGTTCAGGTGATTCAGGAGAAGCCTATTTGTGATGGTGCTGCAACGGGAAATATCAAGCTGAAGATTCGTGCTATCCATGAGACTTTGAATGCTATTACCGGACACAAAGGACAGACCAAAATCTACTTCCGTTTTGTCAATGAGGATGGAACGCCTGTAGAAGGTACTGATGAGAGTAACCCTTACTATCAGACGGTACAGAAACATGCTACCGAAGCTTCAAAGGATTTTATTTACAAGAGCAATAAATATGGAGCTGTTGACGTATTCGATTCAGAGGAAACTTGCAATCAGTATACTATAGATGGTACTCCTATGATCGAGAAGGATAGCGAAGGTGAAACTTATATCGTTATCAGTAATAGAGATTATCGTCTTGAAGTAAATAAGAAGTATTACGTATCTGTATCTACAGAGGATCCAGAGTCTGGTAATGCCAATTGGGGTTCACCTGCTGAAGTCTGCTCATTGTACAGTAACTGGTTTGACATGGTTAGCCAGCATCCAGTCATTACTGATACAGAGGGTAAAATCGTGACTGATTATAAGATTCCTTGTAATGAAGCAGGCAGCTATTCGGTAAAAATCAAGGGACAATTGGTTACAACTGACCCTAATACGGGTGGTAAGATAACATTGGATGGTGTTAAGTTCTTCTGGTATCTTGATGGTAAGGATGATACAAATAAGATATATCCTACAGCATCTGCCAGCAATGAAATCACTATCAGCAAGGATAAACTTCCTTTGGGTGAGACTCATAATATATATATGAAGCCAGAGGGAAAGGATGTTGATGGATATATTGAATGTACGCTCAATGGTAAAAAGTATCTGTTGTGTCCTGGTGCAATACCTGTCCCATTGCGTGTGATGAAGGATGGACCACAGCTTAACTTCGGTTTCAACGATGTTGATTATCCATTCAATGACGGCGATTATGAGGCTTCGCTTCGTATCGGTTTGCCACAGTTGGAGAAGTTGAAGGCTTCTTCTAAGGGAGGATATTTGAAGGTACCTCTTCATAGTGCTACGATGAGAGATGGAACAGCTATTACTGAATCTCTTACTTTCATTGATGATAGTAAAAACCCTGCTGTTAAATCGAATAGCGTAATTGTTGCATCTACGAATGATCCTTTATGGGAAAAGAAGCTGAATACACAAGTTGCAACATTGGAGAACGAAGAGCTGCCTGCTTTTAATAAAACGACTCAGGCTACTCTCAACCTCAAGTTTGAAAATGATGCAGTTGCTAATTTCCACGAGGGATATTACTATGTTCTCCGATTCGTTTACGAGAAGAGAGCAGCTTCTGCGGCTACTACCAATTGCCCTGGAGAGTCTTATCTCAAGGTGAAGATAGTACCGGAGTTCATTACCTGGACACCAACAGCCGATGGCGGTATGAATGCCAACTGGAACAATGATGATAACTGGCATCGCTCTTCTTCAGGAGAACTGTATGATGATAAGTATACAGATTATCTGACTTATGGCAGTAGCATGTCTGGTACGCCAACTTCTGCAAAGGATATTCCTACGCTGAACAGCTATGTGCCAATGAAGTTTACCAAGGTAACCATCGGCAATCTGAATGGTTTGCCATTCCCTGACCTCGGTAATGTGGTTTACCGTAGCACCAATTGGATTGCTACCAAGCTGACCAATGGCAAGGGTAATGAAGCCACGAAGTATATCCAGTATGACATCATGGCGTTCTGGAATGAGGCAGATGCCAATAAGGGATTTGGTACTGATGGTAATCTGAAGTGCGAGAAGTTCTATGGCAATACCTGCCATCAGATTTACTTCAAGCCTCAGGGCGAGCTTCGCGACCAGTGCTATCTGGTTTATGACAAGGCTTGGGTAGAGAAGGAACTGGTGCCTAACAAGTGGTACACCATGGCTTCACCTCTGCTGTATATCTACGCCGGTGATATGTATGTGCCAGCAAAGGATGGACGACAGGAAACCAAGGCGTTTACGGATATCAACTTTGATGATAAGGTGTATAGCCGAAGCAAGTATCCGGTTTATCAGAGAGCCTGGATGAAAAGTGATGTGAAGGAAATCACTCCTAAGGGTGATTATTCTGCATCGCATTATCCGGATGGAACAGCTCCTAGTGATGTTGATATGAATCTCGGTTACTGGAGCCATGTATATAATAAGGTGGATGAGAGCTATGCCGCAGATGGAACCTTCGGTGGCTTCGCTATCAAGGCGGGTAATGCGCTCTTGCCAAAGAGACCTACAGATGGTACTTCATTGCCAAATGCGCTCCTCCGTTTGCCAAAGGAAGATAAGGTATACCAGTACTTCGATTATGATGGATCAACAACTTCTAGTGGTAAACCTGTAACTGTTGGTAAGAACAATGGCCATGGCAAGCTTCTCGTTGCTTTCAACAACGATGAAAAGCATCTCGCAGAGAAGACTCAGAGTTTAGGAACTGATAACAACAGCGGTTTCTATCTCGTGGCCAATCCATATACCTGCTCTATCTCGATGACTAAGTTCTTCGAGGCCAATACAGGTTTGCAAAAGGCAATATGGATTGTAGAGAAAGGTGATGTAAAGGCTATTTCTTCTACAGAACCGGATAAGCAGAACTATGCTATCCAGCCTACACAGTCGTTCTTTGTCAAGAAGAAAGAAGGCGAAACGGTAGAAAAGGTAAGGTTCACTTCTACGATGTGTGTTGACCGCACCATTACTCCTGGCCTGTTGATGGCATCTGATTATGTAAAGACTGTAAAGGTAGAAACAGAGAATTCAAACGGCCAGACTTCTAGGGCACGCATCGCCTTGCGTCCGGAGGCTTCTGCCGACTATGATGACCAGGAGGATGTGGATCTCTTGTATGATCAGAACCTCAAGGATATTCCGCAGGTTTATACCGTTGCCGGTAACGAGGCGGTGGCTGTGAATGCAGTTCCTGAGTTGTCATGGATTCCGCTCGGTATCGTGAGCCAGCAGGCTGAAGAGGTTTCACTTACCCTGAAGGGTGTGAGCAAGCTCGATGCTCCGGTTTATCTCTACGATGCTGCATCGGCAAGCTTTACAGAACTTCATGAAGGCGAGGCTGTGAAGGTGAAGGCGGGTGACCACGGAAGATACTTCCTCACCCAGACCCATACCACAACCGACATCGACCGCATGGAGGCTGAAGAGCAGAGCGCACCGGTGAAGGTTTACTCACCTGCTGCAGGCATGATCGTTGTTTCTGCCTTGGGTGGTGAGAAGCTCGACAAGGTTCAGGTATTTACATTGGATGGCAAGATGGTTCACAGCTATCAGTTGCCTGATAAGCAGAGAATGATTCTCCGTGTTCCATCCGGAGTTTACATTGTGAAGGCATCTACCCAGTCCTGTGCTCAGGCTAAGGGTCAGAAGATTGCCGTAAGATAGTATATTCTAGTTTTTTAAATATCAATAGGGAATTATAAAGAACCCAAAGGGGGGAGCCAAAGCGTTGGCTTCCCCCTTTTTTTAGCTTTATACTTTACTTGCGAAACTTTACAAGGGAGCTTCGCAAGTCCGCCAGACGGCAAGGAGAAGCGCAAGACCGCTAGGCAGGAAAGAGGAAGCGCAACTCCGCTAGGCGTTCCGGCGGATTTGCAATCCGCCGTCAAAAAGGCTCGACCTATTTCCTTGCGGATTTGAAATCCGCCTCAAGCGAGAATGCAAATAACCTTGGAGATATGAAAAGCCTACGGCTGGGGATTACAAATCCCCGAAAAATAGGTCGAGCCTTTTAAAACAGCGGATTGCAAATCCGCTGGAACGCCTGGCGGACTTGTGTTCTCCCTTTAACGCCTGGCGGACTTGTGTTCTCCCTTTCTTTTTATATATTCTGCCATATCTATAATTGTTTGAATATCAGCAGCAAAGATAATTAAAATATTCAAATCCGAGAAATAATTTGCGCTAAAATATTCAAATCCGAGAAATAGTTCGTGCTAAAATATCCAAATCCGAGAAATAACAGGCAAGTTTCGCAAGTGGTTCAGTCACTCATTCATAATAAACAGCGGTTTTCTCCGTTTTTATTTAGTATGAAGAAAGTAAGTTATCTTATATATTTATGGCTGGTTTGCTGCCTGGGACTGCAAGCACAGAGCCGCCGCGAAATGGGAGGCATCTATTATGCTTACCCCGTAACGGATGATGCCGGAACCGATGCTCCGGCTGTGAAGGCGCCTGCCGGTTTCTCACCTTATTATATCAGTCATTACGGGCGCCATGGCTCGCGATGGATGTCGAGGGATGAACGCTATCTCTGGATAGAAAAGCAGTTTGCTGATGATGGCAATCTTACTCCGCTCGGACTTCAGATTAAAGGTATCGTGAAGCGGATATGTGAGAATGCAAAGGGGAACGGCGGCAAACTGACCCGACTGGGTGAACTGCAACATCAGGCCATTGCCCGACGCATGTATGCCCATTATCCACAGATCTTTGCTGCCGGCCATCAGGTTAAGGCACGCTCCAGTGTTTCCGATCGCTGTGCCAAGAGTATGCTCGCCTTTACTTCCCAGCTGCGGAGTCTACAGCCCCAGCTGCATCTGGATGTGAAGACCGATTCTGCTGATATGGCTTGGATAGCCTACGAATCTCCCGAACTGAAGGCGCTGAAGAAACGCACCAAGGTGAAGGCTCAGGTTTCGCCACGCCGCTTCCTGAAACAGCTATTCAAGAACACCGCAAAGATAGATGAACCCCTGAAACTGATGACCGAAATGTACGGACTCACCTCCTCGCTGCAGGATGTGGGCCTGAACTTTCCTGCCTATCCGCAGGAGATGGAAGACAGCTTGAATGCGCTCTTTACCGATGCCGAATTCCGTGCCATCTATGAAGCCAACAATCTCCGCATGAACATCACCAACGGCAGTATGGCTGCCAATGAAGAGATTCCAGCACGGAGCGCCATCTCGCTCTGGCAGAACATCGAAACCGAAGCCGATGCCGCCTTGCGCTCTTCCCAGTCATCAGCCACCCTCCGTTTCGGTCATGATACAGCCCTCTACCGGCTTCTGTCTCTTCTTTTTGATGCCACCTTGCCTCCTGCCGGTGCACGTGAAGAAGCCGACCTGGTGGTACTCGGAGCAGAGACTGACAGGATGGACCGTGTGGTTCCGATGGGAGCCAACCTGCAGATGATATTCTACAAGAACCGGAAGGACAGCGTGGTGGTGAAGTTCATGCTGAACGAGAGAGACATCATGCTTTCGCCTGTAGGACAGGTGATTTACGGCACTCATTATTATTCCTGGAAAGAATGGAAGCAGGAGATGCACCAGCGCATCCACCAGCTGGAACATGTGCGCCAGCTCTATGCCATCCAGACGATGGAAGGAGCGAGAGAGGCAATTCCTGCCGTACTGGTTCCGAACGGCCAGAACTTCTGGACTCCCCAAACCCGGGATACCGAGCAGCCTTGTGTGGCTCCTTATAATGATAAGGATACGCTGTTGCAGGGATTCCGGTGCAGCCATTGGCCGGGAGGTGGGGAGAAACGGGATTACGGCTCTTTCACCCTAGCTGCCTTGGGAGGCAAACTCCGTCTGCAGCCCGCTCAGCGTGCCACCGCTTTCAGCCATCAGGACGAGGTATCGCATCCCCATTACTATGGTGTCCAGCTGAAGGATGAGCATCTGAAGGCAGAGATGACTGCCCTGAGCCATACCTCCATGCTCCGTGTTACGCCCGATAAGGACGAGCTGGTTCATCTCGTTATCCAGCCCAATAATGATGACGGACAGGGAACCATCGAGATTGATACTGTGAACCATGTGGTTTATGCCTATAATCCGGCGCCTCATGTATATCAGGGATGGGGGAAACCGGATGATTTCGGGGGACATTTCGTACTGGCTTATGATAAAGATGAGCTGATTGACTATGGTGTCTTTGATGAAGCGCAGGCGGAAAGAAAGGGACTGATGATGACCTGCAAGCCGGGTATCGGAGTCTGGCTCACCTTCAGGGGAAAGACAGGAAAGGCGATGGAATGGATGTCGGCTACCTCCTTTACTTCGCACGACCAGGCGGTGACCAATCTCAATGCCGAAAACTATATGTACGGCGGTCTGGACTTCAACAGTATGATGGAGTATGCTGCCAACCTGTGGTGCGAACGTCTGCATACCATCGATGTGGAGAGTCAGGACACGGCGAAGGTGAACCGCTTTTATACCGCCCTGTACCGCAGTTCGTTTCTTCCCCATGAGTTGAGTGATGTCGGCGAACTGCAATATGGCGACTTTGCGATGTGGGATACCTACCGCGCACAGTTGCCTCTTTATCATCTTCTTACGCCGATGCTGTCGGGAGAGATGATGCAGTCTCTGGTAAAGATGTATCAGGATGGCGTCTGGATGCCTATCTTTCCAACTGCCAACTGCGGGCAGAGGGAGATGCTGGGCGATGATGCCAGTATCGCGCTTACCGATGCCTATGTCAAGGGCATCCGCAACTTTGATGCCGTAAAGGCTTACGAGGGAATGCGCATGAATGCCTTCTCTACTCCTTATCTTACCAAGGATTACCGTTCCGGAAAGGGCCGCCGCTCCATCACTTCCTATATGACGAATGGTTATCTTCCGGTAGAGGAGGGGGCCGGTTCTGCTACCGCTTCTACCTCGCGCACCCTGGCGTATGCATACGATGACTTTGCCGTGGCGCAGATGGCAAAGCTGCTGCTTGATTCCTGCAAGGATGCTACGCTCCGCCAGCAGTATCAGGATGATTATCAGGTACTGATGCGCCGTTCTGAGAATTGGCGCAACGTAATCAACCCGCTTTCGGGCTGGGCTGACGGAAGATATGAGAATGGAAAATGGGCGGAAGATAAAGAACTGTTTTCAGGTAAGAGTAATATTCTGGGAGGTTCTGCCTGTCAGGATACCTGGTCGGTTCCGCAGAATATCGCCGGTCTGTTTGAGGTGATTCATGACAGCAAACCGATGGACAAGAAGGAGAAACTGATTGATAAAGAAGAGAAGAAGGAGAGAAAGGCGCATCCTCAAGTGGAGGTGCTGATGAGCAACGGTAAGGTGATTTCCCGATTAGACAGGATGTTTGATAGGGGATGGTATCAGCACAGTTATTCGTCTTGCCATCATCTGGCATATCTCTATGCGGCAGCCGGTGCGCCGGAGAAGACGCAGGAAAGGGTGCATCAGATACTGGAAAATGACAGTTTTTCGGGTGAAGATGCAACAGGACAGCGTTCTGCCTGGCATATTTTCTCATCTTTAGGCTTCTATCCGGTATGTCCAGGCACACCTTTTTACTATATTGGTACGCCTGCTTTCGAGAAAGTTACGCTGAATCTGGAGAACGGAAAGCGCTTCGAAATATCTGCACCAGCCAGTATATCAGGCAGTTATCGTGTAAAGTCATTAACACTCAATGGCAAGCCGCTGCATGATTTCCGCCTTTCTCATCAGCAGATTTTGAATGGAGGAAAAATATTTTTTTCTCTATTTTAATGCCACTATTGCCACACTTATGGTTAACCTATTGGTATATAGTGATTTACGCGTTGCAATAACCCCTGTTTTTATTACCACCTAATACCACCTATTGCCACGCCCTGGTAAGCAGCGCGCTGAAGCAGAACAATTCTGCCCACGTACACGGACACTCATACCCACGTACACGGGTTTCCATACCCACGTACACGGGTACAGATGCCCAAAGTCTTGGGTAACCGTGCCCAAAGCCTTGGGTAAAGATGCCCCACATAGTTGGGCAAAGATGCCCAAAGTCTTGGGCAACTGTGGGCATAACTACTTGCTGACTGACCAATTTCGTGTTTTTTCTGCGACTGAGAGCCACGAATTGGCTATAAAATAGCTCTGCATTGCCGTTTTTTATGATACTTCTCGCTATTTTATGATACTTCTCGCTATTTTATGATACTTCTATGATACTTCTCCCTTCATTTTCAGAGAAGTCTCATTCTGCTAACATTCTGAGTATTAATGCTATAAGCCTACATTTTTGCCAAATAATGAGACTTTGATACTTTTTTCGATAAAAAAAAGTTTTATGCGTGCGTGTATTTAACCGATTGGTTTAATTTGTGATATTTTGAGAAAATATTCTTGTTTAAATAGAAGAGTTTCGGAGAAAAATAGTATCTTTGCAGCGGCTAGAAGTTGGAAAAGTGGCAGAAAATGCCCTAAAAAGGGTTGGAAAAGTTCCGTAAAACCTATAAAATATGGTTGAAAAAAGTAATATAGATATGCTTAACAGGGAGATATACAATTATTTACGCAATTTCTTCGAAACAGAAAAAAAAGCTCTTCTCGTTTCTGGTGCTCGCCAGGTTGGTAAGACTTTTATTACTTTTAAATTGACGATAACGCTGGAGAATGGTCTATATGAAGAGTGTTAAATCTTGGAAAAACGGACAAAACGGCTCTGTTTTATATTAGAAAAGAGGACAAGAATATAATTAAACGTAAGATAGACAGATACTTAGCCGACTTCTTCGAAACGGATAAGAAAAGGGTGTGTCATATTCCATGGCACACCCTCTTTCGTTTATATATACTTGTCTGGTTGGAAAAACTATATAGCCTTTACCTTTATATCATCCAAGAGGAGGCGATTCTTGCCTTTCCCCTTTCCTTTCAGACCACTATTCCATGCAACACCACCCACGAACAGCAGTTGGGTATCCTTGGTGGCTCCCTTAATGCGGAAGGTAAATGTTGCGCCAGGTTGCATCCAAGGATTGTAGTCTTCGCCGTTTTCATTCTTTGAAGAATTCGGATAGACCGTGATATCGAATGTTGCGGCACGATATGATTTCTCATTAACTGTCATATCTACGAGATCCTGACCTTCTATCGTTCCAGGTCCCTCTATCATCACTCTCATGACACCATCATCCTTGGCTCCACCCTTGGAAACATATCCGATACTCTTGAATGTAACTTCCACATCGGAAGTTCCTACTATATTGCTCAATTTTGGCGACAGGGCATCACCTGCCACATTCGTCTTTCCCAGTTTCAGATAACCGAGTCCACCATACAGGCATGGATTTGAGATGCCTAACGTAGTCCAGCCATGTGATAATTCTTCTTCTGTCCATACGGCGATACCTTGTTCCGGATAGTTGTAATAATAATCCTCTTTACCTTCCTGCATCCAGTCGAAGCGCTCGTTGAGATAGATGCCGGCATCTGCCTGTGTGATGATGGTAGAACTCATAACGGAAGCATATTCTCCCACACCGGTACAGGTGAGGATGGCAGAACGGGTATCGTCTGTGTTCTTTTCCAGAGAGAGATAGATGCTGTCTGTACCACAGGAATCTATTTTTATCCAGTCTGGCTGTTGGTTCATCTCATCTTTCAACAGAGTAGTCCAGTCTATGTTATGACTGACAGGAACCTTGATCTGTCCACCCGTAGCCAGGACCTTATATCCATTCTCAGCATTGGCAATTGCGATGGTAGGAACATCAGCAGCCTGCTCTATGGTGTAAGGAACATCCTGTTTCTGACCATCTACAGTAAAAAACAATCGTGCAGAACGGGATGTGAACTCGGTATTTTTATCCACCCAAAAGCGGAAGATGCCATCGGCACTACCTTCGTTGGCGAAGAGATGCACCCATTGTGCATCATCTGGATTTTCCAGTTGGATATTCCAGTCTTTGTTTGAACGGATGACAACTTTCGCCAGTTTAGACTTTGAAATGCCAGCTGCTGGTACGTTTACCTGCGTTTGCTCGGTTTCCATTTTGAAGTAGCATGCTTCATCATTGTCGCTTGCGCAAGATGCAAGTAGTATCATTGCCAGGGAAATGGCAAAGGTAAAGCAACTGGATATGATATTTTTTTTCATCATGATTTTCGTATTTTACTTTTAATTCTTTATTTCTCTATCGCCTTCTTGCTCCACCATACTGGGGTTTTCATATCATTTTCACCGCCCATTCTCTGGAGGGCTTCGTCGGCATGTACTCTGTTGGTAGCTATGGTAGTGCTTGGATAAGCAAAGCGAGTAGGCAGAATCATATCGTTGTACACGCAACCGCTTCCTACTGTGAGTTTCGGATATTCTGTACGGCGATATTCATGCCAGTCTTCCATACCTGTCCAGAAAAGAGCCAGATACTTCTGATTACCGATCAGTTCTGACTTTGCCTCAAGTGTGGTGGCTTGATCCCAGGATGCCAGACTGGAGTTGAGGAAAGTCTGGATTCCTTCTGCTGTAATGGCTAATGTTGGATCAACTGGTGATGCGAAGTCAGACCATTTCTGGAGCGATGCCGTGATGGCTTTTTCATAGTGAGCCTTGGCAACAGTTTCTCCTCCAGGAATCAGTCCCTTGAGTGCGGCTTCGGCAAGGATAAACTCCACTTCGGCATAGTCCATAAACCATTCATCGCAGTTGTTACGGCATAGAACCTTATAGTTCAGATAGGCTGCATTCTTGTCGCCATTGTTTGATTCTTCACCCATGGCAGCTCCGGCTATAGTACCAGCCCAATATTCTCTTTTCTTTCTTCCGATGATCGGCAGGCGAGGGTCTGTATACAGATCAACCTTGGTATTGGTTGCATCCTTGATGACCATCATCCTGATCATCTGTTCGGTCAACTTATAGCTGCCTGTTGTAAAGGAAGATTCTGTATAGGAAGCATTATCAAATTCGCTTGTATATGGAGCTATACCGGTATAATGTACGGTGGCATTGTCTTCATTGGCTTCGAATATAGGATAAGTCTCCGGACTGCTTACGATTTCCGCCATCTTCTGTGCCACATTGCTGGTACCATCCACGATGGTTTCCTTTCGTCCACTGATGCGGCACAACAATCTGAGATACAGAGAATTGTTGAATTTACGCCATTTTGCCATATCAAAGCTATACATGCCGTCCAACTTCCTGTTTTTCTCCTCTACATAGGGTTGTGAAGCATAGATACGGTTTGCCTCTTCCAGTTCGGCACACATCTGCTGATACACACTTTCCTGAGAGTCGAATACAGGTTGCTTGATTCCCTCTTCCGCCTTGAAAGCCTCCTTGTAAGGGATATCTCCATAGATATCGGTAAGGTTTGACATGAACAGAACCTTCATGGTAAGTCCAACCGCCTGGAGATAGGAAGAACCTTGTGCCTTAGCCAGATTGATCATGTTGACATCATTGCTGGCATATCTTGAATAGGTATTCCAAAGAGCCTTCCAGTTCTGGTCTCCTATAAAGTAGCGATGTTCCTGACGGGTGGTTCCACCAGTATGGGCTGTGTGCTGAATGAGTTCATCACACCAAAACCAGGAATAATATGTAAAGAAGTTGGCACTTCCATAGAGTGTTTGCTCAAACATGGCAGAAGCATCCAATTTTCCGCTCGCCACCGTAATCTTGTTTGGATTTGTATTGGTCTCGTCAAAATTATCGGTACAGCTTGCCAGGGCAAGCATGCATGCTGCTAAACCGCAGATATATATATTCTTTTTCATTTTCTTCATAATCAACTTATCGTGTTAGAATGATAATTTTACGTTAACACCGTATGAACGGGTCATAGGATACGACATAGCTTCGATGCCGGAATGAACATCGCCGCCGTTTACCATTCCCACCTCCGGGTCGTATTGTGGGAAACTGGTCAGGCAGAACAGGTTGGTGGCATAGGCTCCAATCTGTGCAGACTTCACAGGACAGTTTTTCTTACTGAGCCATGTCTTAGGCAACTGCCAGTCGAGTCGTACCATCTTCAATTTGAGGAATGATGTATTGAACGTATTTTCCTCGGTGTTGTTTCGGTTCCAGACATAAGAGTTGTAATAGGTCTGTATATTGTCCACGATGGTAGTATTCTTGTGATAATTGCCATCCGCATCCTTGTACACTCCATCTACAACAAGGCCATCGTTTCTGCCTTCAAGTGAGTTCTTTAACTTTCCCTGATAGGAGAGAGCAAAGTTGGTAACCGAGAAACAATGACCTCCATATTGGGCAGAAAATACCATGGCCAAGGTGAGATTCTTATATCTGAAGGTTTGAGTCATGCCGGCTTTCCAGTCAGGATCAACCTTACCGATACGGCGGGTAGGGCTAGTATCCAGCATAGGGTAACCATTCTTATCAATCAGTTTCATACCGGAACAGTCAATCTGGTTGCCGTTTTCATCCGTATAGTAGGAACCCTCCGGTGCGCGCTGGTAACCTCTTCCGTAGATGTAGTTCATCTGCTGACCTACATAGGAATATACATATACGCGGCTTCCGATTGTTGTTCCCATACTGGTCTGCAATGGAGTTTGCGGATCCCAGTCATCTTGCAGCGAAACCAGTTTGTTCCAGTTTTTAGACCAGTTCATGTCTATGTTCCATGAAAAGTTTCTGGTCTTTACCGGTGTGCCGGAGAGAGACAGTTCAATACCCTGGTTCGTTATTTTACCCGCATTGATTTTGTATCCTGTAGCACCTGTAATCTGGTCGGCAGAAACAGTAAGAATCTGGTTGGTAGAGGCTGTATGGTAGGCAGTGAAGTCGAATCCTAAACGTCCGTTGAACATCTTACCTTCCAATCCTGTTTCCCAACTGGTTACATTCTCCGGTTTCAGATTAGCATCAGGAATGGTACCCTGCATGGTATAGCTTCCCGGGTATGAGGTGGATGAATAATACCGGTCAAGAGAATAAGGTGATGTATCATTACCTACATTCGCCCAAGAAAGGCGATATTTCAGCATATTCATCCAACGAGCCTTGTCCTGCAGGTTGAGCACTCTGTCGAGAAGGATGCTGGCTGATACGGAAGGATAGAAGAAAGAGCGGTTGCTCTTGCTGAGCGTACTCGACCAGTCGTTGCGTGCTGTCAGATCGAGATAATAAGTGCCATCCCAACTCATTTCCGCATAACCATAAAAGCTGTTTACAATCTTCTTCGTTTTATTGGCATAGATATCCGGAATCTCTCCAGACGGCAGGTTGGTAATGTTGTATACGCCATCCATCTGAAGTTTATTGAGCGTGATGTCTGTCCGTCGGTACTTGCGCTCGAGACTGTTTCCACCAAAGGCTGCCGTCAGTCCGAAACGGTCTTCAAGCCAGTTGTTTTTATACTGCAACAGGAAGTCATGATTCAGAATATAAGAACGGGTACTCTGTTCGCGATAGAATCCTGCCTGATGATTGGGTGTGTACCAAGGCTTTCTCTGGGTGCGCCAATCATCGGTTATGTCGATAGATGTACGCAGGTTGAGTGTGAGTCCCTTGAGGATCTTGATATTTACCTGTGCATTTCCGTAGATACGATTACGGTCGAGCGTATTGATCTCTTCGTATGCAGTACGATAAGGGTTGTATGAGTCGTTGGCAGGATAAACAAGACTGTTGCCGTGGGTTCCGTCGGTATTGTTGTAGTTCTCTACATTGTATCTGCCCTGGAAATATTCATCTTTCCATGCCTTGATAGGATTATTGTTGTATCCCCATACCAAGGCATACATCGGACTCTGTGCACTATATCCGCTGATAGGCAGGTTATCGCTGGACTTATGGTTGTAGTTGACATTGGCAGTCAGCTTGATACTCTTGTTGATAGGAGTCTCGAAAGCCAGCGAAACTGAGTTCTGACGATAACCTGTGTTTGGTGTAATCCAGGTGTTTCGGGTATCATTGATGGATGCTCTTGCCGATGTACCTCTACCATTTCCTCCTGCCAGCGTGACAGTATTTTTCCATGTCACACCCGTCTGGAAAAATCCGGTGTACCAGTCATCAGCATATACCCATGGCAGTTTTTCATAGGTACCGGTTTCCCAGTTTTTAGACATATACTGGTATCTCATCTTGCTGGCATCAAATTTTTCTCCGAAAGCATAACGGGAAATATTGCGGTATGTAGCAATTCCGTCTGGAGCTTCGTTGGCATCCAGTGTCCAGAAACAGAATGGGCTTAAGCCACAGTCACTTCCTGCACCATATTCTTTCTGGAAATCTGGCCAATAACTGGCATAGTCGAGCGTGACAGAAGAATTGAGCGTTACACCGATACCCTTTTTGGTACTTCCTTTCTTGGTTGTGATAACAATAGCTCCATTACCTGCCAGCGAACCATACAGGGCAGTAGCTGCAGCACCTTTCAGAACGGTAACTGATTCGATATCGTCTGGGTTGAGATCACCAAGGCTGCTTCCGAAATCTACCGGAGCATCACCATTGGCATAGTTGGAACCGCTTCCTGTAGTTGGTGAACCGGAGTCCATCGGTATTCCATCAATGACGATGAGTGCACTATTGTTGCCGTAGTTGAGCGAATTATCACCTCTCAGCGTGATTCGCATGCTTCCTAACGGACCGGTACCTGCACCGACCATAGACAGACCAGCCACTTTGCCTGCCATGTTATCCAGCCAGTTTCCACTAACCGTACTGGTCAGTTCATCGTTATTGATAGTTTTCACAGAGTAGCCTAATGCCTTTTCCTTGCGTGAGATACCCAAAGCTGTTACCACCACTTCATGGAGCGACTGGTTAGTGAAAGACTCTTTATTATCTTTTGTTACTTTTGTTTTTCTGATGTTTCCTTCTGCTCCTGCAATAGAGTCACGTGGAGCCATCTGTGCCATTGCGGGAGTAAGACCTCCCATGGAAACAATGGCAAGACAGCCCAAACTCTTTTTAAAATGTCTCATATCTTCTTGAATTTATGTGCTACATTATCTGATATTTACGTTGAATGCTTTTGGTCTTTTCATTTCTTCCGTATAGACATGGCCAAAGTTGTCAGTTACCTTGATATTGATTATACTGTTGCTTTTCGAAGCCTTTGCTTTGAAAAGGTGGGCAGTAGGGGTGGATGGGAAGGTAACCTTTGCTTTGCCTCCAGCATTGATGCGCTTGGCATCGTAAGAAATGATGTGAAGCGGGTCATAACCTTCCATGCGGGTTACCTCAAGCGGTTTTCCTTCTTCGGTTACTTCTATCTTCCAGTCAGGCTGATAATTCCAAATATTCAGCAGGATTTCATTATTGCTTTTCTTTACATTATACCCCTGTGCATATATCTTCATATCTTCCTGATATTTAGGAGCATATACTTCCGGAGCAATGTAAGTAGTGTTGAGATCGTAGGCTCTGAACTGGTATTTTTTATCAAAACCGCTGCTTTTATAATACCATTCTGCCTGATTGCCGTTCCACAGATATACGCCATAACCACCTGGAGTTCCGTCGGTACAAGTATTGTTGCCAGACAGTTTACCCGTCCACCACCATGTAGCACAGATGGCTGCAGTATTGTGCTCACGGATATTGTTTCGCTTTTGAACATTATAGTTGACATGTGTATGTCCGGAGAGGAAGTGGACATTGGAGAAATCTGCAAACAGGGCTTCTATCTCACCCGTGTTTTGCAGGTTATCATCATCAATTTCCTGATTACCACCCAGTTTTGGATTACCATAGAGAGGAGCATGGGTAGCTACCATGATAGGGGTGTTCTTATCCTGGATGGAAGCAAGGTCTTTTTTCAGCCATGCGAGTTCCTCTGAAATAATAGTTTCATTGTAGTTGCGTTTGCCGACAGTTCCCAACGATGCACCAGCATTAAGATATTGTATGTCATCTATAATAATATAATGTACATTACCGGCATTGAAAGAATAATATACCGGTCCGCAGATATTAATCCATTCATCTTCAGCCTTTCTATCGTCAGGGAAGTAAGGATCGTTATCGTGGTTTCCCATACAATGGAAGAAAGGAATCTCTATTTTCTGCAGTTCCAGGAAAGTTTCCTTGATACCATAATTGTTGGAATACCAGAATCCGTCCCAGCTTTCATCACCCAAGCTGATGCCATATACTTTATATCCCTGCGAGCGCAATTCCTGTGCAGTCTGGTTGATGTCTGCTGCTACGCTTTCAAACTGATTGATATCATTATTTCGTTTTGCCAGATGAAAATCCGCCATAGCAAGTACAGCATGCTTCTCATTATTCTCTTTGTTGAGTACGAAATCCACCTTCTCGGTTATGTTGGTATCTTTAGTTGACAGACGCTTGAAAAACTGTGGTTGGTTTCCAATGATGGCTGCTTCATATCCAGAAGGGATTGAAATGAAGACATAGCCGTATTTCTTTTTAGAAAGGAGACTGTATTCTCCTTTATCGTTGGTTTTTACAACTTCCACACCGTCAGAAACCACTGCATTTGCGATACCTTTACCTTCGCAGGTTACCTTACCAATAATATTTACCTGTTCTTTCTTGTGTGTGCCGACACCTTCTATATCAGCACCAGTGCTCTTTTTCGAGCAGGCTGTCATAGGCAATGATAATGCCACAGACAACAATAAAGTTACATAAGTCCTCATTATAATACTGTTTTAAATTTTGGGTGCAAAGTTATAGTGGTTTTATTTCTATGAGGTTTCTAGCTTGTGAACATAAAATAACAATGGCGTTACCGGCTGTTCATAGATTTTAAGATAGTGTGTCATCAAAAAACATGGTAAAAGCATAAGGTAAACGAAATCTTTTTTGTACTTTTGCATCCGGAATAAATAATCATAGTAAGAGAGAATTAATCAATGGAACAAAACAACAAGAACCAAATGAATCAAACTGCAGGGACTCAGGCTCTCAGCCCGACTCAGCAGCAGTACAAACCACACCCGCTCGTATCAGTACTCCCACTGGCTGTACTTATCGCTCTTATCGTCCTGGTTGTCAAGCTCTTCCCAGATGATGCTCTGGCTGGTGCATCACAGGTAGCCCTCATGATAGCTACAGCCGTATGCGTAGCGCTCAGTATGACCATCTACAAGATGAAATGGAATATCTTCGAGGAGATGATCAAAAAGACTGTGGGCGATGCAGGAGTGTCTATCCTGATTCTGCTGCTCATCGGTATGATGTCAGCCACCTGGATGATCAGTGGCGTTGTACCCACATTAATCTATTATGGTGTACAGATTATGTCGCCTACCTTTTTCCTTCCCTGCGCATGCATCATCTCCAGCATCATCTCGGTGATGACAGGAACCTCATGGACCACCATTGCCACCATCGGTATTGCTCTGATGGGAATAGGTGATGCCCTGGGCATACCGGCACCCTATACGGCAGGAGCGATTATCTCGGGTGCCTATTTCGGTGACAAGCTCTCGCCTATGAGCGATACTACCGTGCTGGCTTCAAGCATAGCCGGAGCTGATCTCTTCTCACATATCCGCTACATGCTCTACACCACCATACCGAGCATCCTGCTCTCACTGGTACTCTACCTCATCATCGGACTCTGCTATGATTCCAAGCCAGTGGATGTCAGCCAGTATCTTACCGGTCTGAGCCATGGTTTCAACATCTCCCTGTTTACGATGCTGGTTCCTGCGTTTACCGGATGGCTCATCTACCGCAAGACTCCATCTCTCATCACGCTTCTGCTTTCGGCCCTTTCAGCATGCATCTGTGCTCTCATTCTCCAGCCGGAAGTGCTCGTAAAGATAGCTGGCGAAAGCGGCATTACCGCCAAGAATCTCTTTGAAGGAATCATGACAACCTGCTATACCCATACCCAGGTAGATTGCGGCATGGACAGCATCAATGATCTCGTAGCCACCCGTGGAATGGCGGGCATGCTCAATACCATCTGGCTTATTCTCTGTGCCATGTGCTTCGGTTCGTGCATGGTAGCCAGCGGAATGCTCCACGCCATCACCCACATCCTCCTGAAAAGCATCCACAGCACCGTATCACTCGTATGCAGCACGGTGACATCCGGTGTTCTGCTCAATCTAGTGATGGGCGACCAGTTTCTGAGTATCATCATGAATGCATCTATCTACAAGGATGAATATGCCGAACGTGGATACAGGCCGGAACTCTTGAGCCGAAGTACCGAGGATAGTGCTACCGTTACGAGCGTACTGGTTCCATGGACTGCCTGCGGAATGACACAGAGTACGGTTCTCGGCATTCCGACACTCGTTTATCTCCCGTTCTGTTTCTTCAACATCATCAGTCCGCTGATGAGCTGTCTGGTTGCCATCCTTGGGTTCGTACCTAAGCCACAGCCGAAAGAAGACCAAACACGGGTAACGGAGGATGACAAAGATTCTATCGGGTAATTATGAGAAAAAACAAAAAAGGCTAGTCCCATTGCTGGGACTAGCCTCCGTTTTAATTATTTTCTAATGCTTATGAAAGTCATCAAGAAAACTGTTTAGCACGTTATGAGTAATTATTTGACCTCAATGTGCTTAACGTCTTCCTTCTTCTCCTCCTTGGCTACCTTAGGAATCTCTATCTTCAAGACACCGTCACTGACCTCAGCAGAAATTTTCTCCTGATCGGCATCCTCAGGTAAAGCATAGCTCTGAGAGTAGTTGCTGTAAGAGAATTCACGACGCAAGTAATGCTCTTCCTTCTTTTCCTCCTTCTTCTCATCCTTGTTCTCGATAGATACATTCAAGTAACCATCCTTGTCGATGTTCATCTTGACCATATCCTTCTTCAAACCAGGAGCGGCAACCTCCATCGTGTAGGCTGTAGCGTTTTCCTTGACGTTAACTGCAGGAGCTGTAGCATTCATGCGTGGCATCAAGTCTGTATCAAAGAAGTTATCATTAAACCAACTATTCAACCAATTTGAAACACTGTTATTTCTACGAGCTAACAACATAATGTAAAACCTCCTAATTGTATTTTTCTCGTCCTCTCTTCGCCTTCCGGCTCTGTCGGGATTTCTACTTGTTTTATTATATTTATCCTTTTTATAATGATCGCTTCGGCTTTCGAGGTTCAAGGATTTCAAGAAACCCTCAAATGTCATTGCTTAGGGTTCTTATCGTTCCCCTTGCCCTCTTGGCTTCCGCTTTCATCCTGGGTAGAAGCAAGTTATGTGCCAGTCTCGGTTTGTATATCTAGAATAATCCATTTTTGACAGGATTGGCATCAAAGGATAATTAATTTAAACTTTGCTGCCAAATTTATCCATTTTCATCCGTTTATTCTCTGCTCTCCTATCCGTTTTCTAAGGGTGATTATGATAAATAGAGAGATTATTCTCTTTCAGAATCATCCTGAGCAGTTCCTCATTAGCCAGATTATTGACTGCAGCATCTTTCACTTCAGAGAAATAGTCAAGCGTTGCGGAACATTCGCCAGTAATATCTACCCCTATCACTTTTTCATGGGCATAGATGATGCGAAGCACGGCTTGGAGCTGGAGAAGCGTCATGTCACCATTGCTCCAGTCGGTGATGGCATCCTGCTTTCTCAATACATCCTTGTCGATGGATATGTAAACCGGCTCATGTATGAGTTTACCAGCCTTCGACGGCCAAGCCTGGTGATGATCAATCTCAGCCTGACTGTAGAACAACACCTTTTCTCTTAAGTGCTCAGGCACCTGAGCAATCAACTCATCCGATGCTCCTACAATGATAATGTGTTTGACAAACGGGTTCTTCTCCAATACATTTCTCACCCAACCGCCACACGACACAACACCCTCCCATTCCGGTTGCTGCATATCCGGATGATGGTCGAAAACTATCAGGGAAAAAGGTTCATGGAGCCTGGATACCCAATATTCGGTAAGATAGTGGAAATCTCCGGAATCGATGAAATGAACAGCCTCGGCAGGAAAAGGAGCCAATCGGCGGTGCAGTTCCTTCCTACCCTCTTCGTCACAATAGCAGTCTACCCCTTTCATGTCCCGGCAATCTACATGGACGATATTCCTGTTTGAGGCAAATGCCTCCAAGTCGTATACGCCGGTAAAGTTAAGGAGAATGATGGGTATTTTCTTTTCCATATTTACTCTGTTTTCTAAATGCTGATTGCAAAAATACCTAATATTCATAAATACTTGATGAATTATACATCATATTATTGTTAAAATTAGATTTTTTTATACTCCTACACAGATTTACCAAAATCATATTAAAACTATTTAATTTTCAGCAAAAACATATTAAATTCATATTTTTATCTATATCTTTGCAGAAAATATGAAACATATAATAATGGTATTTATAAATGCACTTATATTGGATAAACATAGATGTAATGTTCCCCATTACATCCTCAATTGTAGTCTTCGGAAGTAATATCTATCTTGCTTGAGATAACATATTATTAACGAATTAAAAATTACATGGGTTTAATCATTTTATATTTTTTAGGTGCTCTGTCACTATCCTTTTTATGCTCCGTTCTTGAGGCGGTACTACTTTCTACCCCGATGTCGTTTATCTCGATGAAGGAGAATCAAGGCAACAAGACTGCCTCACTGATGAAACAGTATAAGAATAATGTAGACCGTCCGGTGGGTGCTATTCTTTCGCTCAACACCATCGCCCACACCATCGGTTCTGCCGGTGTTGGAGCCGAGTCTATGAAACTCTTTGGCGAAGAATACTTCGGTATCATTTCCGCCATTCTCACCCTTCTGATTCTGGTACTTTCAGAAATCATCCCGAAAACCATCGGAGCTTCATATTGGCGCTCTCTTGCCATGACATCTACCAAGATCATCCGTGTGCTCATCTTCATCACCTATCCTTTGGTGCTGCTTTCGGAACTTATCACTAAGGTATTTACTCCGAAGAATCACCAGGCTTCCATGAGTCGCGAAGAGGTATCGGCTATGGTAGACGTAGGTACTACAGAAGGCATCTTCCGTGAATCGGAAAGCAAAATCATCAAAAGCTGCATTCGCCTTGCCGGAGTAAAGGCCAAGGAGGTCATGACTCCATCCATCGTAGTAGAATCAGCCAACATGAATCTGACTACCAAGGAGTTTTACGAACAGAAAGAATGGAATTTCTCACGCATTCCTGTTTATGACAACAACAAGGATATCATTGTGGGATACGTATTGAAAGATATGGTTCTCAAATCGATTTCAGACGATGAGTTCCAAACCAGATTATCCGAGCTGATGCGTCCGATTCTTTCCTTCAACGAGGATGAATCTCTATACCAGATATGGGAAAAGATGTTGGAAAAACGAGAACACATCTCTATCATCGTGGATGAATACGGATGTCTGAGAGGAGTGGTTTCCATGGAAGACGTAATCGAAACGATGACTGGCGTAGAAATCGTGGATGAAGACGATGTGGCAGTGGATATGCAGGCATTGGCTAAAGAAAAATCGCGTATGATGCACCAAGGTGTTGTATCTGCCATTCCTGACAGTAAAGTTTAATATTTATTTTAACAGGAAAGAGGGTGTGTCATAAGTTAATGATTCACCCTCTTCTTGTTTATCCCGGAAATATCGCAACCTTGATGACTCCATCCTTGCGGTTCCCAAAGACATCGTATGCCTCTTCTATTCTTGAAAGCGGGAAACGATGGGTAATCAGAGGAGTGGTATCTATCTTTCCCTGGGCTATCAAATCAAGGATTTCCCCACAGTCGCATCCATCCACACCTCCCGTCTTGAAGATGAGGTTCTTGCCATACATATCAGGAAGCGGAAGTATTTGTGGCTTGTCATACATGGCGACGATGGTGACGATGGCATTAGGACGGGCACATCTCCAGGCAAGCTGGAAGGTATCCGAACCACCAGCTACCTCCATCACCACATCGGCTCCACCATGCTGACTATGCTGTCTGACAAATGCCTCACAATCCTCAGGTTCAACAACCATCACCTGTGGGTAATGCTTCTGAATGAACTCTCTTCTTGCCTGTGATTTCTCACAGACGATAATGTTACTTGGATTCTTGAGCAGGGTGCAAAGCAAACAGCAGACACCCGTAGGACCGGCACCGATAATCAGCACCGTATCCTCTTCTGTGATTTCAGATATTCTCGTAGCCCAGAATCCTGTAGCAAGGATATCGCCAACGAAGAGAGCCTGCTCATCGCTTACAGAATCAGGTATCTTGTTCAAACCTGTAGTAGCATACGGAACCCTCACATATTCCGTCTGTCCGCCATCGATTCTGCATCCCAGTGCCCATCCGCCATGTGGAGAAATACAGTTGTTCACGTATCCATGCTTGCAGTAAAAACATTCTCCGCAGAAAGTCTCCACATTCACGGTTACTCTGTCTCCCGGCTTCACGTGGGTAACCTTCTCCCCTACTTTCTCTACAATTCCTACCATCTCATGGCCAACAGTAATCCCCGGTACAGCTCGAGGCACAGAACCATGCTTGATGTGAAGATCGCTGGTACAGATACTGCTCAGCGTAACTCTTACGATGGCATCATGCTCATCTATTATCGTAGGCTTCTCTTTTTCTGTGAAGCCAAACTTTCCTTGCTGGATATATGTAAATGCTTTCACCTTAAATTATATATAAGTATTATTATTCATGTTTTATCATGCTGCGAAGTTACAAAAAACATTTCAATCATACAAGAAAAAATACAGAATCTTTCTCACCTTTTGACCTGTCAACTAAAAAAAGGGGTATTTTCTTACAAGTATGACCATTTTTGTGATTTTCAGGCAAACAAAACCATAAAATATACTCTGATGTTCAAATAGTTAGCCAAAAATTTGGAGAATAGAATATTTTTTCTTACCTTTGCATAAAAGATTTGAATTCAAAATTTTCACAGAATATAGCATGTATCAAGATTTAGATTTTACTGATAACAACTACTATCAGGAAGACTATATAGATTCGCCAGTTGATGATTTCGACTGGATGCCTAATTTATTTGCCAAGCTCGCTAATCATCTGCGAACTTCAACTTCCCCTGACGTTATCAGACTGGGAATCATCGGCTGCATCAGAAACAATGAGTCGGGAGATAATTCACTTCTCCAATGGGATGATTTGGAAACCATGCGTCGCTATATAGACAGCGTTAACCGAGGTTTAGGAGTACCAGAAGACCCAACACTACAGCAGTTGCTCTATTCTACAGAATGGACCAACTATGGTATTTTCACCATGAACTTTATCTCGGACAAGAACCTCGACTATAAAGGAATCTGTGAGGTTGAAAATACAAGCCTCTCATACGCCAGCATGGCTTTCCTGATAGCACTGGTAAAGGGGATGAGTATGATTAATCTCAGACACCCTTCAGCAAAGGGAGAAAACAGTCATGTTTTCACATACGTCATCCCAAGACAATTCTCCACTTTCTCCTTTACTTCATTCCTCAATGTAGCCAATGCACGTCTCACGAACAAAGAAGATATTTCTGAACAGGAAATTGAAGAGTTGACTCAACTTGCTTTCAAGAGTCGCTACTGGAAACAGGAGACCTCACTCAAGAGCGAAGACAGCGAGCTGTTCATCTATGTCCTTAAGAACATCATTTCGGATATTCTGGGACTGAAACTCAACATCAATACGGAATCCTTTGCCAAACAGGCAAAGAAGGAAGAGATAAAGACTGCTACTCCAACTGTCGACAACCATAAGAAGGAGAAGAAAGTAAAGAAGGAGAAGAAAGAGAAGACTAGCTTGAGAAATGATACCAAGCCTTCTCTGGCATCGACGATGGTAAAGGTTTTAACAGAGGAATCTCTCCCACAAACGAAAGAGAATCTCCTGGAGAAGACTATACAACTCTATCCTACTCTTAAGAGAAACTGCTTCAATACCACCCTATCAAGACTACATAAAGAAGAAGTATTGAATTACTATAATGGTGGACTGATTGGTATCAAAGGCAAAAGATATGGAAGAGGCTACAAGATAGTCAACCGTTTGCAGAAATATAAGGAAAATGAATAAAAACAACCTCAGATACAGAAAAAACGAAGCCTGTTTCAATCTCCATTGAAACAGGCTTCGTTGGTTATTGTAAGTACTCAACATGGGCAATGAAGCTTACTTATATAGTTTTTCCGGCAATTAGACAATTCTACAATTAGGCAATTAGACAATTAGGAGTCTATTCATATATCGGAGAAAAACCACAAAACCGTTTACCTAAAATAAAGAAAACAACTCATAAACCACAAAACTGTTTACCAAAAACCACATTATTATGTACCAAAAACCACATTTCTGTTTACCTAAACCACAAAACTGTTTACCTACATTGCTAAAGACACTATCTTCTCCTTAGGTAAACAGAAATGTGGTTTATAGCAAGTAAAAATCATCTTAAAAACAGGTAAACAGTTTTGTGGTTTTTGAAAGTTGTATCCTACAGCTACCATAGGAAAGAACCGAAGAACATGACAGCCAGTTTAGTAGATTCGCAAGATACATGCTGATATTCATACAGTTACATGATTTATTCAAACTATTATTTTCATAGTCTTATAACAGATAGAACAAGGAAAGAAATAGTATCTTTTGGATAAAACCACAATACTATTTACCTAAACTATAAATCAGTTTACCTAAAATATACATAAAAGCATATAAGACATTGGGGATCTATCTATTAGATAATATTTAATAGATTCATCCAAAAGAAATGTATCTTTATCAAAAATATATCTGGTAAACAATTTTGGGCTTGAGAGGATAAGACATTTTCAAAAGTAGGTAAACAGAAATGTGGTTTTACGAAAAAGAGGAAATAAGGTACTCCCCTACTTCCTCTTCTGAAATACAGTTCAGTTTAGGCTCTATAGAATACAGGCATGAATGAGCCAACACAATTAAAGAATTCTTGTGCAAGCTTTTCAAGACCTGAAGTTTTTAAAGCTACAAAATCATAATCACTGGCAGCAACACAGAATCTGTCATTCTTGATACCAATGAATTTGCATCTCTTCAACAAAGCAATCTGATTATCATCATGCACCATCGAAACAAACTGATTCCATTGCTCAGAACCTTGAGTAGTATCAACTTCTATCTTCTTGTCTGGATTCTGATATACATGTGCAAAAAGATCTCCCTGCAGCATATTATCTTCAGATGCTTTCTTTCCCTTGTTACGGTTAATCTTTTCATTCAGGCGACGGGCTATATCTGCATCTTTATCACCGATATGGTTGATACCGACATCCGTTCGCTTGATATGGAAGACAATATATTCAGGATCACCCTTACACTTCCCGTTCCGATAAATAAAGTCTTCATCAGAAAATTCATCAAATACGATATCCGTCTCGCTGCGGCTGGCCATTCTGTTGAGGTCTTCCCTTACGACATCGAGTACCTGTTTTCTGAATTGCGAGAACTTAGGATATTTATTCATCACAGGTTCTCCCTTGTCGTCAAGCAGAATATTGCCATGTTCATCAAGTTCTACCAGACCCAGATACTGTTTCATCGGCAAGAACTCTACCTTTACATCCAGACACTTGTCAAGCCCCATCTGGCGAAGCAGATAAATATAGAGACGTGGCGTATTCACCTTCTTGGAATATTTAGCGATCATGGAGATATGGTGAATGTATCCCTGGCGCATGTCAAAGAGGCTCATGGTGAGCTTAGGATCTATCTCAAGTATTACTTCACCCTTGATGCGCTCTACCTTCTCTCCATCGCTCTTTGTATAGCCTTTCTGCGTTGTCGGAATCTCGATGTTTGAGAATACATGCTGTATCTTCTCTGTATTGTTGTCCATCTTAACACGCACAGAGAGGTTGAGAATGTCATTTTTCAGCGTATCACGCAGATTCTTGTAATTATGAAACTCCGTTGATACCTGGAAATCCTTGATGTCTATTATGATAGGCGGTATCTCCATGACAGCATGCTCTATACCTTTCTCGAAAAGATAGTCGGAGCGAGAATCTCCAAGCACCCTCTTCTCAGTGAAGTACTCTTCTACATACTTCTGGAGATGGGTACTTGCAACCATCAATATGTTTTGCTGCAATAATGTATATTGCTTATCAAGTTTTGTCAGTGAAAAAGGTGTGTTAATCCACACCAGATTCTTGTTTACTTTTGAGTCACTCATATTAAAACCACATTTCTGTTTACCTAAAACCACCAAACTGTTTACCTAAAACCACCAAACTGTTTACCTAAAACCACAAAGTTGTTTACCTAAAACCACATTTCTGTTTACCTAAAACCACCAAACTGTTTACCTAAAACCACAAAGTTGTTTACCTAAAACCACATTTCTGTTTACCTAAATGAAAATAACCGCCTAATAGTCAAGAGGTTACAACTCCCGTAATATATAAGTATATTATAACCTATTATAATATATAATTTTTAATTATCATCTTTTGGTAAACAGAAATGTGGTTTTTGAAGGTGTTTATACCTTTTTTAAGACTTTGCGCCTTTTCAGGTAAACAGTTTTGTGGTTTTCACCCTGTAAAACCTACTTTTTTGTTTGCTTACTTTTTCAAGTAATCCATCAGAATGTTGTAGAGCAAGTTTTCCTGTGGAATATCATCTGCGAGGCATTTCATCTTCAAGAGAAGGAGTTCTTCCTTATTAAGATATGTTGCTACACTTGTTCTGGTGCGTCTTTCTTCTGCAGTCCAGTAACTTTTTCTCTTACGTCCACCTTTAGATGCGTTTTTATCCTCCTCGTTTTTTGCAACTTCTGTATTTAACAAACTTGGTCGGTCGTTCTTTCCCATATTTTCAAGCGACTCACCAATTTCCTCAATATTTCTCTTTGCTACAGCCATAATTCTTGTTTTTATAATTTTGTCTTCTATTGTTTTATCATTACATGCTTACCTCTAACCCTATTCTGGGTAGATTATATCTTTATGTTAAACATGTGCTTGATAGCTATTTCGTAATCGATACCTGTACTTGAGTAAGGTGCATATTCGAATATGCTTTGTCCGTGAGCCTGAGCTTCCAGGAACTTCACAGAGCGTCGGATGCGGCAAGGAAGAATTAAGTCGCCATGTTTTTCGCCTAAGAGTTTACTCAACTGCTTGGTAATCTTTGTTCGCTCATCTACCATAACTGGCAGGAGTCCAAGTAATTCCAGATTATCGTTCATGTGGAACTCCTTCACTTCATCCATAACGCTGAGCACTTCGCTTACTCCCTTGACTGATAAAGCTTCCATCTGGACTGGAATTAAAATCTTGCTCGCAGCAACCAGAGCATTGTAAGTGTTCTTAGAAAGAGCCGGAGGACAGTCGATAAAGATGTAGTCGAAATCATCGAATACGTTTTTAAGTCCTTCTCCCGTCATGTCATGGCAATCGTTGTCTTGCAGACAGCTCAGCAATACGGTGTAGCTCTTCATCTGTTCTCTCAGCGAAGGACCGCCTGGAAGGTGTTGCTCAATATTTTCCATCTGAGCAGATCCAGGAACAGCGTATACTCCATTCTTACATTTATAAACAGGAACACCACTCTGTTTACACATGGCGTTGTATATGTTGTCATATTCATTGTCTCTCACCCCGAAAAGCGAAGAAAGGTTGCATTGTGGGTCTAAGTCAATCACCAAAATGCGGAGATTATGATTCAGTCGAACCATTCCTGATGCGAGAGACTGCACGGTGGCTGTCTTTCCTACTCCACCCTTGTTGTTCACTACTGCAACAATTTCCTGTAATTCATGTTTCATGTCTTATTCTTGTTACTTTTAGCTTCTTATTTTCGTTTAATCTTTTATCCGAATATTAGAATTGCTGGCAATTAGAACAAACTAATAAACTTTTATCCTAACTTATGATAATTCTAAAAGTCTTATATTTGATTGATCTAATGTTCTTAAGTTCTAATATTTGCTGCAAAAATAGGTAAAATAGTTGATATAAAAGAATTTATTCTTTTTTATTTCTAAAGAAAACTAGTTTTTTATACTTTTCTAACAATCTACATGAATAATATTCTAATTTTCTAATATTCTTATAATCTAAAATTAGAATATACTAATTGTCGGATAAATAGAATATACGGATAAACTAATAAACTGATAAACTAATAAAATAATTGCTGTCAATTAGAATAAACTAAAATATTGATATGAGTATGTAACCAATATAAGATTTGTTAAATATTAACATCAAAGTATACAACCTATAGATATTTTCAATAACTTTACAGAATTAAAAATAACTGATGTCAAACCTTTAAAACTATAACATCATGAAAATAGGTATTCCAAAAGAGATTAAGAATAATGAGAATCGTGTTGGAATGACACCGGCAGGTGTAGCAGAGTTCATTCGACATGGTCATGAAGTGATGGTTCAGCATACAGCTGGTGTAAACAGCGGATTTGCTGATGAAGCGTATGAAAAGGTAGGGGCCAGAATCTTACCCGACATCCAGAGTGTATATCGTGAGGCGGAAATGATTGTAAAAGTGAAAGAACCTATCGCCGAGGAATATCCACTTATCCATCAGGACCAGCTTGTATTCACTTATTTCCATTTTGCCTGTGACAAGGAACTTACCGATGCCATGCTCAAGAGTGGAGCCGTCTGTCTGGCTTACGAGACGGTAGAAACAGACAACCACCATTTGCCTTTACTCATTCCGATGAGTGAAGTAGCAGGAAGAATGGCCATTGTTAATGGTGCTTTTTATCTGCAGAAAACTAAGGGAGGAAAAGGGAAACTGATGAGTGGTGTGCCTGGTGTGAACCGCGTCAAGGTTTTGGTATTGGGAGGTGGAACCGTAGGAGAGGCTGCAGCAAGAATGGCTGCAGGAATGGGAGCTGATGTATGGATTACAGATATCAGTTTGCCTCGTCTTCGTCAGTTAGAGATGGAGCTGCCTGTCAATGTACACACGCTCTATTCCAACGAGCATAATATCCGTAGAGAATTGCATGATGTGGATATCGTTGTGGGTAGTGTGCTCGTACCAGGTGATAAGGCACCGCATCTTATTACGAAAGATATGTTGAAATTGATGGAGCCGGGAACTGTACTTGTTGATGTAGCAATCGATCAGGGCGGCTGTTTTGAAACATCGCATCCAACCACACATTCAAATCCGATATATATGGTCGATGGAATCGTGCATTATGCAGTAGCTAATATTCCTGGTGCTGTGCCAAATACCTCTACTACAGCCTTGACCAATGCTACGCTGAAATATGCATTGGCGCTTGCTGACAAGGGTTGGCGAAAGGCATGTAAGGAGGATAAAGCCTTGTATAGAGGTTTGAATATTGTAAATGGAAAGGTTGTATTCAAGGCCGTAGCGGATGTCTTCGGACTGGAATATGAAGAAATGAAGCTCTAAGTAGAGCAGGGGAGGATTCCATAACACAAAAGCTATGGAATCCTCTTTATAATAATAATTAAGGAGAGCAGGATACACTTTGTTTGGTTAGAACGTTTACTGATAGTATTTTTTTAGAGAAAAAGACTTAAAAACAAGGAAAATGCAAGTAAAATAGCAGAAAAAGTAGGAATATGTGTGAAAAATAAGTTAATTGTATAGCATTATGCTACAGTTTTAGATATTTTTTATACTTTTGCGCAATAAACATGAAGTTTAACTAACATTCAGTTATTATGAAGAAGAAAAAAAGCTTGTTGCTTTTCTTGGCAGCAACTTCAGCCAGCTTTGTGCAGGCAGCCCTTCCAGTTCATACCAGTTTTGCGGCTGGTATTGAAAATGTGCAAGAAAAAGGTCATACCTTTATAAAAGGAAGAGTGATTGATTCCGATGGAAATCCTCTGGTAGGTGTCACGGTGCAGATCGAAGGCACAAGCTATGGTGTTATCACTGATGCTGATGGTAACTACATACTGGAATTTCCATCTATGGCGCATCCTAAAATTGTATTTTCCAGCATCGGTTACAAATCGAAGAGTATTGAATTTCGTGGCGTAAAAGAGCAAAACATGATGCTCGAGTTGGATCATGTAGCGCTGGATGATCTCGTAGTCATCGGATACGGAAGTAAGAGCCGCAAGGATGTGACCACAGCTATCTCTACCGTGAGTCAGGAACAGATAAGCAAGTTGGCTGCTACCACACCAACCCTCGATGGTCTTCTTCAGGGTACTGTAAAGGGCGTATTGGCTACTACCGCAAATGGTGAGCCTGGTTCATCTCTCAAGTTAAACATCCGCGGTATTACATCTCCTTATCCTAAATCGGGTAAGGGTAACAACAACCAGCCTCTTTATGTCATTGATGGCGTTCCTACCTTTATGGAGGATACCGGCATCAACCCGCTCATCAATATCTCACCAAACGATATTGAGAGTATCGACGTGCTGAAAGATGCCGCAGCTACTGCGATCTATGGATCACGTGGAGCCAATGGTGTCGTTATTGTCAAGACCAAGAACGGAAAGCGCAATGAGAAGACCAAGGTAGATTTCGGCTACACATTCTCGTTCAGTAATCCTATCAAAAACTATAAGCCATTGAACATTTCTGAATACAAGAATGTGCAGGACGAGATTCTGCGTAATACTGTAGACGGCATGAATGACGGCAGTTCGATAGTAGGTATGTATGGTTTTGATTACATTCTTAACCAGTATGGAAATGTTTCACTCAATGAAGAAACGGGTCTTTATACCTATAATGGTCTTAATGAGAGTCTTTATGGCAAGGATAATGTCAACTGGGCAGATGAAGTAATCAACAAGAATGCACCTACACATCAGTATAATGTGGCTGTCAGAGGTGGAAGCAACAAAACCAACTATTCTTTCTCTTTCAACGGAATGAACCAGGAAGGTCTGTTACTCAATGACCGTATGGAGCGATATGGTGCAAGACTCTCTATAGATTCTGAAATCAACAAATACATCACCGTAGGAGGTGTGCTCGATTATACCTATTCTTCACGCAAGAGTGGAAGCAACGATCCTGCCTTGGGATATGATAATGACGGATGGATGACCCGTCCGGATTTGGCTGTACGCGATGCGGATGGCAATTTCCAGCGTGTAGATAAGTTCGGTCTTTATACCGATACCTATAATGATGCCAATGCGGTAGCTAAACTCCAGCGCAAGACGAAGTATGAAAATGATCAGTTCTCTGGCAATGCTTATATTGATATTAAGCCTGTCAAGGGATTGACCCTTCATGCTGATGCCAATATATCCAGATTCATCTTCAGCAACAGTTATTTCTCGCCAAAGATTACGCTCCCGGAACAGTTGGGTATGGAGCCAACATCAACCTTGGCTGAGAGCAACTATCGCAACACCAATACTTCTATCAATTTCCGTGCCGACTACAAGTTCACGCTTACCGAAGCTCATCGTTTTGACGTGATGGCTGGTTATAGTGCCGACAGGTATTGGAGCAAGGAACACGACCAGGCTTATAGTGGTTTCCCTAACGATGATGTATTGAACAATGCCAGTTCTGCAACCACCGTCAATAAGCCTACCGAGACTTATTCCAAGAGTGGTCTTAATTCTATCTATGGTCGTTTGAGCTATGATTTCCTCTCACGTTATCTGCTTGATTTCAGTCTCCGTTCCGATGAGTCATCAAAATTTGGACCGGGTAACAAGCGCGGTACTTTCCCTGCAGTTTCTCTGGCCTGGCGCATCAATCAAGAGCCTTTCCTGGAATCTGTAAGAGATATTGATGATCTGAAGTTCCGTTTGAGTTGGGGTAAGACTGGTTCCACCAACGTATCAGACTTTTCTTATATCCAGTATTTCAATGGTAATCAGTATGGCGGACAGAGCGGACTCACCCTTGCTTCTACTTATCCAAACAAGAACATCAAGTGGGAGATGACAACCGAGTATAATGCTGGTGTCGACTTTACTTTATTCAATGGTCGTCTGACTGGTAGCTTTGATATCTATCATCGTAAGACAGATGGTGCGCTTGCTCCTGCTCCTATCGCCCTGGAGTTTGGTATCGGCACCTATTACAGCAATATTCTTGATCTTACCAACAATGGTTTTGAATTCTCTATCGGTGGTGATGTAGTTCGTACCAAGGATTTCACCTATAACACTATGCTCAGTATCTCATCCAACAGGAATAAGATTACCAAGCTCAATGGTTCAACCCTCGATATGATGCATCAGGATCTCTATATGGAAGGTCATGCCATGGGAACCGTGAAGGGATATAAAGTGGCAGGTATCTATCAGAGTCAGGATCAGATTCGTAAGTTGAATGAACAGGCTATGGCCAAGGGATTTGATTTCTATCAGGATGGAGCTGCTGTAGGTGACTACATGTTTGCAGATACCAATGGTGATGGCTATATTTCAGAGGCCGACCGTACGGCGATTGCCAACCCAGAGCCAAAGGTATTCGGTGGATGGTCAAATACCTTGTCATATAAGAACTTCACGCTCTCTATGCTCTTCCAGTATCAGTTAGGTGGTGATGCTTACTACAGCACGATGCAGGAATCTGCTAGTGGAGCCATCGGTATGAGTATCTTGCGCGAGATGTATGGCAACACCTGGACACCGGATCGCACCGATGCCAAGTATGCTAAGTTGATGTGGATGCCTAGTGCCTATACCAACACACAGGCCAACGACCGCTATGTATATTCCAACTCATACTTCCGTTTGCGCAACATCACGCTCTCTTATACCTTTGAGCCAGCATGGTTAGAGCGCTTGCATGTGAGTGGTGCATCGGTGTTCTTTACTGCTACCAACCTCTTTACCATTACCGATTGGCCAGGTTTGGATCCAGATATGGCAGCCACAAATGCCTTTACCAAGACAACCGAGACAAAGGATGTATATCCAATGAGCCGTTCGTTCTCATTCGGTCTCAAATTGCAATTCTAATTCAAAGAAACGAAGATTATGAAACATATAAGATATCAATTTCTGGCGTTACTGTCAGTATCAGCGCTCACATTCACATCGTGCGACTTGATAGGCAGCATCGATGATATGGAACCAGACTATGTGGTAACCGATTTGAATTATATTACCGATGCCACATCTGCTCAGACTGCTCTCAATGGTGTTTACGCTTCCTGGCGCAGTACAGGTGTATCTTACTTGAGATATGGTATCGCTTCTATGGCGCATACCCAGACTCAGGCGATGGTGATGGGTGTAGATGAGTTTGCGGCAGAAAATATCCAGACAAATAACAGTAATGTGGAGACTGCCTATACAGCCTACTACAATGTCATCAATACCGCCAACACCTTCCTGGTACATATCAACAAGAATATACCAGGACTGAGCGAGGAAAAACGTGCCGAGATGATTGCAGAGGCTCGTTGCCAGCGTGCTTTGGCTTATCTTACTCTCCTGAAATGTTTCGGAGAATACTGGAAGCAGGATTCCCAATACGGAGTCTGTCTCTTCAAGGATGAGTTGGTAAGAGATAACCAGGTTCGTCAGCGTTCTTCTGTAGCTGAAACTTACAAGCTGATTTCTGAAGATCTCGATTATGCCATCGCCCATTGCGAACAGCATCCGGCAGACCATTATCACATGAGCAGTCTTTTTGCCAAGGCTTTGAAGGCAAAGATGTATTTTGCTCAGGATAACTATCCGGAGGCAGCAAGATTATCTGAAGAAGTTATTAACGAGGCAGAAACTGCTGGCTATGAACTGGAAAGCGACTATGCTAATATTTTTACTGAACAGTTTAATTCCAAGGAGATGCTTTTCGCTCCTTATACTGCTAATCCGAATGAACTGATGGATGCTTCTTGGTTTGCCTTTTCTCCAGGTTCACTCCTCAAGAAGGTGGCAGATGATTTAGTTCCAGATGATGAAACAGGTGGAGATATTGTTATTCCAAACCCGGGAGAGGGTGGGGATGTTGTTGTTCCTAATCCAGGTGAAGGAGGTGATGTCGTGATTCCTGGTGGTGGTGGCAGCGAAGGCGGTGATGTCGTATTGCCTGGCGATGGAGATGATGGCGGTATCGTTATCCCTGGTGGTGATGGTGGCGATTTCCCATTCCCTCCAGGTGAAGATGATGCAGCTTCCTACGATCCTCTTTATACTTGGGCATACAAGGGTGAAGGCATGAC
>OJJU01000083.1_pt1 | contig 40776 bp, 29 predicted proteins | sample 1596141 | NCBI WGS metagenome assembly OJJU01 (sample SAMEA4350150, study PRJEB24818) | metagenome | biome: human; feature: gut; material: faeces | place: Denmark | collected 2013-09
ATATTAACGTAATCAATATTTTACGACTAAAAATTTTCTTAAATCGGCTATTATCAAGCGAGTTATAAATTAGAATTTATCTAAAATAAAAATCCCGTCCCTCCAACGCTTTGATTAAGTGGAAGAACGGGATTTCAGAAGGGCTATCTCAGACGTTCCGCGGTATGGTTCTCAACCTTTACAAGAAATGAGTCCTTGAAATCGCGGCTCAGTGAGCGGTTCATCTCCTTGGCTGTGTTCAAGTCTGAAGAGTAGCCTATGATATACTTGAAAAGTCTTCCGGCCGGCATCTTGATAACGTCATATCCTTTGAAGAAAGGATCGTTGCCGGGCATTGATTTGGAAGATACCAGAACCTGAGTTCCATAAACAATTGAAGCAGCCTCTTTAACAGACACTTCCGTTACCCCATCTTCAGCCACGCTTGATTCAGAGCCTGTGCTTTTTGCCTTTACGGAGCCTTTGACAGCGTCCGAGCCGTCATATTCCTTCTTGTAGATTTTGAACGCATCGTAGATGTCTGAAGCGATCCGGGCTCGTCCCTTTTCGGTGATCAGGGCCTCGCGGTCGGCGGAGTTGGACAGGAATCCGCATTCTATGAGCACTGATGGCATCGCCGTACGCCACAGGACGTAGAACGCATCCTGGGATATTCCTCGGCTATGCTGGAACGTTCCTCCCTTCATTTCCTTGTCCACTGCCTGGGCGAACTTGAAGCTTTGCTCCAGGTAGGCGTTCTGCATCAGATTCATAAATATATAGGACTCCGGATCGTTCGGGTCGAAGCCTTCATAGCGGGTGGTGTAGTCGTCCTCAAGCTTTATGACTGAGTTCTCCCTGCGCACCACGTCCATATTCCCGGCGTACATGTCCTTGTTCTTGCTGTTGTATTGGCCGAGGATATGCACAGAATAGCCGTTTGGGCCGTTCTTCTTCCCTGGCACGGAATTCACGTGGACGGAGATGAACAGGTTCGCGTTGTTCGCGTTCGCTATGTCCGCCCTCCCTTGAAGTGTGACAAACGTGTCGTCGCTTCTGGTCATTATGACCTTCACATCCGGGTAGCCTGCCTTGATCATATCGGCCAGTCGTTTGGATATGTCCAGCACCAAGGTCTTCTCCATTGTCTTCCCGCTCGGGCTTATGCAGCCGGAGTCCTTGCCACCGTGACCGGGGTCTATGACCACGGTTGACAAACGTATCGAAGCCGGCGGATTCTTTTGTGCATAAGCGAAAAATCCGGCCGTTGAAAGCGACAGTGCCGTAAGTACGGCAAGAAAATTGCGATGTAAATCCAAAATATGTAGTATATTTGCCTTTTGCAAATTTATAAAATAATTGCAATTCAAGAAGCATACATATAATATTATCCTCGTGGCGGCTCTTGCCGCGCTGACTGGACTGACAATGTTCGGGCAGGATGTGAGGAGGAACAGGAGTCTGAGAAAGGCCTCTGTGGCTCAGTTTACGCCGGACTCCATCAGTCCAGCCGCCGGGACCTTGCCACAGGCGAAGGATTCCTTGCCGCCCGCAGAAGACTCAATCGCCCGCAGAAGAGATTCCCTAAGGGTGGCTGACTCAACATCAAGGGCAGACTCGTTGTTTCTTCTTGACAAAAGCTCGCTTACCAGACCGGCATTCTCAGGAGCGAAAGATTCCATAAGGCAGGATTTTTCCAACGGTCAACGCAAGATGTATTACTGGGGAGACGTCGAGGTCTCCTACGAGAACATCAAACTGAAGGCTGACTACATGGAATATGACATGTCCACCGGCACCGTCTATGCCAGAGGCACCTACGACAGCCTTGCCCAAGAGTGGAAGGGGCAGCCGGAGATGACCCAGGGCAGCCAGACATTCAACATGGAAGAGGTCCGGTACAATTTCAACACCCGCAAGGCCAGGATCACGAACATGATAACGAAGGAGGATGACGGCATCCTTCACGGGAAGAACATCAAGATGATGCCGGACAAGTCCATCAACATAACCAAAGGCAAGTACACGGTCTGCGATCTTGAGCATCCGCACTATTACCTTAAGCTGTCTTCGGCGAAAGTCGTCACCAAACCATCCCAGAAGACGGTGTTCGGTCCGGCGCATCTCGTTGTGGAGGATGTGGATCTCCCGATAGGAATCCCGTTCGGATTCATCCCCAAGCGTCCTGACAGAGCCACCGGACTTCTAATGCCGTCTTTCGGAGAGGAGAACGCGCGTGGTTTCTACCTGAGGGACGCCGGCATGTACTTCGTTCTGGGAGACTATTTTGACATGTCGTTGACAGGTGACTATTACACCCTTGGCTCTTGGGCGGCCAATCTTAACTCAAGGTACATGGTGAAGTACAAGTTCACCGGCAACCTGGCCGTCAACTATTCAGTCGACCAGACAGGCGAGAAAGGGAGCACGGACTTCTTCCAGAGCAAGAACTTCGGAGTAAGGTGGTCCCACTCACAGGATTCCAAGGCTCACCCTGGAACATCATTCTCGGCGTCGGTCAATTTCTCCAGCCCTTCCAACAGCCGATACAACTCGCATTCGGTGTCGGAGGCTCTCCAGAACCAGATCTCGTCTTCCATCTCATACTCAAAGAACTGGAACGGAAAGTTCAACCTGTCGGTCAACGCCCTGCACAGCCAGAACTCAAGGGACAGCTCATACACATTCACACTGCCTAACATCACTTTCTCTGTCTCCACATTCTATCCTTTCAAGATCAAGAACAGGGTCGGGAAAGAGCGTTTCTACGAGAAATTCGCCCTGGGTTACAACACATCCATCCAGAACAAGATCAATTTCAAGGCCTCGGAGTTCGGAGAACCTGGCTTTATTGACAAGTTCCAGAATGGCGTGGCTCATAATTTTTCGATAAAACTGCCGGATTTCACTCTTTTCAAATACCTGAATGTGGCCCCTAATGTGAGTTACGGCATGAACTGGTTTTTCCGCAAGAGCGAGGCGTATTTCGATCCAGAGACAAACAGCGTGAAGACCGAGATGGGCAAACAGTTCGGCACCTTCGGCGCCACACACAATTATTCCGGTTCACTTTCGATGAGCACGCGGATCTACGGAATGTACAATTTCGGCAAGTATCATAAGATACAGGCACTTCGTCATGTCGTCTCTCCGAGCGTCAGCATGAGCTTCAGTCCTGAGAAAGGCAAAGCCTTCAACGGATGGCGCACGTTCAATTATGTGGATACTCTCGGCGTGCAGAAATCCTACGACTACAACATTTACCAGGGACAGATCAACTCGGCTCCAGGCAAGGGCAAATCCGCCACCATGAGCATCTCGCTCGGCAACAACCTTGAAGCCAAGGTGCGTGACATGAAAGACACGACAGGCACAGGATCGAAGAAAGTGAAGATCCTTGATCAGTTCAACTTCTCCACAGGCTATAACTTCCTGGCAGATTCCCTCAAGATGAACAATGTGGGACTGTCCATGTCCACCTCTATTTTCGGCAAACTTGGAATCAACGGCAACATGAACTTCGACCCGTATGCCATCAACGAGAGAGGACAGCGGGTCAACAAATATAACCTTCTGGAGACAGGCGTGCCTCTCAGGCTCACCAACGTCAGCACCTCTGTGTCATATTCATTGTCCGGCAAAGGCACTGTCAAAGGCAACGACGGTTCGAAATCTTCAGGCGGGGACGGTGGTGGCTCCGGCAATCCGGCCGACTACTACAGAAGAATATACTATCATCCTTTGACCGGTGAATATATTCCTGGCGGATGGTTGTATTATACGAATCCTAACGTTCCGTGGAGCCTTAACTTCAACTATAGCTTCTCGATGAGCCGGTCGTACAGCTACGCCAACAACCAGCTCAGCAAGAAGGATAACTACACCCAGACACTCGGTGTTCAAGGAAATATTCAACTGACCCCTAAGATGTCTGTACAGGCGCAGTCAGGATGGGATTTCACAGCGATGAAGATGACCACGACGCAGTTCTCTTTCAGGTACGATCTGCATTGCTTCAATATTTCCGTCTCTTGGGTGCCTTCTGGAATGTACCAGTCATATTCATTCCTCATCTCTGCGAACGCGGCGGCTTTGGCTGACTTGCTGAGATTCAAGAAAAGTACGAGTTATTGGGATAAATAGTTGGATGTTTATCATAAATATCTTATATTTGCATGCTGACATTTTCAGCGTAAGCCTTTGGGCTATTATATCCACTATAACTTTTCTGAAATCATATCCGGTTCTTACATCGGATTCATTTTAAATTTATGCCTTATAATTTATTTGAACTCACTCAGATGAGCAGAGAGCAGCTTGAAAAAGTCGCTCAGGAGCATCAGATTAAGAACATCAAGAAATTCACTGATGAGAATCTGTCCTATGCTATACTTGACGCGCAGGCTGCCGCCGCGTCTCTTCAACCGATAGAGAAACCAAAAGCCAAACGTGGAAGGCCTCGCAAGAATCCGCTTCCGGAACAATCCGGCGTTCAGGATACCAAGTCGGCTGACACCAGAAAAGATGAGAAAAAGGCTAAATCGCAGCAGAAGCCGGAGGTCAAGACTGACAAGGCGGAAAATTCAGAACAAAAGGCGGAACCGATCGCCGCTCAAGGAACGGAGGTTAAGCCGGCTCCTAAAAAAAGAGGACGTAAGCCTAAATCCGCTATGGTTCAGACTCAGGTTGAGACCGCTGCGTCGGTGGAGGAGAATAAGCCGGAATCCGTGGAGGCTGCCGCCACCGAAGTCACTCAACAGCCCGATGCTCAGACTTCAGCCGACAAGCCGGTAAATGGCAAGGAGTTCATTCATGCGCTTTTTGATGATCTGAAGGATGATCCGGCGGCTCATGCTGATGTTACCCGCAGAAAGCAGAAGAACAAGTTCCAGGGGCAGAACAACGGACAGAACCCGAACCAGCAGCAGAAGCCCCAACAGAATTTCCAGAATCCAAATCAAAGGACGAAAGCTCCGGAAATCGAGTTTGACGGTACTGTGGAGGCGACGGGTGTTCTGGAGATCATGCCGGACGGTTATGGTTTTCTCCGTTCTTCGGACTACAATTATCTCAACTCCCCTGACGACATCTATGTCAGCCAGAGTCAGATAAAGAATAATGCCCTCAAATCCGGTGACACCGTCACCGGTGAGATCCGTCCTCCTAAGGAGGGTGACAAGTACTTCCCTCTCGTGAGGATCAAGTACATCAACGGACGTACTCCTGACTACATCCGTGACAGGGTGCCGTTTGATTTCCTCACCCCGCTGTTCCCGGAGGAAAAGTTCAATCTTCTTGGTCACGGCCATCAGAGCGATCCTTCGTGCCGTATCGTGGATATGTTCACTCCTATCGGAAAAGGCCAGCGTGGCTTGATCGTGTCGCAGCCGAAGACCGGTAAGACAATGCTGCTTAAGTCAATCGCCAACGCGATCGCGGACAATCATCCGGAGGTTTACGAGATCGTGCTTCTTATCGACGAGCGTCCTGAGGAGGTTACCGATATGAGCCGCAGCGTAAAGGCCGAGGTGGTGGCCTCGACTTTCGATGAGCCGGCCGAGAGGCACGTGAAGGTCGCGAATATGGTTCTGGAGAAGGCACGCAGACTTGTGGAGTGTGGTCACGATGTTGTGATCCTGCTTGATTCCATCACCCGTCTGGCCCGTGCGTACAACACAGTGCAGCCGGCTTCCGGTAAGGTTTTGACCGGAGGTGTGGACGCCAATGCCCTGCAGAAGCCTAAGCGTTTCTTCGGTGCGGCGCGTAACATCGAGGGTGGCGGTTCGCTGACAATCCTTGCGACGGCCTTGACTGAGACAGGTTCCAAGATGGATGATGTGATCTTCGAGGAGTTCAAGGGTACCGGCAATATGGAGCTTCAGCTTGACAGGACCCTCGCCAACAGGCGTATATTCCCTGCCGTCAATGTGGTTCTTTCCAGCACGCGTCGTGATGATCTGCTATACAGCCGTGAGGCGGCCAACAGAATCTGGATCCTGCGCAAGCTTCTTGCGGATATGAATCCTACCGAGGCGATGAACTTTATGCTTCAGCTGATGGACGAGTACAAGACCAATGATCTTCTCCTTGAGAATATGAACAAAGTCACCCCTCGTGACGCCAAGTACTACGACACGTTCTAATTGATTCAAGAATATATGAATAATGGCGATTGAATATCTTCAGTCGCCTTTTTTAGTATAGATTCCATAGCGGAATATTTGGTACTGCAGACTTCCGCGCTGCGCGCTCCATCCCGTCCCGCCTACGGCGGGCCACCCGTTCATATGGCCACGGGCGGCCATAGTCTGCCGCACCAAATATTCCGCTAAAAGGAACTGATTGAACAAATCATCGCTATTATTTGTTTGTGATATTACTTGAGGCAAAAAACTTCTGATAAACAAATTAAAACGGCTTTCAAATTAATCAGATAATACACTTATTCAACAGAATGGCAGTTGCCGCAAGCGACTTTGGCTCCCGAAGAGGGAGGTCGTGAGCGACTAATGAAGGTCCAGTGGACCTTCATAGCGAGCAGCACGGAGTGGGGAGGATCGCTGGAGGTAACTGCCATTCTGTTGAATCATATCATAGAATCAATACTGATCCCAAGACTTGATTTGGATGTCGTTGATGCTGGTGGAGCAGAAGGCGCGGATGAAAGCGGTGGCCAGACGGGCATTGGTGAAGAGGGTGACGTTGAAGTCTATGGCTGCCCTTCTGATCTGGTAGCCGTTGGAAAGTTCCAGAGCCGAGAAGTTTTTCGGGATATTGATCACCATATCAACCTCTTTGTTCTGAATCATTTCCAAAGCTGGTTTGAATCGTCCCTTGAAATTAGGATTGTCACACTCGCTTGGCCAGAGCACCTTCGTCGCCGGAACACTGTTCTCTACAAGATACTTATACGTGCCACCTGTGGCGTAAAGCTCATAACCCTTCTCGACGAGAAGTCGGCATGCCCTCAGCATATCAGCCTTCTGGAGCGGATCACCGGTCGAGAGCAGAACCCTCTTCTCCGGAATCCTTTGGCCGACTGAAAGCACTGATTTCAGCAAAGCCTCATTAAGGTCATCGCCCAGACAGCCGACCTCACCGGTCGAAGACATATCGACACCAAGCATCGGATCAGCCTCTTCAAGTCTCGCGAACGAGAACTGCGAGGACTTCACGCCTACATAGTCAAGGTCGAAGGCACTCTTCTGCGGAGCCGCAGGATGGAGACCCAGCATAACCTTGGTAGCCAGCTCGATGAAATCGATCTTCAGCACCTTGGACACGAACGGGAAACTCCTGGATGCCCGCAGGTTACACTCTATGACCTTGATGGCGTTCTCACGAGCGAGGAACTGGATATTGAACGGACCGGAGATGCTGAGCGCGCCGGCGATGGCACGGGCGATCTTCTTGATCCTGCGAACGGTCTCGACATAGAGTTTCTGAGGCGGGAACTGGATGGTGGCGTCACCGGAATGGACACCGGCATATTCAATGTGCTCCGAGATGGCGTAGGCAAGGATCTCACCATTGTCGGCCACCGCGTCGAACTCTATCTCCTTGCTGCGGGTGTAGAATTTGCTGATCACGACAGGATGCTCCTGGGAGACTTCCGCCGCCAGGCTGAGGAAGTGACGGAGCTTCTCCTCGTCGTGGCAGACATTCATAGCGGCTCCGGAAAGCACGTACGAAGGTCTCACCAGCACAGGGAAGCCAACCTTCCTGATGAAATTGTCCACCTCGTCGATGGTCGTGAGCTCGCTCCATTCCGGCTGGTCAACCCCGAGGTTGTCCACGATGCTGGAGAATTTGTGGCGGTCCTCAGCCTTGTCGATGTCCTCGGCGGAGGTGCCAAGAATCGGAACGTTGTGCTTGTGAAGCTTGAGGGCGAGATTGTTAGGGATCTGGCCGCCCACGGAGACAACGACACCGTGAGGAGTCTCAAGGTCGATGATGTCCATCACCCTCTCGAAGGTGAGCTCGTCGAAATAGAGCCTGTCGCACATGTCGTAGTCGGTGGAGACCGTCTCCGGGTTGTAGTTGATCAGCACTCCCCTGTAGCCCTGCTTCTGGATGGTCTGGAGGCAGGTTACGGAACACCAGTCGAATTCCACGGACGAACCGATCCTGTAGGCTCCCGAACCGAGGACAATCACCGACTTGCCGTCACGCTCATATTCAATGTCACTCTTCGTGCCGTTGTAGGTCAGGTAGAGGTAGTTCGTCTGTGCCGGGAATTCGGCGGCGAGGGTGTCTATCTGCTTCACGACAGGGACGATGCCGTGTGATTTTCGATGTTCACGGACAACATCCATGTTGGCTGTCGAGGTTCCTTTATCCTTCCAGATGGCTCTCTGGATCTGAAAATCGGAGAAGCCCTCCTGCTTGGCAAGGCGCAGGAGCTCCACCGGCATGTCCTCAAGAGTGTCGTAGGTGTTCATGTCCTCGTAGGTCTTGACGATGTTCTCCAGCTTATTGAGGAACCATTTGTCGATCTTGGTGAGGTCGTGGATCTGATCTACCGTGTAGCCGGCGCGCATAGCCTTGGAGATCACGAAGATGCGTTTGTCGGTCGGCTCCCGGAGAGCCTCCTCCAAGTCGGCGACCTGGAACTCCTTGTTGCCCACGAAGCCGTGCGCCCCCTGTCCGATCATCCTGAGCCCCTTCTGGATGGCCTCCTCGAAACTGCGCCCGATGGCCATCACCTCGCCCACGGACTTCATCGAAGAACCGATCTTGCGGGAGACACCGTGGAACTTGCTGAGATCCCAGCGAGGAATCTTGCAGACAATGTAGTCAAGCGCCGGCTCGAAGAAGGCCGGAGTGGTCTTGGTCACGGAGTTCTTGAGGTCGAACAGGCCGTAGCCGAGACCGAGTTTGGCGGCCACGAAGGCGAGCGGATAGCCGGTGGCCTTGGAGGCAAGCGCAGAGGAGCGGCTCAGACGTGCGTTCACCTCGATCACACGGTAGTCCATAGCGTAAGGGTCGAAGGCGAACTGCACGTTGCACTCGCCCACTATCCCGATGTGGCGGACAATCCTGATGGAAAGCTCGCGCAGGAAGTAGTAGTCGTTGTTGGACAGGGTCTGGGACGGAGCCACGACGATGCTCTCTCCGGTGTGGATTCCGAGCGGGTCGAAGTTCTCCATGTTGCAGACAGTGACACAGTTGTCATAGCGGTCGCGGACAACTTCATATTCAATCTCCTTCCAGCCTTTAAGCGACTTTTCCACAAGCACTTGCGGCGAGAATGAGAATGCCTTTTCGCAGAGTTCGTCAAGCTGCTCCTCGTTGTCGCAGAAACCGGAACCGAGTCCGCCAAGGGCGTAAGCCGCGCGCACGATGAGCGGGAATCCGAGTTCATGGGCGGCTTTGCGGGCCTCCTCGATGTTGGACGCCGGGTGCGACTTGATGGTCTTCACTCCTATCTCGTCCAGTTTCTTGATGAAGAGGTCACGGTCCTCCGTGTCCATGATCGCCTGGACAGGAGTTCCAAGCACCTGAACTTTGTACTTGTCAAGGATGCCGTTCTCGTACAGCTCCACGCCGCAGTTAAGGGCGGTCTGACCACCGAACGAGAGGAGAATGCCCTGAGGCTGCTCCTTGGCGATGACCTTCTCCACGAAGAACGGAGTGACAGGCAGGAAGTAGATCTTGTCGGCCACTCCCTCGGAGGTCTGCACTGTGGCGATGTTAGGATTGATCAGGACTGTCTCGATGCCTTCCTCACGTAGGGCCTTGAGGGCCTGTGAGCCGGAATAGTCAAACTCTCCCGCCTGACCGATCTTGAGTGCGCCTGATCCGAGGATCAAAACCTTCTTTATATTCGTGTTTTTCATAAATTCTTCTTTATTCGAAAGTTACAATTTGCTGATAAACTCGTCAAACAGGAAGTTCGTGTCGGTCGGGCCGCTGGAGGCTTCCGGGTGGAACTGTACCGAGCAGAAAGGCTTGGTCTTGTGGCGGATGCCTTCGTTGGTGCCGTCGTTCATATTCACAAACCAAGGTTCCCAGTCGGCTCCGAGGGTCTTGTCGTCAACTGCGAATCCGTGGTTCTGCGAGGTGATGAAGCAGCGGTTCGTGCCGACCATACGTACAGGCTGGTTATGACTGCGGTGCCCGTACTTCAATTTATAGGTGTTGGCCCCGCCGGCTCTGGCGAGCAGCTGGTTGCCCATACATATTCCGAAAATTGGCTTGTCGCCTTCCATCGCCTTGCGCAGGTTAGCTACGGTGACATTGCAGAACTGCGGGTTGCCAGGGCCGTTCGAGATGAAGAGGCCGTCGTAGTCAAGTTTGTTGAAATCGTAGTCCCAAGGCACTCTGACCACTTTCACTCCCCTCTCCATAAAGCATCTGAGGATGTTGTGCTTGACTCCGCAGTCAACCATCACGACAGTCTTGGAGCCGCTGCCATATTCAATGACATCCTTGCAGCTGACGATGGCGATCTGGTTGGCGAGGTTCGGGTCGTCGATCGGGAAATCCTTCTCGACGCCGTCCGGAACAATCATTCCAAGCATCGAGCCCTTCTCGCGGAGAAGCTGCGTCACGGCACGGGTGTCGATTCCGAATATTCCAGGAATCTTCTGCTCTTTCAGCCACTCGTCGAGGCTCTTGACCGCATCCCAGTGGCTGTAGTCGAAGGAATAGTCGCTTATGACGACTCCCCTCACCCAGATCTTCTCTGACTCGAAGTTCCGGGATATTCCCAGTTCATCCGCTCCTTCCTGTGGAACTCCGTAATTACCTATCAATGGGTAGGTAACACAGAGTATCTGCCCTGAATAGGAAGGGTCCGTAAGACTTTCCGGATAGCCGACCATCGCCGTCGAGAAGACAACCTCGCCGTCGCACGGCCCGTCATAGCCAAAGGAGAATCCGCGGAACTCCGCCCCGTTCTCCAACTTTAATGTCGCGCCTTTTCTTTCTTTCATTTCCTTGTCAATAATTTTTGACTTATAACTAAATCCAACTTTTTCCTAAAAACAGACCTTTCAACTTATTCCACCCCTCAGTCGCTTCGCGCCAGCTCCCGGTGGGAGCGCCACCCTCCACCGCCTCCCTCGCTGGGAGGCCCTGTCGGCACTGCGTGCCTCCTTTTCTTATTCAGGTGGTCGTGAAGAATAACAGGAGGCATTCAAAAAAAACGACCATCTCAAACAGTGATGAAATGGTCGGTGAAAGTCAATGGAAGAACATTCCCACTGTGCATCCTGGGACGCACTGCCGCTCAAAGGTATTAAAGTCACGTCAAGCATAAGGAAGTCCGTTTGTTTTGCAAATGTACGCAAAAAATGGGAATAAGCGGCAAAATATTCAATGAATATAAATTCACCGCTTTGCGGTCTGGCGCTTCCTGAAAAGACTGAAAGAGACAATCGAAAGGAATGTCAGCGCCTCTGTCGCCGGCAGAGCGAGCCAAATTCCGTTCACACCGGCAAAAAGTGGGATGACAAGAAAGCAAGGCACAAGGAATATTACCCCGCGCGAAAGCGAGAAAATGGTCGCCGGAAGCGCGCGTTCCACACTTTGGTAATAGCCTATGGCAGCGACGTTCACAATCGACAATGTGAATCCGATGGCCATCAGAGGCACACCGTGAGCCGCTATTGAATATGCAGGAGCGTCTTTGCTGAGGAACAGTGCAGCCACATAACTGATACCGAACGCCAAGGCCAGAGAGACCACTATTCCAAGCGCAAAGGCAGTTAGCAGAGAGAATTTGCAAGCTTCCAGCACACGGTTACGGTTACCGGCACCGTGGTTGAAACTGATAATCGGCTGTGCGGACTGCGAGATCGCGTTTCCGGTCATAAAGATGAACGGCATAATGTAGCAGGCGATGGAAAACGCCGCCACACCGTCTTCTCCTAAATATTTCATAAACACATAGTTTCCCACGAATATAAGTATCGAGATGCTGATCTCGCCAAGGAAAGCAGACAGTCCGAGACGAAACTGGTACCACAGGTTGCGCAACGACAGGCAAAGGCTTTTCCACGACATCTTCAATGGGTAGAGCCTCATTGTCTTGGACAGGAACAGTATGTAAAACAGCACCATAAGGCCTCCGGTCCAGCATCCGATCGAGGTGGCGACGGCGACTCCTTCAAGTCCTTTGTCAAGGATGAACAGGAACACATAGTCCAGCACGACATTCACGATGGATGGAATCGCCGCAGCTGCGGAAGCGTACTTCGGCGAGCCATCCAGACGGATGATCAACAGTCCGACCGACTGGAGGAACAATGCGCAGAATGCGTAGGAAAGCCATTTCTGATAGTCAAGGACGTACGGCAGAAGTCTGTCCGATGAGCCGAGAAGACAGGCACTCTTGGTGCTGTGGCTCTGGACCAAAATCGTCAGGGCCACAGTGACAAGCACACCGAAAATCAACGTCTGTGTCATATTGATGCGTGCCGCCTTCTCGTTGCCTTGGGATAGATGGACGGAAGAAACGACCGAGCAGCCGATGCCGAACAGCATCCCTAACCCGGTCATAATCATCCAGAAAGGTGCGAATATATTGACGGCGGCGAGCGCGTCGCTCCCCACCCCGTGGCCGACAAACACCCCGTCGATGGTCGTCATCACTGCCATACAGGCCATCCCTATCAATGTAGGAATGAATATTTTTCTGAAGAGTCCCGGAATGCTGTCGGAACCGAAATCGATGGCGTCTCTTTTCATCTTTAAGTTTATTACATTTCCTAATCGGGCTGCAAAGATAGGCCAAATATATTCAGATAAAGAATTTTTGTGAAGTTCGGGAATAAGTGGGCGTTATAGTTTCCCTTTCCGGCGCATCACTATGTAAACAGTGACGCAGATGATGACGGAGAGAAGCGAGCCGGCCGGAGATGCAAGGCCCATCGGGAAGAGCGTGTCGGGATATTCAATGGAAGTCAGATAGGACAAAGGGATACGGGCGCACGTGATTGATATGACGTTGTGTATGAACGAGATGATGGAATAGCCGCAGGCGGTGAAGAAGCCGCTGAAGCAGAAATGTATGCCGGCGAATATGCAGTCCCACACGTAACCTTTTAGGTACTGGCCTCCAAGGGTGATGACACTGCTGTCGCTCGTGAATATTCTTACGGCATATTCAGGGATGAATTGGAGAATCACTGAGGCCACGGTGCCGAATCCCACCGCGATCGCTATTGAATATTTCATTGTCTTTCTGGCCCTTTCAGGCTTTTTCGCCCCGATGTTCTGCGCCGCCATCGCCGAGACGGTCGCCAGCATCGCTGAAGGGACGATGAATAGCAGTCCGATGAATTTTTCCACTATTCCGACCGCCGCCGCATCGTTCAATCCCCTGCCGTTCGCGATCACCGTGATGGCGATGAACGCGATTTGGATGAAGCCGTCCTGGAGCGAGATTGGCACGCCGGTTTTGAGGATGCCTGCCATCGTGCGCCGTTCAGGCCTTAGGTCTTGGCGTGTTATGCTCATCAGGGACTTCTTTTTGATCATTATCGCCGCGACGATGACGCTGACAGCCTGTGACAAGGTCGTGCCGAGTGCCGCGCCCGTCGCTCCCATTTTGAAATGACCTATGAATATGTAGTCGAGCGCGATGTTTACCACGCAAGCCACAATCACGAAATACATCGGACTTTTCGAGTCGCCGAGACCTCTGAATATGGATGCGATGATGTTGTAGGCTATGATGAACGGGATGCCGATGAAGCATATTCTTAGATAGTCTATTGTGCCTTTGACAGCTTCTTGCGGAGTGTCTATTAGGTTGACAATGCCTTTGTTAGCTGCTAATAGTATGGCTGTTGTGATGATAGCGACGATGGTGAACAGCGTGAATGTGTTGCCGATGGTTCTTGCCGCGTTTTCCCTGTCGCCCGCGCCGATCGCCCTTGCTATCCGTACCGTCGTGCCCATCGCAAGGCCGATGATGACGACGGTGAACATATGCATTATCTGCGCGCCGTTGGACACCGCCGTCGTGCCGGCGACATCGCAGTATTGCCCTATGACGAACAAATCCGCCAATCCGTAGAGGATCTGCAGGAAATATGACATCATATATGGCAGCGAAAACTTCCGGATGTTGCCGAGAATGCTGCCTTGGGTGAGGTCATTCTGAGCCATAGAGTAGATTTTGCGGTGCAAAGATAGCGAGTTTGGTGTGAGTTTTCACGAGTTTGTCGGTTATTCCTTGAATATGTTGGGGAATGTTGATAAATTTGTCTTTTGTTGTCGCTTCGGTGGAGGGCTTTGGGGTCCATTGTTAAGTAAGTTGGGAGATTGGTCCCTGAGCCCGTCGAAGGGACGTAAAAGAACAGATATGCTCAACATAGAAGACACGATCTGCGCCCCCGCCACCGTCCCCGGAACCGGTGCCATAGCCATCATCAGGATGAGTGGAAGAGATTCCTTCTCCATAACTGATAAAGTGATAAGATGCAAGGGTGGTAATATTTCAGACACTGAAGGTTACAGGCTTAAATATGGAGTCGCGCTTGAAGCCGATGGAACCGATCTGGACACCGTCTTGGTAAGCGTGTTCCGTGCCCCGCATTCCTACACCGGAGAGGACTCCGTTGAGATATCCAGCCACTCCTCAAAGTACATTGTGGAAAGGCTCCTGCAACGCTTGGTCGATTGTGGTGCCCGCGTCGCCGGTCCTGGAGAATTTACCCAAAGGGCTTTTGTAAATGGCAAGATGGATCTTGCTCAGGCCGAAGCCGTTGCCGATGTGATTTCCGCGCAGAGCGAAGCAGCGCACAAAGTAGCATTCAGTCAGTTGAAAGGCGGCTTCTCCAAAGAGTTGAAAACCCTCAGGGAGGAGCTTCTGAAAATGACTTCCCTGCTTGAATTAGAGTTGGATTTCAGCGAGGAGGATGTTGAGTTCGCCAGCAGATCCGAACTGTCCTCCCTGCTTGATGGAACACTTGCACATATTCATTCGCTGACCGATTCCTTCCGCTACGGCAACACACTTCGCAATGGAGTCCCGGTCGCCATAGTCGGTGCCGTCAACGCCGGCAAGAGTACCCTCCTGAACGCTCTCCTTCGTGACGACCGTGCCATCGTCTCCGACATCGCCGGCACCACCCGTGACACCATCGAGGAGACAATGACCATCGATGGCACATTGTTCCGTTTTATCGACACCGCCGGTCTCCGCGAAACCTCAGATGAGGTCGAAAAGATCGGCATTTCCCGCTCGTATAAGAAGATGAACGAGGCCTCGATCGTCCTTGCCCTGCTTGATGTCACCGCCTCCGAAGATGAAAACGAGTATTCGATTTCTGACATAGTCTCAAATCTGGATGTAAAGTCACAAAAGTTGATCGTTCTGCTGAATAAAGTGGATGTTTTGGGTAATAACATTAATGTTAGCCTAATCAACAATTCTGTTTCTAATCCTAATGAAAAAGTAGTTAAGTTATATATTTCCGCCAAGACTGGTTTCGGTCTTGATGAATTGCGCAAACTGTTGTCCGACTCCCAAAAGTCCGCAACTTTGGATTCTGACCAGACAATCGTCACCAACCTAAGGCACTACCAAGCCCTGATGAAAGCGTCCGAATCCCTCGAAAACGTCAAACGTTCCCTCGCCGCCGGCCAGACTCCCGACCTCCTCTCCGAAGACCTCCGCCAAGCCCTCCACCACCTCGGCACCATCCTCGGCGAAGTCACCACGGACGAGGTGCTGGGGAATATTTTCGAGCATTTTTGCGTGGGAAAATAGCCAAATATCAAAATTCATCGAAATAAAGCAGAAAAGCACTAAATATCAACCTCTTACCTCCGAGGTAAAAGTTTAACGATTATTGATATTTTAATGCTTTTCTACGCTTTTCTGTCTTGATTTGTACCGCATTTGTACCTTATACGGTACAAGATTTCACGTCTTTCCGAGCACCGTGCCAAGGAACTCCGCAGGTTGGACAACGTTGAACAACCTTGAACAAAGATGGACACCGAAAACCGTAGATGCAGCCCAATTGACCCGCTATGGACACACCAAGAAGAACCTACCGCAAAATCTGCCAACACTGCGGAAAAGAATTCATCGCCTACACATCGGCGACAGCCTACTGCTCGCACCGATGCTCCGGACTTGCCGACAAGCTCCGCAAGAGAAACGACCGGCTCAAATCCACCACCAAGGAAGTACGAGAACTCCAGCGCCAAGCCCTGCTCGACAAGAATTTCCTGACACTCACCGATGCCGCCAAACTGATGCAAATCTCACGCACCACTCTCTACCGCATCATTAAACTCAACTCCATCCCACTCAAGCGCTTTACCGACCGCACGGTCCGCATCTCCAGAGAAGATCTCGACAAGGCAGCGAACCGACAAGTCACACTTGAAGACACAACTATCACCGAAAAAGAGGACATCCTCACCAACTGGATGACCAAAGAGCAAATAATGGAGGAATACGGCATCACCCTGAGCTGGCTCCACTCCACCACCAAGCGTCTCGGCATCCAGCCACGCACCATCGGATGCAAGAACTTCTACGACAAGGCACAGATAGACAAGGTCTTCACCCGTGAAGACTACACCGATTCCGAAAAATGGTACACCTTCGACCAGCTCCGCGAACAGACCGGAATGCGCACCGAATCTATCTGCGACTTCTGCAGGGCCCACAAAATCACACGCGAGCGCAAGAACGGCGCGACATACGTCGCCAAACGCCAATGGGATAATGCCAGAGGCACGAATACCGACACAGACAAATACATCACAATGAAAGAAATCACCGCTACCTACGGTCTCTCACGCAACCACCTCTACACAATTTTCAAGGAGAACGGAATCGAAAGAGTAAAATTTGGTAATTTTGTATACTTCAACAGAGAAGAGGTCCGTACCCTTCTCACAAACAGAAAGCAAAATGGGCGCAGTTAAAGTGACACTCAGAAAGCGGGAATACGCCAGCGGCAAAGTCTCCCTCTATCTCGACTTCTATCCTGCCATCCGCAACCCCAGAACAATGCAGATGACACGCCGCGAATATCTCGGCATCTACATAATGAAAAGCCCGCGCACAGCAGCGGACCGCAGAGTCAATGCCGCCAAGCTCAAGCAGGCCGAGGCCATCCGCGCTCAGAGAGAAATATCCCTGATCAACGAACAATACGGATTTCTCGACAAGGGCAAAGGGATGATGAACGTCCTTAATTATTTCTATTCCATCCTGCCAGGCCACGACAAGAAATGGCGCATAGTCTATGAACACTTCAACATATTCGTGAAAGGCCAATGCAACTTCGACGAGCTCACCGTAGATTTCTGCAACAAGTTCCGAGAATATCTCGGCACCACGACACGCATCAAGAGCGAACACCTCAAACTCTCCCAGAATTCAGCCGCAGGATACTGGAGCACATTCCGCGCATTCCTTGCCATCGCTTTCAAAGAAGGCTACCTGAAAGAGAATGTAAATGACTACCTTGACAAGATAGAAACCCAGGAGACAAAGCGGGAATACCTCACACAAGAAGAACTCCAGAAAATTGCGGACTCTCACTGCGACTACCCCGTCCTCAAATCCGCCTCGCTGTTTTCCTGCCTCACCGGACTCCGGCTGAGCGACATCCTCCAGCTCGAATGGCACCACATCCAGGACTATCCATCTGGCGGTAAATGCATCCGCATCAAGACAGAGAAGACCGACACCGAAGCTACCATCCCCATCAGTGACCAGGCACTCGAACTCTGCGGTACTCCATCCGAAGGCAAAGTATTCAAGGGCCTCACACGCCAGCTCGTCAACGGACGGCTGAAAGAATGGATAAAGTCCGCCGGAATCGACAAATACATCACCTTCCATTGCTTCCGCCACACCTACGCCACACTGCTCATAGCCGGAGGCGCAGACATCTACACCGTCAGCAAGATGCTTACCCACAAGAACGTCAGCACCACCCAGATATATGCCGACCTTGTCAATGAGAAAAAGAAAAAAGCTTCCGAAATCATAAAAATCAAGGAATAGCACGAAAAATATAGAAAAATCATCTTGTACTACAACTTGTAGTATAGGATTCAGACGCTAATATTCAATGATATTTGCCCACGAAATAACAGTCGTGGGCTTTCTTTTTCATAAGGCGCCAAAGAAAGGAACGACTCGCGACATAAAAAAATGAAATTTTATGTCACAATTTACATTCAACGACCTGCCAGATGTCGTGGCGACGCTGGTAGAAGAAATCCGAGGACTCAAATCTTTGGTCGAATCCGGCCAGAAGAATGCGAAGGCCGACAACGCCAACCCGTGGATGACACTGAAGGAATTCCAACAGTTCCATCCCGAACATCCTGCAGCACCGACCATCTACGGTTGGGTAAGATGCGGACTTGTCCCCTACTACAAGAAAGGCAAGAAACTCATATTCAAACGTCAGGAAATTGAAGACTGGCTCAATGCCGGACGACAGAAGACCGACATCGAAATGGAGACAGAAGCCATCAACTACATAAATCACAGGAGGACGGGAAAATGAGCGAGCCAAGAACAATCGGTGACATAATGCTCCAGATAGCATCCAACCCGGAAGACGACTTCGGAAAACTCCTCCGTCATTGCCCCTTCATCCAGAAGGAACTGATGGCAAGAGGTCTGATGAGTTTCGACGACCTCTCAGACGAGGAATGTGACCGCCTTATTGAAAGCGATACCCATGAGAATGCACCAGACAACTCATTCTTTGACAATCTCATCGATGGACAAGACGTGATGATGCGCCTGCACATCAGCCAGCGTACACTCCAGACACTGCGCTCGAACGGAACCATCCCGTTCATCAAGATAGGTCACAAAATCTGGTACCACCGAGAAGATCTCGAACGCATCCTTCGCGACAACTACACAATGTTCAAAATCGAAGAACGCTATGGAAAAGACCATTGACAGACATACACTTCTCTCGCGCACTCTCTGGGGCGTGGACATCTATGTCCACATCCTGCGCAAGTTCTACCCCGACGAGACCGTCATCAAAGTAACCGGAAGGGACTGCGGCATCTGCCGCAACCCTTTCGCCGGAGGCGGCAGAACCTTGCACATCAGGTTCGCCAAAAACGATCCCACGGCAAAGCTCTGCGACGAGACCGCATTCCACCACGACGACACTGGCACCATCCCTGACGGAGACGCGCTTGACTTCGCCGCACTCTACTACCGTCAGACAGGACAGGAACTCCTGATGACGCTCAACAGGGAAATGCACCTCAATCTTGACGGCAGCCATAACCAGTACGGAAAGCCAGCTCTGGAGTCCATTTCCAAAGGCCCAAGATTCTCGTTCTTCAAGGCCCCGATAACAAACACGAAATCCTACAAGAGCATCACCATATTCGATGCCTACAACTACATCGTCGGGCCATATGCCAGGACACAGACAGAACACCTTCGCAGCATACAGGACAAGAAACGTGCACAGAACTACAAGGCCGCCAACTTCGCCTACGCCACCTTCTGCGGAGAATTCGACATCCGGGCCAACGACAAGATCAAGTCCATTTCTGGACTCCTGTGTCTCGATTTTGACCATATACCACAGCTTGAAGTCAATTTCGGGAAGCTATTACAAGACAAATACTTTGAAACCGCACTGCTTTTCCGAAGCCCCTCTGGAGACGGACTCAAATGGGTAATCGAAATCCAGCGCAAGGAACTGTCCCACAGCGACTACTTCCGTGCCGTATCGCGCTACATCACCAGCGCATACGGCATAGAACCCGACCAGTCCGGAAAGGACCTATCACGTCCCTGCTTCCTCCCGTACGACCCCAACGCATATATCAACGAAAATTATCTCTGAAAATGAAAGACACATTCCATCCAGAGGACTGGCTTCAGCAGCCAACTTCCACAAACACGACACCGCAAGAATCAGCCTCATCAGGCACTCTGGAAGATATTGAGGCCGTCACCTCTCGCATTGAGCAGTCCGGCATTGACATAACCTCAGGCTACGACAACTGGCGAAACCTCGGCTTCTCCCTCTCCGAAGGACTCGGAGAATCCGGACGCAGCTACTACCACCGCATCAGCCGCCTAAACAGCGGCTACACTCCCGAAGAATGCGACCGCCAATACGACAAATGCCTAAAGTCCCACGGCACAGGCATAACAGTCAAAACATTCTTCCAGAAAGCCAAAGAAGCAGGAATCTCAATCATCACTTCCGGCAAATCCGCAGTCTCCGCACATTCCGCAAAATCCGCATCACATCACACTGCGGAAATTGCAGAAACAGCGGAATCTGCGGAAATCCTCACAGAACCACTGCCCACATTCAGCGACAAAGTCGTCAGCCACCTCCCAGACTACCTCAAACAGATTGCCACCTCCGGCAACTCTGTTCAGGATGCCGACATCCTCCTGCTCGGCACATTGACGGTGCTCTCCTCTTGTATGCCTCACATCAAAGGCATCTACGACCGCAGGACAGTATTCCCGAACCTCTTCCTGTTCGTCACCGCCAGAGCCTCGTCAGGAAAAGGCCGGCTCAACCTCTGCCGTCACCTCGTCGAACCCATCCACGAAGACCTGCGCAACCTCAACGAAGCCGAAATGATGGAATACAAGCACAGACTATCTGAATACAATGCTGCAGGAAAGAAGAAAGTCGATATGGAAAAGCCCGAAGAACCGCCGATGCGGATGCTCTTCATCCCTGCCAACTCATCAGCCACCGCAGTCTATCAAGTCCTCAATGACAATGGCGGCCAAGGACTTATGTTCGAGACGGAAGGCGACACCCTCGCAAACACCTTCGGCTCCGACTACGGCAACTACTCCGACGGTTTCCGAAAGGCGTTCCACCACGAGACCATCTCCTACATCCGTCGCAAAGACCGTGAATATGTGAACATCAAGAATCCGAGACTGTCCACGGTCCTAACCGGCACGCCCAGGCAAGTCCTGAACCTCATGACAGACGCGGAAAATGGTCTCTTCAGCCGATTCCTCTTCTACTACCTCGACACCAAACTCGTCTGGAACAACGTCTTCGCAGAATCCGGCAAAGACACCCTTGAAGACCACTTCGCAGCCCTCGGCAAGGACTACCACGACTTCCACCGCATCCTCTCCGAACATAGTTCCGACATCATATTCCGCCTTACCTCCGAACAACAGGAAGACTTCAATGCCCTGTTCGACCGATGGCAGTCCGAATATGCCGCCTCCTGCGGAGACGAGTTCATAGCCACCGTCCGCCGCCTCGGAGTCATAACATTCCGCATAGCGATGATACTCTCCACCCTGCGTATAATGGAAGACGGCTGCTTCTCTCCCGAACTCATCTGCTCAGATACCGACTACACCACCGCCAGAGCCATAGCCGGCGTGATCATCCGCCACGACGAACGGGTATTCCGGACGCTTGCATCCCCGGCACCACCGACCGCCGTCCCCACAGCCACGCAACGCCAGTCCCTACAGCTGAAATACCTTGAAGCCCTCCCGGACGAGTTCGACCGCAAGACCTACTGCGAACTGGCCACCACGATGGGACTCAACCCCAAATCCATCGAGCGCACCATCAAGAAATGGTGCGAAGAAGGTCGGCTGGAAAATGTCGCGTATGGGAAATACAGGAAACTCAAATAATGACATAGGGCGAGGCGTTTGCTGCCTCGCCCTATTATTATCTACGCTTTGGCTTGCCCTGCCGAATCAATTTCTTGTCCTTTTCCGCCTCATACTCTTCAAGGCTTCTCTCAAGGCTCTTGAATATCCCCACATCATTTTTGTTCACGCTCGCCGCCGAAAGATTGTTGTTAAACTTGCTGAAATCCTCTCCAAGCATATCACCGAACGCCTGAAAGACTTTTGATGCAGTCAACTCATCCCCATCGACCGCCTCAAACGCACCCTTCTTGTACAGAGCCATAATCACTCTGAACAAATCAACTTTGTCGAAGCTCTTCGACCTTCGTATCAGTTGTGTTGCCATATTATCCTCGTCCCAATCGATTTCGTCACTAAAAGTATAAAATTGTCCACTTCCCAAATAATCAATCATCCATTCCTGAAGTCCATCTATATCCGTGTCCATATCGACACTGTGCTTAATTTTCCGGATTGTCTCCCAATGTTCACCAAATCCATTTACAAGCTCCGTGAATATCCGTAGATTCTCAGATGAATCCTTCAGCCCCAGACCAAGACAAGCAAGCGTGGCCGCACAGACAAGATTTGTCAAATATGCCAAGTCTTCACCATTGGACGTAAACTTGCTCAAAATAAACTTGTCGCGCAACGACGAGAATACCACATCCCTAAACTGAACATTCACATCCTCATCCTGTTGTTTAACCGAATCCAACGCCCAAACCAGATAGAGAAGAAAATCCTCATCCCTGACTTGAAGCGACACTATCTTTTGTGACCACTTCCGCCAGCCCCTCTTGACAAACCCATACAGCGGAGACTCCAGAATCCTATTTTCTCGCTCTCCTGCCATTCCTCTTCTTCTTTTCAGACTGAATATACGTATGCGCCTCATCTTCCGGCATCAACGTATCAAGCCAATCCTTCAGATTATAGCGTCCACCAAGCAAAGCCGTCCCATTCACAAACTCATCGCAATACTCGTCAGCAATCCCATACACAGCCTCAGTATCACGCCCATACTCCACTGACCCCGACTTCTCGAAACCAATCCGCATCCGATAATTATTCTCGATAAGCATATCAACCGTATTCCTCACGTCATCCTTCGTCTCATCCAGAATCTTTCGCGCCGGATCATCAGACATCAGCTTAAGCTCACCCTCCGGAGCCGCCAATTTCTCCAGCACAAGTTGCAAAGCCTTATCGACCTCGTTCTCCTCATTCGCTCTCTTACCGTCAATCTTCACGCAAAGACATTTCACCCTATCCTGACCACCATCAGTGCGAGACTTCACAATGTCCCAAATCGAGCCTTTACACAGCCGTTTCTCATAAACCATCTTCCAGTCCAACTCCGAAATCTTCAACTCACGAGAACAGCAATCCACAATAAGCCCCGCCACATCATCAGCATTCCCGAACACATCCCTCTTCTGCTGCACCAGAATCGCCATCGAATCCGGTCGGGTATCGATAATCGCCCAGCAAAGCGGACAATGCTCAACATCCACGGACTCATTCTTATCCCTCGGCATAACTTTCTTGAACTTATTGTTCCGCACCTCCAGCAAGGCAACGCCGCCGGCAAAATGCTTTATCTCATTCGTGTACATCTCAGGAGACTTCACGCCCTTCTTGTCAGCCTTGACACAGTAAAGATTCAGCTTCCGAAATTTCGCCTCTGCTCTTTCTCCTATCAATACAGCAAACTTATCATTGAGATATTCATTGGAAACGTGTGCATTATCCTCAGCCGAAAACAAAGTCCTTTCACCGGTTTTCTCAAAACGGTACTTGTAAAAAAGAAAATTAGCCATTAGTTTATCGGGATTAATTACTCCAACAAATATAGCCAATTATAACGGTTAATTGATTGTTTTCGTAAAATATCTATGAATGTTATGGATGCTCCAGCATAATGTTACTTTCCATCACAAAAGTAATTGTGTTTGCGCAGCAAAAAAATTATTGTAACTTCGCAGCATAAATTAAATTGTAACACATAGGCATTATGGCTCTACCATCTGAAAAACTAGCACAATCACTTGCTGTCTTGCGACAGGTTCAAGAGACCAAGAAAAGCACTGTCATCAAGTCGTCAGATATCACAAGAACTCATCTTGAACGTCTGACCGACAATGGGTTCCTTATGAAAGTTCTCAACGGATGGTATATTCAGTCAGACCCGGGCTCACGTTCAGGAGACACCACGGCCTGGTTTATTTCCTACTGGAGTTTCATTGACGAATATGTCAGGGAAAAACTCGGCGATACCTGGTGCCTTTCGCCGGAAATTTCATTGGACATCCAGACAGGCAACTGGACGGTTCTGCCACAATTGATAGTTCGTTCTCCGAAATGCTCAAACACGACTGTGAACCTGCTTTTCGGATGCAGCATATTTTTCTTAAAGGCAGAATGCGCAAGCGATATTGTCAAAGAAAATAGATATGGGTTGAATGTATATGGAATCCCTGAAGCATTAGCAATGTCATCACCAATCCTGTTCCAGAGAAACGCCATCACCGCAAGAACCGCACTGGCCTCTGTAAGAGATTCTTCAGATGTGTTGCCATTCCTTCTTGACAAAGGACGTTCTTCACGTGCGGGCAGACTCGTCGGGGCATTCAACAATGTACAGATGACTTCCATAGCTGATGACATTAAAGACACAATGACAAGATTAGGTTACGACATTCGTGAAGATGACCCATTCACTGAACAGCAGGAATTCATAAGGGAACAATCTCCATACGCAACCAGAATCCGCCTGATGTGGCAGAGTATGAGAGATGTCATCATTACCACAAAACCGGTTATTTCAGAAACCATCACCACAGAAAGCTATCTGAAAGATGTCGAAGACCGCTACAAACTTGACGCTTATCATTCCTTGTCAATAGAAGGCTATAAAGTGTCCGAAGAACTGATTGAGAAGGTTCGTAGCGGGAATTGGAATCCCGATTCAAGTTCATCCGACAGAAATGACAAAGCCGCCCTTGCCGCACGAGGCTATTGGCAGGCATTCCAGGAAGTCAAGAAAAGCATCCGCACGATACTTGGTGGTTCAAATGCCGGCGCAGTCGTCGAGAAAGACCACCGTAGATGGTATCAGGAAATGTTCGCTCCATCTGTAATGGCTGGCATCATCAAAGTTTCTGATATAGCTGGGTACAGATCAAATCAAGTGTATATCAGGAACTCTAAACACACCCCGCTTAATCCCGAGGCCGTCAGGGATGCGATGCCTGTACTTTTTGATCTGCTTAAAAACGAGACTGACGCTTGGGTCCGTGCCGTTCTGGGACACTTCGTTTTCACGTTCATCCACCCATATATGGACGGAAACGGCCGAATGGGGCGCTTCCTTATGAATGCTATGCTCGCCTCCGGCGGCTACCGCTGGACAATCATCTCCAAGGACATCAGAGACGACTATATGGCAGCCCTTGAGAAAGCAAGCGTAGATGGTGATATTAGTGAGTTTGCCACTCTCTTATCCAGCATCGTTCGGAACAACGAATGATAAGTCCTAGTCAAGAGAGTCTGGTTCATCATCATCATCTGCTTTAGTGGAACACTGATTATCAAAAGATAGAAACACTTCAAGAAAAGCTGTTTCTCGGTAGAAGTAATTCGGATTATCCATCAATTTATCCTCTATATAGTGGAAGCCCCAGTTGGCATACTCCTCCATAGTAGTAACGAGCGCATCAACAGCCTTTTTATTGCTAAACAATCCCTTATCAAGGGCAATGAAATCAAAGTCAGTTTTAGCGACTAGGGATGTGAAAATAAACTCCCGTAGTTTGGGATAAGCCTTTCTACCTTTGACAGAATCTATATTCCCCCAAAACTGAATAGGTTGTCCGAATGTCTTAATTCTCGTACTGTCATCAATTAATTTCCTACGCTGATCATTGTACAATCCAATAAAATAGGCAATGATGAAGATTTCATATCCGGCTCCAAATAGTTTTCCTTTGGCACTTCCAAGAGACGTAACTCCCTTACCATAATCAGTGAAGGCTTTTATGACTGAGTCCTCATATCGTTTTTCCCACGAAGGATTTCGTCTTGCCCAAATATCATATAATTTTTCTGACATGTTATTTGATTTTTTCAGTTATTGTCCTTATGGTTGAGAGATCCTCTTCGTCATATCCCTCCTGCTTGTGGATTCGGTATACTGCACAAGACAACTGATTTATCTTGTCGTAATCCAGTTGTCTATGTCCAGAATCCCTATCAAAGTTCAAAAGATCCTTGGTAAAGATTACGCATTGCTTATCTATCTGGTCTATAATATTATAAAAGACGTCTTCTTTAAACTCGCCAAATGATGATGTCGGGGCATCAAAAATTAGAGGATAATCTTCATCTCTCTTAAGTGCCGTTATCTTTGATATGGCAAAAAGAACGGACATATACATAGTGGTCTTCTGTGCTCCTCCAGGATTCGTGATGGGGGTTGCATTCGAACTATATAATGCTATGCGCGCTGATCCATCAACTGTGCGAATAATCCGTATAACGCCTCTAAAGTCACCGGCATTAAGTTTTTTGAGATAATAATTAGCCTCATCTTCAAGCATTTTCAAGAAAGCATTTATGTTCTCTATTCTTGCTTCACCAAATGCTTTCATAATCTTCTCAAGAGTATTATGGACACGCTGATAAATCCTTACAATGCCGTTTGACGGCTCAATTTTATTGAGTTCTTCCTTGATTCCGCTCTTAACCTTTTCAAGGTCTTCTAATTTGTGTTGAAGATCGTTAAGATCCAGTTCGGCTCTCTTGCTGCTTTCTGAAAGACCTTTAAAATCGTGGAATGTCTTATCGAGCATTTCTTCTGATAGACCTGGATTCTGAATAAGCAATTGCAATTTAGCGTCTTCGGCCTCTTGAAGTTCTTGTGTTATTTTTTCGGCATCATTCTTACGCATCTGAACAAACTGTAATCTATCATCAATTACAGTTTCAAGATTTGATATTTCTTTTTCAACATCTCCGCCCAAGCGAACACCCCTTGTATGTAATTCAGTTACATAAGCGTTTTCAAATAAAGGTTTAGTTTCTGGTTGTGTATCCGCAGCAGTGGTTGATTGTTGACGGATATGGTCAAGATATTCATTCAATTTTCGAACCATAAACTCATAAGCATCGCTTCCTTTAGGAGCTGGCCTACCACAGACTTTGCAGACTTCATCGTCAATCATTTCCTGCATAGTCTCTTTATCTGGGAGATTCCATGGAAGAGGCGTTGCGTCATTGGCGAGTTTTTGTATCTCTTTCAAAGCTTCTTTTTTCCCTTTTTCCATTGCAATTCTTTCATCTTCTGCCCTTTGCATTCGTCTTTCTTCTCTACTCAATAAGGAAACTTTTCTTTGATACTCTTGAAGGATATTCGGGAAAGACCGAAGAATCCACATCTCATCTAAAAGCAAAGCATTATAATCAAGATTCACATATAATTTCATCCTGCTTAACTCTGCTTTCTTCGAGTCAATTCTCGATTTAATAGTTTGAAGATTCTCGCACGCATCTTGATTCTCTTCCAACACACGAATTCGAGACTCAAAGTCAGATACCGCTTTCTCCTTTGCTCTAATATCACGGGTTGTATCTGATATCTCCCGCACAACGCGAGACATCTCAGACTCAAGCATTTTTACTGTATCTTCCTGCTTCTTATCTTTCTTAAGTTCCCGAGTTACGAGTTTGTCTGATTCCTGTTCAAACCATACAGTATTTTCCACATATTGATCAAATTGCTTAATCCCTGAGAACGTATCAACAAGAGTTTTTAGTGCGGTGTTGTTATCAAAGACATTTAACTCCCTTTCTCCTTTGAATAAGCAATAGCGCCTAACGACTGTGTCAAAGCAAGTTTCAAGTAATGCTCGACCGTCTCTTCTCTGTCGTTCAGAACCTATCTGGGCATAACCAATAAAAGAAAAGTCACGAGTCGTAATATTCCCATTACCCAATCGTTCAAACCTGAAACTCTTACAGATTTCTTTTTCTCCACTATGCTCAAACTGGACTGAAACAGATACAGTATCAGCATCACCTATCCCCAATTCTTTCTTGCGCATCTCAGAGATATTGCTTTCGCTCTTGTTTTCCTTACTAGTATCAAACAACCATTCCAGTGCTTCAAAAAAGGTTGTTTTACCATCTCCATTGTCACCAATGATGAGCGTTAGGCCATCCGAAAACTCGAAGTTATTCACTCCGTAATAACTTCTAAAGTTCTTAATTGTAATTCTCTTCAGTTTCATAGCGTCCGAGTCAGATATTGTGTTACTTGCGTGTATATTTCTTTTTGTGTACGGCCATTCTCCTGCCCATCTATAATCATTGCAACTGCCTTGACGACAGGATTTGATGAATATAACGCATCCATAACAGTCTCATCACCAGTTGGTTTATATTCGCCCCACTGAGACAATTTGTCATTAGATATAACAGACTGGAGAATTCTATCTCCGTTTGAGAAATTTGTTTTCATATTGTTATTTGAATAATGATATGTTATATCGGGTTAGTACATCATCCAGGACACTAAGTGTATCATTACAGTTCTCTGATAAAAGAGCGAAATCTCTGACCCTCAACACTTCTGTTCCCACAAGGTTTCGTTCCATCTCATATGTGTCCTCATTTGAAAGATAACCGGGAATAACTACAAGATCATGTATTATTGCGCAATGCTTATCTTTATGTGTTCTGAGTACACGTCCTCTGCGTTGAATAAACTGCCGAGGATTACCTGTACTTGAACAAAAAACAGCGAGTTCACTTCTCGGAACATCAACCCCCTCATCAAGACATTTCATAGATGTAAGAACGTCTATTTTTCCATCAGCAAAATCCTTTAATATCTGGTCGCGATCTGGAGTGTCTCCAATAAATTGCCGAACCACCACGTGATCATCGATATCCCTGACGACTGCGGTAAATTCATCAATTATATGTACTGAATCCTCATCATCACCAATCGCATCAGTTGTATCAAAAACATCTGCCATCTGATCATCTGGCAAATTGCCTTCGGGAACATATACAAGAGTGTATTTTAATGACCCAAATGTCTTTATTCTATCTTGCAGTATTTCAGTAAATACTTTCTTTTTGTTCGCCGCTTTGTGAATAATGCGTTTTCTTTTCAACAACAATCTCTTAAGAATATCTTGACTGTCCGGATCGTCATTGTCGAATATCTTTGCTATTTTTTTTGAAAGTTCAACATATTCAGCAAATTCATCTGGAGTTAACTCTACGAGATGAGGATAATAGAAATACTTGCATAGGGCTCCATTCTGAATGGCATCACGCATAGAATACTCGAATGTATAATTGTCTATGCTGCCAAAGAACTCCCGAATCTTAGCATTTCCTAAATCATCGTATTGTCTCTGTGGTGTTGCCGATAGGCCGATACGTCTAACATATGGAATATCATTAAGCCTTTGGGCAACTCGCCCTGCCCCCATATTATGAGCCTCATCCGCTATCAACAATAGCTTTTTCCTTGATAAAGAGCATAATTCATCAAAAACATTGGAACGTACGAATGATGCATAGGTTGAAATGATGATGTAGGAATGGTTATTATTCGGATTCTGTTCTAATAGCCTGAGATTCCCAATAGCAGATTTCCAATTGGAATACTTAGAACAAACTTTGATGATATTATCAAAGTTGAATTTCCTGCATTCAATTTCCCATTGTTCGACCAGAGTAATAGTTGGGACTAAAATCAACGCCTTATAGTAACCACTATGATTGTATATTTCAAGCAGGCAATTCAAGGACGTAATCGTTTTTCCTGTCCCCGTAGCCATAGCAAAGAGCCCTTTTTGCTTGTTATTCTTCCAATTCTCAAATGCCTGTCTTTGATAATCTCTTGGACCGGAAGCATAAGGAAACCTTGGAACTTGCTTACCATAAGCTATCCTCTGTTCTTCTAAAATATTCTTTTTCTCAATGATGGCTTCTATTCTGTCTTTCGCGCGAGATAACGATATCATTGCAGTGGTAGCCATACCCGACTTTGGACTATTCTTTAACAAGTGGTATTCATCGTCAAGAAGATCAGCAATCGTCTTCTCTGGGAATGCAGATGATAGCCTTGTTTTTACATTTTCGGAATTGACGTAAACAACACTATCATCTTTCCCGTCAAAGACTCTATTAAAATCTTCTTTCATTCCATCTATCCTCGCAGAATCTACGGAACCATCCCAATCGCAAGAAATCGATAAACTCTCTATATTATCAAGAAGGGCTGCCCTTGAAAAATTACAAGATCCATCAAATCCAACTTCGTTTAATCCATCTGAAAACACCCCGGATTTAGTGTGAGAAATACCAATACTCTCCTTGGGGGCAATAATCTTTATTTCAATGCGATTATTGCGTATGAGCCATGATAAGCATTCAAAAAAGTGCACATCCCTTTCGGACAGCATTGCTTTAATCGCCTCAATATTGTTTAAATCGAAATAAGGTATTTCCTTTACTCCAATGCCAAGCGAGATGGCGTTTCTATCTTCTTCCGTTAAGACATCATTGATGATGAGCCGCATATAGCCATTGTTATAAAGAAATACGGCAAAACCATCCGACAACACACTAATTGCAGACGATGAGAAAAACCCTAACATCAAATCGAAATGGGTCGAATTGCAAAGGCAATCCGAAAAAAAGCCAACGGGCTCCCATTCTGTACGAGATTTATATCTACGATGTCTCGGCCACCTTACATCTGCCTTTAACATATCCCATCATATAAAACAATTTGCACAAAAAGCGTCATTATCATCATCTAGGCTATCAATCAGCCGACAACTCGTATTTAAGCGTTTGTTTTCTTGTTTCTTGATAGCATCGAGTTTAATCTGTCTTACCCTAGCCGGTTTAGCAAGTTCAGCAAGGCTTTCACCCTGATTCCATGTATAGCCATCTTTCTCAAACTCCATAGCCTTTGCATACAGATCTGGATGTTGTTCCAGTAGCCATACCCATTCAATTTTTTGTTGAAAAAAACAGAAATAACACCCGCTACGACTACGACTGTATGTACCTTTTTTTCCATCAACCTCGAATTCAATCGGATAATAGTATGCCGGCACCCCAACACCGCTATCTTCCAAAATTCTGAAGATATCTTCTTTTACAAGGACATCATCATTATCAATCAGCGGAAATTCGTCAAGCTGCCCCACAGGATAATCTGTCGTTTTAAGATAATTGAAAACAACTTTATTGAACAATTTTACATCTGTATCAAGCAATGCGTTGAGTTTCTTGCTATAAAAGAAAGTCTTTGAGAGAGGAGTTTTTACTATTGGCATAACTATCTCTTTTGTCTCATCATCGGCAAACTCTTCATAGAATGATACAATAAGATCCAAGTTATCATTGCTTAGAACCTTATTGATGACATCGAGGCTCCAAATATTCTTTCTGAATGGGAATATCGCCTGTATATTGGATTTAGTTGAAATATACCCTTCTCTGTCTTCATCTCCACGAATTCCAACATAAGAAACAGCAGGAGTATCGCCAACAAACTTTTCCATCTCTTGCAATTTCATCTTCTGAGTGCACCAACGTGCTTGTGGTGAAGGCAAGAAATTTCCACTCGCTTTAAGAAAATGCTCGAATGGGGTTGGCTCTGGACTATCCTTTGCAGCACGTAGTATTTTGATGCCACCTAAATATGAAGCCAACCTAGTTATTAACAACTCAGTTTCCGCCAGTTCACAGCCAGTGTCCGAATTATAATATTCTACTTTTAATTCCGGGTATTTATTCTTCATATAGATAGCCAAGGCGGCACTGTCTTTTCCGCCCGAAACACCCAAAATGTGCCTTATCGTTATCATCCTATTTTGATATTTTTGACGAAAGTAAATTAAGAAGAATACAGATATCCATATTGTCGTCTCCACTCAAAAGACGATTAATACTTGCCTCTATAGTATCGGCTTTCTGAATTTGCATATAAGGCAACCTATATGCTTTTTGAGGTTTACTAACTCCAAGGTTTGAGCAGATGTCAAAACTGAATATTCTATCCTCCACATTACCTTCTGACATATTCGAGATGTCATTATATCTCTCAAGTTCTCTAAATAAATAAATAATGTTGTCTATGACCGTTTCTTCCTCTTTGTCTTTCATCTGTTCGAGGCGACGGTCTAGAACTACGCTTGAAATTCTCTCCACAAACTCCGTAGAGGATTCAGATGGGGTCAGAATGCGATCCAGAAATGTCTTCGTTTTCTGCGTAAGCAAATGGAGTTTTACACTCTTGAATTGTTCTTCAATTGCTGGCTTATATTCTTCAAACTTACTTGGGAAACCGAGGGCAGACGTGAAGGCATCCTCTATCCTTCGGATGAGGTTGGGGTAACAACTATTGAGTTCACGGATTGCATTCTGAATCTTTCTAATATAATCAGCTATGAATTCATCATTATTAGTCAAAATAGATCCTCTATATCCAAATGCTTCCGGCAAATCTTCAAAGAAAGCCCTCTCTGGATCGGAAGCATTGGCAAGTGTGTCTCTAAACTTAATTACACTAGGCTCATTAAACTTTCTTGTGTTCTTGGCATACTCATTGAGATTCTTATAGAAATGTAGAAATGGCTTATAAACCTGCGCAAATGTTTTCTTTGTAACATTTGACGATTCGTCCTGATGTAAAAACTTTCTATATTTCTTGAAGAATTCTAGCTTTATGCCATCCACTTTGAAGGCTTTAATTGTGAAATCACTTGGTTTTTTCCAGATAAGATCAAGGACCTCCTTTGACAAGTTAGGTATATATGCTCCATTTGAACTATAAAGAGCATAATTCTGCTGTTTTATGAACAGAAAAATCGGCACCCAAATATCAATAAATCCCTGTTTTAGTTTATATGGTCTTGTCGCAAGCATTTTTATAAGTTCACTGACTTTCTTTGGTTTCTCGGCCGTATCATCAATAAATTGATTGCATGCGTCATAAAATGCCTTGAACTTTTTTTCCGTCGGTTCTTCAAATAAACATCCATCCGGTGTTTGCGTATGTATTCCGGTATTTTTCAGCAACGACAGATAAATAGTCTTCTCTGGCGGAAATACATCAGAAGCAAATCCCAGATCTGCAATGTCACTGCGATTCAAAACAGCATCAAGGAGATTAGCTTTTGCCAGACTAATAGCAGAACTCAACTTATGTTTATTGAAGAGTTCATTACGCATTACAGGTGTCTTTGAGTAAACTTTTTCGCAAACCATAGACAGAAGAGAATTAAAGTCTCTTCGTGATTTCACCTTTATTTCTTTGCCCTTAAAATACCATTTGACGGAACCATTCTCAGAGAACAGATTGTCATTTAAGACAGAATTAAGTTTATCTTTCTCATAATTCTGAATATTAAGCACTTCTCTACGCGCTATTTTATCATCAGCAACAACATTGTCAAGCAAATATTGTAGCTTTTTTATCTCATGAAGGTGTTTAGTTATCTGCTTAACATCTCTAAATACAGCATAGATATCGGCATTTGGATTAGTGAGAGATTGTTCTATAACTGAAGTATTAAAATTGGCTTGCACTGGGAACAAAAGTTCACAAAACCCATCAGTATCGCCTTCTGGAACCAACACTTCCGGTTCATTCTTTATCACGAACTCAAAATATCTTGGTGTGCCGAATTTATAATATACAGCCGATGCAAGGACTACACGAGGAACAATATAATCTTTTATCTCATCAATACTTGCTTTAGGTACCGGAACAATAGCTGCAGCCTTTACAAGCTCTGCCTCAATATTGATGTCTGTTCCTTCAAAAATTATGTACTTCGATTTATAGTTTGCATATCTGATTACTTTTGCGCTTTCAAGTGCAGATATAATATTTTCGGCGTTTCTTATTCCCAAAGCAAGTTCACTATAGAGAATAAGTGACTCCTTATCCAATGTTGTATTTGACTCTCCGAAGATATTCAAAAGACCTACTGATTTAATAATATTTACAGCAGATTCTGTGTCTTCATCACTCACAACACCACTCTCTACACGGCTTACAGCATCTTTCAGCGCAAACCAGTTTGTTGAATCAATATTCACTTCGCTAATTGACGAATACAGATTATACAATAAATAATCATACACTGTAGCGAGATTGTAAGTGGTATTCTTTCGTGGTATAAAAGTATTCAAAGAAAGGTGCCCAGAAGAAGTCAGAAATGAGAACAACGAACGTTCATTCTGCCCATATCGTTGCATTGCAAGGGTAAGACAATTTGCAGCAAATGGGTCTAGAGGATACAATTTCATTGCAGTCTCGAACGGAAAACCATCTGATATGTATCTACATTTAAGAGCCAGTTTGTATAATGGAGCAATACTTGATTTGTCATCAATACTGAAGACTTGATCGGATTCAGCCATCTGCTCAGCTGCAAGGAAAAGTAATTGTTCTACTGGCTCATTGAAAACAACTTCCTTAAAACGCCCCCTGACTTTTTGCCATTCCTGCCTTTGTCCTTCATCAAGTTTTTGTGAATAAGCTCCGAAATTCTGGTGGAGCGCAGTCAATAGTATAGTTTTCCGATGATGGTCGTTAATAACCTCACAGAGTTGTTGGACAAAATAGAGTTCGTCTTCTAAGTTATTCTTTGCTGCATGTTCGAGGACTTTCCCAAACTCATCGATAGCGATTAATACTCCATACCCCCTTCTTTCCTCCTGCTGACAGTATTCTTTAACTGCTGTTAGTACATCTTCTTCCTCACACTTGAGTTTTCGAGCAATAATTGATTTAAGAGATTGATATTCACTGACAATATTCACAATCTTAAATCTGTCTAACCCAAAGAATACAGAAGGATTATTGAGAAGTCTCTTGCTATTATGCTGCAGAGCCTCCTCTAATTCAATGATAAATGTTGATTTTCCTGTGCCATATGTTCCAATGATGGAGAACGAGTGAATACCTGTCTGGACGCTCGATATGATATCCCCCAGAACCCTTCGCACATTAGGGGTAACAATATATTGAAAATTATCGTCAATACCAATCTCAATATTTACCGATGTCGTGTAAGTCATAATCTGCTATAATATATATCAAGTATGCTATATGGTTCAATAGTTTCCAAGAATTGAACATTCTTGATTCCGCTATTATCAGTATATGCGATCTTCTCTGGAAACATTTTTACTAAACATCTCACTAGCTCAACATAATTTGGAATAGACAGACCAAATGTCAAAGAAATTTCTTGCATCATATCTATTGACAAAGTATGACCATCTCCTTTCATATCAAGCATAGCATACAAGATTATCAGTTCTGGAATAAACGATGGCGAAATCTCGGCAAAAGAAAAAACGTCTTCTTTCCTTTTGATAAGGCCCAAGTCTATAAATAATGCCGTAAAATCTTCAATTGATCTGATATCTCCAGGCGCCACATACATTTGCAATAAGGTTTTTATATCTTTCTTTACTGTATTTTCGTTATAGACATATTTCTGCCCGCTTGCAATACATTTTCTTTTGATAAATGTCAGCAATTGTTCTCGAGAGAATTCATTCTTTTCTCTCTTAAAGCCCAAAAAGGTAAGATAATATATACTTGCAACCCTCTCTTTAAGAAGCTGATAATGAAGAAGCCAAATCGTCCCTATATCTTCAACATACGGGTCTTTACCAAACTCGTCATCAAATAGATAATGGGCTAAGGAAGTTAGTCCGTCATCATTAAGGAGGCCGAAAGATTTCATCCAATATCTTATTGAAGATACCATATTCTTTCCAACACCAAGTTGTGCGACAGCATCTGGTGAGTTAAAATTCATACCATCCTTAACTGCATCATAGCCTTTCTTCAACCACAATGACTTACAGAAAAAGGATTCATGTCCCGAAAAAGTATATTTTTTCATACATAGTTTACACGATAACAATATCTACTCCCAAAGAATAAAACAACTTTAAAGACTTGTTGTCCCATTCCTGCATATTACACCAGCATATTACATATGTGGTCAATATTCCCAAATTGTTAATCAATGTCCGGCGACAGCCCTTATCCGAACGGATACAAAAAAGACGTGGGAGTCATACTTTTGCTCATCCCGTCATCAGGCCTTGGCTGCCATTCAATCAGAACGAGCAACGCAGCTAGCCCACGTCAGGGATGATATACAGTAATGACCACGCACCAAAGCGTGGCGACTGAATCGTCATCACAATGTGGACGCTCCCGTTGCCGTTTCTTCTGATTGAATCATATCAAATTGCCAAGTTTGATGACAGAAGATAACGTCAAGTAACGTCTTATTATGTCTGCCCAACCCACCCTGCAACCAAACCACAAAGTCCACCGATACGTAACTTCAACAGTTTGGAACACTGGGCTAGCTAAGCGATGTCAAATATACAACATTTTCCGAACAAATATTAAAATCTATAAAAAAAATATAGATAAAGTCAATCAACAAGGTCATTTACAGGTATTATACGTCCGGAAAGCCCTCTGCCATTTCCGCTATCGCTACAATGCTAGAAGACTTTCTCAATGTGCTGAACGGAACCGGAAGTTTGACGCTCTCCGCTTACGCTACGACCGCCAAACCTCCTGCCTTTTCAGACTCGCTCCGCTCGGTAATACAGTAGCGGAGTCGAGACTTCAGTCTTTCTCCGTTTCTCTCCGAAAGCCAGAAGACTCGACCCTCTTATCCCCCACTGCCCCACAGGGGCCATAACCGACTCCGCAGATTCAATGAGAATGCATAAAAAGACGAATGCAAACTCATCGTTTGACATATTTTGACTACCTTTACGTCGTTATAATATGGCCACAATCGGAAACATATCTGCACTCCTGTCATCGGTGCATCTTCCGGAAGATGCACTGACAACATTGTCTTTTCCTGCCAAGAGCATCATACTCAAAGCGGGAAAAGTCGCAGACAGACTCTATTACGTCCGCAGCGGATGCCTGCGTCTCGCATTCAACAATGACGGCAATGACATCACATTCCAGTTCTTCTTTCCCGGAGATATAGTCGCATCGTTCGACAGCCTGCACAACGGAACGCCAAGCCTCTTCTCGCTTGAAAGCATAGAGCCGAGCGAACTCCTAGCAATAGACGGCAAAGAACTGGAAAACATAATCCGGAACAATGATGTCCTCCGTGATGAATACGAAAAACTGCTGGCAGATCGCTTCCACGCTTACCAGCAGTTGTTTCTCTCCCGCATCCGCAACACTCCGCAGCAGCGCTACGAAGAACTCCTCCGGCAGAATCCGGAAATAGTCCAGCGCATTCCTCAGCACTACATAGCCTCATACCTCGGAATCACTCCAGTCTCACTCAGCCGAATCAGAGCGAGATTGGACTAATATGCCACTGATTACGAATATTTCTGCGATGTAGAATGTCACTTGCGAAACTGCATACCCGATAGGTGTCGTCATACCCATTCCGGTCATAGCGTCAGAGACAAGAAAACAAATTCCGCCCAACAGGATAAGGACATATTCACGCCTTTTATTCAGCATCCCAGCAATGCCGCAATTGACATATAGCAGAATGGCAAGCATTACAAGAACAGAGATGGCGGCAATAGGGATATTGATACTCGGCGCAGCCATCGGTATCCAGCACAAGACAAGAGGTATTCCAGCCAACAATATCCACTGAAACACCTTGAGTCGTCCAAGGCCTCGTATTATCACATATAGATAACAGACGTGTCCAAGAATAAAGCATAGCACACCAACAAGGAACAGTGTCTCATTTCCCTGCAAATGAATCAATTTACCAGTAGTGTGCAACGTGATTGCCGCGAATAATGGTATGACTGTACGCATCGGAAGATTCTTCTGAGATTTTACCCACGGTTTCCAAACCGACAGAATCAAAATCGCGGTGAATAATAATAACTGAACGATTCCGGCAATGGCCACGTTGCGGACATTCGCAAGAAACGGCTCTACCGGAAGCGGCCCGGCCAGCATCATTGCCGCATAATCCATATTATTCTCTATCGTCACGCCCATATAGACCTTGCCGATAAGAACCAGCACCACGGTAAGCACCCACTTGACACCTACCCATTTTACCTTGAAGAATCCCCATCTCGTGAAAATTGAATATATCAGGGCAGTGAGGACGATACCCATGCCGCCAGGAATAAGAAAGAACTTGTCTATCACAAGATGATCCTTTGCCACCGCATACATCTGCTCCACGCCCTGCGGCTGTGTGCCCAGCATAATGCTGACCAATGCCATCACACCGCCAATCCACATGATCCCGAAGATAATATGGAAAATCTTCAGAACCTTCATCACATTTACATTGCTGATTTTCTTCATAACTCCATTTTTTTATGCAAAGGTAAGGTGGCAGGATGCCTTGAAACGATAACAATTGTTAAGAAACCAGACGCCCCGGCAAGACATCCGGCATCTCCGCTCACGCTGCGATGCCGAAAGACTTGTCTTTATGGGCAGAGCGGAACCGGAAGATTGACGCTCTCCGCTGTGCTCCGACCGCCAAACCTCCGGCCTTTCCAAACTCGCTTCGCTAGATAATACGTGAGCGGTGTCGAGACTTCCGTCTTTCTCCGTTTCACTCCTAAAGCCGGAAGACTCGACGTTCTTTGCCCCACCGCCCCACAGGGGCCATAACCGACTCCGCTCCCAAAGTGCAGCGCGAGCCTTGCCCCTCGAATCCGAAAGTTAAACATAATCGAAGCTTAGTTGTGTAACAGTCGGCTATCGCCGCCAGATTACACAACCCCGATTATGTTAACTGTCTCCCTCAGTGCGAGTTCGACCGTCATACCACCGAATCCGCTCCGTCGGGGCGGCTGGCGACATTGAACTCCCTTCAAGGGCCAACGCGCTCCAGACCCGTCAGGGAGTTCAGGACTTCCGGCGTAGTCTGCGTGGGGATGTCCTCCTATTTCAACCTTTTCCATCAAATTCTGTTTGTCTCATTCTTTGATGGCCGGAAGTCCGAAAGAGTCGCCAGCCTTAGCAGCACAGCTGCGGGCCTTCTCCGTGATTTCTTCAAGTCTTCGAGCGGAGCTCTCTACTTCAAGAAATCACTCCGTCGGCAAGGTATCGGCTTTCGCCGATGAGTCTTCCGATCGTTCGCATCCGCTCACTGTATATCAGCGGTATTGCGGAAGACGACGGCTCCTGCGTCATCGTCCACTTCCGCAATGTCTGTCCGGGAGAGACTCGTTCATCCACGCTTCACAGGCCTTGCGGCCAGAGAAGCGCGGCTCGCCACTCCCTATGGGCAGGACTGGCACGGTCTCCATTACGCTGACGCTCCATTGCGTCCGCACCAGACCTGCCGTAAAAAGAGGTAAGGCTTCGCCTTGATTTCTTTGACGCTCGCTCCATCCTCTCCGGAAGTGTCATCCGCTACGCTACTGACACATCTTCCGAGGGCGAGCGGAGACGCGAGACTGTGACAGCCGGTGTTACGCTGCTCTGCACACCGTCTCTCCCAGACTCGCAGAGCGGTATCGCTCCGTTGGCACTCCGCTCCCAGTCGTGCCGGGCCTAGACGCTCCAGAGGCTTCAGTTCCTCCGTTGCGGCTGCGGGATTTCCGCCGACTGCGCCGAGCCCTTCGGTCTCGTCTCCGTTCACGGCTCCAATCCCTCCGCCTTCACTCCGTCACTCAAGCCTCTTCTGCCGGCCCGGCTCACACGTCCGAAGTGCGTTACCGTCCCACCAAAATTCAACCATCCGTGCCAGAGCCGGAAAGACCATCATCTCTCGCCTCGACCGCCATCCGTCCGGCTCCTGCCGCGCCTATCGGCTTGCCTGCTCACTCTCTGGAAGACAGAAAGAACGATGCTTCCGCATCGCTCTTTCCGACTTCCTACGAGTCGAGCGATGGGATGAACCTCACGCTCCAAGCTCAGGCATAATAGAACCGCATCACACGTAAGAAGCGAATATAAGGATATATTCATAAGCAACAGAAAGCACTCTCGTGCTTCTGCAACTCGCTTTATCCTTATTGTATTCAGATTCGATATATTGGTGACTGCCATCAATACGTTATATGCCACCTATATGGTTAAGACTTGTAATGCGCTTTCGCCCTATGCCTAGATTTTTTCCAAATGCTCTTATTTCAGACTGCTGGTCATCCGCCGGCAATGTCACATTCTATCACAGGAACGGCGTCTGCTATTTCCGGAGCAAGGCTTTTTCTGAATTTGTGGGAACTGCCGAGCAACTCGAACAGAAAGGGCTTCATCATCGAGCGATTCTTGCGTGGCAGACATTAACCCCTCGACAACAACAGAAATGGAGAAGACTTGCCGTTGGTGTGGCTGCACACCGTCCTCCGTTCGGTGACGGCAACCATATCAGTGGCTACAATCTGTTCGTGTCGGCCTATCACGGATTCGCACAGCTGGGCAATGAGCACATTCCTGTCCCGAAACCGTTCGTGCCGTTCCCGATATTCAGTCTGGATTATGTGACTTGCTTGATGACTTCGCTTTTCGATATGGAACTACGGTTCAGATTGACAATGTGCGGAACTGATGTACCGTCAAGATACCGAGTACTCGGAAAGATCCAAATTGAGGTTCCTAGCGCTGGGCGCAATCCTGGAATGATGAGGAACTACCTATCGGAATCTGTTCCAAACGGAATGGCGTCGGAAATCGTGTTCAACGTTCCGCGAAAGAGATTTGACATTGATGTGTTCCAACTGCATTTGCGATACCTGCTGATAGACTCGAATACTGGATACCGGTCGCAGCATCATGCACTATCAACAGTGATTAGTGCATCTGTTGATTGAGGACCACTAAATCGAAAAACATCAATCTCGTCCTACAGTTCTGCACATCACAGCTATGCCCACTTCTCAAATGTTCAAGCTCCTCTTCGTCAGAAGCGAACAGGAACTCAAAGCCATTTCTCTTGTAATACTCAATAACCTCCGGACTATTCAGCGCATCGACTATCAAATATCTGCTTGAGGAATTGTTGTCCGGATCAATGGCTATCGTCTTGATGAGGTTCATCATTTCGTCCGCGATATTGTAGCCGAAAGTCTTATGTCCAAAGCCATCAAACACACATAATTCGCCAATCAATATCGCAGGGTAC
>OJJU01000084.1_pt1 | contig 39984 bp, 39 predicted proteins | sample 1596141 | NCBI WGS metagenome assembly OJJU01 (sample SAMEA4350150, study PRJEB24818) | metagenome | biome: human; feature: gut; material: faeces | place: Denmark | collected 2013-09
ATCCGCCCCACCACCCCCCCGACCCTCGACCTCCCTATTCGTCGGCAGCTTCAAATGTGTATAGGAGCCAGCGGTTTATCCGGGCTATCCGAAGCACTACGAACTGCAATATGGCCACGCCGATGGCGACCAATGGACGCCTTCAGAATGCGACGTGTCCATCCGTCCGGGATGGTTCTACCATGCGCAGCAAGACAACCAAGTGAAAAGTCCGCAACAGCTGGCCGACATCTACTATCGCAGCGTGGGACACAACGGCACGATGCTGCTCAACTTCCCCGTCAACCGCGATGGCCTCATCCACTCCATCGACTCCACCAACGCCGTGAAGTTCCGCGAAATCATTGACAATGATTTCAAGACCAACCTCATCGCTGGCATGAAGGCCAAAGCCACGAACACACGCGGAAAACGCTTTTCAACGGCGGCCATGACCGACAATGATTACGACACCTATTGGGCCACGGCCGACGGCACGAACACGGCCACCGTCACCTATCAGTTCCGCCAACCACAACGAATGAACCGCATGATGCTCCAAGAATATATTCCATTGGGACAGCGCGTCAAGTCGTTCGTCGTGGAATACCAAGACGGCAAACAATGGTTGCCCGTATCGCTCAACGAAGAGACCACCACCATTGGCTATAAGCGCCTGCTGCGCTTCAAGAGCGTCACCTCGAAGGGCATCCGCGTACGCTTCACAGATTCTCGCGGCCCGTTGTGCATCAACAATCTCGGCGTTTATGATGCAGGAGAAAATGCCGACCAGGTGCTGCCGTCAACGTCGCAGATTGCCACCACCCTGCCCTATTCCTTCATCAATCAGGAAGCCGACAAGGCCAAGGCGGCGGCCGACCGCAACGAACGCACCAATTGCTTCATCGACGGCGATGAACTCGTCATCGACCTCGGCCAAGAGCGCACCATCTCGTCGTTCCATTACCTCCCCGACCAGTCGGAACAGCCAAAGGGCCTCATCAGCCATTATGAGCTGACGGCCATCGCCGCGCCCTCCGACAAGGAAGGAAAGATGATCAGCCAAGGCGAGTTTTCCAACATCAGAAACAACCCGACGCTACAGTCGCTCTTCTTCACCCCCGTCATCACGCGCTACATCCGCCTCAAGGCCACGCGCATGATCAACGCCGGCGAACCAATGGGATTTGCAGAAATTGCCATCCACTGATAATTCACAAAACAAACCTCTGATAATATTTCAGCCCAGTCTTCAGCCAAAGACTGGGCTGATTCATTTATATAGATAAGCGAAAACGGAAAGGAACGCCACCCTGCGGCGAAGCACGGTAGCTCACTTTGCTCGCAAAGTGAGGGCCACGAACACGTAGCAAACATTTGAAGCGCCAGCCATATTCTCTCCCCCGTTCTCCCCACTCCCTCAGCCCTATCCTAAGGCTTGGCAGCGAACGCGGGAGCAGACGCATCCGAATCTGGGAGCAGACGCGACCGAATCCGGGAGCAGACGCGACCGAATCTGGGAGCAGAGACGGTTGCGTCTGGGAGCAGAGGCGCTGACAAATATAAGTCCTCCAACGAAAGACATTAAGAGTGAACTTGATGTTACGGCAACAAACGGCCCCCACCTGCACTTAATTTCCAAATATATCCTCCCTCAACCACCCTAAAACTCTTTTATAAAAACGCTCAAAGGCGGATGCTCAAGACTTTCCATCTTGAACATCCGCCTTTGAAGTACATCGAACGGCGTTGCCGGCTAAGATTTTCTTTGTCGGCAACCTATCAGCTTCGTCTCGGCAGCCACATCGAGGGTATTTCTTTACGATTTTTTGAATTGGCATTGGTGATGTCAACCAATATCAGATACCACTGTTCTTTTCCACGGCGTTCTCCAGATATATAGTACACTTTATCGGGTTGGGAGCGCAGTATCAAATACTGGTCTAAGAACTGGAACACCTTGTCGTTTGCCACACAATCTCGATGGTGCATCGGGATGCCTGCCATATCTCTGTTTTTATAGAAATAGTAGTTATAGCCAACTCTCAGCATGTCCATGAATCCCATTTTCTCTACCACCGGACGCTCATCAAACTCCTGCATGGTGTACAGATTTACCCATGTGGTTTTGTCTTCTCCAGAGAACACGACCTCTGCGATATTGTCATCAGAGAGTTTAACGCGCTTCAATCCTTCCAGAATGATATGGTGGTCATTATTACTGATGGCATATTCGCCCGTCAGATAATGCTCACAGACGTATGCGTCCTTACTATTGTATTTCTTTCCTCTGTTCTTGTTGATAGCGTAATAGGCGTATGTCACAAGGCATTCTTCTCCATTGATGGTTTTATAGATGCTGAAGCTCTCCTGCTTGCGCTTCTTACCTGTGATATATTCTCTTTCATCGGTTGTCACCTCCTGCATCGAACCTTGCGCATTATCCATATAGAGATATTGCTCCTTGGTGCCGACAGCCAGTGGCGACCACGGGTCTTTTCGTCCTACGTACACAATGGCTTCATTTTTATTGTTCAGCAGGTAGTACTTTGTTATGTCACCTTCTGTCTGACTGACTAACTGCCAGTTAAAACGCATATCATCGTAGGTCTTATATATCCCATGCATATTGTCACCTATACAGATATAATTCCCATCCTTTATATAACCAAATTTTGCTCTTCGCATAATGTAATCAGATAATCGAAATAATCTAAAATGGCAGTTCTCTTCTTGGAACGCCATAGTCTGCATGGTGTCTGCACTTAGCAGCTTATTTAGGGCTATTCAGTTAATGCCATCTTCTCAGAAAGCCATTTGATTCGATGTTACAAAATAATATTTACATTGAAATTCAATTAGTTATATATTTTCTAAATAGCCCTATGTTAGCTACAATATTGGACAAATAGTCAAATAATTCATCACCTTCATTTAGTAGATATATGCCGCTTCTTTCGTTTATTTGTACATCATGATAAAATGCACGCCAATCACAATATCGTGCATCAATCCACTCACGAATATAGTCATTCAATTATTTTTCCTTATCCACAGTATTCATTATGATTTTTACTACTCAACCTCAGAATTTACCAACTCCAAATAATTTGCACATCTATGTTTATCCAAAAAAAGTACGACATTTATAGTATCATTTCCTTTCACACTTCTATATTTGATTCCCATTATGAATTTCGTAAGTAGGTAGACTGTTGGGATTACAGTTAGCCATAAAGACAATCACCATATTTTTAGTATGTTTCGCTACAAAAAACTGAATTTGCTAATTCCATCATAACTCTTTCATCACTTCCTCCACCTCTTCCAATGGCACATTCAGCATACGCGACACATAAAGCGGAGTAATTTCATCCATCCTACCTGATTGACGTTCCATGCCAATCAAATACTCGATATTCTTTCTAAGGTCGCCAAAACTGTTGGAGAATGTAGGAGCTGTTTTGTCTTCCGCTACCTTTGCCTTGAAAGCATCAAATGTTTCACTTCCATCTTCTCCATATTTTCCGTCCTTTGCCTCATAAATGACAGACGGTTCCAATACTTCCACAGTATGCCATGCACCAGGAGGTATCACACATCCATAATTTCCAATGGTAGGGTCAAGATGGATGCGTTCTTTTTCCTTGCCACTTTCATCATAAATAACTTCTACAAGTTTACCACACAACAGCAATACATTCTCATTGCTATTTGGATGTCTATGAATGGGAACAACGGTTCCTGGCAGCAATGCATTCAGAATACGTTGCGAGTTGTCATCCGATGTTGTACGTAAGTCGTAGCTCTGACGCAAGCGCGGATTCTCTACAGCCTGTTCAAAGAGCTTGCCTAAAAATTCTTTGTTTATTTCCATTATCGTTAGTCATTAGGTAATCTGTTTGCTTTACGAGGTACAAAAAGGAAAGAACAGAATTGCCAAAGCAGTGAGAGCAAACCAAACTTGTTTGAGGTTTGCCGAGTCGTGATGGCATTCGATGAAACCAACTTCCAAATTGCTACTATAAAGTTTTTCATTATACGTATAGTTTTTATACGAATGAGCGATTAACGGACATCTATGCAGCCCGCACATCGCGTCCATTAATCGCTCACCAATCTATTACTTATCTTACGATTGCTTCTTTGATGCTTTCTACGATATACTTCACATCATCGTCTGTCACATACGGACCTGCAGGCAGACAGAAGCCAACCTTGAAGAGTTCTTCTTCAATACCATTGGTATATACAGGAGCATCCTCATACACGGGTTGTTTGTGCATAGGCTTCCATACCGGACGGCACTCAATCTTCTTGCCAAGCATGAATACACGCAATGCCTCTACATTTTCGTTAGGCTGACAGTCAGTAGTAGCAGAGTCTACGGCATGGATAACACCTGCTGCACCACCTACGGCAGTCTTGATAACTTCCTTGTATGCGTTCTCCTGACCTTGTATCTTCACATCTGCATCCAATGTAGCAGCGCAAAGCCAGAAGTTGGCATCATAGCGTTTGTCGGCAGGTTGCTTGTGGATATGTACACCTGGTACGTCCTTTAAAAGTTCCTCATAGAGTGATTGCACATGTTTATGATGCGCAATATGGTCATTGAGGACAGTCATCTGACCGCGACCAATACCAGCACACACGTTCGACATACGATAGTTGTAGCCGATAGCCGTATGCTGGTAGTAAGGATAAGCATCGCGAGCCTGTGTAGCATACCACATCACATTGTTTGCGTCTTCTGCACTGCGACAAATTAGTGCACCGCCTCCCGAAGTAGTAATCATCTTGTTACCGTTGAACGACAGCACACCATATTTGCCGAATGTACCCAATACTTGTCCACCAAAGCGTGAGCCCATACCCTCGGCTGCATCCTCTACCACTGGAATGCCATACTTGTCGGCAATAGCCATAATCTCATCAATGCGGTAAGGCATACCATACAGAGCTACAGGCACTATAGCCTTAGGATATTTGCCTGTCTTCTCCTTACGGTCGAGGATAGCCTTTTCCAACAAAACAGGATCCATGTTCCATGTTTCACCCTCAGAACCTACGAACACTGGCTTGGCACCAAGATATGTAATCGGATGACTCGAAGCGCAGAATGTGAAACTCTGCACCAATACTTCATCACCAGCCTTCACGCCACAGCCAATCAAAGCCAAGTGAACAGCCGCTGTACCAGCCGACAGACAAACGACCTTACGGTCAAGTGGCTCTGTACCATCACTCTTACTGTTGGCAAACGCCTCTAAATCCTTTTCGAAGGCATTTACATTCGGTCCCATTGGTACCACCCAGTTGGTATCGAAGGCCTCCTTCACATATTTCTGTTCCAAACCAGCCTCACTCATGTGGGCGAGACACAAGTAAATTGTTTTTCTTTCTTCTGACATATTTATTAAATATTAAATTTTAATATCCGATTAAATCATATTTCATCTTAGTATGAAGTTCTGTTCCGTTTGCTTCAATTCTTGGTTTTCCGAAAACTTCTCTTCTCAAATCTTCTACTGGTTTTCCTACACATCTTCCCACCTCGGCCAATTTAGCATCATCAAAATCTTGTTTTGCACGTAATAAGCGGTATGCTTCTGATGTCAAGTTGTCATATCGTTGTTCCAATGCAAGAGTACTTTCATTGACAACCATAGCACCAACAGGATTTATTCTGATCTTGCAATCGCTTTCTGTTACTCCATTCATGTTTATCCCCAAAGGTAAGTCTGGGAAAAGATAAGTCATCTTCTCAATGCTCGGATGATATGGATTGGCTGCCACAGGATTAGTCATCTTCAACTGGTTGCACGGCTTGCAACTTGGAATCAAATTGTAATAGCACATGGCAAGTCCTGGATATTCATCATCACCCTTGGGATAGAAATGGTCAAATTCTATCGTTCTCTTTATCTGTGTTCCAAATTTGACAGTAACGATATCCAAGAACTCATGTTCACAATATGGACACACTTTGATATTCATTCCTTTAAATAAGGTGTATGCATTATATGTTTTTTCCTTGTCAACGAAATCTGTAGGACTCTTTGAAAACCTGGTAAGATAGATTTTCTTCATCTGTAGAAACTTCAATTTTTCAGGGCTGTTGTTCACCCAATATTCCAATAAATCGCAATCTGCCAACAAGAACTGTTTCAACCAATCAAAAGTGTCTCTATGCTCATCATAATCTATGTCATACATTTCAAATCCATGCAAAGCTATAATACAGGAATACAATGCTTTGCGATTATCTACACTCATTATATTCTCAACATAACTCCGAACAGCCTCATAATGCATTTGAGTCAATTGGTTGATGTTAGCAAAAGATAATCTAATCATACTATTGCAAATTCTCTATAATTGACGCAAAACTATGACGGATAAGTTCATCCCCAATATTAGGTAGCAATTCCGACATTTTCTTTATTTCAATTCTGTCTTTTTCTGACAGGTCATCACGCCTTCTTAACATACTCCTGAACAAGTCAAATTTTTCAGAGAGGAATAGACGAGCCTGTTCCCCTATAGTGTATTTCAAGAAGAAACTGTCTGCCATGATACTGTGAATATTGGCTGCAAAACTTGGCTTTTCTGCGTTAGATATGACACACAAGCCCCTTTCGTCATAGTCCATTTTTATAATTTGATTCGACAAAACATCCGAGAGCATAAATGGAGAATGTGTACTGAGGATTACTTGAAGTTCTGATTGAGGATTTCTTTGCTGCAACAATTCGTTCATATTATGTATAAATGTCCTACACATTTCTGGATGCATATAGTTCTCTGGCTCATCAAGAAGGAGAATCATATCGGGCTGTCTTGCTTCTGAGAACTTTTCGCCTTGCTTCAATATTTTTATCTTTACGCCATATTCTTCCAATATGCCCCAAACTTTAGCATACTGATATTCTCCCGAACTGATGTGTGTCCATTTATATGGCAATAGGCAATTGGTGAATACGCCCACTTGGTCGGGTCTATACTGCTCCATGCGCTCGAATAGTTCATGCATTGCCGATTTTTCAGACAAATCAATATCCATTACGGGAATAGAGAATTCTTCTTCCGTAAAATACTTATCGTCCATCTTGTTCAACAGATTAAAGATATCCTTAATGTTATCTCCAATCTGCCAAATCAGGCCTCTGTTACCAAACATTTCATCTGTATGATAGTCAATGTATTGGCACAGCCAATCTATTCTCTTTAGAATTGAGATCTTTTTTCCATCAGGCAAGACTGTGGGGTCTTCTATTCCCAAGTCATAGATTTCTCTCGAACAAGAGAGTGTGTCTTCAGGAAAATCTTCATCAAGACATTCTGCCCATTTTCTCAGATAGATCGCAAAGTCAGTCATTAAATCATGGAGAAATCTGCGTTTGGGTGTAGACCCTTTGCCGTACTTAATTGAAACACTATGCTTCCCTTTTTTCGCATTTTGAAGTCTCTGCCTTTCGGCTTTGTCCTTATATGTCCAATAGTCTTGTTCTATCAAACGTTCATCCAAGTCAAAGTGATGCTTGTACTGCCAGTTATCCCACCGTATTAAGAGCGATGTCTTTCTCTTTATACTATCCTTTGGCATCATCTCCAAGTAGTGCTTCAGATAGTCGCACTCCATCGAAACGCTTGAATTACCAAACTGTGTAATCATTCGTCCTATGAAACCATCATGATTTCCAAAGCCTCCCTGTCTTTCATCATCGTATGGGCAACAAGCAAAAGCGTTTCTATCAAAGGCATTAACGACAACTGTGTTTTCAGTATCTTTAGATATCGCAGGAATCACGCTCACAATACGGTTATGCTCAAAGTCGTAAGCAATCTTATATGAAGCTATATTGTTTCTGTACCCTCTCTCTTTGTTTTGCTTTTCGGCAAATTCAAGCAATACATTTCCTACGACCTCAATAAAAAACTCATTCTGTGCATCCATCTTGTACAGCATAAAGTAGGAATCTATTTTCGCAGAATCCATACGCTGCCATTCGTCCATACCGATCATTTGTAGCAAGTTGGTCTTACCAGAACCTGTTTTGCCAACGAGTAAACTTATATTACGCATAAATTCGCTTCCATAAACATAATCTGCTGTCAAGTTGGCATCCGCTTTCTCGATTAGGAGTCTTGTTTTTTTATATTGACACCTAAAATCGTTTGAAAACAGAACTCCTTGATTTTGGATATTTCTGAACCGTTCTATGTAGCAATAAATGAGTCTCATTTGTCTGTCCTATTAAATTAAGGCTATTCAGAAAATATATAACTAATTGATTCTCAATGTAAATATTATTTTGTAACTTTACAATAGCCCCCGATGGGCCCATCACGGGTTAATTCGGGGGTAAAACTTAAAAAATAATAGACCGTGAAGTCTACAAAAAATATCTGAAATACAACCATCGTTGCCATTTACTGAATTCGATTTTCAGCAAAAATATTTGGAGAGTTTCAAACTGAGTGAGCTCGGACGCATCCATGCTCAACTTCCACTCAAGGAACTGGAGGAAAAACTGGTAGATGTCTTCCCAAAGGAACGCCCACAAGGCAAGAAACATTTGTTCCCTCCTGAGGGTGAAGTGGCCCTCATGTTTCTCAAGGCCTATACAGGTTTGTCTGATGACGGGCTGATAGAATTGTTCAATGGCAGTATCCATATGCAGCTATTCTGCGGGGTGTTGATTGATCCTCAAAATTCAATCAAAAACGGAAAGATTGTAAGTGCCATTCGCAATCGCCTGGCCAGATGTGTAAATATCAAAGAATTGCAGGCAATCCCTTATGACAAATGGGTCCCAAAGCTTGCGAACAAAGATTTGTGTCTGACTGATGCCACCTGTTATGAATGCCACTTGCGCTACCCTATAGACGTGAAGTTGCTTTGGGAAAGTAGCGCGTGGTTGCACACGCTACTTTCAAGGATTTGCAAAGAACTTGGAGAAAGAAAACCGCGAAACAAATACGCAGACATCAACCGTGCACGTTTGGCTTATGCCAAACAGCGGAAGCACACCTACAAAGCGACCAAAAAACTGCGTCGACGCCTATTGAATCTTTTAAGCAAACTCATCTGCCAATGGAACAGCCTATGCCGCCAGTACACTACCTCTATATGTTTGAATACTGAACAGAGTAAGCGTATAGCTGCTGTAAACGAGGTGAGACGTCAACAGCAAGACTTGATGGAGAAGAAGAATGTGCAGCACCGCATTGTCAGCATCGACCGCCCATACTTGCGCCCCATTGTTCGTGGAAAGGAGAACAAGTGTGTAGAGTTCGGTGCCAAGGTCAACAACATTCAAATCGATGGCATTTCCTTTATCGATCACCACTCGTTTGAAGCCTTCAATGAAGGTATTCGTTTGACGGAATGCATTGACTATCAATAGAAATTAACAGGCATTACTGTTAAAATAGTTGGAGCAGATACCATATATGCCAATAACGCAAATCGAAAATTTTGCACAGACAAAGGTATCGTTACATGCTTTGCGCGTAAAGGGCCGAAGCCTAAAGATGAAGATGCCGACCTCCATACAACCAGGCGGATAATCGGCAATCTTCGCGCTACGGTTATGGAGGGGAGTTTTGGCAATCAAAAGCTACATTATGGTGTGGGACGAATAGCTGCACGTAACAAATTCAGTGAAACCTTGCTCCTCTTCTTTGGCATCCATATGGCTAACGCGGCTACACTTGCTGCACGAGAACTTGCAAAGGAAGAAGCTCTAAAAAAAAGAAACACAGCCTGACAACGTCCTCAATATCCTTTTTATATTCCGACTAATGGTCGGAATGAATTGTTATGCACTAATGTTGAGAACTCATGGCCTTCGGGATTGTCATGAATGCAAAATTCGGGTTCTGTGCCGATATTCGGTACATTATAGCAATATCGAATCAAATGGATTTCTGAGAAGATGGCATTAACTGAATAGCCCTAACATAAGCTTTCCGTTTTTCCTCTAACGTCATGACTGTTAAATGTTATATTTTTTATATTGAATGTTAACATGTGTGATCATAATCAACCAACCCATTCAACATTCTTGCTCTGGCAAGCGGCAAAGCCGATTACAACATTCAACATTGCGCACAGCGCATAATTAAACATTGCGCTACGCGCAGTAGCAGGTAGTGGTTTCGCTCCACAGGCTCAAGCCTATTCAATCATACCTGCTTTACCTTTTTTATCACATTAAATCAATGGGAAATCATCGCTCATCAATTCGCTCTTCTTAGCGATGACCACATCATCATACATCATCATGATAATGTCCTCGTCGTACTGGCCAATGATAGACTTGTTCTCAATACCATGAATGTTGTTAAGGATGAGCTTGATGAAGTCGACACCTGCACCATAGGCATGAAGATAAGCACCACCAAAACGTGGATTAATCTCTGAAAGGTAGTATTCACCATCCTTAATGAAGAAATCCATGTCGCAAGGACCATTAAGCTCAAGCACAGCACAAACCTCTTCTATGAAATCAAAGAGTTTCTGGTCCTTGAAAGAGATAGTCTTGCTTGCTCCACCTATACGGCTCTCAATCTTCTTCTTTGAGAAGGCTGCTACTGGCTTATGACTTATACAATCAACATAAACGTCAGCATCACAATCACCACCAGTCATCAGTTCTTGGATAATGTAAGTGAACTTACCGTCATTAAATTTAGCCTCTGCTTCCTCCCAGTTGTTAACCTTACCAATACCAACACTTCCACTACCACTGATTGGCTTCATGAAGACAGGGAATTCCACTTCACCCTTCTCCAATCCTTCCTTCAGTCCTTCAAGCGAGTTATAGGTAAGAACAGTACGCACTCCCTTACTGCTAAGATGCTTAAACATCTCATACTTGTCAAAGCAAAGTCGAGCAGTCCAATCAGCAGGGCAAAGTGGAAGTACACCCTTTGCCAAGAGTTTCTCACGGTGCTTTGACAGAATCTCAATCTCTGGGTCAATAAGTGTAGTTATCGCCTTTACATCCTCCTTCTCGCAGATCTCAAGCACCTTGTCGAAATATTCAGGCGCATCTATACGAGGAACAAGATATGTCTTATCTGCCATAAACAAGGCAGGAGCAACAGGACTAAGGTCGGTGGCAACAATATTGCCACAACCATTCATTGACTTACGGAAATCCTTCAAAAGTGTAGCGCGACGGCCACAGCTACAAAATAAAATATTATCCATTTTCTTAAATTTATATGATTGTATTTTGTATAAATTCCTTTGCAGTCCATTTCTCTCGGACAAGTTTGCATTCTCCATTCTCCAACGCATAGATATTTGGTATATAGCGTATGAACATTGGAGTGAGACACATAGTGTAAGCACCCACATTGTGATAGATTATTCTGTCGCCTACACAAAGTAAAGGTTTGTCCTTCAAGGTAAACAAGCGGTCGTATTCCAAACATGTACAACCAGAAATTGTCTGAGTCTCCACTACTGGAGTTTCCTTCTGATAAATCTCCTCATCCAAGTAGCCTGACTTCTTGAAAAACGGGTCTATATCATTTCTGCTACCATCGGTAGTTACAAACCAATGGTCTTTCTCTACTTCCTTATGGTCAATAACCTCACTCACGAAAGTATAGCAAGAAGCCACAAGCGCATTACCCGGCTCTACTATCAAACATAAATGCCCAAGACCATTCTCTCTTAGTACATTATAGAAAGCATCACTATATTGCTGATAGGTGGGTTTATTAGGGAATATTCCGAAATATCCACCACCTACATCAAGATAGTCTAAGTCGAGGTAGTACTTCTTTATTGTATTACATGCATACTCCACCGAATGCTCATAAAAGCGTACACTCCTACTGTGAGCAGTACGATGAATATGCAGACCATTAAGACTCACATTAGGAATGTTTGATATATAGCCTACAGCATCTGCAAACTCGCTTGTCTCATCCGAAAAGCCAAAGCGGCTGTTATCATTATCGTCATCGGCATCTTCTTCTGAAATATGGCTAATGTTGATGTTCAGCCTTAAGCCCACTTTATACTGTTGGCTTCTATCCAAATCCTTAAGCCATTCCAACTCACGTTTTGTCTCTATGTTTACTATAGCACCACCTTCAACTGCCTCAACAAACGTCTCCTTCGACTTCATCGGACCATTATAGATAATTCTATTTGTCGGGAATCCACAAAGCACAGCCAATTCATACTCATCATGTGACACCACCTCGGCATAGACTCCAAAATCACCTGCCTTGCGCATACAATAAGGTGTAGAATTAGTCTTTACGGAATAACCAACTATTGCTTTCTGAAAATTAGAATCCAAAGCCTTCTGGTATCCGTCAATACTTCGTTTTAATTCCGCAACATCAAGAACAAAACACGGGGTTTGTAATGATTTATAAAAATTAATTTGTTCCATCGAAATCCTCCATTGTGGCATCGTTATCAGAATTTATATCCTCTCTGAACAACACCTTTTTTATTGTTATAATTATTACTTTCAAGTCTGTCACAAACGACAGGTGGTCAACATACCACACATCGAGCTTAAACTTCTCCGTCCAAGAGATTGCATTGCGTCCATGACACTGTGCCCAACCAGATATACCCGGTCTTACATCATGCCTACGCATTTGCTCTTTGCTATACAATGGGAGATATTGCACAAGAAGCGGACGAGGACCTATCAACGCCATATCACCCTTCAGTACATTTATCAACTGAGGCAATTCATCAATCGAAGTGGAACGAACAAAGCTACCAACCTTTGTCAGTCTGTCTGCATCAGGCAACAGATTACCTTCCGCATCCTTCTCGTCCGTCATCGTCTTAAACTTAATCACCTTAAATATCTTTCCATCCTTGCCTGGTCGTTCTTGAAAAAAGAAAGCCCCTGCCCCTTTATTGGCGAAATGCAACCAAATTGTTACAACTATCAGGATTGGGCTTATACATATCAATGCTATAAGCGCAATCCAAAAATCAAAGAATCGTTTAAAAAAATGTTTATACATATAAGGTTTTGTATAATGATTTAATTTTTCATTTCATCCTATTCCTCGCCAACCACCAAAACGACTCCACAAGGTTTTCGTTATAAATCAGTTGGTACTTCCAACGATTGTGCCACCAACGGCGGCTTTTATCTATGGCATAACGCAGTTTCTTGCTGATAGTGTCAATGCCAACTGTTGACATTGGCAACACATCTTTCTTCTCGAATATATCAGAAAGGATGCGGTCAGCAAGAGCAGTGTCCGATTGATATATATACTGTTTGTCATCAGAAGCAAAACTGGCAGCATCAATGCCAAGATATTCCACACAAATAGTGGCAATGGCATTAAAAAACCGTAGCATACGTTCTTCCTTATACACTTTGAATACTAAAGCCCAATCAATCTTGGAATGATACCTATGGAAGAATGTCCCCACATCAAGCACGTGCCGAAGCGTTATCTCGTTCGAGGCGAAGTGCTCACCAGTATGGCGCAACAAAAACAAGGCATTGAACGTGGGCGAAGGAAGCAATACGTTGTCTATCGGGCTCGGCAAAAACTCCTTCTTATCCAATACCGACATCAGAATCTGCTCAAACCTGATGTTACTCTTATGCGACACATCATCAATAAACTTGGCATGGTTCTCCACCTCCACCCCACCATAATTGAATGTAGAATGTTTGTGGTATTCACGATGCACCTTAACGCCAAGCTCCTTCTCTATCAAAGCATCAGCCTCATCCTTCTTGCCAAACAGATACACATCAATATCTCCCGTAGGTCGATGCTCGGGCTTAGGATAACACAGGCTGCATCCATACCCTTTAAGTAGCAGCATCCTTATCCCCTGCTGCTTATAGAAGTCAGTCAACTCACCAATCCGCTCCCAATGCCTCGCATACATCCTCTCCATCATCGTCGACTGCCCAATCCATTGCAGCAACATCGGCTTAGGAGGGCGCGTCTCATCAGGCAGTCGCCCTATAGCATCAAGCAGAATAGCGGAAACTCCCTGGTGGAGAGCGAGAGGATATAGAGTTTGCCAGTTGGGGGAGTCTGGCAATATAGTATCAGATATTGCAGAATCTAAGCCACTGCCTATACGCACAAGCCTCAATAATGTTTGATTATTTTTCATTGATACCATTTCGTTTTTCACTCTTCATTTAAACAGCTATTGGCTTCTTCGTCCTTCACTTCTCACTCTTCACCTCCATATAGAACTCAATCTGGCACTTCTGCACAAACCCTTTTTCGAATCTTGAGGCTATCATTGGTCTGGCATTCTTCTTCATCGCCTCGCGAGCATCATTATCAGTCAGCATACGCAGCATTGCGTTGTATAGAGAATCGACATTCTTCGACGGAACAATCAAGCCATTCTTCTCGTTCTCGATAATCTCACGGCTACCATTGATATCTGTTACTATCGAGGGCAGTCCCATTGCTCCAGCCTCAAGTACCGTATTAGGGAAACCTTCACGGTATGACGGCATCACAAAGCAGTCGGCATCAACATACATCTGCAGCAAGTCGTCGCCATATTTAGGGCCGCAAGCCTCAATGCCCTCATTTGTATCAATAAGCTTGCGTGTGGCATCACTCACTGGGTCGAGATTATGCTCATAATTGCCCACAAGCACAAGACGTGTATTCTCATGCACGTCGTGCAGTCTGACGAAGGCCTCCACCAGTTCATTGATACCCTTATCCCCTACTATACGACCGACAAACACGAATGTAAACACCCCAGCATCCTTCTTGACAGAGAATCTATCAGGAGAGAATCGCTCCATATCCACGCCCATAACGTTGCCATATCCCAATACCTTCATAGGCTTCTTCGTTATGCCACCGTTCTTCAAGTCGTTGAGCACTCCCTGTCCTTCAGGAATCACATGAGTGGCACAGGCGCAGGTAAGCCAATCCGTCATCATCAAAATGCGTCGTTTCAATCCCGTAGCAGTAGGCCACACAAGACCAGTAAAAGTATGGATACGCACAGGCACACGAGTCAGCCATGCAGCCACCATACAAATCATACCCGCTTTAGGAGTCATCGAATGTACCACCTGAGGTCTCTCTTTACGAAACACGCCAATCATCCTTATGAGCGACTTCAAATCATTCACTATAGAGATATGTCTCTCCATCGGCACCTCCACACAATGGAATCCATCCTTATCCCTAAGCTCATCAAGTTCCGGTCCAGGCGACGTAACAGCCACCATATCATACCCCATCGCCCGCATCTTTATCATCACCTCACGGGCAAACCCCAAAGATTGGGACACCGTAACAGCGCGAATAATTTTTTTCTTATTACGTTTCATAAAAATCTTATTTTTTAATCATAGAAGCACTTTAACTTCGTAAAAATCTATTCCACTCATAAAAAAGTCTTTGTTGACACAAGCTACAAATTTTTACCGCAGCACTTTTTAAACTTCAAACCACTTTTACACGGACAAGGATCATTTCTTCCTATACCCTTGTACGGATTAGCCACAGGCTCCTGCACACCATTTACCAAGTGGTCTAACTCCTTAGGACTTAGCTGACTAATAAAGTCACCCATAGCCTGTTCATATTCTTTGTCTGGGCAATCATCAATATCCGAAACTTCCCACTCCCTTTCATCCGCAATCGCTCTTCTTGCCTCCGCATAAAACGGAAACTCAGCAACTATATCATGATATTCATCATTCCTCGAAAACCTTGCCAAATCCTTAAAGTACAAGTCAAAATCCTTCTGTCTTAAAAACAGTTCATCGTCCTTTAATGGGTCATAAATCTTACCATCCTCTTTCGCCTTCTTCATTCGTTCCCATGCCCCATATATACGTTCCATTTTATGCAACTTAAACATAGTCGATTTAGGACCACCAGCAATCTTCGCTATTTTTACAGCATCAGCCTTCATTTTATCACTAAAAGCCCTCCCCTCCGAGCGTTCTTTTTCGCGAAGCGTTATAAGAGCCTTCTCGCGCATTGGATCATAAAAATCATACGAAGTCTCAACAACCCAATCTCTCACATCCCAAAACCAAGCCCTATCCACAATAACAGATTTCTCAGGAGAGTGCCAATCGTTCAGATTGTCACGTTTCACAATAATCGGACCGATTGACAATTCAGCATCCGTAGGTACGTTATGAAAGAAAACCATCACCAAATCATTATAAGCCACAACATATGGAGAAGAATCTTTTCTATAGCCCAATATACCCTTGTCGCCTTCTTTTAGCCCTTCAGCACGAAATATAGCATACTGCCATTCTCCTAAATCCGTATTACTTTCAGCAATATCCTTTGCAGTATCAAGCATGTTATCGTCCAAAAGTTCCCGAAGAGACAATTCATCGTTTATGTCCATAAAAATACTCATACTCCCCATAGACATTCGCCACAGAACCGAAAGCCAAAATAGATAAGCTACTCTTGGATGAATTTTCTTTTGTTGCCCATTATAAAACGGAGAATAGGCAGATTCTAAAACACCAAATCTGTTTTCACATCTGGCACAAAATTCATTATCAAATTCAAGTTGGTTGATATTATTTTTAATATCATCCTCTGTGATTTGCTCCTTACCTTCTCCTTTAGCAAAACGCCATTCAGGTACTTCTCTACCATAAAATTGACAATTCTTTTCGGGCGCATTTATAAAGTCATGATTCAAAGCCTCTCGAAAGCGTTTTCCTTTACCATCCCACGAAAAAGTAGGATGAGCTAAGAAATTTGGAACCATATGCGACCCCGTTTTATTAGCTGGCAGCTTTCGGCAAAGGCAACATCTTGTATCAAACCGTTTGTTAACCATATTTTGGTGACATTCAGGCGTAGCTTTATGAATAGTCTCCATTTCAGAGAACAACGCATTTACAGTTTCTTTTTGCTCCTTATTAAACCTTTCAGCGTCCAGAAAACCCACCATCCGTTCTGCCACCTCCTTATATCGAGAGTGTACATACTCAAACATATTGTTGTGTGCAAAATATCGCATAGCAGCCAATTGCATTTTCACAAAGGCATGAAAAGCCTCAAAGCAATCTAGCCGATTGCCAAAGCACTTCTTATATGCAGTTTCTAGTTCATCAATCTTCTGCTGCATCATCAGTGCATCACGTGCATTTACAGCCGAAATAAGTTCATCCGATAAAGCTGATATGTATGAATACTTTTTCATTTCAAAAGTCTAATGTTTGGTAATTTAAAAAGTTAGTACTCAATATATAGGCACTTGCAAAAGTGCCTATATATTGAGTAAATATCACTTGTTTATTAAGTATTTCATACATTTTCTTCGCTCGACATTTTAAAAGTAAGCTTTCATTATACTCATTTATTGAGAATTCGTCCTTATCTCTCAGTTCATCAAGTTCAAGTCCAGGCGACGTTACCGCCACCATGTCATACCCCATAGCCCGCATCTTAATCATTACCTCACGCGCAAAGCCTAATGATTGCGATACAATGACAGAGCGGATTATCTTGTTTTTGTTGCAAATCATAGTTATTTAAATAATATAATATGACATGCACAATGCTTTATTTTTTATTTTGGTCACCATTTCCAACACATCAAATACAGCATTTATTGCATCTTCTGGGGATAAAGGTTTATTAGTTCTCGCAAATGAATGAGCATAAGTACCACGTATGTTTTTTAACGTATCCAATGACCCTAATTCTTTAAGATCTCTAGGTACATCAATACCGATAGGAAGCAATAGTTTACGTAGGTACTTAATATCAATACCATGATTCTCTTTAATTGCATATTTGCTTAACTCACTTTTTCTTTCTGCCAATCTTTTCGAAAGATAATCATTCAAATGATTTGACTCCCATTTCTGATCTTCTGATAGACCAAGAGGATGATCATCAAAATGTAACAAACAAATTGTTGCGTAAGAGATTTTTCGATTTTTAGAATTAAACTCTTTTGCTATACGGTCTATAGAATACAAAGTGACATCTTCTAAAAACTCCTCAAATGCAGCATGACACAATATGCAAAAAGAATTAACATCAAGTTTATAATCATTCGGATTTTCTAACGGATCATTATGAAGTTCTATATACTTTATACCAAGTTCTAAAATATGCTTCTCTAAATCTTTATATTTATTTTCCAGATCTTCTTTTGACATAATCAAATGGCATTATTATATGTTGATCTTCATAAGCTTCAACCACCAAGTCTTTAATACGAGAATACCTGATCTTGTAATTCTCCATATTTTTGGTTGAGCCATCAATCGTTGCCTGAAATTCAAAATCCTCCTCAAATAGTTTTTTATATAATCCTTTAAATTTCAAGTTATTCTCTTTTGTAAGTCTCACTTTATCTATTTGATCAAAAAAGAATACCAATACTTCAAGAAGTACTCTGTTAAATTTATTGTTCAATTCTCCTTTCTTGTATTTTCGCGCCACTTCATTTTTGTCTTCAAATACTTCTATCAGTTTTTCCATAGCTGCAAAGACCCTATTTTTAAGATCAATGATATAGGCAGAATCTTTTTCCCAACGATTATTAAAGACCTTTGTTCTACTATCTAAGAACTGAAGCAAATTACCATTGTATACTGATGCATATTCAATAAATGACATACAACGTAGAAGAACCTCAACATCACGTAGTCTTCTATCAGGTTCTTTTATATTCATAACCTTACGTAATACGCTATCTTCATTTGTCACTTGAATTAAGAAATCAGAAAAACAGCCCTTATTTAAAGCTTGTCTTAATTCTTGCGAAGACAATTGAGTAGATCCTGCATTAAGTCTGTAAAAAATGTCATATAGAGTATTTTCACTATGATAATTTGATATAACAGTACAACGAAGGGCTGAATTTTCGAATAGCCTTAATAGTTCCGTATTTTGAGAAACATCAGTATAAGATAAGCCATCAAACCTACTCTTAAGTCCTTTTGTTTTAGGTGTATTCTTATCCCAATAATTATATTTATCGTTGTCCTTATAGCCGGCTATAGTCAACAGTCTTTGTTTTCCATCTATAACGACAAAAGAATTACGGCTTTTTTTATCCTCCGCAAGAACTATTTCAGGAATAGGATAACCAATTAAAATAGATTCAATTAATTTACTTCTTTTATCATCATTCCAAGCATTTCTTCGTTGAAATCCAGGAGACAAATCTATATTTTCTTGCTCAATTTGACTTAAAATTGTAGCCACAGTCCAATCGCGAGAATACACTATCAAGTCTGTACTATCTTTAAGACACTCAATATCATCAATGTCTTGATAATCATATTCTAAATATTCATTCATTGCTAATAAATAATTAACATGTATTTATACTAAACCCTCATACACCTCATTATACGCATCCACCATTTTTTGTATGTCGAACTTTTTTGCTCGTTCCATGCAATTAGCAGCAACCTGCTGATAGTAAGTTTGCTCTTCTATAAGTTGTTTAATTATATCAGCGAGTTTTTTGTCATCACCTAAAGGAAAGAGTATACCAGCGCCTTCAACAACTTCAGCTAATCCATCAACATCACTTGCAATAACAGGCTTCCCTGCTGCCATGCCTTCTACAGCTGCGAGACCAAAACCCTCCCAATGACTTGATTGAACGACTATATCTACCGACTTCAAAAGCGATGGAATATCACTTCTAATTCCTAAAAGCAAAACACGGTCCTCAAGTTTATTGTCTTTAATGCACTGCTCAATAATTGAACGACGTTCACCATCACCAATTAGCCATAGTTCATAATCTTCTGGTAAGATATTAAATGCACGAATTAATGTTTCCTGGTCCTTCTGGTATCTAAATCCAGCGACCATAGCAATAACCTTACGTTCAGGATGATTTGTAATTGTAGATTTATCTATAGAAACAGCTTGCGAATAGTGTTTTATGTCAATTCCATTTAAAATAGTACATATTTTATCAGAGCCATCTTTTATAAAATCTCGAAGATTCTGTTCTGTAGAATCACTGATACATATAACCTTACTATATTTACCATACATCCACTTGTCTATAGGAGCATACCACTTCCAATCGCGTCTGCGATTGGAAGTGGTATGCTCAGTCGTGCACAGCACGACTGAGCATACCACGCTACCTACGGCAGCAAATAGCTGCGCAGCGGTGTTATGAGTATGTACAATATCATAATTTTTCATCATCTTAGCAAGACGTAAGATGAAGAATGGATTATAAACATTGCATCCTTTTCCAAAAGAATACACCTTTATTCCATTATCCGTTAGAGCCTTCTTAAAAACAGTGTCTGCTCCATCAAATGAAAGAACATCAACTTGATGTCCTTTATCTCTTAACATTGGACTAATCTCTGATATCAACTTTTCAGCTCCACCAGTATCAAGAGACGTTATTACTTGGAGTATTTTCATAACTTAATATCTTTTCTATGATACAAATATCCTAATAGTTTACAAATCCGCCCCCACCCAATTGGATATTTAGGTTTATTGCTATCCATACAATATGCAAAACGCCAATAGTTTATTGCAGCCTTTATTTTTTGTATAAACGATATTGGCATATGGAATAGTTCAGAATAATACATTGATGATGTTTGTGGGCTTTTCATGCGAATTTTTACAATAGATGCAGTCAAGCCATCTTCCAGATATTCACACAAGTAGACTTTCTCGTAAAAATATCTGAGTTTATATTTTGTAGCAATTCTATTAAATACCAAAGCTTCCGGACAAAATTTCTCACCTTCTACTTCAGGAAAAGGAAACTCTTTAAAAACAGAAGTGCGTATCACCTCAGCCATATCACCTTTCATATGATACTTGAATCGAAAATCAAGACTGGTGCAGTCTAGTATGCCAAAATCACATTCACCTCCAATTCTTTCTCCATTATGATAAGCTTTAAGTCCACAAACACCACCAAAAGACACATCATCTTTTATACTTAAGTATTGCTCAAGAACTATCCTTATAGCATTAGAAGAAAGAGTGTCATCACTATCCACAATGAAAAATAGTTCTCCTTTCGCTTCTTTAACTCCACGATTGATAGCTCTATGCTTTCCACCATTAGGTTGCTTAAAATAGCGAATTGGAAAAGAGTTTTCTTCTGCTTGCCATTGTTCGAATAACTCGCTTGTGTTATCTGTTGATCCATCATCAATTACAAGCCATTCAAAGTCCTTGCAAGTCTGTTCTTGTAAACTCTTGTATAAATTGGGTAAACGATATGCCCGATTGTAAGTAGGTGTAAATATTGTGATCATATTTTATTGAAAGAAGTGAACTAAAGGATTAAACAACCAGGTTCTATAGTGCATAAAATGACTATTATCAAACTGAATTACATATTTCAAGATTCCTGATAAGCATAGTATCACAAAGACGGGGAAAATTATCTTACGTTTTCTTGATACAGCATATACATAATAAAGTAATATGGCGTAAGCTGGATAAAAATAGGGCAGTTCACGCACTAAAATCACTGTTGATCTGAATAACGTAACGATAGGTAATACTGTCAGAAATAACATGATTACAAAATCAGCATGTTGAAATCTTTGCTTTATCTTATCATAATTTCTTACCATTAGAATGTAAAGCAAAAAATATTCAAAGGTATAAAGTAGATTAAGACTTGCATCAGCAGAATAAGCTGCTGCCTTGTCTTCCAATTGGGTCATACCCAAGACATTTACCACAATATTTAGTAACGAGCCTGTCAAGCCTGACAACAAAGTAGAGAAACCAAATATAACTCCAAAGGTAGCAAGCCTTTCCTTTTTAATATTCAATCCAAATATCGGATAAAGCACGAATAGAATCATTGCACCATTATGGAAAGTAGAAACTAAAGCCAATGTGACATAATACTTTAATGGCTTACGTTCTTCCAAATATCTCATTATGATAAAAAATCCTGCCACAGTAAATGCTTGCCTCATTGCCACGAAAGTGACGTAGAAGAACATTTTATACATGAAGAACATTAGAAATATTCCCCAATTTGGCATATACTTTTTCAGTCCTACATACATTAATATGTAGAATATAAATGCTTCTACTACCAATGAGCCTTCAAAGGATAGATGCAGCACATTGGCACATAAATATACAAAAGCAGTATAACCTACTTCATATTGACTATCAGACAATGTAGCAAGAAAGCCTCGTTCACCATTAATCAAACCGTAAAAGTATCCATAGTAATCATAATCAGTTCCACCTAATTTATATCGAAAGCCAGATATGCATGCAAATATGAAAATAATCAATACAACGCTATAATTCTGCTTATGTAAACAACTATTTGTATTATTTACATATTGTAATTGACGGTTTCTTGAAATTGCTAAAATCAAGCAGACAAAAAACACAAACAAATATAAGACCATATATTATACTTTATTTTTATAAATTTCTTTTATAGCCTTCAATAAGTTTTGGCTATTGTCGTATTTACGAAAAACTTTTTTTGCAAGAATCCTCAAAGTATAGAACCACCTTAACAAGCAGATTTTGCTATTAGAAAGATGTTCATAATGCTTCATGAAGTATAATGTGCTCTTTACATATTCTTTGTCTACAAAAACATTGCTGTTACCAGTAGTGCTTCCATGGTTATGAATAATGTCTGCATCAGGGCAATAAATTATTTGTAGTCCTTTATTTGCTATCTTAATTGAGAAGATGTTTTCCTCATTGTATAGAAAAACATTTTCATCAAATCTGTCAATCGACAAAAACTTGTCGCGATCTACAGCAAAACAACATCCACATACCATGTAAACAGGCAGATTCTCATTTAGTTCAGCCCATTCATATGCGCAACCATTAAAATTTTTCAAACCTATTTCTTGTATCACGGTAGGTTTCTTCTTCCATGGGGCATTCGTGCGCTCTCCTGTTACATTATAAACAGAAGGAGCAGTCATTACAACCTTGTCTGAATAGTTAAAAGCATTCACTAACTTTTCGATGGTGTCTTCCTTAAAGATAATATCATTGTTAGTAATAATAATCTTGGTTATATCAGGAAAGTGCTTGACTATATAATCAAATCCATAGTTATTTCCGTATGAAAAACCACCATTTTTTTCCGTCTGAATAACGGTAACGTCTTTATATTCGTTCGTATTATACTTATTCTTTAGTTGCAAAAAGCTATCATTGGGTGACTGATTGTCAACGATTACAATTTCTTTTGCTCCTAAATAAGTATTGTATATACTCTCAACACAAGATAATGTTTTCTCCCATGTACGAAAGTTGAGAATAACAATGCCTATTGGTTCTTTATTTTTCATATACTTGTTACTTTTTAAGCGAATAATAAATTGTTTTTAGCATTGTGGAGAGATTATTAGGCAACATGTGTGAAATTGCTGATAAAATTCTTATCTTTAAAGGACCTCTGTAATAACGCTTCATGAACTTGACACTTCCTTCTACTGTGCTGATATTAGAGGGGACGTTATAATTAGGTTTTTCAACAGGATTTCTTAACGCAGGTTGCTGTTCAATAATGTTCTCAATATTTGTTTCTTTAAGACACATAAGTTTGTTAAGCTTCTTAGCCCATATTTTACCAACCTCGGTATTTGCTATAATAACAGAGATTCCTCTAAAACCTTTTTCAGTAAAATCATTATCTTGTTTCCAATAGTCACCTAAAGTGATATCTCCCGCTCTATGGGTGTTAGTATATTTACATTGATAACAGCTTTCTCGAAATGCAACATGTTGACGAAAACAACCAATAAATAGGTCTTTATCTTTTAGTTCTTCGTCACCATTGGAATATAGAATTTCCGATTTCATAATATGCCACTCTCCATCAATGTAAACTTTCTTACGCATATCATATCCTATTACTTTCTGCTTATTCTTTTGTTCCAGATATTTTATATGATTTGTAAAGAGACCTGGACTACAAGCACCAGTACAAAGAAGATCAATGGTAAGTAAATTAGAGTAGTTTTTATGGCGTAGATAATTGTTGAGTCCATCGACTTGGCAAGGAGTACCGACGAATAATACAAACAAATGTCTTGATAAGTCTTCCTTAATTCTACTGAATGTATCTGACAGATAACTTTGTGTGTATTTAGATTTTTTCTGTCTGCATAAATCCTTAGACGATGAGATGCAAATATGTTTGACTTGACCATTTACAAAAGTGGCTGCATAACAATGAAAATTCTCATATTGTTGTTCTATGGCGTAAACCAGTTCAGAAAAAGCACCTCCTGAACTACTTGACAAAATAGTGTCTTCCTTACGAGAAACTCCATATAATACATATTTACCTTCATGGGGGTATTTTAGTATATTTTCTTTTGGGCAAATTTTATGACATAATCCGCAATCTACACACTTATTCAAATCCACAGATGGATACAGAAAGCCAAATTCATTAGGAATCATCGTTATGGCTCCCTTAGCACATATATTAGCACAAGCAGTACATCCAGTACATGCTTTGAGGTTATTCAATAAATCCATTTTTTATATTTTTGACCACGAATTTTATATCGTCCACGTACTCATCTGTTTTCTGTTTTACAACTTGAAGAGCTTTGTTCACATCCTCTGTTGTTTGTTGTAGATGTATAGTAAGCATATCTTCTAACTTTAGGAGTATCTCATCTTGTGTGTTTGATTTTAAGTCTAAGGTATGTGTATATTGAATGGAGTTGTAGACGCCCTTAAATTTACGGCTATATGCCAAGGGGAGAGTAGGTACGCCACATGAAACTGCACCTATGGTAGCGTGCATACGTGAACCAATAAAGAAATGACACTTTGATATATAACTCTTTACTTCTTTAGGACTTTGGAAAAAAGGAGGTCCTGTCAATCCGTGTTTCTTTGCGAGTTCTACAGATGCAAAATAATCGTTATCAGCAATTCTTTCTTCGCCTAAGACATGGGGGATGAGGACTATATCATATCCAAGTTGTTTTACCTTGTTTATTATATTGTCGCATAGCTCCTTATACGAATTATTTTTACCGAGAAGATTATCGCTATTATACAGCAGACCGTTGACATTAAAACCAACTGTCGGTTTATCGAACTTTGCTTGTTGTGTAAAAGGAAGGGCAAAGCCCAAATCTGCTACACACTTTATTCTCTTTTGATTGTTTTTGTTGAGAGAATTGCCCGACATTTCGTCACGTCCATAAATGCCTTTTGATTTAGACAAATAGATATTTGAAAGTTGTTTAATCCACCAACGATAATAAGGACCGTATGTTTGTGGGGCACTAATATATTTTGCTTTTGAAAGCATTACAGCCATTTTTATGAAGTAATTCACAAAGAAAAGTTTAACTCCATAAATATCAGAGAAACTATCTCCACCTGTGATATCAAATATTAAGTCGCACTTAGAGAATTGTTTAGCAGATTTAAAAACATTACGCAAATCGTATGTTTCAAGTTTTACTTTGGGACTATCATTGCACGGATGATTGATACCTGTTTCAAAACAAGTAATTTCATAATCTAATCCTAAATCAGTGCAAGCACGTTCCACAATAGCTTGCTCACCAAATGCAAGTGCGCAAAGACCAAAGTTTCCTCTGCTATAAGAATGTCCTACAAAGCCTATCTTTATTTTATTCATATATTTCACTTTTAAATTCTTTAATCAATTGTTTTGGATCTTTTTCCCACCATTTGGATGCTTCCAATTGGGCAATCCTGTCGTCATCAAAGCGCTTTCTAATAACTTTAGCTGGAACACCTCCCACTATTGTATAAGGTTCTACATCTTTAGTTACAACGCTTCCTGCTCCAATGATTGCGCCACGTCCAATTCGTTTACATCCACATGTAATGCAAACATTCAATTCAATCCAATCCACACATCATCCTCAATTATCAAGTCATGTCGTTTGACATCTTTGACATCATATCCTAAGACTTGTTATAAAAGATGGCTGATATAGAAAAATGATCAATAGGATGATTTGCACCAAGGAAACAAACGCCTGAAGCAATAGAGCAATAACGACCTAATTTAATTTTACCCCCCCCGAAATTCAAAGAAGAGGAAAAACAACCATAAGTATATAAATCTGCATCAATGCGATAGAAACGCAGATATAGTTTCCTTAAATATTCAGATTTTATCTCATTGCCATCTAATTTTAAGAAGATTCTTGTTGCAAGGCTCTCCAGTCTTCTATACTTGAAAGATAACAGTAAAAGTATTCTGCAAATAGTCTTTTTCATATTTCTATTTCTTTATAAAAGATTTAATCATTGCTAACACCATCTTTGATTCGTCTTTAGTAAAACCGACAACAAATACACATATTGTGGTTGCAACAAATGATGTTAAGCATGTAAAACAAAGACGGATAAATGAAGGTTCCATGATTTGTGTTATTTCATATTGTACCATAAACGCAATGAAAGAAGTTGCAATTACTCTCAATAGAACGTTTAAAAGGTAAAATGGAATTTGAATTTCAGTTATATGCTGGGTATTAAAATATTGTATCAGAAGTAGCGAAAAATATAAAGCTATTAATGTTGTATATACGATGTAAACATTACCGCCAAAATAGAGAATAGCCCATACAATCGGTAGTGAGACAAGAAGAACAGAACTTGTAAGGAGTTGAAATTTGCGAACCTTACCTGTTGCCTGAACAGCAACTTCTAAGGGATTTGCCATCACCATAAATAATGTACAACAAAAAACCAAACGCAATAGATTTGCTGTATAGTCAGGAACAACACCAAGCCATAAATGTAGAATTGTATCTGCTTCTACTGAAAAAGGAATAGCATAGTATAAAACAATGAAGGCAAAACATTTGGTAGCAAATATCATCAATTTCTGCATATAAGCGATATCTCCTTTTGTATATGACTTTACTATTTGAGGATTTACCGCAAATGCGATGCTTGTTACAAATTGACGTGTACAAGCCTCTACTTGAGACACAATGCCCAAAGCTGCATTAACGACTACGCCACAGAACTTATTTACTACAAGTACTATACCTTGAGCATTAAAAACTCTGGCAGAAAGTGCAACAAAACTCCATGAGGCAAACCCTATCATTTCTTTATACATATTCTTTGGAACATTCTTTATATATTTAAATCCTTCAAAAGAAAACTTGCAATAAAGTGACGTATAAATAAGGCTCAGCAAACTTACACCAGTTAACAAATAGCAATACAGAACAAGCTTGTCTGCACTCGATAACATGAGAAGATAAACAATTGCGAGTTTCAGAATAGAATCAAGTATTCCGAATAATGCGTATGCTCCTGATCTTTCGTGTGATACAATCAATGAAATACAGGGGATTTTACCTAAAGTTAATACAAATGAGAGCAGGGACAACTGGAAGATTGAATTAATTACAGGAATTCTATCATTGGGAACATTTACTACTTCTGAAAAATACCATGTTCCTGCAATCTCACAAATAACAATAATTATTACAGTAATGACAAATAATATATTTGCGTTAGCAGAAAAAATATATTGTTGTTCCCGTACATCATTCTTAGCTATTGCTACAGTCATAAAACGACTGAAAGCACGACTTAACGAATCTGTCAAAGATGAAAAAACTGCCACAAATCCTCCAACTACATTATATATACCATAGTCCTCAACTCCAAGCACATTTAATATTACTCGGCTTGTGTATATGGATATACACATTGTTATTAAGAGACGTATCGTTAAAAGAATACTATTCTTCGCAATTCTTTTACTGTTTTGTGCGGTATTATCTCCCATTCAATTATTTAATGATTAAGTATTTTGTTATGCTTTCTGCTTATCGACCTTCATACATTTTCTCATAATACTTCTGATAGTCACCCGAAGTCACATTTTCAAGCCATTCCTCATTGTCAAGATACCATTTTACAGTCTTCTCTATTCCTTCCTCAAACTGCAAACTTGGTTCCCATCCAAGTTCCTTCTGAAGCTTTGTAGAGTCAATTGCATAACGTGCATCATGACCAAGACGGTCTTTTACATAAGTGATAAGGTTGAGGTCTTCACCTTCAGCACGTCCCAACAAGCGGTCTACGGTCTTTATCACGGTCTTGATGATGTCGATATTTTTCCACTCATTAAAACCACCAATGTTATAAGTTTCAGCAACCTTGCCTTCATGGAAAATCAAGTCAATAGCACGGGCATGGTCTTCTACATACAACCAATCGCGCACGTTTTCGCCCTTACCATAAACAGGGAGTGGTTTGCGCTGACGAATGTTGTTGATGAAGAGAGGTATCAACTTTTCGGGGAATTGATATGGACCATAGTTGTTTGAACAGTTGGTCACAATTGTGGGCATGCCATAAGTATCATGGAAGGCACGTACAAAATGATCTGAACTTGCCTTTGATGCAGAATAGGGAGAGTGAGGATTGTATTTAGTTACCTCGTAGAAGAAATCTTCACCATATGCAAGATGATGTTCTTCAGAACTTGCTTTGGTGGTAAAGGGTGGCTTAATTCCATCGGGACGTGTCATTTGCAAAGCACCATACACCTCGTCTGTTGAGATGTGGTAAAAGCGTTTGCCTTCGTATTTTTCGGGCAATGACTCCCAATATAGTTTGGCAGCCTGAAGCAAGGTGAGTGTACCCATTACATTGGTGCGAGCAAATGTAAAGGGGTCTTTAATGCTACGGTCTACGTGACTTTCTGCTGCAAGGTGGATTATGTCATCTACATGCTCATCTTGCATCAATTGATAGAATGCATCAAAATCACAAATGTCCATCTTGACAAACTTATAGTTGGGCTTATCCTCAACGTCCTTGAGATTAGCAAGATTGCCAGCATAAGTCAACTTGTCAAGGTTGATGATCTTATACTCAGGATACTTGTTTACAAAAAGTCTTACTACGTGTGAGCCTATGAAGCCTGCCCCACCTGTGATTACGATTGTACGCTTATATTGTGTCATGTCTTTTTTCTGTTTTAAACGTTAATGTTCGTGCAATTGTACGTTAATTATTCGATAATGATCTTTTAATCGAACTCTGAATAGAGGTTCATGTCAATAGAAAAAGGACTGTCAAAGTCTTTCAGAAGCTCATGCTTTGTGTCCTTTTCGCTAAGGATGGCATTTTCTGTTGGAATCTGCCAATCAATACCAAGACTGTCATCAATAATACTGATGCCTCCATCAGCCTGTGGGGCATAGAAATTGTCGCACTTATATTGGAATACAGCGGTCTCCGACAATACAGCAAAACCATGAGCAAAACCTCTTGGCACAAAGAACTGGCGATGGTTGTCCTCTGTAAGCTCTACTGCCACATGCTGTCCGTATGTAGGACTTCCCTTGCGGATGTCTACTGCCACATCAAGCACTCTACCTTTCACGCAACGAACCAATTTGCTCTGTGTAAATGGAGGACGCTGGAAATGCAAGCCTCTCATCACACCATAGCTTGACATACTTTCATTGTCCTGCACAAAATTTATCTTGCGAACCTTCTCTTCAAATTCTCTCTGCGAAAAGCTCTCGAAGAAATATCCACGAGCATCCTTGAACACTTTTGGTTCAATGATTACCACTCCATCTATTGCTGTCTTTATTACTTCCATCTTCTATTTTAGTTCTGTAGGTTGTTTATACATATTTTTAATGAGTCTGTCCAATACGGCACTTTCACTCCAAATGTCTCCTTTATCTTGGTCTTGTCCAATACCGAATATGCCGGACGCTTAACCGGGCTTGGATATTCTGCACTATAACATGGATTAATCTCACATTCATTATGACCGCTATACTCAGCAATCATTTTTGTAAAATCGAACCATGAGCATACACCTTCGTTTGAGAAATGGTAGATGCCTGTCTTTGAATACTCAGACGAAGAGCTATCCTTTTTATAATCCTCTATAATCACCTCAATAGCCTTGGCAAGGTCGTAGGCGTAAGTAGGTGTACCACACTGGTCAAACACAACCTTTAATGCAGACTTGCTGGCTGTGAGACTGAGCATAGTCTTGCAGAAGTTCTTGCCGTACTCAGAATAAAGCCAAGCGGTACGGATAATGACATGCTTAACATCTGTTGCCAGAATCTTCTGCTCACCATGAAGTTTTGTTGTGCCATACACACCTGTTGGAGTCCCCTTTTGGTCCTCCTTACATGGAGTGTTGTATGGTTCCATACCGAACACATAATCAGTTGAGATTTGCACAAGCAAACCATTTGCCTCTTTCATTGCCTTAGCAAGATTTTCGGGTGCATCAGCATTCAATTTTTCTGCAAGGGCAGCAAGCTTTTCGTCAGTCTCGCAAGCGTCCACATTTGTCCAAGCTGCACAGTTGACAACAACATCAACATTGTTCTCACTCACCATTTTTCTGATTGCCTCCAAATCAGTAATGTCAAGATATGTAGTCTCGACACCTTCAATCTGATTGACATCAGTAAAGATAAAATTGTCTGTGGAATGCTTGGCAATGATACGCATCTCATTGCCAAGCTGTCCATTAGCTCCTGTTACAAGTATATTCATTTTTCTAACTATAAATTTGGATATCCAGTCTGCTTAATCTCATCAATAACCTTAAGCAGATACTGACCATATTGATTCTTTAACATTGGCTTTGCCAATTCACGCATACGCTCCTCGTCTATCCATCCCTGGCGATAAGCAATACCTTCAAGACAAGCTACCTTTAATCCCTGACGCTTTTCCAACACCTCTATATATGTAGAAGCCTCTGAAAGGGAATCGTGTGTGCCTGTATCAAGCCAAGCAAAACCACGTCCAAGGGTCTGCACTTTCAGTTCATTATCACGCAAGAACCACTGGTTTACTGTTGTTATCTCGTATTCCCCACGTGCCGATGGCTCTATCTTGCTTGCTACATCCACAACCTTATTTGGATAGAAATAAAGACCAACAACAGCATAGTTACTCTTAGGGTGTTCTGGTTTCTCCTCTATTGATAGGCAATTACCATCCTTATCAAATTCAGCCACACCATAACGCTCAGGATCGTTCACCCAATAGCCAAACACAGTAGCCTTCTTGTCCTGCTCAGCTGCACGTACAGCCTCTTTAAGTTTGACAGAGAAACCATTGCCTTGGAATATATTATCTCCGAGAACAAGACATACACTATCGTCACCAATAAAGTCCTTACCAATAGTAAATGCCTGTGCCAATCCGTCAGGAGAAGGCTGCTCAGCATAAGTAAAGTGTACTCCATAATCAAAACCATCACCAAGAAGGCGCTTAAAGCCAGGCAGGTCGTAAGGAGTTGAGATAATAAGTATATCGCGAATGCCAGCAAGCATCAGCACACTGATAGGATAATACACCATTGGTTTGTCATAAATAGGCATGAGCTGTTTGCTGATGCCCTTGGTAATGGGGTACAAACGTGTACCGCTACCACCTGCTAATACTATACCTTTCATTTTAATTAAGTAGCATTTATGTTTACTTGACTTTATAAATTAGACTTTCTATTTGAGCTTACGATAACACTCCGCATACCATTCTGCGAAGAGTCTTAATCCCTCCCTCAAACTTGTATTTGGCTTAAATCCAAAATCTTGTTCCAAAGGTATTGTATCAGCGTAGGTTACTGGCACATCTCCTGGTTGCATAGGTACAAGTTCCTTGTGAACCTCAAAATCATAGTCTTTTAGAAGGACACCTGCACGTACAAGCTCTTCTTGGAGGATGGTTACGAAGTCAAGGAGGTTTTCGGGGGAGTTGTTGCAGATGCTGTATACCTTATATGGAGGGATAGGAAGACCATCCTCACCATTTTGTTTTTCGGGAGCATGCTGCATGATACGAACTACTCCTTCTACGATGTCATCTACAAAAGTGAAATCACGCTTGCTGTTGCCATAATTGAAAATCTTGATGGTTTCGCCTTTAACGAGTTTGTTGGTGAAACCGAAGTATGCCATATCGGGACGACCAGCAGGACCATAGACAGTAAAAAAGCGAAGGCCTGTAGAAGGAATGTTATAGAGTTTACTATAGGCATGTGCCATCAACTCATTGCTTTTTTAGTGGCTACGTAAAGCGATACGGGATTGTCTACTTTATCTTCGATTAAATATGGTACTTTTTGTTACTATCATATACGGAAGAGGATGAGGCATATACAAGATGCGCTACTTCGTGATGACGGCAAGCTTCAAGGATATTATAAAATCCTATAAGATTGCTTTAAATATAGGCATCGGGGTTGGTTATGCTGTAACGCACTCCCGCTTGGGCTGCAAGGTTTACTACTACGGCAATGTCATTTTCACTGAAGATTTTCTCAACTGCATCTTTGTCTATGATTGAGGCATGAACGAAGGTCCTATCACGATTTAAAGCCTCTATTTCTTTTAGGCGTTCATACTTGATTTTTACGTCGTAGTAATCGGTTATTGAGTCTATACCTATTACTTTGATGTTTTGTACATCGTGAAAAAGACGTTTTACGAGGTTGCTACCAATGAAGCCTGCTGCACCTGTTACAAGAATGGTTTTACCTTCTAATGTTACATTATATTCTACCATCTCTTAGTCCCTTCTAAATATATCTCGTGTATATACTTTATCTTCTACATCCTTCAGACAATCATCAAAGCGATTGGCAATGATTGCCTTGCTCTGTTCCTTGAACTCATCAAGATTATTAACTACATTGCTGCCAAAGAAAGTGGTCCCGTCTTCAAGTGTTGGCTCATAAATAATCACCTCTGCACCCTTAGCTTTGATACGCTTCATGATGCCTTGGATGGCTGACTGGCGGAAGTTATCCGAGTTTGACTTCATGGTTAAGCGATATACGCCAATCACACAGTTGTGTTCCTTGCTTGCATCCCACTGACCATTTTCTGCATAATAACCTGCCTTGCGCAACACTGCATCAGCAATGTAATCCTTGCGAGTCTTATTTGATTCAACAATAGCAGACATCATGTTCTGAGGGACATCCTAATAGTTTGCGAGGAGTTGCTTTGTGTCCTTTGGCAAGCAATAGCCACCGTAATCGAATGAAGGGTTATTGTAGTGAGTCCCAATACGTTGGTCAAGACCTACACCCTCGATAATTGCCTTTGAGTCAAGACCTTTTACTTCTGCATAAGTGTCGAGTTCATTGAAATAGCGAACTCGAAGGGCGAGATAGGTATTAGCAAAGAGTTTTACATCCTCGGCTTCCTTCATACCCATAAATAGAGTGTCGATGTTTCCTTTGATAGCACCTTCTTGCAAAAGAGCTGCAAAAGTCTTAGCTGCTTCAATCAACATATTAACATCAGTTACAGATTCTATTGCCTTGTTCTCAACCTCAAACTCAGGTTTGTTGATAATTTTAGGGTAACCAACAATGATACGACTGGGGTAGAGGTTGTCGTAAAGTGCCTTACTCTCACGAAGGAACTCCGGAGAGAATAGAAGATTAAACTTCTTAACACCTTTCTGCGCATACTTCAAATAGAGGTTACGTGTATAGCCAACTGGGATGGTTGACTTGATGACCATGATGGCATCGGGATTAACCTCCAATACCAAATCTAGACTTCTTCTACATGAGTAGTGTCGAAGTAGTTCTTTACAGGGTCATAATTGGTAGGTGCTGCGATAACTACAAAGTCGGCATCTGAATAGGCTGATTTGTCGTCAAGAGTGGCTACAAGGTTCAATGGTTTTTCTGCCAAATACTTTTCGATATAATCATCCTGGATAGGTGAAATCTTAGTGTTTAGTTTTTCCACCTTTTCTGGAATTACATCTACTGCTGTTACATGATGATGTTGAGATAGCAATGTAGCTATGCTCAGCCCCACGTAGCCGGTACCAGCTACTGCGACTTTAATGTCTTTGAAATCACGCATATTTTGGGGATTTAGTTTTCTCAATATGATTATGCGTTTTCACACTAAATTATCTTGCTCACACTTACATTGTCAATCGCACGCTGATAGATGTCCTTGGTCATTTTCAAGGAGGGGACTACAGACAGATTGCAACGTGTAGCAATTAGTTTTAATGCTTTTGTGATATTTTCACGAACCCTTCCGATTTCTCGACTTACTATTAACTTGTCATCGGATTTGATAATAGGAAATAGGTGGTCGATGGATAGCGGTCGGCTATTGCTTGCATGGCTGTGTCCCATTGTGCTGTGACGATGGGTGGGGTGAGAACTTGTGATGTGTTAGCGAGCGTGAAACCTTTGATGTCGCTTTTCCTAATATGGGCTAAGTCCGTAAAACTTATTCCTCGACAATAGATGCTGAAGAAGAACATGTCACGGGCAAATGTCTGTGACATGGAGTCTGATAGATCGGCATAACGCATCCTGCGCAATTCTTCCTCCGTAAGCAACTCGCACTTCTGTTTGAATGGCAAAGGCAACTTTATGCCACTCAGCAACGGCAGATGTGGGGCAATGGCTTCTTTCTCCGCTTCTTTGTAGAGGGTATAAATCTGATACAAATAGAGACGGATGGTTGATTCCTTGCGCCCATTTGCGTTTAGCCATCCTTTGAACTGTGTCATCATTTCTGGTGACAGTTCGCCGAACGTCAATTCTTCTTTGCCAAAGAATTTGGACAGGCATTTGAGTGCCGCACCACGGTTGTTGGCGACATCACATCTGCCAATTGCTTTGTCTTTTTCTATTTTTCGACAAGAATACGTAAAGAAATCAATTTTCATCTTGCGAAAAATAATGGTGAGTGGATTATTCTGCTATCTCAAAATCCTCATTATGCACATCATTGATAGCTACAGCATAGCCACCAAAGTCCATGACGAGCTGACGATTTTTCAATATACGCACTACATAGCCTACTTGTCCTGCCATGATTCCTGTTAATACGCGAAGCTTTACATGGTCTTTGGCAAACTTCACAAACGGATCACGCAAGAAAGTAATACGTTCTGGTTCTGATTCCATCACCTGCATAAAGGGGCGCATTACGCTGTCTTTAATGGAAGCTGGGGTTCCATCCATACAATTGTTTACGAGGTGGTATCGTGGAAAGTTTTTTTGGAGAAAGACTTTAAGTTTGTCTGTCTCTCCTTGCAAAAATACAAGACCGCTGACACTTGGCTTTTCTTCTTTCATAACGCCTTTGCCATTTGGTTTACGCTTATAAGTGATGGTACGATGGATAAAACAATTAGGTTTGAAATCGCCTTCTAACTTGACGGTTTCAAGTGTTTTTTCAAATTTTTCTGCCGCAAAATGTTGGATAAAGAGATATCCCCATGGCGTTCCTTCTTCTTCACTCTCGGACATTCCTTCTACTTTTCGAGCCGATTTTTCATCAGACCGAATAACGTGGATGCCCTTTGGTAAACGCTTGTTGTTATACATGTCGTTTACGTCGGCTGTAGAAGAAGAAAGTGAGCTGACCTGCGTCATTTTCTTATCTACTTTATGTCACTATTGGCTGTCATCACTTGGGATGACTGTGCCAGATTTACAATAACATTGTTCATAAAATCATACTATTAAACTGTATGTTTGTCCAGTCTGAGAGGAGTGTCAATAGTTCTGGCTTTACCCTCTCATTTGGCTTGGTGTCTCTATCCGTTCATCCGTATTTTGCACGTCAAAACACGGAATCTGCTACAAAGGTACATTTTTTCTTGCATTTATTATCATCTTCTCCCGAAAATCTTCCACCATTTTGAGATTTCACGTAGAAATGTTTAATAAATCTGGACCTATAGGTCAAATTGCAGGATAGCATATAGCGCGAAGCCTTATATACACTACATTTACAAGCATTTGAAAATAATAAGAAATCATTCAAATACACAAAAGCAAATGTCCTGTATGTGGCTCCGCGCAAACAATAAAGAACGGTAAGCGTAAAGGAGTTCCAACATACAAATGCCAAGCTTGCGGTTATCAGTTCCGTAACTCCACGATTCCCTCAAATGATGAGATATGGAATTTGTACATGGCAGGCAAACAAACCATTTCGGAACTCTCGCATCGCTTTGGCGCAAGTGAATCAACAATCAAGCGTCGACTGAAAGATATCAGCAAAAGTTGGGAACAGCCAACCATTGAAGGTTGTGGTTATGTTCATATGGATGCAACTCACTGGGGGCGCAGCTGGCGTGTTTTGCTAGCATTAGACAAGCATAGTGGCTTTCCCCTCTATCTTGCCTTTATCGAGAACGAAACGGCAAGCGACTATGAGGCAGCGATAAGAAGCATAGAGGAACGTGGCTATACGATCTTTGGCATTATCATAGACGGCAAGAAAAGCCTCTTTACCCTCTTCTCTGACTATCAGATACAAATGTGCCAGTTTCACATGAAGCAGGTAATCAGACGTTATCTCACACAGAATCCAAGGCCTAAGACAACGCGAGAACTTAAGGGCCTATTGGACACGTTGACTGTTTCCTCTGGGAGGGACTTCAAGATCAACTATGCCCAGTGGAAAGAAAAATGGAAAGACACGCTTGTAAAGCGCTCTCTGCTGAAATGTGGAAAAAAACTATACTCACAAGCGCTTGCGTTCTGCGATGCACAGCTTGGATTTCTATATGCCATACCTCTTTACGTTTCAAAAAGAAAGTTGTGAAGGCATGCCAAATACAAACAACAAGATAGAGGGAACTTTTACCAATCTGAAGAAAAGGCTGAACGTAAAAAGCGGTATGACGGAGATGAGTCGCAAGCGACTCATTAGTGGGTTTTTCTTGGCATTGGCAGCAACTCATGGCATAAGAAAGCAGGACCCCTCAAGTAAAGAATCCTGCTAATGGCTTATGCCTTTCGTTGTGCGCGGTCCTATTCCTCATGAAGTTGCACCCCTGCAGAGCTTCACTACGCTTCAGACCGCTTTACAAAGATAGCGACAATGTGGAATAGGACCGCATTGGGGAGGCGATTTTTCATCCTACAATTTGACCTATAGAGAAAAAGTAGGTCTAAAATATCCTGCAATTTAGCCTATACGCCCCAAATATATTGGAATGCGGCCATTACAAGAATATCGCTCATTCTTGTAGCTTACATTTATGCTAATTTATAATTCAAGTATGATAATCAATGAATAATCATACTTGATTCTTATTTGATGTTATATTTTCGTTCCTTCAATCTTCTCAGTTTTGCCTTTCCTTTTCCTAATACTACTTTTGTCTACATGAAAAAGTTTTTATTGGTCTTCATAACTGCTGTCGGACTCTCTGTTTCTACAACAGTTCATGCTCAGTTCTACTCCGTAGATAATCATAATCGTCGTTACAAGGTTAAGATCGTAACACCACATGCAAAAAAAAAGAGGCACCACTTTCTCGTGATACCTCTTCTATTAAGCAGCTACCAGTCATTGACTCGACGGCTACCAATGATTTTACAACAAACAAGCCTGTTACTGCAAGCTCACAAATCTCGTTTCCTCTTCAAAATATTTATATTACGTCACCATATGGCTACCGCAATGACCCATTCACTGCCAAGAGAAAGTTTCATAACGGTATTGACCTGCGTGCCAACTATGAACCTTGTTATGCCATACTTGATGGTGTTGTAGAACGCATCGGCAATGACAAACGTTCTGGCAATTTCATTACTCTTCGTCATGGTAACTATACCATCAGCTACTGCCATCTCTCGCACATTCTCGTTCCACAAGGTAGACCTGTCCAAGCAGGTACTCCAATCGCTATCACTGGTTCCTCTGGCCGCTCCTCAGCCCCACATCTTCATTTGTCCATAAAATACAAGCGTAAGTCTATAGATGCCAAGGTGTTATTAGACTATATCATTCATTCCAAAGACTCAAAATTTTGGTGTCAGAGTGTAAATCAGTAGAAAAGATTTTGGTATTAGAGCATAAACACGCAAAAAAGATTTTGGTATTAGGCAGTATTTTGGCAAAATAAATTTTGGTATTAGGCTTTTTTATGTAATTTTGTGGGCAAAAAGGGAATAATGGCAGATATAATATTCAAGCGTAAAATCTATTCCAAACTAAAGGAATGGAAAGAGACCTCTAAAGGCAAAACGGCATTGCTTTTAGAGGGAGCGAAGCGTATAGGTAAGTCTACTATTGTGGAAAAATTCGCTCAAAAGGAATATCGCTCATACATTTTGATAGACTTTAATGAAGCCTCGAAAGGAGTAAAGGGACTGTTTGATGATTTGATGGACATGGATTATATTTTTCTGTACTTGCAGAATATTTATAAGACCACATTGTATGAAAGAGAGTCTGTTATTATCTTTGATGAAGTGCAGCAATGTCCAAAGGCTCGTCAGGCAATCAAATATCTAATCAAAGATGGTAGATATGATTATATTGAAACAGGATCCCTTATTAGTATCCGAAAGAACACTAAGGATATCAGCATACCCAGTGAAGAATATCGACTTGAAATGTTCCCATTGGATTATGAAGAGTTTCGATGGGCAATGAATGATGATACGACAATGCCTCTGATGCGAAAGTTCTTTGAAAGAAAGATGTCATTAGGTGATAGCTTGAATCGTCAGAAAATGCGCGAATTGAGATTGTATATGTTGATAGGAGGGATGCCACAGGCAATCAATGCCTATTTAGACACAAACAATTTGCAACATGTTGATATGGTGAAACGACAGATTTTACAACTATATGCTGACGATTTCAGGAAAATAGACCCTACTGGGAAAATTTCAAAATTGTTTATGGCTATACCGTCTCAGTTGAGTCGTAATCTGTTACGTTACCAACCAACACCCGTAGTTGGAAAAATGGGGGCTGACAAAATCGACGAGATGATTCTTTGCTTGGAAGACAGTAAGACTGTAAACGTGGCTTATCATGCGGATGATCCCAATGTTGGAATGTCATTGACTGCTGATTATGGAAAATATAAGTTATATATAAGTGATACTGGATTGTTTGTGACATTGGCATTTTGGGATAAGGATTTTACGGAAAATATTATATATCAGAAACTGCTTAATGATAAATTATCTGCTAATCTGGGATATGTATATGAAAATTTGATTGCGCAAATGCTTCGTGCTTCAGGCAACAAACTGTTTTACTATACTTTTCCTAAAGATGATACCCATTCTTATGAAGTTGACTTTCTCTTGTCAAGAGGCAACAAACTTTGCCCTATTGAAGTAAAATCGTCTGGATATAAGACTCATGCGTCGTTAGATGCTTTCTGTCTTAAATATTCAGATAGAATAAGTCAGCCATATCTACTTTATACGAAGGATTTTCATAAAGACGGGAATGTATTGCTAATGCCAATTTATATGACTCCATTGCTATAAAACTCAAAGGCGGATGCCCAAGACTCTCCATCTTGAACATCCGCCTTTGCCTATACACATTCTATGACGCTACTTCTTCACTCCATATATCTCATAGTCCTTCTTTCGCCTTTCTACTATCGGAGGATTCTTCCCGTCATAGTACATATCAAACCATGTTGACGATTCTTTTGGTTTCATACTATCACTCAGCACAAAATGTTTGCCATCCAATGACCGTTGCTGTATGTAATAATGGTATTTTCTATATGCCGTCTTGACGAATACCTCTCTTGATCCCAGGAAGCAAATGTCATCGTACATCCTTATCTCTGCTCTTCTGTAAGTTTCACCATTGTTTCTTCCACGTCTCATATACACTCCCCCGATCTTCAGGAAATCCATGAAACCAATGGTGACAAATTCTGGCTTACGGGTTAAGCAGGTCATATTCTCCAAATATACCCAGTATTCCTTGCCTTGCTCCGTGAAATGAAGCAGGGCGTTGTCCTGCAGCTCTGCAAACTCATACGTCTGTTCTGGCTTTTCCATTGGTTTGTACAGTTCTGTGCGTACAAGGTATTTGCCTTCTCTGTTCTGAACTATTCTTATACCGTATGCCTGGGGGTATATCTTAGCATAACTGCCTAATGACTCCCATTTATCCAACCAATTTCTTCTATAATATACTTGGTAATTGTTCTTCGTAACGCAGGTGACTCTTAGAT
>OJJU01000086.1_pt1 | contig 39772 bp, 67 predicted proteins | sample 1596141 | NCBI WGS metagenome assembly OJJU01 (sample SAMEA4350150, study PRJEB24818) | metagenome | biome: human; feature: gut; material: faeces | place: Denmark | collected 2013-09
ACACTTTTCCGGTAATTGCAGTGATTTGCAGTGAATTGGAGTGAATTGCAAACCATGCCGGAACCGTTGGAAACACTGAGAAAACGGCGGAATAACAACGATCGTGAAAACCGAGCGCAAAGGGTTCGAGTCCCTCATCGCCCACCTGCCGGAATCCTTGAGATTCCAACGATTCAAACATTCCGAACATGTGCGGCATCCACCTGTGCCCACATTTTGCCCACATCCTGCGAAGCGACCTGCACCGCAGCGTCGATGGTACGAGCCACATCATCCAAGTCGGAATCGAAAAGATCCGCGTACACGTCCAACGTCATGGCCGCCGACTTGTGTCCAAGCATCCGCTGCAAGGCCTTGATGTTCGCACCGGCGTGCACCGCGATGGATGCGGCGGTGTGACGCAGGTCATGCGGCGGTAGAGGCTCAACGCCCGCCCTCCTGCACGCGCTGACGAACCACGTGCGGTTCGATTTCGCCCCAGCAGCAGACTGGTTGCGCGGAGGACGGCCAAGATGGTCACGGAAAACCCAATCGGACGGCCCCTTGCCGGCCAGTACGGGAAGCAGCGCCTCGCCGACTATGGATGGCATGGGCACGTCGCGCATCTCATGCGACTTCGGCGAGGTCTCCGACCACTCACTGCCGATGCGCGTAACATTCCGCCTGACGTGGATTCGGCGGCGTCCATAGTCCACATCCTCCACCCTCAAGCCGCACATCTCGCCCCAACGCAGGCCGCACAGGCCGAGCAGGAGGACTAGCGCCTTGCGGTCCTCTGGCTGTATGCGCGCCTTGCCTGCCTCGTCAGCGACGGCGAGCAATTGGTCAATGGACAGATACCGGTGCAGTCTCCTGCCCTCGCGCCTGGGCAGCGCGAGTTCGTCGGTCGGAGCCTTGGCGATGAGCCTGTCCTTGGCTGCGAGATCGCAGATTCCTTTGAGCACGCCGACGATCTTGAGCACCGTGGATGGTGCCAGTTTTTCCGCCTTGCCGCTGATAAATGCCTGCAATTCCCTGTGTGTGATGGAGCCTATTTGCCGTTCCGCGTATTCCGGTTCCACATGAGTCTTCCAAGTAATTTCGTCGGTGCGGATGGTGTTTGGCTTGAGGATCGGACGTCGTGAATCCATCCACTCGGCGTAGACGTCGGACACCAAGGTGCGTCCGGCCGACTGGTCCACGAAGCTGCCGTCCCTTTTGGCGGCGTTGACATGCTGGTCTCCCCACGCCTCGGCGTCCATTTTGCGGCGGAATCCTCTTTTCCCTGTGGGCGCTCCGGACGGTTTGCGGTAGCGCACCTCGTAGCGTTTGCCGCTTTTCGTTGTGTATTGGCGGATTGTGTAGGCCATGCTCGCCCCTTCGTTTGCGTGGCATCAAGTCTATCAATCCGTTGATTTTTTTCTCTGTTTTGTGTTTCGGCTTGCAATACTTTATTTACTGTGCTAATATAGTTTATATCAAGGAAAGGAGGTGAACATGGAACCCAAGGACTGGCTGCAGCTGATCACCAGCTGGGTATCGATAGCGGTGACCATTTGGCTCGGCCTGCGCGACGATCCGCCGCCGGAAGGCAGACATCGCAAGCGCAAGTAAAAAAGGTTCCGGCTATCCCAACTAGCCGGAACCCAATCCAATCGTATCAAGGAGTTCCATGGGCATCATGACAAAGCAAAGGAAACTGGCCGTCACATCCATACTGTTCGCCGTCATCTCGGCCATGAGCGCATTCGGCGGCATGCACATCATGGCGGCGGGATTCGCCATCGCGTCCGGCCTCGCCGGATTCTTCGCCGGATGGAGCAGACGATGACCATCGAATACCTGAGCGTCACCGACGTGGCCAAGCGCCTCGACATCAGCACCGCCGCAGTCAGCGCATACAAGCTCCCCGAACCCGACGCCACGATCGGCCGCACGCGCGGCTGGCTCCCCGACACCATCGACCAATGGAACGCGCAACGCCCCGGACGCGGAGTCGGCGGTGGCAGGCCACGCAAGAAAGCCGAATGAACGAAGAACGCCCCTCCCCCAGCAATGCTGAGAGAGGGGCGACGTTTAACCGAGTTTTCCGATGATCTGTTTTTCTTTATCGTTGAGAGCCCATACGGTCACATCCTCCGCGGCCTTCAATTCCGCGGCCTTCAATTCCGCAGCCTTGTTCTCGCTCAGGAGATAGCCGCCGCCGAAGATGGTCTTCCTCACCGCCCTCTGCGAGTCAAGCGCCCGAATGAACGCCACATCCGAAGCCTTGACGCGAAAGTCCATGCCGGCATTGCCGACTTTATTCAGTCGTGTGACGGTCAACAATTCCGGTGGATACGCATACTTCGGCAGATGTTTCCTGCTTTTGCGCCTGACTCGTTGCACCGTATCGTTGACCAGCTTCGTCAGATCCGGTGCGGTGCGGATCAGGTCATCGCCGAAACTCGTCACGAAGCTGGTGTTGACGATAGCGCCGTTGGCGTATTCGATCGCACAATCCGTGACCAGCATATGCGCGCCGTTGCGCGACGTGCTGCTGAAAATCGTGAGGTTCGGAGCGAACAGGAAGAACGGGATATCACGGTCGCGGTAGAACGCGCATATCTTCGACAGAATCGAGAACGGCGGATTATCTACCACCACCTTGCCGCCCGAATAGTCGAAACGCTCGTAGTCGCCGCCCGGATAGAAGGGCCGCACCACCTTGCTGGGGTCGATGCCATACTCACGGCATGCCCAGTCCTTTATCGCCTCATATATTTCGGGGGGGGTATAGCAGTCGTCCGTGGTCTTCTTCGGCTTGAATTTCTCCACGAACGCACCGTAATCGTCAATCGTCTGCTGTCTGATGCCCATTTGAAAAGTCCTAAAAATAAAGCCCCTCCTCCAAACGGAGAAGGGGCAGATTTAAAAACAGGGTGTGAGAATTTCCACAAGCATTCGAATGCAGGAATTTTCTCCCACGCCGAGGTTGAGTTTCCGGCGCGAGGTTGAGTCTCGCGCCCGAAAATTAATCAAGGTCATGCGTTGCGCAGCGGATTGTAGGCGACGCCAAGACCGCTGGCGATGAAGCCGGCCACGGTCGAAATGTAGCCGCCGACAGCCGCATCACCGAAGGTCATGAAGCCAAGGCCAACGCACGAAGCGATCAGGCCCAACACGTAGACGACGGTACGCACCTGCTTCGAGAATACGGGCGTGTACGCGCTGTCGGACTGCACGTTGTCGGTGCCGTCCTCGCGCTCGTCGGTGAGATTGGCGATGGTTGTCTCCAGAGTATTCTCTTTTGCATGCTCAGCCATTAATACCTTCCTTTCAGGCCTTGACGAGATACCAGGCGCTCTTATCCGCCGGAGCCAGCGCGACGTAGCGCACCGCTCCGCTGTAAGCCACGTAGCGGCCCCAGATGTAGCCGTCCACGACCGTGCCCCAATGGTCCAGATTGACGGTCTGGCCGTTGGAATACGTGGCGACCACGTTGCCGCCGGAGAGGCTCGGCTGGTCGCGGACGTTGAGCTTGTCCACGGCCACGCGGTACGCACCCTGCAGCACGTTCGCGCTGGACTCCGCCGGCTGGACGGTGGGCGGGGCGGACGCGGTGCCGGTCATCTTGTCGTACCATGCCTGCGCGCGAGCCATGTAGGCCGCGTTCTGATCTCCCGCGAGGCTGGCCGGGCAGCTGGTGGACGTGAAGTCGGAGTGCGGGAACACGTTCACGCGCCACTGCGGTCGGCCGAGGCCGTAACGCTTGCACAATGCGGCCACGAGGTGCGCGCCGTTGTCCAAAGTCGCCTCGCTCAGCATCCACGGACTGGACGAGATGTCGGCGTGCTCCACGCCGATGCTGGTCAGGTTGGACGCCCAATCTCCCGTATGCCACGCAGTGTCGGTATCCCACACGTGCTGCGAGACGCGGCCGTCCACGGCCACCTGGTAGTGGGCGCTGGCCTCGCGGGTCTGCCACACGTCGTAGATCTGGCGTGCGGTGAGGTTGCCGGCATTGTGGTGTACGACGATCTTGTCGACCTTGCATCCCTGGCGGCCCTTGGTCATGTGCGTGGAGAGGATGAGATCCTCGTCCGCCTCCAGATTCTCCCATGATTTCATATGTTTCCTCCTTTTTTGATGGTTTTTACGCGAAGACGAGCGTCCACATCACGACGGCCATCTCCAGCAGTCGCAGGAGCGGCAGCATGAGCAGAACGACGCAGACGAGCACGAACGCGGCCAAAAGCAGCGTCACGACACAGACGAGCCATACCGGCACGTCATGGCCGCGCCACAGCAGCCACGCCACCACAAGCAGCAGCACGACGAACGCGATTGCCGATGACGTCAAAGCGAGCATGCTGGCCGTCATTGCCGGTCCTCCAAATATTTTTCGGCTGCATTTACGATCCAGCATCGCGCGTCGAGTTTTTCAAGCTTGGCGAGCTCGTATCGAACGGCCTCAGAATGGTCATGCGACTGGTCGCCGTAGATCAGGCTGATGATCGTGTTTTTTATCGTGTCACGGCATAGCTCGTCCATGCGGTCGTCGAATTTTTCGGTGCGTTCGCCGAGCTGTCGGGTTTTTGCGAAATGCTGGCTGAGCGGCGAATCGTATGGCAGGCGTTCCGGCTGCACGTGCGAGTACAGGCCGGTCGCCAACGCGTCCAAAGCGCCCGGCCAGACTTTCAGGCCGAGCGTGATGAGGGCGCACGCGCCACCCACTCCCCCGAAACCCGCTAGAAAATTCTGCAGCACATTACATCTCCTTAAGGAAAAGCCCCGCACGTGGCGGGGCTGTTGTATTGGTTAATACGGGTGGTCGGTGGCGGCGAACACGAGCGGCAGGCCGAGGTTTTTGAGCATGGTCACGAGCGAGGCATCCTCGTAACCGCACAGGCGGACAAGCACGGTAACACCGGGGTAAATGGCCACCGTATCGTTGTCGCTGATACCGATCAGGTTGCCGCCGTCCGCCTTCTCCCACACGACCTTCGCCAGCCCGTCCTGCAGCGGCGGGTACAGCCAGCCGACACCATCGCCGGTGACGGTTATCTCACACCCCTCGGCTGTGACCCTCCCGCTGGCCGTCATGCCATTCGGCACCCACGGCACCACCGGATCACGGTCCTTCATGGTCGGCGGATCGTAAAGATTCCTGATCCTCACGCGGCCACCCCCAAACTGAGGGTGAGGGCTAGTATGCCGCCGTGTCCCTGGCGAAGCAGACGACGCCCAAAGCTTGCATGACCCGCCAATCCTCGTCGCTGAAACATCCGATGCACGGTATGGTCACGTGCGCGCCCTTGGCGAGAAGTATGCCGTCCCACCACCATGCGGTCGTTTCGTGCATGGTGGCCCAGCCATCCGCGATGGTCACCTTCTTGCTCGTCGCGGTGACGCCGGATGACATGTCCGTGAGAATCGCGGAATACATGCCGGTAGTCGGCGCGACGGGCACAATATTGCCCCATACTCGCAAAAGCTGCGGATCGTCCGCCGTGCCGGTATAGGTCAATCCGTCCGTCCACCCCTCGAAACCATTGTCGATAGGCTTGGTCGGCGACGTCGCTTGATTTCTGAGTCTCATCGGCGGTCACCCGCCTCAAGGTCAGTACGGCGCGGTCTGCGCGGTGAAGAAGCTCGGAAGCCCCCCCCCCGAAGCGATCTCATAGGTGTCGGCCGCTTCGATGCTGATCCGGCTCATCATCGCGGTCGCGCCTACGACGGCGGCCGGACAGATTCGGACAATCAGCTCACCGCACCCAGCCGGAACCCCGATAGCTCTTTCGACGACGATGGTCTGGCCATCCGGGATATTGACTGCGTAACAGGGAAGATAGGAGGAGTCCGGCTGTCTGACATAGCAGCGCGCCATTCCGTCTCCGCCTTCGGCATGTGCGAGAAGGCGGACGTGGTACGTCCCCTCGACCGGGACTCTGTCCTCGGTCAGCGAGTACTGTGCGTAATTCTGCTTTGTTCCGACAGCTGTCACTGTCGCACGCATCCACATCATTCCTTCGTTCTTCACGAAGTCCGACCTGGTGCCGTCGTTGGTATATGGGTGCATCATGCCTGCGCATTCCGGATCCGGGAAGATGTTTCTGCGTCTCATGCCGCCACCCCCAATCCGCTCAGTAGGGCGCGGTGTCGGCTGCGAAGACGAGCGCTCCCGCCTCCCGCAGGATCGGCCATTCGTTCAGATCGACGGCGCACAATCCGAGCACCGTGGTCTCCGCATCCGCAGAAGCCACAATGCCGACGACATTCCGCCCCGATTCCGGCGTGGTGTCCATGGCGAGCGTTCCATCCTCCCGGAGCAGTATGGTCGCTCTCTCCGGATGAAAGAAGTCCAGTGAGCCGGGCGGGTTGAACTCCAGCATCATGCAATCCGCTTTTCTCATCGGGATTAACGCCGAGCCCTTTGACATGACGTATTTCCAATGCGAGCCGTCCCGCGTGATGGTGACGTTTCCTGGCTTGGCTCCCCACGTGCTGACCTTGTTCGCGCAGTGCGGGTCCGGCCATTGATTCACGATTCTCACAGCCGACCACCAGCCTTGAGGTCAGTATGCTGCCGTGTCCTTGGTGAAGAAAGCCGGGAGCCCCCCCCCCCACGGCAGCGGCGTAAGTGTCGGCGCGTTCCACGATGACATTGCTGATTGTCACACCGGATTGGAATGCCCGAATGCGAACACGGCCTGGCTTTTTGAGTGCGAAAGTCGTTTTGACGTGGCCAATCTCTGCGGAATTGAAAAGTGGACTCCAGTCAGAATCGAACAGCATTACATTTATGCCGGTTTGAGTCCCACTGTTTTGGATGTCAGCTGCGAAGACATAAGTGCCAGCCTCAAGATTGTCGATTTTGACATCATAATCGCCGTGTTCGGTGTCACCATTCCCATCATTGACTAATGGTGTCAATGGTGACGGATACAAGTTAACCCTCTGCATGATTCTCCAATTCCTTTCCGGTCAAAAGCTTCCAACCATTCCATTCCCTGCGCCATATTTCGCGGATACGGTCGAGCAGGAAGCACATCACGTTCGCGTCATCGCCGACTGCGCCGGTGTAATACTTGAGGCCGTTATGCAGTTTTTCGGTGCGGCACCACAGGCTGCCGACCGGAACCGTCGAAGGCTGGTCGGGCTGGACGATGATCTGCTTGGCGCCCAAAGCCTTGCCGCCTTCGCCAATCGACACGTGACACGGGTTGAACGCATCCTGTTTGAGCACGGTGAGGAAATTCGAAGCGTCGCTCGCGAAGCTGACCGTGCCGTCATGGATGCTCGCCACGGTGGTATCCGTCGTGGAAAGCGTCAGACTGGCGTCTTCGATATGACCGTCGGCGAAGACCTTCTGCGCGGCCACCTTAAGCTCCGGATGGTCACTGTAGAGAGCCTGGGAGGTGAAGTCCACAGGTTTGAGCCACACGTCCACGAGCGTTTCGGCTGCTGGCGGCCATACCTGCACGCCATCGTAGAGAGCGTTCATCGGCACAGGCACGCCACCATTATTGGTCATATACGGGAGGCCGACCCTCGTGCCGTCAAGCAACACTCCCATGTCACGCCTCCTGAGAGGTGGTGTCTGCGGTGGCGTCAGCCGGGGTCTTATCCTTGGCCTTGTCCTCGACGGTCGCGTCGGACGCCTTGTCCTGCACGCTCTTCACCGCCTCGTCAATCGCCGTCAAAGCCTCATTCGCATGGGATTCCACGACCGACTTCGACTCGCTGATGCTATCGGCGACAGACTGCACCACGGCGGCGTTGGCCGACACCTGAGCCGTCTGCTCCGACACAGCCTGCACGGCATCCGCAGCCTGCACGCTCGCCGCCTGCGCACCGGCAGCCGAAGCCTGCGCCGCATTAGCCGCCTGAGCAGCCGCAGCCGACTGCGACTCCACCACGGCACGAGCACCGGTCAAATCCTCCAAAATCTGGGAAGCCACCGTCTTAGCCTGACCCTCCGGATAAAACACCATCTGACCAGGATTCGCCGCACTCAAAGCCTGGGCATCCTGCAAGCTGGACGCCAGCAGGTAGGTCAAAGCCGCACCAGTGTTAAGCGCCGGAGCCAAAGTATCCGAGTCCACATCGACCAGCGACGTATACTCGACAGTGCTGGTGGAGGCCGGCACCTGCACGACGCGCTCGAACGAACTATCCGTGTCATCCGGGAATTCGCTTACCTTCCACGCGAAAGTGTTGTCGGTCGGCTCAAGCTGCACGGTGGCGGTGCCGTCCGAGCCAAGCGTCACATCGAATCCACCCAGCACGACCACGGTCGATCCGGAAATGTGGCGTCGTACCGGCGCGACATGCAAAGTACCGGTCTTCGGCCTGCCTTGCGCGTCCTTGAACGAAAAATGAACATTAGTCGCGGCCATTGTTTCCCTCCTTGTTCATGGCTTCGAGCACGTCGGCTGGAATCAGTTTCATCGCCGCCGACAGTTGACTTTTCAAAATCGCGAGTTCTTTTGAGAGCTGTCCGATCTGCATGGAAAGCTGTCCGATCACCTCGTTCGCATCAGCAGGAATCTGCTGCATCATCCCTCCTTTATTGGTGGCATGAGCGACGCGAAGAATCGTTCCTCGCATTCGTCAAGCATGTTTTTACTGGATTCGGCATTAAGGAATTCGTCCAGTCCGTCGATATTCCTTGTGCAGGCCACGTCGATGCCGCTCGACGCTTCCACGTCGGAATCGTCCGAGGTCAATGCGGCACGCATCCGCGCGTCGGCCTCATTAGACATGACCGGCAATCGCATCCCCTCACGGGTCTTGTTGCGTGCGGCGGTCAGCGGATCGTCAAACACTGTCCCATCGTCGGCGAGCATGCTCACCCCGGTGGCGGAATCCGTCAAAGCTGACTCCAACGCCTCGAACGCTCCAGTCCACACGCCCCTGCCGGTCTTCGGATCATACCGGCTCGTATCCTCCCTGCCCTGCATGATCGCGGCGATAGCCTCACGGGTCGAAGCCAATCCGAGCAGCGCCTTCCATGATGCGATCACCTCAGGCGCGAACACGAAACTGTCCGACCCGTTCACCGGCGGATCGCAGCGGATGATGCACAATCCGTTCCCATCCATTTCAAAAGTCGATGACAAGATTTCCTCCAATCTCATTTGACCAGATAGGCGAGGTATTCGGCCCACACTTCGACCGGGCAAGGCTGGTCGGCGTTGTAAATCTTCATTTGAAAGCCGCTCTGGCCGCCCGTGTTCACCGGGTGCGCGATGATGCCTGACCATTGCGAGTCAGCGTTCGCGACGACGTAATAGCGTCCGAATTTAGTCGGACTGAACGTGCAATTGACTTGCGTTGAAGCGCCGGTCGCGATCGTGCTACCGGAATTCGGCCACCACGCCTTCCAGGCGACCGCGCCTCGGAAAGTGAAACGGTTCGTGACACCGCCAAGAAAGCCGCCAAGATACAAGTATCCGGTCGCGATGTTCGCTCCGACTCCGACAGTGCCGTTAGCGTCTTGCGCCCGGAGCCAGGCATTCGAACCGTTCGCGCTATCTCCGGCCAAGACGAGCGATGCGCTGGTTTTTTTGCTCGCGTCAGGCTCGTCGTAATCAGTGTTCGCCACGGCGAACACTTCGGACGTGACACCGCCGCTGCCGGTGCCGCCACGATCGCGTGGCTTGGAGTTCAGACGCATGAAAGCCGCCGGATCGTTCTTGTTGACGTGTCCGCTCCAAAGATTCATGGCGCTCATCGTGCCGACCTCGTCCGACTGGACGACCGAAGCGACGGCCGGAAAACTGTGGTATGCGCCGTTAGACGAGTCATAGGCCGGGAATTCCAATCCGTCACCGACGAACGTTTCCGTCCCCCCGATGGTAGCGGACTTGTAATCCGGGGAAATGCGCACCCTATGCCCGCTCGCGCGGGTCTGGAAAGTGCCGGTCAGCAGATTCGACTTGCCCTCACCGTCCAGATAGACGGTCTGGTTGTGGTTGGAATCCCACATCCGCAAAGACGCCGAATCCAATTTAAGCCCAGTATCCTCCATCTCTGAGCTTTGAAACACGGATCCGGTAAAAACGTAGCCTCGAAACTGGCCCGCCTCAACGTCATCGGTCACGATCTTCCGAGCCTTGAGCAGTTCGGTCAGAATTTCGCCGTTGCCGATGTGCACGTTCTTCGCCTCGATGCTGCCATCCTTGATGAGCACGCCGCCGTCCACACTTCCCGGAACGAGCAGACTGTCCGCCACAAGCGTGTAAGCGGCGAAACTCCACCCATTCCAAACGTGAACGGAACCGATATGGCCATCGCGATCAAGCTCATACCACAAGTCGCCGGCTCTCAGCCCGCTATGGGTCGGCTCATACATTTGAGCGAAGATCCTGTTCTTGCCGTCTGCGGTGGTCTTCGCGGCCTTCGCTTCGGCCTCGGCCTTGGCGATGTCCTGATTGATGGAATCCAAGGTCTCCTGCGGGACCGCACTCGCCACCGTCACCGAAGCGATGGACGACCAACCGGACTTGTTGCCGGCATGGTCCACGCTGCGCAACGCGTATCTGTGAGTGCCGCCGACGTTCAGACCCGTGACGACGTAATCGCCTTTGCCAGCCTGCGTGGCGCTGATGACCTGCATGCCGGCAGTTGCCGCATCCTCCCCGACCTCGATATGGTCGAAATCCGGTTCCATCGACGCGCCTGCGGCAGTTCTGCCGTCCCAGTGGATGGTGACCACGCCAAGCTCGGAGGAAAGCACCGGCTTCGACGGTACGGAGCATGGCGTCGTGTCCGATTCGACGGTGGCCACGAAAACGCTCGACCATTCGCCCAGCTGGTCGCTGTATGTCGGCACGGCCCTGACGCGCACCTCGATCTGCGTGCCACAATCCAAGCCGCCGAAGCCGAGCTGCGTCTTATCCGTCGTGCCAGCGGAATGCCAGGGCGCGCCATCCACGTGCTTGCGCCACTCGACGGCATAATTGCTAATCTCAATGGCGGTATTGTTCGTGGCTTCGGTCACGGCGGACCACATGGCCGTGGCCAAGCCGTGGGCATACCCGTCCGACCCGATGTATGCGTCCGTCTGCACAATCAGACCAAGAGGGGCTTTCGGCACGCGATGGTCACGGTCCGACGAGGCGGTCGTGCCGCCCTCGCTGCCAGCCAATGCGGCACCACCGGTGATGCCCTTGATCTTCTTCGCCTGACGCACCGAAGCGTCATACTTAATATCATTCAGAGCGATTGAGCAGGATAAGCCATCGTTCTGGCGCATGCTCAGGTCGATTTCCTGCACGCGCACCTTCTCCCCATGGGAGACGGTGGGGGCGGTAATCCAGTCGCCGGCGTGGAAGTCGACGAGCGGCAGATTATCCACGTCGGAAACAATGAGGTCGCGCGTGTACTGGCCTCTCACCCTCGCCGCATCAGCCAAAGTGGACTGCATAAAGGCTTGAGCGGTGTCCTTGTCGGACACGCCGCCCTGCGAGCTGTAGGATTCCCACTTGCCCCACGGGGTCGGAGCAGCCGGATTATCCATGCGGAAAAGCAGATTATTGTCGCCCTCGACAAGGATGGTGCTGGCCAGATTGGCGATGGACTCCTCGAAGGGTGCCTCGCTGATGTCACGCGCCAATTGCAGCACAATGCTCTTGCTCAGGTCACGGCTCAATGCGGTGCTGTCCGCATTCCACATCTTGAGCGTCCTACCGGTGGTGCGCCAATCGCAGCCGCCACCATTGACAAGAGACGACAGGATCGTCTGCAGATCCGTGCCGAGACTGTAATAAAGCGTGTATTTCCTCGCCCACGCCGCGCCGCCAGCGTCCTTCGCGGTGTCGAAGCCGAGCGACAGTCCGGTGGCCACGCCGCCACGCTGCTTGTTCTCGTCGAGCAGCGTTTTGAGGATCACGCCCGGATTTGACGAATAGAAGGGCCTCTTGCCCTTGTTGTCGCCGTCCGTTAGCAGATGGCTGGAATCATTGTTTTCAGCCTTGGACAGGAGCCAGCTGATCGACTGTCCGCTGTAGGTGACGGTGCGAGTCCGGTCATCGGTCTTGCCGGATCGTCCGGTGATGACGAACCGCGCGTTGTCCGGCTCGCGATAGCCAGTGCCGTCAGACACCTCCACGGCGACTTCCAGCCCGTCCGTCAGCTCTCGGTCGAACGCCTGCGCGTCACCAGACAGCAGCGAATACTCGATGCTGATGGCTCCGTCATCATTGTGCAGCATGGAAGCGCTGAAGCTCACCGGCTCCGCCAAGACGCCGATTCGAGCGCCGAAGGGCCTGTAGGCCACGAGACGCGCGTGTAAAGACTTGCCCATGATCATCACTCCCAGGAAGGTTTGAATCGGCACGTCACAGCAGACGCGCCGGACTGTTTGACCTGCAGCGTGTAGCTGCAGGAATCGACGGCAGGCCACACCTGCAACGGTTCGCCCGTCCAGTCGACGCCGGACGTCACATCCGTGCCGCCAGTCCAAGCGTTATCGCCGTCTGCGGTCCACGCGCGACGATTACCGGTATCAAGGTAAAGATTCGACGCATTCGACCCGTTCCACTTGATATCCGTGCCGGTCACCGGGTCGGACACGGTCGCGGACGACACGTTAGAAAAACGAAGGATGAGATTAAGCAGCGGAGCGTTGGAATCCCATCCCTCACTGCCGGTCTCCGCGTTGCCGTGAAGGAAGACGCCGCCGGAAGCGGGAAGCGTGGCAGTCTGCCAATCACCCTGCCAAAACACGTCAGGCAGTTGGAAGACCGCCGTGGCGGCACGATGATCGCTCCACGGTATCTCGTCACCGTCCGGCTGACATGACGTGCACACAGCGCTAGCGGTCATGCGGCGCGTACGACCGGTGGACGTGTCACGCTCCACGCGGGTCAGAGACGATGCGAGACGGCAAAGACGATAGAACCGGTGCATGAGCGCGTCCGCGTTTAGCCCATCGGTGATGAATTTGAGCGTGATTTCCGGCGCATCGAAAGCCACTGGACCGGGCGGAAGCATCACACCACTCCTGCCATTCACGCTGACCGAATCGATACGAGGGCTGATGCTCGTGAAATGGGTGGTGCCGACGATCAGACTCGCATGCTCACCGGTCAGCTGCTGACCATTGATGAGATAATCCGTGAGAATCATTGCACCACCCTTTCCATGTCACCATTGCGGCATCGCCGCCGTCTGCAATCTTTGCTGCGTGCTGATGCTCGTCGGCGCGATGGCCGGATAGTTGAACGTCTGCGTCACATAAGTGACGCCGCCGGAATCACCTGCCAGCGTCCCGTTCGTGACATTCGTCCTACCGGCCTTCGACCCGTCGACCTGCCCATCCACATGCACGGTCATATCCTTCACGACAGCACGCACGCCATCCAAGCCGGATCTGATGCCGTCGCTGACATCCTTGGCGACATCGTCACCGAACGATCCGACGGCATCCGGCATCGACATTCCCGCAGTGGCGAAAGCCACGTCGAAACCGCCGGACAGTTTCGCATTAATTCCGTCGATGGTTTTCTGCACGCCACGCCAGCCGTCCTTGAGGCTCTTATCGAATCCACGCATGATCGCCAAGCCGGCAGGCTTAAGCATCACCCTGTCGTAGCTGATCGGCCCCTTATGCCTGACGATCCAATCGCCGATGCCGCCGATAAAACTCGTCACGCCATGCCAAGCGGCCTTCAGGCCGCTGAGCAGACCATTGAGGATGGATTTGCCAGCATTCCAAAGCCATGTGCCGGCACCGGCGAAAGCGCCCCTGATGAGATTGCCGATGCCGCACAGGATGCCCCAGACGGCCTGCCACGCTCCGGACACGATCTGTTGGAAGCCATGCCACGCCTGCGACCAATTGCCATTGATGATGCCAGTCACCATGTTGATGACGCCCTGGATCACACTGACAATGCCGCTGACGACCGAAGTGATCCCATTGATGACGCCCTGAATGAACGGCAGCATGGCCTGCACGGTCGGCATCAAAGTGGCCTGGATGAATCCGCAGATCGCATTGACCACCACGCCAACAATCGACGCGACCATCTGGATGACCGGCATCAAAGCCTGCAGAATCTGGCCGATCGCCTGCGCGACCTGTTCGACCACGGGCGCGACCGCCTGGACCAAAGGAATGATCGCCTGGACCACGGAGGTCACGACCTGCAGGACCGTCTGGATCACAGGCACGAGACTTGAGATGATGCACGAAACGACCGGCGCGATCGCCGTGATGATCGCGCCGAGCGCGGACGTGACGATCGGCATCACCGTCTGGATCAGCGTGGAGATGGCGCTGCCAAGCTCGCTCAACGCCGGCTGCAATTGCTGGAATGCCTGCTGCAGGCTTGTGAGGATCTGCTGCAGCATCGTGCCGAATTGCGACCTCAGCTGCGGGCTTGTGGCGATAAGCGCTCCGATCATCGCGATGATGATGCCGATCGGCGAGGCCAAACCTCCAAGCAAGCCGGTCAAAGGCTTAAGCATGCCGCCGACAAGCGGAATGTTAGCCAGCAATCCACCGAAACCGCCTGCACCCAACGCGGCCAAAGCGGCTGCGACGGGAGCGATGACCCCGCCAAAATCCGAAAACACTCCACGAACGGCGTTGACGGCATTCTGGAAAGGAGCCGGCAAAGTCGACACAAGAGTGCTGAACATTCCAGGAATCGCATGGACGAAACTCTTGATGATGACACCGACACGAGGAATCACATTCTTAGCCGCAGCTATCACCGAAGTCACGAGATTCTGCGTGACCGCATCCATGTCCGCATCGCTTTTGCCAAGCTCGGCAAGCCAATTCGTCCAAGCGGCCTTCATCGCGCTGACCGACCCCTCGATCGTCGACGCTGCCTCGTTAGCGGTAGTACCCGCGATCTGCTGCTTCTTCTGGATCTGCTGAATCGCCTGAATCACATCGGCGAACGAATCGATGCTCAGATTGGAAGCCTCACCGTTCGCAGCCCCCCACTCGTTGGCGTCCTTGATAAGACGTTCCATCTCCTCCTTGGTACCGCCATATCCAAGTTTGAGATTGTCGAGCATCGTGTAATTCTGCTTCGCGAAACCGTTGAACGCGTTCTGCACGTCCGTCGCGTTGGAGCCGAAAGTGTTGATGTTGTCGGACATGGCACGCATCGCAACGTCGGTCATGTCGGCGGCCTTCTTGGTGTCGCCGCCAAGAGAATTGATCAACGCCGCGGAAAAGCTCGTCGCCTGCTCCATGTACGCGTTCGCGCTCATGCCGCAGGTCTCCCACGCATCCTGCGCGTTCGACATCACGGCCTTCTGCGCGGCCTCGTTGCGTTCCCAGTCGGCACGCACCGATTCCGCGCTCTTTCCGGCCTGCTTGGCATAATCGTCCAAAGACATGCCCATATTGCCGTAAAGTTTCGCGACGCCACCGCTCAGCTGCTCGTAATCACTGTAGTTTTGGAAAGCCTGTTTGCCGAAATCGACAAGCTTCGCACTGACGGCGGCAATGCCGACGCCGACGGCGGTGACCACTCCTGTCGCCATGGTTTTGACATGTTCGACGGCCTTTGATGAGATTTCCCCGAACTTCTCGCCAACATTCGAGGCGAAACTACCGACCGTCTTGCCGATAGCGGCGAATCCACTGCCGAAAGCGGAGACAGTGGACCTTACCCCTGACGGCAGACCATCCCACATGCGTCCAAAAGCGCCCTTGACAGCTCCGGCGGCTTCTGACGCGACTGACTTGACACCGCCGAAAGCGCCTCGGATGACTGTCGTCGCGCCGGAGAACGCCCCACCAACCGATTTTGCGGCAGAGCCAATCGACTTCACGGCAGAGCCGACCAGAGGAATCTTCTGCACAAGTCCGGAAACACCGGAACCGATGGTCGAAAAACCAGTCTTGAACGCGTTCGCGGCAGCACGGAAACCAGTCGCGGACTTCGAAGACTGCGCCGCCAATTCGGCTTCAAGATTCTTCAGACGCTCCTTGGCGCCCTTCAGATTCTCGGTCGACGCTTTCAGCGTGTCGGCGGCTGTCTGCTGTTTCAGCTCGGCCTGCTGCAGTCTGATCGCCGCGGCCTGCGCCTGAGTGGAATCCGCTCCGTATTTCTGCGTAGCAGCGTTCAGCTTCTCCTGCGCGGCCTGTACCTGCACTCCGGCGGCTTTGTATTTCAGCAGGGCATCCGTGTTCTTCTGGCTCGCCTGCGCCACATCCTTTTTAAAGGACTGCAGGGCTTCGGAATTCAGCTCTTTGCTGCCGTCGCCGAAGCCTTTTTTAAACGCGCCGCCAAGCGTCTTGCCCTGCTTGCCCGCATCAAAACCCTTCGAAAAGGCGTTTTTCAGGTCGGAGACGGCTTTGCTGGTTTCTTTCGCCACGTTCTGGCGGAAGCCCTTCATCTGCGGGAAGATGCTCACATGCGCGGAGCCAAGCTCACTGCCGCCAGCCATGACAGCCTCCTCTATTCACTTATGTTTTTTTGACGCCGAAAAGACCACTCATCGACGCCTCGGCCTCACGACGTTCCTCGTCGGTCACTTCGACGTGCTTTTCCCCAGCTTTTTCTGGTGCGAGGTCTCCAAGCATCGACGTTCCGCCAGCCTGAATCGCGGCGATTATCGCCGTCGCATCCATCGGCAGCACCATGTGCACCGCAGCCATGCCGGTGTAACTGCCCGGGTCTGCCGAAATGCTCTCGAAGAGAGCTATCGCGTCCGCATAGCGGAGCCTGCCGCCCAAGTCGGCCTGCAGGCTCCATCCACGCGCCGCGAAATCAGCCCTTATTCGACTTCCGTCTTTTCCTTGGAGGACACGGCAGAAGTCGACGATTTTCCCAATTCCACACCCTGGATCTTCGCCAATATCTCGCCGTAAGCGTTCAGAATGTTGAAGGGGACCATTGCAGGCTCCTTCGAAAGCTCCTTTGCCGCATCCTCCCCCGCGAAGGTTTCGAGAATGCCCTTGAGCATCTGAATCTGCTCACTGTTGGACTGCAACTCGGACAGGCGGACGAAATCATCAATCGACAGGGCCAACGGCAGCTTGTACACATGACCCTTGGGAGCCAGAAACCACACGCCGTCGCCCTTGATAATGTGCTTCACCTTCATGGACTCGGCGGACTCCTGCAAGGCCTTCGCCTCGTCTTCGGCGGTCCATGCTTCGAATTCCTCGACCGTCGGCGTCATATTCTTGCTCATTTCTTCCTTCTTTCAAACGGCTAAAAAATTTCCTTTGCTTCGCTGGATGAAGAAGAAGATTCCCAGCACATGCGAAGAAAGGAAGAAAGAAACACGCGCTGGGAAGAATCAAAATCAGGCTGCCGGAGTGTAATAGGACTCCAGATACTTCGAATTGCCGGAATCCACGGCCACGTCCACAATCCATTCGCCGGTCAGCTTGACACCGGACACCTCACCGCGATTATCCTGATCCGGTTCGGCGTTCGTGATCTGCACGACGCCAAGACGACGACGATGCACGCCACTCTTATACACGGTTTCCTGATAGGCGAACCACTTAGCGTCCTGGACGATGTCTTTGACGTGATACACGCCGCTTGAATCCGGCTTGCCCTTCATGATTTCACGAGTCAGATCATTGTCCTCGGCGACGGTGAAACCCAATGTGAGCTTCGGGTCTGCCGCCTGCAACTTGTATCCCGGCTGGTGGAATTCGGTGGCGTCATCGCCGTCTCGTCCATCCTCTGGAGCCCCATCGGAAGTGATGAGGCCGACATTCTGTCCGACCGTGAAAATCCCGGTCAGCTTGCTCATCGGTTCGGCCACGGTCTTCGCGATCATCGCCGCATTAAGCGACTTGGAGGCATCATAATGCGCCAGCAGAATCTTGCTGGAAAGCACCACCTTGACAGCGCCAAGGTTGTTGCCGTCTTTATCGGCTGCCATGTTTTGTCCTTTCAAACAAAAAGGCGCTGAAACACAACGTTTCAACGCCTTGAAAATTCAGAAAAACTTAAATTATTGGAATTCCCCGATGGCGGAGAATTCGAGAGTCAGATAGCATCTGGCGATATTCGCGTCCTCGGCCACGAAATACGGACCATTGCACCCGTCCTCTTCGATTGCCGCGATCGGGGAACCGTCAAGCGAGCAAATCTCAGGGTCGGTGAGCAAACCGTAGATTCTGGATGCCAAGTCACGGCATGGTTTCGGAGCGGCACGAGCCCCGTAACGCACGGTAACGCCGATGCTCCGGTCGAAGAGCACGCGATTCGACTGCGAGCCGCCATCGTCACGCACCACGACGAGCGGCCGTGAGCCGTCGTAATCGTCCGGCTCACGATTCGAAACGATGACCGTCGGGAAAGACGGCTTAAGCCTGGCGCGTAGAAAAGAGCAGATCCACAATTCAATGTCTGGCGGCAGGACTGCTGTCATGTTTTGCCTGCCTTCAACGCCTTGCGGAGATTGCCCGTCTTCGATTCCACGAGCAGAGTCTTCGGGTCGGTGCCTACCACCATGCATGTGGTCCGATGCTCGTGCTGCACCTCCTGGATCTGGAGGCCGTCGCGATACGCGCCCGTATCAACCGGAGCATGCGCTTTCGCATATTCGAGCGTCTTCTCGGCGGCACGACGGGTCATGGCCTTGACGCCAGCCGAATTCATCAATTCGTCAAAATATTTGTCGTTGAATTTGACCATCACTCCCAAAAGCCATCACCCCCGATATTCGGACAGTGGAATCTCGACCGTCGGCTGCCATGACACGAAAGCATTCGCGTCACGGCTCGGATAGCCGGACACCTCCCAGCACCTGCCGTCATCCGGCAGTGCCTGAATCCTGTCACCCGGCATGATGTCGAGACTCGGATCTGGAGACGTGAGGTAAGCCGTGCTCGTGGTCTGCTCGCGCAGGCCGTCGGGCGTGCGCGAGCTGCTGGAGCTGGCGAGAGCGCCGGTGAAATCCAAAGTTTCCGGATTGGACCAGTCCTCGCCAGCCTGTTCGCCGGAATACGGGTCATCGACTTTCCTCGCACGCAGTCGACGCCATTTGGTGGCGCCTGGCATACGCCATCCGCCACCGGCATTCATGTCGTCAAGCAGGCTCATGGCAATCCTCCAAGCCGGTATGGTTTGAGCTTGTCCTTCTCCTCCTGCATGAGTGACACCACGTCATACGACGCGCTGGAACCGTTCGTGGACTGGGATTTGACCAGTCCGACCGGACTCATGCCCGCTCGCTTCGCGGCACTGATGAGCACCTGCTGCACGTCCGGCGCGTCATCATAGCCGGCATGGATCGAATAATGGATAGCCGCGACGCCGACCGGGAAGCCACCGGAGAGCGACTCCACAAGACCCGTCTCCGGGTCATAGGCGTAAGACAGTGGATTGCCCTGACGGTCGGTCAATGATTCGATGCTCGTCACATGACGGGCCGGCAGTCGAATCACCGTGCCGCCGCGAGTGTTCAGCACTCCCGTCAAGGCCGTGTTCGGCATGACATGCCAGCCACATTCACGGCGGATGGCAGCCTGCGCGGCCCTGAGCCGGAAGGCGGCGTCATCCTCGAAAGCCGAAGGGTCGGCAATCATGTCGGGAATCACATTCACATCACTCATGCCGACCTCCAATCTCAGCTCGTCTTCACAACGCCAGCAGCCACAAGACCAGCCACAAGCGCATTGACGCGCTTCGCCAAATCGTTGTAAGCGCCAACGAGCGCGTCGTACTCTGCCTTCGTCGGAGCGTCGGAAGCCGCAGCCGCGACGGAGGTGTTCGCAGTGCCGGAGATCGTGACATTCGCCAGCTTCACGCCACCAAGAGTGTTCTCGGCGGCAGCGGGAAGCACATACGGCGTGGAAGTGGAGCCACCGGTGACATTCACCGGCTTGTCCTTGTTATCCACGAAAAGCACATCCTCGATAAACACCGAGTCGTCAACGGCGGCCTTGGCCGCATCAACAAGTCGATACTGCTTCACAGCCAGTCACCTCACTTAGCGGCCTTGCCGAGCGTCACCTGGACGAACGCCTTCGGATACTTGACCTGCAGGGCGAGGCGTTCCTTCACGCGGAACGTGATCTTGTCGTTCGTGAAGTCGTTCTCATGGCTGTTGGTGGATTCGACGGTCAGACCGCCCTTGCGGTAGATGGTGCCGCCGGCCTTGAACGCGCCGACGAGCACGGTGCCCTTGGTCATCGCCTCGGTCACCACGGTTCGCAGACCCCACAGCGGCGGGTTCTGCATGATGCCGCCATTGCCGTACTGGCCGGAGAAGAAACCACCGCCAAAATACTGGCCGTTCGCATCCTTGGACAGGCGGATTGTCTGATAGTCCGCCGGGTTGATGACCACGGCGTCGGCGGAGAAGCCGGTCGCGGTGGCGATATCGGTAGTGGCCGCGAAGATGCGGTCCGGGTCGGAATCCGTGGACTGCTTCTTCGTCTGAATCTCGCGGTTCAGAATGCCCTTGAGATTCGGGTCGGTGCCATCGCCGGACAGAAGCTGAGTCTCCTCCTGCAGCTTGAGGTTGTACTGGGCGTGCTGGTTGATCTCGGACACGACGAACGGCAGGTCTTCCGCCATGTCGTCGGTGATCTTCCACCATGCGGCGACCTCATGCAGGCTGTCGGACACCCAAGTCGGATCCGGAAGGTGGATCTGCGGCTTCTGGCCACCCTCGGCTACGGTGGTCGCGTTGCCTTCGAGGGAACCGTAGACCGGGTATTTGATGGTGGTGCCACTCATGGTGCCGGACGCGAAAAGGTCGGCGATGACGAGCGGACGCTCGTACGGCCATACGCCGTTCTGGTCGGTTTCGGTGAGGAACGGCGCGTAGGCTCCGGACGCTCCGCCTGTGGCATGAGTGCTGGAAGACTCCTTGAATTCCGGAGTGGAGAACAGTCCTCCCTTGGTGGCGAGCACGCTCAAGCCCTTTTCCTGCAGGGACTTGACGTAGAAGTCGCCGAGGGTCTGCGCCTCGACTCCCCTGTGTTCGGTCTTGGACGTGCCGGCGAGCTTGTCGAGTCCTTCGACGGCCTCCTTGAACAGGTCGATGCGCTCCTGCAGCTTCTTCGCCTCGGCGTAATGCTGCTTCAGCTCCTCCTGCTCCTTTTCGGTGATGTTATCCATTCCCTTGGCGAGGATGGACTGTGCCGCCTTCTTCTCGGCGGCGAGATTATCCATGAGGTTCATGGCACTCCTTTCGGTTAATGTTCCAGCGAGAAGAAGTCGCTGATGGTCTTGTATTCCTCAGCCCACTGCGGGTCAAAGCTCTTCTGGTTTTTCTTCCTTGAATCATCCGTGTCATCGGTGGAATCGTCGGTCTTGTCCGTGGAATCTGAATCATCCGTATCGTCGTCCGGCTTCTTGTCGGCGGAATCGATGCCGTCGAGCACCTCATGCAGGCTGTCGAGCGCCGCACGTAACTTGCCCTCATTGGACGCGCTGATCGCGCGTCCGCTCTTCACCTCAAGCACCTCCGCGCCCTGATTCGCGGCCACCTGCACAAGGGAAATCTCAAACAGCTTCAACTGACGAATCTCACGGTATCCGTCCCACGAGCTCTTGCCGTCCTGGACGAACGCGGTCTTCTCGGCGATGAAGCCGATGCTCATCTGGTGGATGAGCCCGCGTTTCAGCAGGTCGTATGCGCGCTTGCCTTCCGGCAGGTCAAGGTCAAGACGGGCCGTGACCAGCAGGCCATGCTCGTCCTCCACCGCGCTCAGCGTCTCGCCGATGATGTCGGTGGGCTTATCGTCCTTGTGCTGCCAGTGGATCGGGATGCCCGCGCCGGTGCCGCCGTAGTCGTTATCCAATGTTTCGGCGAAAGCGCCCTTGACGATCACGTCATCGTACAGGTCCTTGTCCCATGTCGAGGCGTAGCCGCTGAAAACGCCCTCGCCTTGACTGTCATCAAGGGATTTCAGTTCGAAGCCCTTGAAATCAAGCCTCATGATGTTTCCTCCTTGGTGAGCGCGTCCCACTCGGCGTGAAATTGCGCGTCATATCGGTAAAGCCGTTTGAATTCGGCGAGCATGGCCTTAGCGTCCTCGCCGTTGACCGGATTGTTTTCCTGCGCGTTCTGCGTCCGACCGCCGTCCTGCGGGCTGGGCTGTCCGCCCTCGCTGACGTTCAACGGGGTGATGAGCTGGTCGCCTCCCGGCACGCGAGGCATGTCGAGAATCTGACGTGCCTGATTCGTGGTCATGAAAGGCCGTCCGGTTGCCGTGCTGAGCGCCTGATACTGCTCACTTGTCGTGCCGCGCAGTTTCGCGTCAACGTTCGCCTTGATGTAGCAGTCCGGTTCGCCCACAGCCTCTGGAAGGCTGAGATTCAAGGCTTCCTCAAGAGCGACGATGTATGGCATGAGCTCCACGTTCCAGAGCTTCTCCTTGTAGGCGCTGATGTTGGAATTCGTGCCGGTTCGGAATCCGATGTTTTCAGGCGAGATTTGGAAGGCGTTGCATACGGCGATGTTGATTCGGTCGCGCGCCTCCAAATCGTTGACGTCAACCGGTTTGAAGACATTGTCCAACGGGCGCATCTCCATGCCGTCCTTGAGGACTGGCCAGCCGCCCTCGCGGCCGCCGTTCTGTATGAAGTTGCGCAGGCCGTTGGTGAAGTCGTCGTAATCATCCTGTGATAGCCACGGCATCTCCTTCGGACGGAAGATGTAGCCACCGGCCTGCATGCCGTTCTTGGCGATGCCACGCCGGTAATTGGCCATCGCCTTGGCCTCCGCCAAGAGCGGACGAAGCACGTTGGTCACACTGTCGCCATACTGGAGGCCGGAAATGAAGCCGACGTCCAAATGCACGCGAGGATCGGGCAGATCGAAATGCATGGCCTGTTGACTGTCCATCGTCAGCAGGTTCACGCCGGTAATCTCGCCGAAAGCGTTGCCGGAAAACTGATAGCAGTCTGACGGTATGCGACGAAGGGTGAAACGTCCGCCGTTCACGCCCAGGAGCATGAGCCACCGGTCATCGAGCAGCATGTCGCGAAGCAGCGTGCTGATGAAACGGTAGCGGGTCATTCCAGGAAGAGGAGAAGGCCGCTTCATCAGGTCGGCCAATGCGCCACTGGTGACCTCCTCGGCGTCACCATCGTCGTTCTTTCGATATACCTTGAATGGCAGCGAGGCTATATTGCGGGTGATGAAGTCCACCACGACGCGCACCGCATACTCTCGGCAGTAGATGCCGGACGCGTACCCGTAGAAGTCCATGTCGGACGGCCAACTGTCGCCGTTCGCGAGTGGAATGCTGGTCGCCGGCGTCGGATGCTCGTCGGCTTCGGCCATCTTCATGCCGATGACTGCGGCGTTATTGTGGAGGAGCCGGTCAAGGAATCCCATCAATACTCCCCTCTTTGTGAAGAATCTAGAATCTGACCCTCACGCCTTGCGAGGGCTCGTATTTCGGTTTAGGCACTTCAGCCTGCATGGTCTCCAACGCATACAATGCCTGCGATTCGGCAACCAAGCCGGAAATCTGCAATGCTGATTTCGTCCTGTCCCACACCTCGACCTCGCCGAGCCTGCGGGACACGGCCACACTCACCTGCTGTTCGACCGCAGGCTGCGGAAGATGCCGCAACTTCCCCTCACGCACACGATCATGGAAACGACCGCAGCACGCGCCCAGACGGAAACCTTCGATGAGATGCACCGTCCACCCTTTTTCGATGAGCGGGTCGATGAAGTCCACTGCCGGACAGCCCTTCGACTGCACGGCAATCTCACAAATCGACGGCCAGCTCTCACGAAGCAGGTCGAGATAATGCGGCACCCACAGCATGCCGTCACGGCGGGCTATCAGCTCCACGTGCGGCAAACCGTCCGCACGCATTCCGGCTGCGGCGACGTACGTGGTCTTCCTGTCCGCGCTCGTGTCCACGGACAGCACGATACGATTCTCGTCCGGTATCGCGGAACGCGAGTCAAGGCCGCTGGCCCACATTTTCGGGTTGATGAAGGGAATGATGTCAGCCGTGACCCACTGGCACAGGACCTCGGTACGGAACGCGGCCTCGGTCATGCCGTCGATATCCGACCGGACGCTCATGACGGTCATCGAACCGTAGCCGAGCGACGGATTCGCCTGGCGAATAGCGTCGGCATCATCCACCGGACACTTGTCAGGCGCAGACCACTCGAAATAGCCGAACGATCCATCCTGCTCGCCGGACATGAACATGTCGGACGGATTGCCACCGTCGGCGCTCAGACGAGTCCACTCGTCAACAAGCTTGCGGCCTTTGTCCACCTGCTTGCGCAACGCCACAGACCGATAGTCGCCAGCGTTGGAAATGCCCCATAATTGGCTGGACCAGACGGCTTTCGTGGTCTGGCTGACAGCGTTCCAGCCATCATCAGTATGCTGCTCACGCAACTCATCGAACACGACACGGGCAGCGCTCTTTGCTCGAATGTTCTTGTCGGCACGGACGATATATCTGGCCTTCGAGCGGGTGATGATCGCCTCCTCGCCGTTCGTGTTGACGAATTTCTGCGTCATCGCGGCGAGATCCGGAATCACCAGATCCGCTTCCTCATCGGTAGAAGGCTGAGGATTGCACCACTCCTTGACCTGATTGTAAGGGCCTTTCGCATTGTCCAATGTCTGCGCGGCACCGACCACGAGAAACTTCACTGGCGGCACCCTGTCGGGATGCTTGTTGGAATCGACGAACAGCCACCATGCGGCCAAAACGCCCATCAACGTTGTCTTGCCATTCTGGCGGGCCACAAGCACGATGACCTTGCGGAAACGATACGAACCATCCTCCAGCAGTTCGAGCGCATGCACTAAAAGCCATTGTTGCCACGGGTAAAGGTGCACGTGCAGCATGATCTCCGCGAACGCGATAACCGCGAAGCCATTGCTCGTCTCCCTCGTCAACGGCCTGAGCGGCGGCGTGAAGATACGCGGCAGGGTCACGCCATGATGCTCATCGTCGATGGCGCCGAACACCTTAAGATTCTCAGCCGCCATCGAACACCTCCTAACCGAACCGCTTCATGAACTCATCCATCGCAATAACCTTGCCGCTCTTCGGCTCCTCGGCCTTCGGCTCAGGCTTCGCCTTCGCGGGACGCCCAACCTTGGCGGGCTCTACCAGTGTCAAACCAAGCGACTGGCAGTATTTCAGGAACGTCGGAACCGACACATTGTCCAATTTCCCGTTCTCGTCGATGAAACCAGTCTCGCAAATCGAATCAATCCGTTTGGCAAGGATGCGCGCAGTGGCCACGACGGCCGCATTCTCCGCACGCAACGACTTCGCATTACGCAACGATCTCTCCAACGCGTCCGCCACGGACTCATGTGGAAAACGACGCTCGGAAACACCCTTCTTGACTGTCATAAAGCCTCCTTCGCGCGCGACCCATCAACAAAAAAACTTATCGGGGAGAGGAAGAGCAACCACGCGGGCAGTGTTGCGTGGTTGCTCTGTTTTCAGGATTTCACCGCCCCTACCTCGTCGGGGTTGGTTTCGAATGTTGTTTTGAATGCTTTGATTGCGTTTGTGAATCGTGTTATGAGTTCGTCTGTGCTTGGTGGTTTTGGAGTGATGAGTGTGGTGTAGCAGTCTCCGACCGTGAAGGTGTTGACCTCGTTGTGGGTGACGTTGATTGGGATGTTGACGGTGAATGAGCTGATTGGGAATGTCTTGTCGCTGATTGTAGCGGTGAGCTCTAGTGTGACTGGCTGCTGTGGCATCATTGCCTCCTTGCTCATGCTGTTGTTATCCATTGTCGGCTTAGTGTGCCGATGGGTGTTGGTGGGTCTTGGTTGCTTCTGAGCCGGTTGCAGCTGGTGTGGCTTGGCTTGAAGCCTGCCGGGTCGAATTGGAGTTCGGGATGCTTGCTGACTGGGTAGAGGTGATCGAGATTGAATGAATCATCAGTGGTGTTTTTCGTCGCCTCGTAGTCGATGGGCATTCCGCAGAGCCAGCAGACTGCATGCCGCGTCTTGCACTGGCTGAAGAATGTGGCCTTGTCTTTTTCGAATTGGCGTGTGGTCTTGCGGACTCTTGGCATGTGGTCACCGCCTTGTAAGTGCTTCGTGCCGGAGTCGGACCGGCGTGAGGTGGAATGCGTTGTTGTCATCATGGTTGTGTGTGCAGTATGGTGCCATGGTTGGTTGGGGTCCGACCGTTGGGTATTTGTGCTGTTCCGCCTGCTCTTACCGTTGAGCTATCGAAGCTGAATATGAATAATGGTCCAACCATTTTCTGGCTGAACCATTCTACGAACATACGACAGTATAGCATTTTAATTGTGACAGTCAAGCATGGCGGTTATTTCTCCGAGGTTGAACACATACTCTCCTTTGTGTTTTGTCGGCGTGGCGTGCAGTTTGCCTCTGGTGAGCCATTGGCGGATCTGGCTGCTGGTGCAGTGGATGTCCATTTTGGTGAGGTAGCGTGCGACTTCGATTGGTTTTCCGGTGTATTCGAGTTGCCAGAGTTTGTTGTCGCGTTCGGCTTTGATGGCTTGGACTCCGCCTTGCCATTTGCAGTCTGGGCATGTCCATGTTTCGGCTTGTGGCGTGCTGGTGGCTTGGTGTCCGCATTTTGGGCAGCTGCCGATGATGACCATGGCTTCTTCCGGTGTCAGGGCTTGCTCGTTTCGTCGGATGATGCGTTGCAGGCTGGCGTAGTCGTCGGCTGCGGTGCTCATCGTCAATATGGTGTGTTTGTTGCTGATGATGGCGAACCATGCTTTACGCCAGTTGTATGCGGCGTATGCGGCGCGTATTTTTCCTGCCTGTTCGGCGAGCCATGCCTCGGATTCCGTGATGAGGTCTTGTGCACTGGTGTCGATGGGCAGTGGCGCGTTGCCCCTGTTTGGCGTGTGGCCTGTGGGGCCGATGTGCGCCTGTCGGAGCATGATGCTTCGCAGGGTCGGGAGTTGGACATGGCCGAGCTGGCGGATCATGTCCCAGTAGTCGGCGGTGCATTTGGCGCAGAGCGTGCCGCTGGCGGGTTTGCCGCAGTGCAGGCAGGTCAATTCCGGCTCCTTTCGTCGTGCTGGTGGATGATGGCCGCGATTTCGGCTTTCGGCACTTGCGGCACGAGCGGCGCGATCTCGTCGAGCGTGTAACCGGCCTGATGCCATTTGATGATCATGTTTTCGAGGATTTTCTTCATTTGCTTTTCCTTGGTTCGATGGTCTTAATGATTCGCTGCGAGGTATCGCAGGTTGCGAGCACCTCGTAAGGCCTGTGGTGGGAGTCGGCGCGCTCCTGTGCCACATCCGATGCCTCTTGGAGCGTCTTGTACATTCGGAGTGTATAGAGTCTCATATCACCCTTCTGCCGGATGAGGTAGCCGTCCCAGATGCTTGTGTCCAACGTGCTCATGCCGTTCACCGGTATTCTTTCACTGTGTCGCAGCCGATGGTCGTGCCATGGTCGGTCAGGCAGACCCATGTCACGTCGCCGGTCCTGACCGTCTTCATGCCGTAATCGTGATGCGTGGCTAGATGCCAGTGCGCATAGATGTTTAATCCCATCAGGACCACCAGTGCGACAATCAGAATTTTCTTGACCTTGTCCAAGCCGTCCATCATTCACCTTCCTTTTCGATTTTGACGGTCTCCTTGTTGAGTTGTTTCGCCATCTGGCAGGCTCGTTGGTCTGGCGTGGCGGTTTCCTTGTCGCGTCCGAGCGCTTGCAGCACGTGTTCGCACTGCCATGTGTGTATGTGGCGTTTCGAGGGTGGTATGCCGCTCATGTCGGCCCTGCGCCGGCACCAGCCTTTCCATAGGCGCGTCCAGTCGGCTATCGTGCGATTTTCGCCATAATGTCGGCTTGCGAACGTGTTCCAAGCGTCGGTAACGTCGAGATTCGCGTATTCCGAAGCGATGGTTCTGTCGGTGACGGCGTATTCGATGGAATCGTGGTAGCAATCGGCTGTGATTTCTTTGGAAGAAGAAAATTTATTTTCTTCTTCTTTCTTTCCACTCCTACTACTACTCCTACTCCTACTACAGTCGTGCAACTGTCCGGAATCATCCGGAGACTCGCAGGAATGTTCCTGCAACTGTCCGGAATCATCCGGAGACTCGCAGGAATGTTCCTGCAACTGTCCGGAATCATCCGGAATGATCTTGCATCCACGCTTGTCCCACCCATCCGGCGGCAGATAATGGCACGTGCCCGGACGCTGGATATTCTGCCATTTCTCGAAGCCTGGAACGAAAAGAAGACGCTTGCCGTCACGCTCGTAGCGAATGATGCTGCCGCACTGCTCCAATTCCGCGAACGCGTCCTCGATGTCATCAAGCACCGAATCGTCGTAAGGCATGCATTGGCCACGGAAGAGACGCGGATTGTCGAGATTCACACCGTTGTCCTCAACGTAGCTCCATAGGTTGATGAAGACGAGTCTCGCCTTCCACGTCATCGAGCCGACGCTTTCGGACTGGTAGAATTCCGGCCTAATCGTTCTGATTCTCATGATCCGTGTCTTCCGCTAGCTTGTCTTCCATCACATGCTCCCGAATCGCTTGTAGAATTCGTCGTCGGTCATGCCATACAGAGGATCCATGCCTGGCGACCTGCGCGCGGCCAACTTGTATCCGCAGTACGGGCAGGTGACGTAGTAGATGCCGACAACCTCTCCGCAGTGGGCGCATTCCACGTATCGGATCGTCTTGCTCATTCGCTTACCGCCTTCCGTGCGATTTCGAGCAGATCTCTGGCCTGTGCGGCGTAGCATTCGCGCATGCCGAGGATTTCGCCGGCGTAATCCCATGCATCCTCCTCGTCCTTTGCCCGATAGTCGCTGTCGATGCCGTCCCATGTGCGGCTCGTCCACAGCAGTTTTCTCGCCACGGCCTCAATCTCAACGGCAGTTGGTGGAGCAGAACGTCCGGCCATGTACGCTGTACCGGCAAGCTCCCGAACCGTCTGAAACGTCAAATCATCATCCATGCCACGCTCGTAAGCGTCGGCCTCGTCCAGCAGGATGCTCAATTCGTCCTCTTTCCGTTCGCTTCGATCATGGCGTACAGCATCTCACTCGCCGGACGCCGCCTGTAGCTATTCCGCTTGTCTCCATAGGACACGTCGTACAGGCATCTGAGCTTGTCCCCTTTGGCCGTGGGCACCAACACTTGGTCGATGTCTCGCGGAATCTGGTGGCCCACGCGCAGTTCATCCGCAAGCTCAGGCGTGGTGACTAGATAGTTTTCGTCACCGTAGAACGTCAGCCCGTGACCCGATTTGAAATCAGCCATGCATGACTTGATTTCATAGCAGGAGAAAGTGCCTAGTTCCACACTGCTTGGTTCGAGCACGTAGCCGGGCGTGAAAGGCTTGAATCCGATGTAGTCGATGCGCCTGTTCCGTGGTGTTCCAAGGTCGAAGTTAACCTCGCTAGCCCAATAGCTCACGCGATTCTTCAACCTCTTCTCGACCAGCTTGGACAGCATGGCGGTGGTTTCAGCCCTGCTCATTTCTTCCTCCTGAAGTACTTGTATTCATCGTGATGGAACAGGAACAGGTGAAGTCTCCACACCTTGACTGCCAACAGGCCCTTGAGTGTGATCGCATACCCGCCATGGACACGCTTCATGAGCTTCCTATCGGCCAATGATTCAAGTATTCGGGAAAGCTCTTGGTTCTCTCGTTGTTGCCAGATGTAGTTCATCCCCTCAGCGATATACAGGCAACACATGTCCTTGTCGTATTGACTAATCATCATTAGCCTCCCTCTCAAGGATGTAGACGTTCGTCGCGGAGACGGCATTATTACGCAATTCCGTTGGTGGCATGGTATCCACCCGCAGAATCTGCCAACCCTCGTTCAGCAACTCTTCAAACACACCCATATTCATCAAGGTGCGCTCATCGCCGTAATCACTCCAAAAAAGTGGACAAACCTTGTACCGTTTATTCATTTCGCGTCCTCGATTTGATTAGGCACTTCGGACGGCATAGAGCCGCTGTAGCCGAGCATGGAACGGCAAAGCTCTAGCATTTCATGGAATGCGTTAACTTGGCCGTCATAGAAGTCTCGGTCGCTCTTTCTGCGGACATCGAATCTGGAAAGTCCGGCTTCATGACAGCGACTTTTCGCCCAGTCGATGATCTCGTTGAGCGTCTTGTCTTTTTCGGTCACGTTCGTAGCCATGGTTAGTGTTCTTCCTCTTCGATTCGGATGGTGATGTGGTAGACGCCTTTTTCGACGCTTGGATCGCCTAGCCGGTAGTCGGGGCCTAGCACGTAGTCGGCGTTGTCGTCGGGCCAGTAGCCTGACTGGGTGATGCCGTCGAGTATCGCCTTGACCATTGGCGCCGCGTTCTCCGGGTCGAAGCGTCCATGGGTCAGTGGGTGGATGATGGCGGTCACATGCACCGGCCAATGCTCAGGCTTTTGGAGCTTGCCGCCGTTGATGAGATCGCGGAAGGTGAGCAGGCTCATCGTCTTGACCAGTTTCTTCCTCCTGTATGGCACCGCCCAGCTTCGGCTTCTCCTGTTCTGCGTCCACCACAGTGGCTTGCTGATGGCGAGGTCAATGTCATGCCGCATGGTCGGCCTCCTGTTCTTCGGTTTCGATTTCGCATTCGGGGCATGGGATGGGGCGCGCCGGATACAGCGCGCACCCATGCCTGGGACATGTGGTTTCCACGTCCGGCGGTTCAATCCATTCGCGCATCAGAAGTCAGGCTCTCCGGCTGGCGCGCCCCACGGATCATCGGCCGGAGCCTGCGACTGCCGCTGTGCCTGCTGCGGCTGCTGATAGCCATTCCCGCCGAAACCGCCGTTGGCGTTGCCGCCCTGGTATCCGCCTGACTGCATCTTCTGCACCTGCGCCATCGCATACTTGAGCGATGGGCCGATTTCATCCACCTGCAACTCGATGACCGTGCGGTTGGAACCGTCCTGCGCCTGATAGGAACGCTGCTGCAAACGACCCTGCGCGATCACACGCATGCCCTTCGCAAGGCTCTGCGCGCAATGAGTGGCGAGGTCACGCCAAGCGGAGCAGCGCATGAACAAAGCCTGACCGTCCTCGAACTGGTTCGTATTACGGTTCCAGGAACGCGGCGTGCTGGCGATCGTGAACGACGCGACCTGCGCGCCAGCGGACGTCGTGCGCAATTCCGGATCGGCGGTCAGGTTGCCGACGATCGTGATAACGGTTTCTCCGGCCATCACTCGGCCTCCTTCGCGTCGGCTTCTGGATCCTCCGGCATGTCCGCTTCCATGACTTCGGCGGTCACGTCATCGGCTTCGTCGGCGCTATCGTCATCGAGCACCGGCTGGAACACGTCGCCGTAATCAGGCGTGATGTCATCTGCGGCGACGGCGGTCTGCGCCTGCACGGTCAACGGCAGGTACGGGGCGGCGCGACGGATGGCGGTCTTCTTCGCCATGGCCTCGTAATCGGTCTTCCACGGGCCGAAATTGCCGCTCTTGCTGCGTGCCCTCGCCTGCTCGATCTCCTGACGGTTCAGCACGAGGAAGTAGTGTCCGCCGTCCTTGAAATGCGCGACCATGTACACGTGGGTCAGTTCGCCGGGAGTGGCGCATGGAACGTGGTGCAGCTCCTCGTCCAGACCATACGAGTATGAGAATTCGTCTCCCTGGTGTACGGCTCGGGCGCTGATGTCCACGAGCTGGCCGCTGCGTCGTGCCAAGTCGATCATGCCGCGGTAGCCCATGATGAACGTGGCTTCCATTCCGCCGGATTTTTTGTTGTAGAAGGGCAGCACGTAGGCTCGTCCCAATCCGTCCACGTTGGATGGTTCCAGTCCGAGCGCGCTGCAGGTCATGAAGCATGAGAGCACGCTTTGCGGCGAGCATTCCGCGAGTTTCGGCGTTTTGTTGATCGCGGACACGCACATCTGATAGAGGCGGTCGGGGCTGATGTTGTTGCCGACGACGCTGGCGATACGCGGCCAGCTTTTCTTCATCATCATTTTCAGATTCTGTTTCGGCGTCATTTCGACCATCTGCCGTCCTTGCGCCTGCTGTGCGATCTGTCCCATGATTATTGCTCCTTTTCTTCGGTGGCTTTGAAATTGAACTTGCGGTATGTAGCGGCTTTGACGACGTATTCCTTGCGGGTCGTCGGCTTGTAGGTGGCTTGGAGGTTGCCGCAGCGCACGCCAGTATGCGAGCCGATGCGCAGGATGATCTGCTCCTGCAATGCCTTCTGCTCGTTTTTCAGTTCCTTCGCGCGGTTGGACGTGCTCTCGTATCTTGCGAGCAGGTCGTAGAGGTCATCGTCGTCGCTTTCGTCCACAATGTCCGGCGTTGGTTCCGGGAACGCCTTCTGCACGTCCCCGCCTGTGGTGAGCTGCGGTGGCGTGTCGGTGGTGACGAAACGCCAGAAATCGGCTGCGGCCTTGTCGATCGCGGCCATATCCTCCACGTCGGCCTCGAACGGGATCTCTACCGGCTCGTCGTCTCCGATGGCCGCGTACACGTAGCCCCACGTCCATCCCGTGACGAGCGCGTAGAATTCGACCTGAGCCAAGTAGTATGGCGGGATTCGGAGGTTGCCATCCTCGTCACGCCAGTCCCCCGCTCGACGATTACCCGCCGTCTTGATCTCAAGGATTCCGAAGCTCCCGTCCTCACCCTGCAGGATGCCGTCAAGCGAAGCGCGAAGATACGGCTTCCCTCGGCTGATGAATTGCTTGTCGGTTCCGTCCGTGACGAGCATTTCTGGATGCTGCGCGCGGAATCGCTTCCTTAATTCGTTTTCCAGGGCATTGCCCTTGACCACCGCCCACTTGTCCGAAATGTCCTCCGGCTCCACGCGGCCGGTCTTCTCAAGCCACAGCTCATAGGGCGTCTTGAAGGAATTCAGGCCGAGGATCGTGCTCATGTCAGACCCGCCCACACCAGCCTTACGGCTCTTCAGCCACGCGAGATGACGTTCCGTCTTCTTGCACTGCCTGAACCGCTCGACCGTGTAGCGTTCCGTGTCCTTGAGGGGAATACGCTTCATTTCTTCTCCACTTTCACTTCCTGAATTTCGGCATCGAAGTAATTGACAATCAGATTTGCGATGTCCATCGCGGACATTTTGAGTCGGGTGATTTCTTCCTTGTTCTCGGCCTTGACGGTGAAAACGCCGTCCTTGCTATCGAAATTGAGCTTCATTTTGCGTCCTTGCTGTAGTTGGCTTTGATGTCCATCAATTCGCCATTCAGCAGCTTGGTGGCGAACATGTAGACCACCTTGTCGTTGGCATGGTATGCGGCACGCTGCAATGCCGAGATGGAGTCATAGATGCCGACCAGCGCGTTCGTGATGATGGCGCGTGGGTTCTCGCACTGTTTCTCCGGTGCTGTCTCCCCGTTGGCTGTGGTTCCCTGGCTCATTGGTTCCTCCTTGTTGGCGGCTGGTTTCGATGTGACGGCCATAATGGTCTCCTTCTTCTTTCCGTTTGCGTTGGTTTGTTTTCGTGCCTTGCGTGGCGAATGCTTGTCGAAGGCTGGCAGCAGTCCCTCCTTGCGGAGTTGGCCGATGATGTTGCCGGCTGTTTTCGGGCTCATGCCGAGCGTTTCGGCTGTTTCCTCGCCGGTGACCGGCTGGCCTTGGTCGATGCGGGTTTTGCAGTGCGCAAGGATGAGGTCTCGTTTCGACGGTTTCTCCGGTAGGCCATGCGTGAGGAGTCCGGCCTTGCGCAACGCTCGCATTTCGGTGATGCTGAGGCCGGCTTCGCCCGATTCGTCGTAGATTTTCTTCAGTTCGGCGAGTTCGTCGAACGTGTATTCGTGTTTCAACGTGTTCCCTTTCTGAGTCTTTCGATCAATCGCCTGTTTTTGCGAATGAGCTCATCAACGTCGATTCCTTGCTGGGTGAGGGTCGATTTGCCGGTGTCGACGTGTGCTTTTCCGTCGCTTGTGACGTCTGGACTGCTTTTAAACCGTGCAGCCGGAACGAATATCCCGTTTTTCATCTCGCCACTGTCCTTCGGTATTCGTGCGCCTGCGCCCACCGTTCGGCCACGGCGCGTTGGTATCTGACTTTGCGCCTGTCCTGATGTCCTTCGGGCGGTTCCACGCCGATTTTCAAGTACGGCGGGCCTTTGCCGGTGCTCCGCCAGTTGGCGAGGGTGCGCACGCTCATGCCGAGCATGACGGCCAGTTCGTTTGGCGTGAGCAGATCACTCATGGTCGGCGGGTGGGCAGTAGCGGTTGATGAAGTATGTTTGGCCTTTGCCGGTGACCTTCGCGGTGCGGTTGATGGTCACGTGCCCGTCCGAATGGGTGATGGCGGTTTCCTTGATTCGGAACAGTCCCAAGTCCATGGCCTTCTGGGTCGGCACGTTGCGGTTCGAGCCGGTCTTGCCGAGATAACCGTCCTGCCGGAGAATCTCGAACAGTCGGTTCTGACCGATGTCCAAACCGTTCTGGCGTAGCATCTTCGCGAGCTCTCCGATGAGGCACGTGCCGTCGCTTGCAGCCACGGCGTCAGCGAACCGCGCTTTCGGCTCCAGCTCCCTGATCTGCGCAGCCTTGGCCTGAAGCTGCTGGTTCTTGCGTTCGATGGTCTTCTGCGCGACTAGTACAGCGCGGGCCATGATGTCCTCGTCTGAATCAGCATCGGAAACGCGGATTGCGCCACCCTCGTTGAAGTACTTGTCGAGGGCTTCTGCGGCTTCCTTCTGGTAGACGGTCACGTTATGGCGTGCCTGTTCGTCGCTGAGTCGGTTCGTGTCGATGGTGGCGAGCCACATGGTCAACGTCTTACGGCTGATTGCCACCATGTCACGTTGTTTACCGTCTGCGCCAACTGTTCGTATCATACGAACGTTTGCCCATGGCGTTCTCTTGAGCCGTTCCCACTGTCCGTTGTATGCGATGCCGATGTTCTCGCAGATCGGTTTCAATGCCGCGTAGATTTCACCGGCAGCGGACTTTTGCGCGATCATCATGCTCCCGTTGAACGGGACTTCAACAATATCGTTGCTCATCTGGTTGCCTCCGCGTAGAGAATGTCGATCATGTCGGTGGTGTTGTATTTGGCTTGGAGTTCTTTAGAGCCTCTGCGCATGGCTTTCACCAAACCTTTTGGAACGATCGTCATTCCTGTGGTTCCGTTTTCCATATTTTTGGGGATGAGGGCTGTGAACATGTCATCTGGCAGTTTTGTAAGGAGGCTTAGCGCTTTAGTAGACATGCCTAACTCTCCCCGCAGATTGTGCAGGTAGCCGTTGTCGGTGAGGTATTCGAGCTTCTGTTGTCTGGTTTCGTTTGATGCGGTGACTTTCATGTGGTTCCTTTGCTTGTTGACGTTGTGTGCCCCGTCCTGACGAGTGGATTGGGCTGAGTGGCTGGCATTGGAGTCGGACCGATGCCGTCCTTGGATTCCGAACGCCCCTTTGACTGTTGGAACGCGACCTGAACGTGTTCGCGGCCGGTGGCGTGGCCGACGGCGACTGGCCGTCAGGCGGATTTGAAAGGGTTTGCAAGCATCGGAATGCCTGCGGTTCTTGATAGAGGAGAAGAAGATTGGAATCCGTGGACGGGCGAACCGTCGCCCAACCGAGTGCGCCGACAGTGTATGTGACCGAGAGGTGGTCGGCGCGTGGATAATAATCGGTATTCAGTTATATGTGTCCCGCCAGCCGACTGGTGAACGTGGATGTCCGCGAAAACATCCCAATGGTTTGTTTTGTTGGACTGTCGGCTGGTGGGAAGTCTTTAATCGCGTGGCGCGAACCGGACGGTCAGCCACAGGCCGGTCAGGATGTAGATTCCGGCGACGAGCCATGCCATGTGCCTGTCGGTCACATGCCATGTGAAGAGCAGTGTCATGCTGCTCACGAATCCGATGATGGCGGCTGCGAACTTCAGACGGCGGAGTGTGTAGTTCGGTTTCGTGTTCTCAGCCTGTCCGCTGTCGTGCAGTTGGTCATGGCTGGTCATTTGCTTGCCTCCAGTTCCTTGAGGATTCGATTGCATTCGCGTCTGATGCGCTGCACCTCGGTCTTGGTGAGGTTGAAGTAGTATTGGCCGGTCGAGGTGCGGAAGCTCATTCGAGCCATCGGCCTGCCGTCCTGGGCGGTGAATGCCTGCATATCGAATCCGCCGTCGTCCATCCAGCTCATCTTGTGTTTCCCACCTTTCGGTTGAGTTGGTAGGCGATGCCTTCGATTTCCGCAGGTGTGAAGTCCGCGAGGGTGATGTCTTGGATGCCGTCCACGAGACTGGCGCTGCCGTCCTCGTGAAGGCGGATGTAGAAGCCGCTTGATGCGAGCAGCAGGCATCCGGCCTCGTGGAGTGTCGGCGGTTTTGGCGGATTGAGTAGTTGGCTGGTCATTTCTGCGCTTCCTTAACGATCGTGTCGATGATGACGTCCACGAGATCGGGCACGTCGAGGTCGACGTATCCGACGATGTGACCGAGCGAACGCCTTGCTTCGATTTCGTCCCACCCGTCGGCATAGGCCGGACGGATGGCGTCGCCCTCATTCTCAAATTCGCTGAATATCGCTTCCACGCAGGCCTTGCGCAGGTCTTTGGTGTAGGTCTTTATGTACATCAGTGCTCCTTTGGTGTGGCTTTCAGGCTTTGAATTGTTTGATGCTGTCGATTGGCTGGAGCAGCACCGCAGTGAGTTGGAAGAGGGTCATTCCAAACATGTCGGCGATTTTTTCCAGATCGCTTACGGTGAGGTCTTTCTTGCCGGTGAGTTTCTTGTTCGCCAGCGGCCTTGCGCATCCGATCGCTTTGGCTACGTCTTCTTGCGTCATGCCCCTTCGAGCCATCTCCCCTCGGATGTTGGCTCTCATGAGTTCCGTTTCGCTTGTCACCCAACCTCCTTTCTCGTTTCGTTGCTGATTACAGATAGTACTTATTTGGATACTATTACACGGGTACTTAATTGATTACTTTACAAAAAGTACACAATTGGGTATTATGAAACCATGGGAACAAGAGCTAACACCGACGTGACAGACGGAGCGCGGAGCATCATGGAATACTGCAAAAAACTGCAATCCAGGAGCGGTATGACCGCTACGGATTTCGCAGCGGAATGTGGATTCAGCCGCAACTATTGGTTCGTCCGCGCCCGGTTCGACGCGCCCTTGACGGTATCGGACTGTGAACGAATCGCCAAGACATGCGGGATGACATTGCGTCAGCTATTCGCAAACGCACTGGCGGAACAGGAAGAAAAAAGAACCGCCGAAACCCTCAACAAGCTGCAGAGGGGCGACGTGGCCCTTGCGGCGTATCGGGCCGCTGGCAAGAGGGAGGCCATCAATGGAGAGGCTGGGCCGGATTACGACGAGCCTGCCTGACCTGCCGATCGACCGGCGCATGACATACGGCGCCATGCGCCGCGCGATTGTCGGACTGCCGGTCACCGTGTCCAGCGCCATTCTCCCTGATGGCCTTTGGGGCTGCTACGACGCCGCGACCGAGGTGATACTGATCGACCGCAGGCTCACGTACACGGCCAAACGGTGCACGCTCGTGCACGAGCTGTTGCATTGGCGGCATGGCGACACGTCATGTGACCGTGTGGCACAGAGTCGCGAGGAACATAGGGCAAGACGCGAAACCGCCTTGACGCTGATAGACCCACTCCGCTACGGCATGCTGGAACAAATGTACGAAGGGAATTCGTGGAACATCTCCCAGGAATTGGAGGTTACCCAGCAGGTGCTGGGTGACTTCCGCCAAGTCATGGCCGAGCGTGTCAGCATCATCTGAGCGAGATAGAATCAAGGCAAAAAAGAGAAGGGAGTAATCATGGCGAAACGACCACAGCCCGCGCCGGGCGCTATCTATGAGTGCGATAGGCTCGCCCACCCACTGTTCTTGGCTATCCGGCTTTATGCGAATCGCTTGGAAGTGGATATGGGCACCACGTATCTGCACCGGTACAAGAAGACCGAAGCCTACAAGGTGAGCGACCTGCAAGGGGTGACGATCAAGAAGCGCACCGTCACATGGAAGTACAGCGCGCTGCGCTCACTACCTTTGGAATTCAAGAAGGCCGAGGACGCGCAGGAATTCTACAACGCAGTGAACAGCCTCTGATAGCATGAAGCCCCACGATTGTGGGGCTTTTATATTGCCTTATAAGCCTTTATAAGTCTTTATAAAGCTTATATCCGCTTCAGGCATTCGAAGATTTGCGCCGTCTGTGCCGCATCATCGGCGGCGCGATGCCGCTCGGTCTTGGCGATGCCGAAATATCGAATGAGGTCCACCACGCGATGATGGTCGAGCTGCGGCAGCAATGCCTGGGATAATTCCATCGTGTCATAAAAGCTCACGTCCGGCATTCCGGCACCGACCCTCTGCGCTTCCCTGGCGATCACCGGCAGGTCGAAGCGGCGAATATTGTGCCCTATCCACGTGTCACGCCCGCAGAAAGCGTAGAACTTGGGTAGCGCTTTGTCGATGGTGGGTTTGCCTTTGACGTTCCGGTCGGTGATGCCGGTGATCTGCGTGACCTTGGCCGGTATCGGAATCTGGGGATTGACGAGCTGGCTGTATGACGCGACTTTGCGTCCATGGCGCATGCGCACCGCACCAAGCTCGATGATTCGAGCGCTTCTGCCTAATCCTGTGGTCTCGATGTCGATGGCCACGTAATCGTCGTAATCGGTTTCCGCGATGTTTCCACGCTCCGCGTCGGCCGTCTCTGCCGTTTGCGTTGCCGTGGCGTCCGATGGGGCTTCCTGAGACGGTTCAAGGGCATTCTCCGCTTGATGCTTATGGCGCGGCTCAGGCTTGAGGAAGAGATGCATGAAAAGCCATGCGAGGAATGCGAGGAGCAGAATCGCAATGATGCTTGTGGCCAGATCATCCTGCGGCGTGGTGATGGTGTCGTAGATGCCGTAGATGCCGGAGATTGCGCACAGCACGGATAGCACGAGGTAAATCAGTTTCTTCATTTTTCCCCTTCCATCTCTCCGCTTCAAGCTACCACAAACAGGGGAAATGTCCGTGCCAATTCTTCCTTCTTTCGGCGCATTGGCGCTCTTGTAAAAGAAATTATAAACACATGTATTACATGTATATAGGATATTTAAACATCCCTATGAGTTTTAAAATAATATATCTCCGTGGGTGTTTTTACTACACCTCATGTGGTATAGTATTTCACACAAGGAAAAAGCCCTTGGCGTGCTCTTCAAACCTCACGCCAAGGGCAGGAAACGGACTAACGTCTCCGCGTAAGATTCTACCTCTAGGCGTGGAGAGGAAAGCGATGGAAAAGATGGGATACCGCAACGCTGGAGCAGTCTACGAGCTCAGCCGCACAGGAAAACTGCTAAAGCCGCGAGGCGGCAAGATCACAGTGCACACGATGGCGGAACTCGTGCTCATCGACATGGCGCTCTCAAGCTACGACTGGGATAGAGAACACAAAGAGCCAATCCGCGACGCGAAGGCCAAGGGCTATCCATGCCGCTACTACACGAAGGGCTGGAAGACGCTGGCCGAAGACCACGGAATGATGGCACTCTCCCCAGAGCAGGTCATCGGCAAGTCTGAAGAAGATATGGAAGCCGCGATGAAAGCGCGCGAAGGCACCGCCAAGGCACGAATCGTCCAAGCATGGAAATTCCTACGCGACCAAGGACTCATCAAATGCCTACAGCCCGCCAGCCTCGGAAAGAACGCCGGATACTTGCTCCTGCTTGGCGACGACGAGGAGAATCTGGCGGTGGAACGGTGGGCGAGGCAATGCCTCGGACTACCGATGATCTGGTGAGCCGTGCCCATCCGTGCCCACATTTTGCCCACACTTTTCCGGTAATTGCAGTGATTTGCAGTGAATTGGAGTGAATTGCAAACCATGCCGGAACCGTTGGAAACACTGAGAAAACGGCGGAATAACAACGATCGTGAAAACCGAGCGCAAAGGGTTC